>WNGB01002938.1_pt1 | contig 40483 bp, 31 predicted proteins | sample 5400681 | NCBI WGS metagenome assembly WNGB01 (sample SAMN13153367, study PRJNA577476) | soil metagenome | isolation source: 115 cm soil or saprolite under grassland replicate 2 | place: USA:California | collected 2016-06-15 | reverse complement strand
TCGCGTCATTGCCCTGCATTTGCTCCGCCAACATCAAGTGGCGAAGAGCCCAGGCAATACCGTGCTTAGCTCCTAATTGTTGGAACAACGCCAGACTCTCTGAAAACAGCGTCTTGGCCCTTGAGAGGTCTCCTTGTAACTGCACTATTAGCCCCAGGGCATGGAGTGCCCAGGCACTCCACTGCTTATTCCCCAATGCTCGGGACAATGCTAGGCTCTCCTCGAGGAGCGGCAGGGCCCGACTAAGCTCACCCAGCTCGAGAGCGAGACTTCCTGCTACATAGAGCGCTTGTGCGCGCGCTACTGTCGGCCTCACTGCCTCTGGCTGCAACAAAATGGCTTCTAGCCATGTCCGCCCCTCGATTATATGCCCACGCACCGACCAGAACCACCACAGGGCGCCTGCTAGCCGGAGGCCTAGCTCAGCATAACCTGCCGTGGTCCGGCTCCATATCAACACCGAACGTAGGTTGTCAAGTTCCGTCTCCAGGCAATCCATCAACACCACTTGCTCGGCACCGTTGAGCTTCGGCTCAATTGCTTCTACCAGAGCCAGATAGTATTCTGCATGCTGCTGCCATAGTGCCTCCGCACTCCCTAGAGCTTCCAACCGATCTAGCGCGTACGCGCGGATTGTCTGCAGCATCGTGAAGCGCGGCTCGCCATCTATTCCTTCCTCTTGCCGCAGCAGGCTCTTGTCCGTCAGGGCGGCGATGCCATCAATGATATCCATCGGCAGATCGCCTTCGGCATTGCACACAGCTTCCACCGCCTCGATCGTGCAGCCTCCGACGAACACCCCCAGCCGCATGAACAGCGTCTTTTCTGCGTCGTTCAGCAGCTGGTAGCTCCAGTCGATCGTGTTACGGATCGTCTGCTGGCGCTCGGGCAGGTCACGCGCGCCGCCGGTCAGCAGCTTGAGCCGATTGCCGAGTCGTCCAAGCAGCGCCTGCGGTGGAAAGAGCTTGATCCGCGCGGCGGCAAGCTCGATCGCCAACGGCAGCCCATCCAGCCGCGCGCAGATCTCGGCCACCGCCGGGGCATTCTCGTTCGTGACGGCGAAGTCGGCTCTGGCGGCCTGCGCGCGCTCGATGAACAGGCGTACGGCTTCATACTGGCTAATCGTTTCTGCTCGCATGTTTGGCCACTCGAGCGTTGGATCGCCTGCTTTGCGGTCGTCCGTCGTCCATCGTCTATCGTCCGTCGGCGGCAGGCCGAGCGGTGGCACGGGGTACTCGCGCTCGCCGGAGAGATGCAACGTTGTGCGGCTGGTCACCAGCACCTTCAGGCCCGGGGCAAAGGCGAGCAGCTCGCTGATCAGCGGCGCGGCGTCCACGATCTGCTCGAAGTTATCCAGCAGCAGCAGCGTGCGCTTCTCGCGCAGGTAGCTCCTCAGCAGCTCCCTGATGGGCCGCCCACCGGCCTCGCGCACGCCCAGCGCCTGGGCGATCGTCGCGGCGACCAGATCGGGATCGCCGATCGGCGCGAGCGAGACGAACCAGACCCCATGCGCAAACATGTCGAGCGCTTCGGCAGCAATCTGGAGACTGAGCCGAGTCTTGCCGGTGCCGCCAGGGCCGGTGAGCGTGACGAGGCGCACGTCGTCGCGGCCGAGCAGGTCGCGCAGCGCCGCCAGCTCGCGCTCGCGCCCGATGAAGACGGTGATCTGCGCCGGGAGGTTGGTGGTGGGCCGATCGAGCGACTGGAGCGGCGGGAACTCGGCCGGCAAGCCAGGGACGGCGAGCTGGTAGATTTGCTCCGGGCGCGCCAGGCTCTTGAGCCAGTGCGCGCCAAGGTCGTGCAGCGCCACGTCGGGCGGCAGGTGGTCGCGCATCAACTCCCAGCTCGCCGCCGAGAGAAGCACCTGGCCGCCGTGGCCAGCCGCCAGAATGCGTGCAGCGCGGCTGAGCGCGTGGCCAAAGTAGTCGCCGTCGCGCAGCTCGGCGCCGCCGCTATGCAGCGCCATGCGCACCCGCAGCGGGCCGGTTGCGCCCCACGCTTCGGCGGCGAGCGCGCGTTGCCCGGCGAGCGCGGCGCTCACAGCGTCTACCGCAGTAGCGAAGGCGGCATGGAACGCGTCGCCGACGGTCTTGAATACAGCGCCGCCGTGCGCCTCGATCGCCGTTCGCAGCAGCGCGTCGTGGCGGGCGAGCGCCAGGCGCATTGCCGCAGGATGCTCCGCCCACAGCTGCGAGCTGCCCGCGATGTCGGTGAACAGGAACGTGACGGTGCCGGCCGGCTGCGGCACGGCTGGCGGTTCGGCAGCTACTGGCGACTCGATCGGCTGCGCGGCGACCGCAAGCTCGTCGGTCGCCAGCTCGGCGCGCGCGGCCTTGAGAAAGGCCGGACGCTCTGCGGGTGGGATCGCGAGCAGGTCGGCCAGACGCTCGGCGAACTGCCGCGATGGGCGGCGATCGTCGCCTTCGATCTTCTTGATCGTGCCCAGGGCGCAGCCGACCTGGCGCGCCAGATCCTCCTGGGTCAGGTCGAGCGCCTTGCGCCGCCGCCGTAGCCAGTAGCCGAACGAGGCTGTCCGCTCCATGTCGCCCTCCTGGGTAGGGCCGCTGGTGGGATCGTTTTTGGTGACCTTATTGTAGACCAAACGTCCCCGGTTGGGAAGGCCTTCTGTGGTGTAATGCCACCACGAACTGATACGCAAGCCCAATGACAACAAGGAGAACCCAATGAACACCCCAACCATCACCAGCACCATCAGCGCCCAGTGGCTCCGCCGCAGCATCGCCGCCGTAGGAACCGTTCTGTCGATCGGAATAGTCGTCTTCGGACTCGCGAATCGCACGCCCATCGGCGTGTCGCCCGTACCGGAAGCACCCCCAAGCGGCATGCATGCGCCATCGGGTTCGGCCAACGCACGCTTCGTCGACTTCAAGCGTGGCCAGATCGAACGGCTGGGCGCGCCGGCCACAGGCAGCGCGGTGATCGGTTCGGCGGCCACCGCGCGATTCATCGAGCACAAGCTTGATCAGGCTGCGCAACTCGACGCGCCGGCCGCCCGTGTCGCCGCGGCTCCGACGAGTGCGGCCACGCGGTTCGTGGCGCACAAACGGGATCAGGTCGATCGGCTCGACGTGATCCTGAACGGAAGTATTCAGCTTGCGCCGGCCTATGCACGGTTCGTCGAACATAAGCTGGCACAGGTCGACCTGCTGGATGTATCGACGGCGCGTGGCACGTCCGCTCCATCCGCAGCGTATCAGCAGTTCATCGACTTCAAGTACGGGCAGGTCGGCGAATGAAGTAGCCTCGGCGCTCGAACTTTATCCCACCATGCGGGCGCCCTTGTAGGGCGTCCGCATCGTTTGCGCGTGAGGCACGGGCAGACTCGGCCGCTATGGAATGTGGTATCATGCAGCTTTATCAGCCAGCACCGCGAACACAAAATGAGTGTGGAGGAGGCAGTTATGACCACGGCGATCGCTCGCAGCATCAGCATTCGCACGCCAATCCCTGGGCCGCGCTCGCGCGAGCTGGTCGCGCGGCGCGAGGCGGCCGTGCCGAACGGCCTGTACAAAGCCCATCAGATCGCCGTCGAAAGCGCCAGCGGCGCGCTGGTGACCGATGTGGATGGCAACACCTTCATCGATTTCATCGGCGGTATCGGCGTGCTCAACGCCGGCCACTGCCCGCCCGAGGTCGTGGCCGCCATCCAGGCGCAGGCCGCCAAGCTACTGCACTTCTCGGCGCTGGTCGGCACCTATGAGCCGTATGTCGAACTGGCCGAGCGCCTCAACGAGGCCGTGCCAATCGATGGCCCATGCAAAACTATTCTGTCGAACAGTGGCGCCGAGGGCGTCGAGAACGCGATCAAGATCGCCCGCGCCGCCATCGGCCGCCAGGCGATCGTGGCCTTCGAGGGCGGCTACCACGGCCGCACGCTGATGACGCTCTCGCTCACCAGCAAGACATCGTTCAAAAAGACCTTCGGCCCATTCGCGCCCGAAATCTACCGCGCGCCGTTCCCATACGCCTACCGCATGGGCCTCAGCGAAGCGGCGGCAGTCGAGCAGTGCTGGGAAGCGTTCGAGCGTATGCTGGTGGCCGGCGTCGGCCCCGAGGCGATCGCGGCGGTGATCATCGAGCCGGTGCAGGGCGAGGGCGGCTTCATCCCGGTGCCGCGCGAGTTCATGCGCCGTCTACGCGATTTCTGCACCCGCAACGGTAGCCTGCTGATCGCCGATGAGGTGCAGTGCGGCTTTGGGCGCACCGGCACGCTGTTCGCCATGGAGCAGCTCGGTGCAGCGCCCGACATCCTCGTCAGCGCCAAATCGATCGCCGCCGGCCTGCCGCTGGCCGCCACCACCGGCCGCGCCGAGATCATGGATAAGGCGCATATCGGCGGGATCGGCGGCACCTACGGCGGCAACCCGCTGGCCTGCGTCGCCGCGATCGAGGTGCTGAACGCCTTCCAGGATGGCGACCTGCTCAAACGCGCCGGCCAGGTAGGGCAAGCGGTGTGCGAGCGCGCGACCGCCTGGAAAGATCGGTTTCCGCTGATCGGCGATGTGCGCGGCATGGGCGCGATGATCGCGATCGAGCTGGTCAAGGATCGCAGCAGCCGCGCGCCGGCCGCCGATGAGGTGCTGGCGCTTGTCAAGCACTGCGCCGAGCACGGCCTGCTGACGATGCGCGCCGGGCTGTATGCCAACTGCCTGCGCCTGCTCATGCCGCTGACGATCACCGACGAGCAGCTTCAGGAAGGGCTGGATGTGCTGGAAGACGGGCTGCGGGCCGTGAGCGAGTGACAAGGTGACAGGGTGACAGGGTGATAGGGTAGTAGCATATATATGAGGGATTACGCATCCCAAGAGTTTTACCCCTTGCATATCATTTTTTCGTCTGGCAGGGCGAAAAAATGATATGCAAAGAAATGCAAAGTACCATTAACTACACTGTTGCGGGCTATCGGAGTCAAGAATATGAGCACAACTGATATCCCAATGCGCCAGCGAGTTGAGTATCCAGAAAGCGATGGCAAGCCATTGGGAGAAACTGATGCTCACCGCCGCGAGATACTCGCGATTATCGCCATGCTCGAGCAATATTTCGCGGCGGCGGCCGATGTGTACGTCAGCGGCAACTTGATGTTCTACTATGAAAAGGGCAATCCGAGCGCTGTCGTTGCTCCAGATGTATTCGTGGTCAAGGGTGTGCCAAACCATGAGCGCCGCACCTACAAGCTTTGGGACGAGCGCAAGCCGCCGGCCGTAGTGTTCGAGATCACCTCGCGCTCGACCCGGCTGGAGGATAAGGGGACTAAGCGTGAATTATTCGCGATGCTGCGGGTGCGTGAATACTTTCTTTTCGATCCGCTGGCTGAATACCTCAAACCGCCGTTTCAGGGCTTCAAGCTGGAAGGCGACGAGTTCATCGCGATGACAGCGGATGCGGATGGAGCGCTCGTGAGCAATGAGCTTGGGCTTCGCATCTATCGGGATGACGCGTACCTTCGGCTGATCGACCTGGCATCTGGCCAACCCCTGCTTCGCCCGGCACAACTCGATCGGGCACGTCGCGCCGCCGAGGCCGAGGCTCGCGCCGCCGAGGCCGAGGCCCGCGCCGCCGAGGCCGAGGCCCGCGCCGCCGAGGCCGAGGCCCGCGCCGCCGAGGCCGAGGCCCGCGCCGAAGCCGAAGCGCGCGCCGAAGCCGAGGCGCGCGCGCAGGCCGCTGAAGAAGAAGTCGCGCTGCTACGCGCTGAGTTGGCGCGCCTGCGTGGCGAACAGTAAATATGCAGTTCAAAGTTAAGAGTTCAAGTTCTTCACAACTCTTAACTTTGAACTCTCAATTTTTAACTATGAATGACATCATCATCGCCAATACCCGGCCCGAACATCTGGCCGCGCTGGCCGCGCACCAGCGGATCTGCTTCCCAACCCTGGCGCCCGACGAGTGGATGACCGAGGAGCACTTCGCCTCGCACCTACGCCTCTTCCCAGAAGGCCAACATGTCGCGCTGGATGGCGAGCGCGTGGTTGGCCAGAGCAGCACGTTCCGCATCAGCGGCGCGCGCGCGCTGAATCAGCATCAATATATGGATATCCTCGGCCAGAGCTATTTTACCAACCACGACCCACACGGCGAGTGGCTGTATGGCGCGGATATGAGCGTCCACCCCGACTATCGCGGACGCAGAATCTCGACGCTGCTGTATGACGCGCGCAAAGATCTGGTCCGCCGGCTCGGGCTGCGCGGTATGGTCGCCGGCGGCATGATCCCCGGCTACAAGAATTATCGCGACCGCATGAGCGTCGCTGAGTACGCCAACGCCGTGGCCTCCGGCGCACTGATCGACCCGACGCTGACGCCGCAGCTGCGCGCCGGCTTCACACTGCGCGGCATTCTGTACGATTATATCGACGCCGGCGAGCTGGGCAACGACTCGACACTGATCGTGTGGGAGAACCCTGATCGGCACGATGACACGGTGATAGGGTGACAGGGTGACATGTCTGGCCGACAGGCACAGCAACCCATGTCATGCTGAGCCAAGTGAAGCATCTCGCCGAGGTCAACGATTCACATCCAATCCCGTCGTCATGCTGAACCCTTCGGCTGCGCGGTTCCTGAGCCTGCCAGCCCTGAGCGTGTCGAAGGGTCGAAGGGCGGGGCATGCTCCGTGAAGCATCTCAGCGTGATACAATGAAGCACATCGCGGCCCTTGGCAAGCGCCAGAACTATCGGAGGTTTGTGATGGCAGCAGACACCCAGACAATAGAACAGATTGTCGCACAAACGCAGCGGCTTTCGCCGGATGATCGCGTGCGCCTTATCCAGCGAGTCCTAGAAACATTAATTCCTACTATACCAATACCACAACAACAACGCTTGCAGTATGGAAAATATAAGGGCGGAAGGATGTCTACGGAAGAAGATTTTCTGATCGCCGAATGGCATCCGACTGAAGAAGAGTTGAATGGCCTCTAAGTATGTGCTCGACACCCACACGCTTGTGTGGTATCTGGAAGGTAGCCCGAGGCTGTCAACCAGGGCCAAGGCGATCGTAGATGATTCGAGCAATCAGCTTGTCGTGCCACTGATCGTACTGGCTGAGGCGGCATTTCTGGTCGAGCGAGGCCGCATCGCTATTTCATCACGTTCTTCCATCAGGCCGATCGTATTCAGTTACCGCACTGCTCGCCGGAGTATTTGCGCTGGTAGGAGCCGCCGCAAGTGCTGCTGCGCTGGTTCAACTGGTGCGGTACGGCAGCGATCCACTCATGGTCACTCTGCCGGCGGCCGAAGTGTATCGGGATAGGCTAGATAACGAAAAGGCTATCGTCAACTTTACTAAAGTGATTGAGTTGACAGATGACAGCAGTCTACGATCCTACGCCGAAGAACAATTGAAATCCCTGACACTACGTAACTGACTATGAACTTGGTTTTGGCCACCTTTATGAAATGGAGCCCGAAATGACTCAAACCTATCGTAACTTTATCGCCGGCGAGCACGTCGCCGCTTCGAGCGGCGATACGATCGAGGTGCGCAATCCCGCCGACACCGACGAGGTGCTCGGCCTGGCGCCGGCCTCGACCGTGGGCGATGCGCGGGCCGCAATCGCCGCCGCGCACGATGCGTTCCCCAATTGGGCTGGGCTGGCCGGCCCCGAGCGCGGCAAAATTTTCTACCGCGCCGCCAACATCCTCGAAAGCCAGCTCGACGCATGGGCTACCGAGCTGACCCGCGAGGAGGGCAAGACCAAGCTTGAGTCGCAGCGCGAGGTCGTGCGCTCGGTCGATCTGCTGCGCTACTTCGCCGGCGAGGCCTGGCGCGTGGGCGGTGATCTGCTGCCGGCCGATACGCCGCACACGCTGCTCTATAGCCTGCGCGTGCCGCTCGGCGTCTGCGCCATCATTACGCCCTGGAACTTCCCGCTCTCCATCCCAGTCTGGAAGATTGCGCCGGCGCTGGTGGTGGGCAACACGGTGGTGTTCAAGCCGGCCTCGGCCACGCCGATCATGGGCATCAAGCTGGCCGCGCTCTTGCACGAGGCCGGCCTGCCCGCCGGTGTCCTGAATGTCATTACCGGCGCGGGCGGCGCGATCGGCGACACGCTGGTCACCGATGAGCGGATCGCGGCGGTCTCCTTCACCGGCTCTTACGCTGTCGGCCAGGCGCTGTACCAGAAGACCGCGCCGCGTATGACCCGCACGCATCTGGAGATGGGCGGCAAGAACCCGGTGATCGTCGCGGCCGATGCCGATCTCGACAAGGCCGTGAGCATCGTTGCCGCAGGTGGCTTCGCGCTCACCGGCCAGGCCTGCACCGCCACCAGCCGTGTGATCGTCGAGCGGCCGGTAATCAAGGAGTTCACCGAGCGCTTCGTGGCCGCCGCGCGCAAGCTGCAGGTTGGCCCCGGCCTGGCCGATGGCGTCCAGATGGGTCCGGCTGTCAGCAAGGGCCAGCGCCAGACCGACCTGGAGTATATCGAGGTCGCCCGCGGCGAGGGCGCGCAGGTGCTGGCCGGCGGCGGCACACCCGATGGCAGCCAGTACAGGCGCGGCTACTTTGTCCAGCCGACCGTGCTGGCCAATCTGCGGCCGGATATGCGAATCGCACAGGAAGAAGTCTTTGGCCCGGTGGTCGGCATCCTGGAGGCCGGCGACCTGGAGGAGGCCTTCGCGATCGCCAACAACACGATCTACGGCCTTACGGCCGGGGTCGTCACCAATGATCTGCGCACCGCCATCCGCTTCGCCGAGCGCGCCGAGGCCGGCATGGTCAAGGTCAACCAGGGCACTGTCGGTGCGTCGATCCAGGCGCCGTTCGGCGGCTTCAAGAACAGCGGCTCGGGCATGTTCCGCGAGATGGGCAAAGGCGCGATCGAGTTCTTTACCAAGATCAAGACGATCTACATGGATGGCCAGTAGGTCACCCGATCGCGCTGATCTGCGCCCAGGTTGTATCTATTTCGATCATGCATTCGCGCCACGGGCAGCTTATCATAAGCTGCCCGTTCCTTCTGCGCGCATAGGAGATACGCGGTTGTGCAAATGCATGTGGTTTGGCGGGATGTCGGGACGGCGCTCGGCAAACACCTGGCCTCCCTCACCCACCAGAGTAAAGAATGCCAAAGGTTCACCATGTGGAAGAGGCTGCGGCGCTCGTTGAATGAAGTTCTTCTTGAGAATCCGATCGATCAAGAGCAGGCTGCCCTTTTCCAGCGGCTGCTGATCGGCTTATTCATCGCCTCTCTTTTGACTATTCCGTTAGCATTGGCCGTTCCCGTGGCAAGCAACACGAGGACGATCTCGCTCGGCGCGAGCATCCTGCTCGGAATAGATACTCTCAGCGCTCTGATTTTACTGCGTGTTAATCAGCTCCGGCTTTCTGTCGCGGTGACGATAGCCGGGCTGCTGCTGGCGGATACGCTGCTCTTGCTGCATGTGGGCCTGTTCACTGGCGGTGTGGCAATGCTCGGCCTCGTTATCCCAATCACGCTGGCCAACTTTTTGATCGGTCGGCGTGGGCTGCTCCTGTGCATTGGATTGAGCATTGCGATCGTCACGGCGAGCGCGATTCTCCAATACGTGCCAACATCGCTAGCCGGATCCAGTGTGTCGCAGAGTGATATCACGGGCACTGTGGTCGTCATTTTTATTTTGACCGTCGGACTGCTTGGCTTTGTCCTCGATCGTTTCGGCGCCACGTTGCACAGCGCACTAACCGCGACACTCATCCGTGAACAAGAATTGGAACAAAGCCGCGCCGCGCGCCAGCGTGTGGAGGCCGCGCTGCGCGAAAGTGAGGATCGCTATCGGCTGATCACCGAGAACTCCAGTGACCTGATCAGCTTGATCGACCTTGAAAGCGATGGCCGACAAATCTACGTCAGCCCATCCTACCAAACCATGCTGGGGTATGATCCGGCCGAGCTCACCGGCCCCTCCCGGCCCGACATCGTTCATCCAGATGATCGGAATAGTGTAATCGAACAATATGAACAGCTCATGGCGAGCGGAAACGCGCGCGTCACGTATCGCATGCGCCATAGCGATGGCTCCTGGCGCTGGATCGAGCTGCAAGCAACCGCGATCAGGCAGCAAGGCCGCTACTACGGCATCACTGTAGGTCGCGACGTCAGCGATCGCAAGCACCTCGAAGCGCAGCTGATGCAATCCCAACGGCTGGAAAGCGTCGGCCGGCTCGCCGGCGGCGTCGCGCACGATTTCAACAATCTGCTGACTGCAATCATGGGCAACACCGACTTGGCGCGCGATAGTTTGCCGGCCGGGCATCTCGCACGCGCGGATCTGGACGAGGTCATGAAATCATCCGAGCGAGCGGCTGAGCTGACACGCCAGCTGCTGGCGTTCGCCCGTAGGCAGATTATCGAGCCGCACGTGATCGACCTCAACCAGCTTATTCTTGATATGGATAAGCTGCTGCAGCGCTTGATCGGCGCGCATGTCGAGATGATTGTTCGCACCGACCCTAGCCTATGGCGGATACGCGCCGATCGTGGGCAGATCGAGCAGATCGTGGTCAACCTGGCGGTCAACGCGCGCGATGCGATGCCTGCCGGCGGCACGCTCACAATCGAGACGAGCAATGTCCAGCTCGACCACGATTATGCACACCGTCATATCAGCGTCAGCCCCGGACGTTATGTCATGTTGGCGGTCAGTGATACTGGAACCGGCATGGACGAGGAAACTCAGGCGCAGATCTTTGAGCCGTTCTTTACTACCAAAGCGCCCGGGCGTGGGACAGGATTAGGCTTAGCGACCTGTTATGGAATTATCAAGCAGCACGGCGGCAATATCTGGCCCTACAGCGAGCCGGGCCACGGCAGCACGTTCAAAATCTACCTGCCGCAGGCCGAAGCGCCGGCCGACCATTTCCCGCTGCCCACCAGCGACGACGATCTGCCGCGCGGCACCGAGACGGTGCTACTGGCCGAGGATGAGCCGTCGGTGCGTTTGCTGGCGGCACGCGTGCTGCGCGCACAGGGCTACACGGTGGTGGAGGCAGAAAACGGCGACGCCGCGCTCCAGCTGGCACGCGCCTGGACGGAAGCGTCGCTCAATCTCCTGCTAACCGATGTTGTCATGCCGCGCATGAGCGGTAAGACGCTAGCGGAGCAAATACAAACACTGTTTCCGTCCAGCGCGGTGCTATTCATCTCCGGATACACCGACAACGTAATCATCCATCACAGCCAGCTCGATCCTGGGATCGTCTTTTTGCAGAAGCCTTTTTCGCCGGCGGCGCTCGCGCGCAAGGTACGCGAGGTGCTGGACTCACAAGCCGCACCAGCCTAAGGAGCACTCGATGCAGCCCGATGTTATTCTGATCGGCGGCACCATCCATACGATCGACCCAGCCCGCCCGCACGCGACCGCGCTGGCGATCGCCGGCGATCGCATTATCGCAGTTGGCGACGACACAATGATCGCCGCACTGGCCGGCCCCGCCACCCGGCGGATCGAGTTGGCCGGCCGCACGGTTGTGCCGGGCTTCAACGATGCACATGTCCACCTCTGGAAGGAAGGCATGCTGCTCAGCCAGGTCAACGCCCGGCCGGCCAGCGCCCCTTCGGTTGAAGCGCTGGTCGATGCATTCGCCGCGCGCGCCGCCCAAGCTCCGGCCGGCCAATGGATCGAAGGACGCGGCTACGACGAGACCCGCCTGGACGAACGACGCCACCCGACGCGCCACGATCTCGACCTGGCCACGCCCGACCACCCGCTCGTGCTTGGGCGTACATGCGGGCATATTATCGTTGCCAACAGCCGCGCGCTGGCACTGGCCGGCGTGACGGCCGCCACGCCCAACCCGCCCGGCGGGGCGATCGATCGCGATGAGCACGGCGAGCCAACCGGCGTGCTGCGCGAGACCGCGCTGGCGCTGGTGCGCTCGATCCAGCCGCCACCGAGCCAGCAGGAACTGGAGCGCGCGCTGATCGGCGGCGGACGCAAGTGCCTGGCGCTTGGCATCACCAGCGTCGGCGAGCCAGGAGTGGATCCGCGCACCGTCGAAATATACCGGCGCCTGGCGATCGAGGAGCGGCTACCGCTGCGCTGCGATGTGATGGCCATGACCATCCTGCCGAATGGCCAGCGTGCCGCGCCGCCCCAGCCATGGCGCGAGCGCCTCGCCAAGTGCGATACCGTCAAGCTGTTCAGCGACGGCGGCCTGAGCAGCGGCACCGCCGCCCTGAGCATACCCTATCGCGGCCGGCACGACTGCGGGCTACCGCGCTTCCCGGCCGAGCAGCTCGCCGAAGAGGTGCGACTGATCTACGCTGCCGGCCTAACCGTCGCGGTCCACTCGATCGGCGATGCAGTGATCGGCGATCTGCTGGATGCGTTCGAAGCCTGCCAGACCACCGACGACCGACCACCGACGACCGACCACCTAGCTGCATCGGCTGGCGTTGGTCGGTCGTCGGCGGTCGGTCGTCGCTTGCGCATCGAGCATTTCGGCCTGCCCAACGCCAGGCAGCTGATGCGCGCTCAGCGCATGGGGGTGATGATCGCCACGCAGCCGTCGTTTCTCTACGATATCGGCGATACCATTCTGCACCACCTGCCCGATGCGCTCGTAGCCCAGTGCTACCCTTTCCGCGCCATGATCGAGGCCGGGCTGACGGTAGCCTTCAGCTCCGATGGACCGGTGATCGGCGACATCAACCCAGTGCTGGGATTACAATCGGCAGCTCTGCGCCGCACGCGCAGCGGCCGCGTGATCGCCCCGGATCAGGCGATCGAGATCGACCAGGCGCTGTGGTGCTTCACGGCCGGCAGCGCGGCCATCAGCGGCGATTCCGATCGGCTGGGCCGGATCGCGACCGGTTTTCTGGCCGACCTAGCGGTGCTGAGCGGCGACCCGCTCGCGATACCGGTCGAGCGCTTGCTGGAGATCCAGGTCGCGCAGACCTGGGTCGGCGGGGCGCTCGCCTACGAAGCGTAGCTAAACCTGCGACGCCAACCGCTTTCTTACGTTTTGTGTTGGTCAGAACCGCGCTGCACAGGGGGTGCGGGGCGGCTTCGCCACCCCCGCATATCTTTGCGGGCGAGCGGCGCGTCGCCCAGCGCGCACACGGCCGCGCCGCTCGCCCGCAAAAGTGCAATATGTGGTTGCCCAGAAGAGAGAGGAGATAATTTGATGATCATTTGCACACTTCTCGTGGCGCGATTTGTGATATGTTGTTTCTCACAGCAATCAAGCACAGCAACAATCATATCGCTATCCTAGCGAAGAACGGCGTCCCATGCAAGTGAAACACACTCCCGAACAGATATCAATCGAGCCGACCTGCCACGACGACGTGGAGCCGGCGACTCCGCAATGGCGCATATTGATTGCCGACGACGACCCATACATCCGGCAGCTGCTGGAGCTGGCCCTCAGCGAGGATGGCTATGAGGTCGTAAGCGCGACCGACGGCCATGAGTTGGTGCGGCTGGCGCAGGATCGGGCTCCAAGCCTGATACTGGTGGATCTGTCGATGCCACGCATGGATGGCTACGAGGCGATCCGCCAGCTGCGCAACGACACACGCACTGCGCACGTGCCCATGCTGATCCTGACAGCGCGTACCGGCGCCAATGATATCGTCATCGGCTTTGAGACCGGCGCCGACGACTATATCGCCAAACCATTCGATATCATCGAGCTGCTGGCGCGGGTCAAATCGCACCTGCGCCGCTCCGCCCAGCGGCCGGTGCTCAACCCGCTGACCGGGCTGCCGGGCAGCGTGCTGCTCGCGCAGGCGATTCGCCAGCGCCTAGCGCGCAAGACACCTTTCGCACTGCTGTATGCCGACCTGGACAACTTCAAGGCCTTCAACGATATCTACGGGTTTTCGCGCGGCGACGAGGCGATTCTTTTCGTCGCAAGCATCATCCAGCGCGTGATGGCAGCGCATGGCACCGCCGATGACTCGATCGGCCATATCGGCGGTGACGATTTCGCCCTACTCATCACGCCCGACCGCGCCGAGCAGATCTGCCGGGCGCTGATAAGCACGTTCGACGAGGAGGTGCTTCAGCTCTACGACCCCGAAGACCAGCAGCGCGGCTATATCTCCGGCGCCGATCGCTATGGCATCCTGCGCCGCTTCGCCCTGATGAGCATCTCGATCGGCGTCGTCACGACCCATCGACGTGGCTTCAGCGATCAGGAGTCACTCACACGCGTGGCAGCAGAGATGAAGCATCACGCCAAAGAACAGCCAGGCAGCGCATTTGCAGTCGATCAGCGCACCAGCCTCCAGAGCGGCGAAATCGAGCGCCGGCGTGCTCATAACCGCGCGCTGCTGCTGCTGAGCGATGACGGCTCGCTCCGCGCGATCTTGGGATCGACCTTTCGCGACGGCGGGTATAATGTTCACGAGGTGGCAAGTGTGGATGGCGCACGGCGCAAGATCGATACTCCTAAGCCGCCGATGCTGGTGCTGGCCGACGCGCAACTAGGCCCCGCGCTCTGGGAATTCTGCACCGAGCAGGCCAGCGACAAATGCGGCCCGCCGATCGTCGTGCTGGCCTACGATATGCAGGATATCACGAAGGCGCGCACGGCCGGTGCCGCAGCATGCTTACAGTTACCGCTGCCGCTCGTGGAGATCGTCGCTTGTATCGATCAGCTGACAAGCAACGGCGACATGGTTGATGAGGCGCGCGTCGTCAACAGCGTATAACTATCTGTATGGGACAAAAGACGGACGACGAAGGACGAACGTTTGCAATTCCGGCATTCGTCCTTCGTCCTTCGTGTATCTGGCAAAATAGCTCAGACGCTGTTCTAGGACTTACGCACGTGGGAGGGTTGGAGGGTCGCCCATCCTCCCAGAGTCTTTTCCGTCCCCTCGCACCTGGTAAGCTGCATGTAGTATTCTAAGACGAGTCGTAGCTACATCCACGTCCGAGGACTACATGCCCGCATATGTGCCAACCGTCGCCGAGCTCGAATCGGCGCTCAAACAGCTTCACAACCCCGAAGCGCTACGGCATAATCCGCTCGCCGCGCTGGGCCTGGTCGCCGAGCGTGTGGACATTGCTCAGCGTGTCGCACAGCATACCCAGCCGCTGCTGCCATGGATCTATGGCTACGAGCTGGCGGCGCTGCTGCGCGAGCGGATCGAACAGCTCCAAATACCATCGGCGGCAACGCACGATCAGCGCGCACAGCGCACTGCCACACGCCCGCAGCTCTACGCACAAATCTTGCAGCTGCGCTACATCGACGATCGTTCCTGGAACGAAGTCGCACAGATTGTCGGGCTGGCGGCCGGCCATATTCAGAACAAGCTGAAGCGCCCCGCGCTCCAGCGCCTGCTTGGCGATTTGCTGGATCAGCGGAATGTTGAAGGAAGGGGGAACCGGCCAGCAGCGGTATTGGCAAAAGCCGGCGGAGGCGGCTACGTGACCAACCTGCCCGCGCCTGGTGAATTCATTGGCCGGCACGCCGAGATCGAACATGTGATGTCCAAGCTGCGCCGGCGCCGGATGCCGATCATCGAGATCAGCGGCGTCGGTGGGGTCGGCAAATCGGCCCTGGCAAAACATATTGGCTGGCGCGCGCTCGATGAGCGCCTGGTGGATGCGGTGATCTGGCTGTGTGCCAAGGATCGCACGCTGCCGATCGCTGGCGTGCGCGCGGCGGATGGGGCTGCCGGCCTGCGATCGCTCAACGATCTGTTCGAGACCACCGCACGCGTGCTGGGGGCTAGCCAGGTGCCGCTGGAGCCGGATGCGCGCCGCCGCCAGGCCCTGGATATGTTATCCAGTGGGCGCTTCACCAACGGCACGCTGATTATCGTCGACAACTTCGAGACGCTCCAGCCCGAAGAGCAGGAGCGGATCGTGTCATTTCTGTTCGAAGAGTTACCTTATCCTAACCAGGCGCTGCTGACCTCGCGCCACGAAGAACATTTGGTGGTTTTGCAGACCCACATTCTGCCGACCAAGATCCAGATCGAGCGTATGTCGCGCGAGGATGCCGTAGCCTGTCTCGATTACTTTCTCTCGCTGTACTCGCCGCCGCTCGTCACTAGCGCCGATATCCAAGAGCAGATCATCGCGCTATCGGCCCAGATTCCGCTGGCAATGCTATGGCTGCTCGGCCAGCTGCGCTACGCCGCGCGATCGCAGCAAGAGACGATCGAGCAAATTCGGCGCCAGCAGGGCCGCACGAACGCGCTCCTGAGCTATATCTTTGATTATTCCTACGTGCTGCTGGATGAGCAGCCGGCCGCGCGCGCCATCCTACATGCGCTGACTGCCTTCGTCGAGCCGGTGACTTTCGAGCCACTGGTGGCGGTGGCTGCGCTGCCGCCCACTGATGTCGAGCAGGCGCTGCTGCTGCTGCAGCGCCTGTCGCTGATCACGCGCGAGCAGCAGAACGGCTCGCCGCACTATAGCTTGCTGGAGCTAGCCCGCAGCTACATCGCCGATCGGATTTCCGAGCCCCAGCGCCACGATCTGCTGCTGCGCGCGGGATCGTACTATGCCGCGCACCCGCAGCCCGACAACCGCGCGAATATCATACCGCTGCTGGAGTGGGCGCTCAAACAGCAGCTGCATGCGCTAGCACTAGGCCTGTTCGATGGCCTGACAGCGGCGCGGTTCGTGGAGAGCGATACGCAGGTGCAGGATTGCGCCAGCTATGGCGCGGCGATCGTCGCGGCCGCCCGCGCGCTGGGCGACGATCACCGCGCCGATTGGTATGAGATATTCGCCTTGTGCTGGCCGCTGGTGTTGCGCCACGATGTGCTGGCGGCCCGGCTGACGCTGGAACGCCTGCTCGAACGCGCGCAGCGCAACGGCTGGCAGGATAACTGCGCGCTGGCATGTTCGACGCTGGGGCTACTGTTCAACGATCTCGGCACTGCGGCCGCAAACGCCGGGCACGAAGCCGGCGCATTCTTCGAGACCGCCGCAGCCTTCCTGCGCCAGGCGGCCGCGCTCTGGGAAGATCGCGGGCAGCGCGACTGGCTAGCGGTGGTGCTGGGCCGGCTGGGCACCGTCGCACGCCAGCTCGGCGATTACGATCGCGCGCTCGATTACTACACCTGGACGGCTGCACTGTACGACGCGCTTGGCAACCATGTCGGCCGCGCCAGTGTGCTTGGCCGGCGCGGCTACACGCTGCTCCAGCGTTACCGCGCCCAAGGCCAGGGCGACCCGCAAGAGATCGAGCGGCTGCTGATCGAGGCGTTGCAGCTGAACGAGCGGCTGGGCAACCGCTGGGGCATCGCCGCAAACAGTCTGCGCTACGCCGAATTCCTGGATTTGCAGCGCCAGCCCGAGCGTGCGCTCGCCTACGCCACCCGCGCGCGCGCGTTGTTCGAGATCATCCCCGAGCCACACCGCGCTCTTCAGGCCGCGCACCTAGTAGCGCATCTACAAACGCACTACCGCGAGTGAGCATCGCAGACAAAACGATATTCTATCGGAAAAGCCCAGACATCGTGGCATAAAACTTGCCACTGAGGACAAGCCGTAAAGCCCTTTCCAATGCGGCATTCCAAAAATATGGCTTCCTGAAGCCATAAAACCAGGTTGGAAAGATTCAAACGGCTTCCAAGGCTTCCTAATCAGGAAGGGGGCTTGACAAGTGCGGTATACTGCATATGAAAAGGGTACTCGCACAAACGTACAAAGGAGGATGAAGGCAATGCAAAAGACCGACTTCGTTAAATCGGTAGCCGATCGCGCGAACGTCTCTCAGAAAGAGGCCAAGCAGGTCATCGACGCGGCGCTCGACATTATCACCGATTCGCTAAAGGGTGGCGAGAAGGTTACGCTGACTGGCTTCGGCACATTCGAAGTGCGCCAGCGCCAGGAACGCGAGGGCGTCAACCCGCAGACGCGCCAGAAGATCAAGATCGCCGCGACCAAGACGCCGGGCTTCAGCGCCAGCAGCACGCTTAAGGAAGCGGTTAAGGGCAGCTAGCTCTAGTCTAGCGTCAAACCTCAAGTCATTGGCAGAGGACGGGGAGTGTTCCCCGTCCTCTATGTTTAGTACAGAACTCAATCGGCAGCATCGACACATTCAAGATTTCAGATGCTGGCGACACCTCGCTCGAATGTTGAGTAATATAGCTCCCTTGTCACATGTGACGCAGCGTGCTATACTTTTGGCCAAGAAAATACACGCGTTGTAGCAAAGTTGAGTTGGCGTTTCGGAAAATCGTCGCATGTGGTGCAATTCCGAAAGGCGCAATCTTTCTGATCTCTTTTGGAAAGATTTTGAGCTACTACCGGGCGCCCGCCAGCGAACTGGGGCGCCCGCGTTGAAAGGAGGTTCCGCGCCGTATTGATCGATGCGGTCTGGTGAGGTTATACTCATACAATCCTGAAATTGTGACAATTAACGACGGAGTGTTTGCTCACGCAGGGAGGGATGTATGAACGCACTACTCGCACTCGTGGCGACGATCCTGATCGTTGTGCTTGGCTATCGCTTCTATGCGAGCCGGGTGAATCAAACGATCATTCAGGCAGACCCGAAGCGAGCCACCCCAGCCACGATGTTCAACGATGGGGTGGATTTTATGCCGGCCAGCAGCTCGGTCCTATTTGGCTATCAGTTCAAGAGCATCGCGGCGCTTGGACCGATAGTCGGGCCGATCGTCGCGGCGCAATGGGGTTGGCTGCCTGCGTTACTCTGGCTGGTCATCGGCGTCTTCTTCATTGGCTGGGTGCAGGATTATGCTTCGACTATGCTGGCCGTCCGGAGCGAAGGCCTTACCATGGGCGGCCTCTCCTACAAGCTCATCTCGCCCCGCGCTCGCAACATCCTACTGGCCTTCCTCTACTTCTATCTGCTGCTGATCATGGCTGCCTTCGGCGGCATCGTCGCCGGGCTGATGGCGCGGCCTGAGGTGCCAATCGGCTTCTTTATCCTGGTGCTCGCCGGCGTTCTGGCAGGCCAGATGACCTACCGCTGGCGCCAGGATCTCCTGCTGACCACGATTGTGACCGTCGTGATCGCGATCGTGGGCGTCTGGCTTGGGCAGACCGACTTTATGAAGCCGATCGTCGGCGCGATCAACGGCATTGGCGCAACGGCCGGCGCGAACAGCCAGCCGGCGCCGCTGGTGATGTGGAACATCGGCTACGGGCCCTATACCTGGCCGCTATTCATCTGGGGCATCCTCATGCTGCTGTTCTGCTACCTCGGGTCGGTGCTGCCGATCTGGCGTTTCGCTCAGCCGGTCAACTACACTTCGTTCTGGCTAGTGCTACTGGGCATCGTCGGGGCGATCGTGGGCATCGCCATCGCGACGCTCAGCGGCGGCGCGAATTACACGATCGATGCCTACAGAGGCTTCTCGGTCCCCGGCCCGCTGGCGCCTGGCGTGCTCAGCCCACTCTGGCCGCTGCTGTTCGTCGTGATTAGCTGCGGCGCCGTCAGCGGATGGCACTCGCTGGTCAGCACCTCCGGCACCGCGCGCCAACTCGAGAAAGAGACCGATGCGCTGCCAGTGGCTGGTGGCGCGATGTACGCCGAGGCCGTGCTGGGCGTGCTCTCGCTCACGTTCGCTGCGGCTGCCTTCGCCAACTACCAGGGCTATATCGATGAGGGTATCAAGAAGCTGGGGGCGCCGGGAATCTTCGCCAACGGTATGGCGCTGTTCCTCAGCTACCTCGGCATCCCCAAGACCTTCGGCGCCGCCTTCGGCTCGGTCTTCCTGGTGGTAATGGCGCTCACGGTGATGCAGCTGGTGCTGCGCTTCATGCGCGTGGCCAGCGCCGAACTAATCGGAGACCGCGTGCCGGCCTTCAAGAGTCCGCATGTCGGCTCCCTGGTGGCGATCGTGCTGACGCTGCTGCTGCTGTGGACGGGCTTCTGGAACCGCATCTGGATCCTGTTCGGCGGCTCGAATCAGCTCTTCGCCGGCCTGGCGCTGCTGCTGATCACGATCTGGCTTGCGCAGCAGCAGAAACCGTACAACTGGGCCTTCATCCCCGGCATCTTCATGTACATCACCACCGTCGCCGCGCTGCTGTACACCGCTTGGGCTTCGCTCCAACTCGCGTTCCAGCCGCCGCTGCCGGGCTTCGCGGCATTCGCGTGGTCGTTCGGTAACTTCGTATCGGCCGCGATCGGCCTGTTCCTCTCTGCTGCCGCGCTCCTGCTGGCCTACGACGGTTTGCAGGCGCTCAACCGCGCGCGCAGCAGGCTGCGGCCAGCGGCGGCAGCTCGCTGACGTTCAGGACTGAGGACTGAGGACTGAGTCACAAACCGCTCAGTCCTCAGTCCTCAGTCCTCATTACTGATGTGGGGTGTGCCATGCTCAATGTCGAAGTCGTGACCCACGTACTTGGATCGATGGAGCACTGCCAGCACTGCCAGGTGTTCATCGACGGCACCGGCGTGGGCGGCAAGATCCATCAGAGCGATCTCGAATCCTACCCGCCAGAATGGCGTGAGGAATGGCAGCGCCTCTCCGACTGGATTATGCGCCTGTCCGAACAGCATGCTGGGCAGCTGCGGATCAAGATTACCGACGCCCAATCGCTCGGCGGCATGTGGCGCGCGATCCGGCAAGGCATCCGCAACTATCCGACGTTCATCGTAGGCGGCGAGAAGTATCACGGGTGGGACGAGCAGGCGTTGGAGGGGTTGATCGACCAGAAACTGGCAATGACAAGTTAAGAGTTAAGAGTTAAGAATTTGACGCTCTATAACTCTTAACTCTCAACTCTTAACTCTTAATTGGAGGAGTGATATGTCCGAAGAGGAAAAATGGAACTTCCTCGAGCGCGCTAGGCGCAACCTGCAGGACTTCATTTATGGCATGAGCGCCCACGAGATGACACGTCAGGCGCTCAAGACCCGCGGATCGATGGAGCACCTGTTCATCCTGATTACGATGGGCGATCTGCTCGGCGTGCCGATCCTGCCCCCCTATTACTCGCTGCGTCTGCTGCCCTACGTCGTTCCGCAGATATCGACATGGAAGCGGCGCATGCTGCGCGAGAAGGACCTAGTGGACGCACTGGCGTAGTTATGAGTTTTGAGTTTCAACTTCGACAACTCATAACTTCCAGGAGGCGATATTGTCACTCGCAGACATTTTCCAGCACTACCCCGGCCGCCGCTACATCATGTTCGGCGGCAAGGGCGGCCTGGGCAAAACCACCTTCAGCGCGGCGACAGCCTACTATCTGGCCCAACAAGGCAAGAAGGTGCTGGTGTTCAGCGTGGACCCGCAGGCCTCCCTCTCGGATATCTTTCAGCGCGACATCTTCGGCCAGGGCGCCGTCGAGATCATGCCCAACCTCTACGCCCAGGAGATCGACGCCGACCAGCATATCAAGGCCTACCAGGACGAGATCCGCCGGAAGATCCTCGATATGTATGGGATGGAGCAGATCCCCGACGAGATCGAGAGCTATATCCAGGCGGCGGCGGCCGAGCCCGCCATGGAGGAGAGCGCGATCTTCGATCAGGTAGTCGACATCGTCGTGCAAGGCGGCTACGACTATTACATTTACGATCTGGTACCGCTCGGCCACGCACTCTACTACCTCAGCATGGCCAGCGTCTACGACGAATGGATCGGCAAGATCACCAAGCTGCGCGAGGAGATGCGCGAGTACGAGATGATGGCCGCCCAGGCGCGGCGCGGCAAGGTGCTGGAGGAGGACAAGATTCTGGGCGAGCTCCAGTATATCAAGCAGCGCATCGGCACATCCTCCTCCATCCTGACCGATAAGGAAAAGACTGCCTTCTTCTTCGTGGTCATCCCCGAGCAGATGGTGCTGCTCGACACCGCTAAGGCCGCCACCATGTTTGCGCGCTTCAACGTGCCGATCAGCGGCTACATCGTCAACCGCGTGATCCCCGAAGCAATCGCCACGACCCCATCGGCGCCGGCTTACCTGAAGAACCGCTACGAGATGCAGCGGGGTTACCTCAATCAGATCGACCAGCAATTCGGCCAGGGCGTGCTCGCGCGCATCCCTGAACTGGAGCGCGATGTGACCGGCCTCGAGATGATTGGGCGCGTGGCACAGATCATGTTTGGGTGAACGGGTGAATGGGTCACAAGGATCGGGCAATACGCAATACACATCACTCATCACGCTTTACGTTTCACGCTTCCCGATTCTGGATATCTGGAGTGGTAACTGCATGATCGATAAGACGATGGCCCAGTTTCTGGCCGAGCATCCCAATCTGAAATACACCTTCTTCGGCGGCAAGGGCGGAGTCGGCAAGACGGTTCTGGCGGGAGCGCTGGCGTTGGCGCTGGCGCGCGGGGGCAAACGCACCCTGCTGGCATCGACCAACCCGGTGCATAGCGTGAGCGGGCTGCTCGGGCAGGATGTCTTCAGGGAGCCGAAAGCAGTGCATGGTGTCGCGAATCTCTGGGCCTACGAGATCGACACCAGCGACACGATCGCGCGCTCCAAGAATGAGATCCGCGAGAAGATCGGCTGGTTCCTCAAATACGCCGACATTCGCACCAAAGCCGACGAATTCGTGGAAAGCGCGACGATGAACCCAGCCTTCGAGGAGAGCGCGATGTTCGAGAATATGATCGACCTCATGTTCAAGGACGAGTACGACGCCTACGTCTTCGACACCGCGCCGACCGCCAACGCGCGCCGCCTCCTGGGCATGTCGTCGGTCTACTCGCTCTGGGTCAACAAGATGATGCAGAGCCGCGAGGAGGCGAAGAGTCTGCGCGAGAAGCTTTCTTATAGCAAACAAAAGCAGGAGAAAGACCCGCTCATGGAATACCTGATCAGCTTCCGTGAGCGCATGACCCACGCCAAGACTCTGCTGACCGACCCCGCGAAGACGGCGTTCTTCTTTGTCACACTGCCAGAGGCGCTGCCGATCGCGGTGATCAAGCGCTTTATCAACTGGTTCTATGAGTTCGGCATCCCGGTCGGCGGCGTGGTTGTCAACATGCGCATCGACAAAGAGAGCCTCCGCGACGACGTCGCCGACTTCGTCAAGAATCGTGTGGCGATGCAAGATACCTACATGCAGGAGATCGACGAGATCTTCGACGGTATGGTGCGCGCGGTTCTGCCGCTGTTCGATAACGAGGTGCGCGGCGTCCCGGCGCTCGCGAAGACTGCGGAGTTGCTGATGGCGTAGTACGAATTTTGCTTTTGGATCGATTATCTCGTGTCCAAGCCGCAGGTCGCAGTAGCATATAACAATCCTATCTGATTCGTAAACCTGACGATGGACGATGGACGATGCACCCATATCGTCTATCGTCTATCGTCTATGGTCAGATCAGTGTACATCTGGCGTAGGTTCGCAACATCATGTTCAATCTGCCGCCTGCAGCCTGCGACGTGTGACTTGCGACCTGGGAATTGAAGCACGCGCAATTGAGACAGCATGGATATCTCGCTTCACGACATCTCCGCCGCCAACCTGCTCTTCGGCGCGGGCGCCTTTCTAGCCCTTGCGCTGCCAGAAGGCTGGGAACTGGCGCCCGGGCCGGCACGTCCCGAGATCGCCGCCTGCCACATGCGCGGCGAGCGGCGCTGGGTCGTCGCCGGCGACGCGTGGTATACTGTGCGGCACGATGGCCGGCAAGTAGCACTGGAGCTGGCGATCGCGATTCGCGGGCGCGCGCGCGGCCGGGCCAGCGCGGAACAGACGCGGATCGGCCAGCACTGGGCAGACGTACGGCACTGGACCCGCCAGCGCGGCTTCCCGCGGCGCTGGGTGGTCCACTTCAGCGAGGTGCGCTGGCGCTGCGAGCCGACCGAGCGCAATATCACGATCACGCTGAGCAGCCGCGCCCCGCACGCGGCCTTTGCGGAGGTTCTGGCGGCACTGCAAGGTGTAAAGTGCCATGGAGATGGGATGAGCGGGTGAAACGATGTTGTCGCCCATTCACGCGCTTACCTCGTCAAGGCATAGGATGAGCGTTCGAACGATCTCCTCCACCGGCTGGGTTTCGACCCCAGCCAGATTGAGCACCAGCACAATCTGCGGCTTCTCCGTGCGGTAAGAGAACGATCGAAGCGCCGGACCATACCACTCGAAGAATGGGCGCAGCGCTTCTGTGAGCTGCCCGGCCGCAGCCCCGGAAGCAGTGAGTTGGAGCGACGGGGTGGCCTGGATGTAATTCCATCCCTCAGGCGGGAAGACGCGCGGCGCGGCATCGAGTTGAGCTTTGATGTCGCGCTGGAGGGCAAGTTTGAGGATCAACTGATCGCGCCGGCCGCTCGCCCGCTGGAACAGCCACAGCGGCAGCAACTCGCGCGTCTCCAGGAGCAGCACAGCCTCAAGCTGTGCGATCGGCTTCGCGAGGCCGCTCACGCTGGCGCGCAGGCCACTACCGGGGGAGCCGATCCAACGATACGCGGCCTTGCCGCCCAGTGATGGCAGGCCGGCCTGGAGCCAGCGTCCCAGCATCTGCCCGCGCCGCCGATTGTACACCGACGCGCCTACATACCAGGCGCCCAGCGCAATGCAGACGAGTAGAATGGCAAGCTGACCAATGTCCACCGACGAAACTCCAACCGAACGAGATCCCGACCAGGCCAATCTCGAAACGCTGCGCGCCCGGCTGGCGGCGGCAGCCGACTGGCTGCGCGGCTTCCTGTACGGGATGACAACCTACGAGCAGGTACTGACTCTCCGCAAGCAGCGCGCCGACCTGGAGCATTTATTCGTTCTGATCAGCTTCGGCGATCTGCTGGGAGTGCCGGTGTTGCCGCCCTACTACACGCTCCGTCTGTTGCCCTACATCGTCCCTCTCATTCGCAACTGGCGCTATCGGATGCTGCGCGAGAGGGATCTGACCGACCTTACGAGCGGTGGATAGCTATCCACCAGCCATCGATTTCCCTTTCAAGAACTCCACCAACCCCTGAATCGCACCCTGCTGATCCTGCGGCAGCTGCTGCTGCTGTGCCAGGCCCAGCAGCGTCTGCGCCTCGGCCAGCGCCTGCGGGTACTGCCGAGTGTCGCTGAGCACCAGCGTGTAGTTGCGGTGCGCCTCCAGGCTCTGTGGCTGGAGCTGCGTCCAGTGGCCGAACGCATCGGCGGCCTGCGGCAGCTCGTTCAGGCGGACGGAGATCAGCCCGATGAATGAGTGCAGCGCGGCGTCGTCGGGCTTTTTTGTCACGGCGGCCGTGTAGGTATCGCGCAGGCGCCGCAGCTGATCGGGCTGGCTGCGCAGGCTATCGGCGATCTGGGATACCTGGCTATCGAGCGCGTGCGGGTTGGCTTCCAGCAGCTTCAGGTACATGTCGATCGCCTGGCTGGCATTGCCCCGCAAGCGCAGCACATCGGCCAGCCGTAGATCGGTATCGCTGTAACGTGGATCCAGCGCTTTGGATTGCGCGAGCAGCTGGGCGGCCTGGTCGTAATACTGCTGCGCCGCTGTCTCATCGTTGTGGGAACGGGTATAATTGCCCATCAGTGCCACCGCGCTGGCATACTCGTTCAGAATGGTGACATCCTGCGGCGCGACTGCATGCCCCTGCTTATACCAGTCGATCGACTGGCGCAGCTGGTCGGGATCCTGGGTCAGCCGTGAGTACCAAAAGCTATGCATGCGTGCCAGGTTGGCGTAGTGATCCTTGTTCAGGGTGTTGAGGCCGCGCGCCTGCTCCAGCACTGCCTGCGCGTAGCTCATCGTCTCCAGCGGCGCCTGCTTGAACACATACTCTTGTACTTGCTGATCGTCGGTCATGCGTAGCAGGTCGTTCAGCTGTGCGGTCGGCTTGGGCTGGCCGAGTGGAGCATTATTGGTCTGCCGCTTGATATCGGTGAGGTTCATCAGGGTGCGGCCTAGATTGAGATAGTAGAAATCCTGCCCCGGCTCCATGCGGATAGCATCCAGGTAGTAGGTCATACCGAGGAGCTGTTGCTCAAGGCCGGAGTTCGGGCTGTCGCTCAGGCCCTGACCCTGATTGAAGCGCATATCGGCGTAGACATTATCGATATTGAAGAACCAGACCCCGGCCAACGCCAGCGCGCCAATAATTCCGTAGATCATCAGCGCGGCCGGGCTGTTCGCGCTGCTCGGGCGGCCGCGAACAGCCCGGCCCTGTGCGGCCCCGCGCGCGACACCGCCCTGGCGACGGCGCCCGCCCTGCTTGGCGGATGGCCCCTTCGCGGCTGCCGCGAGCACCGGCTCGGGCGCGGGCTCGGCGGCTGGCGCAAGCGCACCATCGAGTGAATACTGTCCATCCAGCGCCCCAGCCACCACCACCACCGCCAGCGTCACCCACAACAGCATCAGCGTCGACACGATCGGGATGCCGGTCAGCCCTTCAATCATATGCGCGCTAACTACCGCGAACCCAGCAATCGCCAGCAGCTGCGTGTTCTGCCCGCTGCCGTGGCGCGCTAGGCGCCAGGCCAGCGCGAAAAAGCTGATCAGTACAAACATATAGCTGATCAGCCCCAGCAAGCCCTTGGTGACCAACTCATCTAGGTAGGCCTCGTGCGAGCGATCGGGCGAAGCGCCGCGCGCTTCGATATTCGCCAGCGCAGGCGGGTAGAATTTGTTGTAGGCCACGAACATGCTCTCGGGACCCCAGCCGATCAGCGTGCGCAGCGGGTCGGACGTGATCAGCCCGACTGCGCCGCCAGCCTTGTCATCGCCAATCCAGATCAGCCGGCGCACAAGGCCGGTACCGCTCTCGGATTCGAGCAAGGTGCCCAAACGGCCGATATAGGGAATGCCGCGCAGTTCATCGAAGAACGGCGAGTCGACCGTATTGAAAGCCACAATAAACCCACCCAGCGCAAGCGCCAGCACGATCTCACCGATCAGCAGCCCGCGCCAGCGCGCCGCGTTCGATTCACCGGCTTGGCGCGCACGCCGATAGGCGTTCCACAGCAGCAGTGTGAAGAACACAAACAGCCCGGCTGCAATACCGAGCCAGGGACCGCGGCTCTGCGTAAAGAAGATTGTGATCAGCAAAAAGCCGGCGATCACCAGCATGCCCAGGCCCTGCATGCGCAGGAACATGCGCGTCGGCGCCGGGCGGCGCGGCAGCGCGTAGATCAGCACATAGGCCAGCACCACCAGCAGCAATCCGCCCTCGGCGCGATGTAGGCGCAGTGTCGGCAGGATGTAGAGCCCGCAGGCGATAATCAACGCCGCTGGGTAGACCCACCAGTAGCGCAGGTCGGCCGTGCGCACCACCGCGCCGAACTTGACTGTCGCGAAGAGCATGGCTAGGCTGCCGAGCACCAGCAGTGTATACGCCGCGGCCCAGCCAAGATCGGATCGCTCGCCTGGCTCGGCTACGTCACGCGCCTCCTGAAACACGGCGATCGCCCGATACATCACATATGGCACGATCAAGATCAGGTAGGCGGCAACGAAGATCGAGTTGCCCATGGTCGAGGCCACGCGCGAGACCACATCGCCCTTCCACGGCAGCGGGTCGATCTGGTAGTGCTGTATCAGGCCGTAGCCAACCGCGGGCAGGCTGCCGAGGATCGCCACGGTAATCAGCCGATCGAGTTGCTCACGCCGGCGCAAGGTCAGAACGATCATTGCCGCGAGGCCGACATACGAGAGATTAGTGTAGGTGCCCTGTAAGCGCTGGTACGATCCCCAAAAGCTGGTGGCCGGCACCACCGACGTGGCTGTCGCGAACAGGAACACCAGCACGTAGAGCAACGTCGGCAGCGCCAGCGGGATGGAGTTCAGGCGCTGCCAGGCGCGCTTGAGCAAGCGCGCCTCCGACGGCGCTGCCGCGGCGCGGGCTGGGGCGTGGCTGCTTCGCTCCAGCGCGCGAATGATCCCGGCCGCCACCATGATCAGCACAATCGCGCGCAGAGAGGTGGCTTTATCTGGCTCGAAGTGCCGTGATGAGAGCAAGTTGAAATATGAAGGGATAAAGACGAGCGCGAAGAGCCAGCCTGCCTCAATGATTCGCTCGCACCAGAGAGAGATGGTGGTCTGTCGTTGCAACCAGGCCTCCTGAAATATATATGAGCGGGTGAAAGGGTGAAGGGGTGCAGGGGCGTCGAGGCACCCCTGCACCCCTTCACCCTTTCACCCTTGTCATCACACAAGTAGCGTTTCCTGCGACTCCTGCCGGACTTGGAGCTTGAACGCGCTCGCGCGCTCGATCATCTCCTGAGCGCTGCGGCGGCTGTGATCGCTCACGGGCACACCATCGAGCATCGCGGCCAGCTCTTCGATTCGCTGCTCGTCGTTCAGAAGCAGGATGCGCGTGTGCGTGCGATCGGCGCTGAAGGATTTGGCGATCGCGTAGTGCGCATCGCCGAACGAGGCGACCTGGGCCAGATGGGTGATGCAGATGACCTGGTGCCGATCGCTGATGCCCCAGAGCTTCTCGCCTACCACATGGCCCGCGCGCCCGCCGACACCCACATCCACCTCGTCGAACACCAGCGTCGGCACATCGTCCACGCGCGAGAGGATCGACTTGAGCGCCAGCAGCAGCCGCGCGCTCTCGCCGCCCGAGGCGATCCGCGCCAGCGGCTTCAGCGGTTCACCGGGGTTAGGCGAGAGCAAGAACTCGATCTGGTCGATACCCGTTTTATCAAACGACCAACGACTAACGACCGACGACAAGGGAGCGGATGCGGCGACGGCTGTATTTGTTGCCAGCAGCGAAGCGCTTTCGTCTTTCGTCTTTGGTCTTTGGTCCTCAAGCAGCGAAGCGCTTTCGTCTTTCGTCTTTCGTCTTTGGTCCTCAATAGGTACCGGCACGCCGTTGGAGTCTTGCTCATGCTCCAGGGCAACAAAGAAGCGCACATTCGGCATCGCCAGGTCGCGCATGGCGCCTTCGACAGCGGCGGCGAGCTGGTCGCCCATGGCGCGGCGACGGAGCGAGAGCTGGCCAGCCAGCGCGCCGATCTCGGTCAGCAGGCGCGCCTCCTGGGCTTCCAGGTCGGCCAGATGTTCAGCGCTGTGGGTCAGGCGCTCGATCTCGGCCTCGGCTGAGGCGGCGCGCTCCACGATCTGCTCGATGCTGCCGTGATATTTGCGCTGCATATCGCGCAGCAGCGTCAGCCGATCCTCGATCGCATCCAGCCGCGCCGGATCGAACTCCATGCCATCACGGTAGCCGCGCACGCTGGCGGCCAGATCCTCCAGCATATACAGCAGCTCGCTGGCCTGCTCAGCCGCGCGCACAACGCTGGGATCCAGCCGAGCCAGCTCGGCCAGCGCATCATTGATCGTGCCCAGCGACTCGACCACCGGCTTGATCGGCCGGCGACCGGCCTCATCGCCCTCGTAGAGCAGCGCATAGGCCGATGTCACCAGGTCGGTGATCTTCGCGCCATTCTGAACCAGCGAGCGCTCCTGCAACAGCTCGGCTTCTTCGCCAGGGCGCAGCTTAACCGCGCCGACATCTTCGAGCAGGAAGCGCAGCTCTTCGATCCGCTCGGCACGGCTGGCGGCGGCCTTCCGTAGCGCGGCCAGCTCGTCGCGCACTTTGCGCAGCGCGCCGACTCTTTCGGCCACCTCGGCGCGCTGCGCAAGCAGCCCACCGAAACGGTCGAGCATCTCACCATGGGTGCGGGTGTTGAAGAGCGACAGACCCTCGTGCTGGCCGTGGATATCCACCAGCCGGCCACCAACCTCGCGCAGCACCGAGATGCTGACGGCACGCCCGTTGATCCGCGCCACGCTGCGGCCGCTCTCGGCATTGACCTCGCGCGAAAGGATGACCTGCTCGTCCTCATCATCCCACAGGCCATACTCGGTCAGCACCGGCACAACGTCAGGCCGGTCGGAGATGCTAAACACGCCCTCGACCCGCGCGCGCTCGGTGCCGGCGCGCACAAATGTCGGGTCGGCGCGGTCGCCGCGCAGCGTGCCCAACGCATCGATGATGATCGATTTACCAGCGCCGGTCTCGCCGGTGAGGACGTTGAAGCCCTGCTCCAGCCGCAGACTCAGGCGGTCGATGATCGCGAAGTCCTTGATATTTAGCTCAAGTAGCATGCGTACTAATCTATCGATTCGGTCTATCAAACATCAGGCTACAAGCCGCATTGTACCATATCGGTACATGGGTCGCAATTGCTCGGGGCGAATTTGGAGCGCGCTTTCAAGGCATCAGGATGAGGAGCAAAAACATACGTTCTATAACAACGCCTGTGCCTCGATCTGGTACAATCGATACATCTCGATGCGGCGGGGGTGTGGCGGCTGCTGCGCCGCCCTAAGACAAGGGTTCGCTTGGCAGCGATCAGGTTTACCGTTTGGGGAGGCTTGGAGGGGCCTTCGGCCCCTCCAAGCCTCCCCAATGGTGGGGGTCTGGGGGACGGCACCCAGAGGGTACCCGGCCGCCCCCAGACCCCCACCCCAAAGTGTAACGTTCGCAAGAACCTTGTCTAATGGGCGAAAAGAGCGTTTCTTGGAGGGCTTGCGCCCTCCAAACCTCCCGCTTGCGTAAGTCCTATTTATAAGAGAAGGAGCTACACCATGAGCGATGACATCAAGGCACAGATTGACCTTCTGGCGGCCTTTCCCGAGCAGCTCAAGCTCCAGCTCCAGGGGCTGGGCGATGCCGCGCTGCGATTCCGGCCCGCGCCGGATGAATGGTCGATCATGGAGATTGTCGGGCATATCATCGATGTCGGAACGCTCTGGCCGGGCCGCACCCGCCAGATGCTCGCCACCGACAATCCTAGGCTGGCCGCCGTCGACCCAGCCTGGGTGCGCCAGCGCGACTACCACAACAAGCAGCCTGGCTTTCTTCTGATCACACTGGCCGAGCAGCGCGCCGAGTATGTCGAATTCCTGCGCATCCTGCGCCCGGCGCAGCTGGCCCGCGGCGGCATCCACCCAACTCGCGGCCCGCTGACCGTCGAGCAGGGCATCGCCGCCCTAGCCGACCACGACTGGGGGCACAGCAAGCAGATCGCAGCGAATCTGGCGGCCTATCAGCGATGATATAGCCCAGATCGTGCTCGCGCCGCCCGTTGATCTCGGCCTCGACGATCCCGCAATCGCCGATCGGCGCGCCGCCGTCGCGCAACTCTACCAGCATGCGGCCCAGGCCGGTTGCCGGGAACGATGCGTTGGCGCGCCGCACCCAGGCCGCAATGGCATCCTCGGAAAGCGGCTGCGGCCAAAACATCATCGTGACCCGATCGGCGAAGATCGGCGCGATCAGCACGATGTCGGACTCGGTGTAAGGCCTGATCATTGTGCGCGCTGTCTCGATCATGATGTTATTTGTAGATCGATCTCATCCAGATCGGCGATCTGAAGGGTCAAAGCATCGATCGAGACCTGGATCTCGCGCAGCGAGAGCGCAAGCGAGACCAGCAGAAGCAACAAGCTGCCGCCGAAGATCCATTTTCCGAGATCCAATAGGCCGGCAAATAGCATGAACATGGACAGCACGCAGCCGAAGAAGCTGGCGATTCCAAAAACTTGCATATTGCGAATAATGCCGATCCGATAGCGTAAGTTGGCCAACTGCCCTTTGATCCGTGGGTCGGGCACAGCGCGGTAGCGCGCGTACAGCTCGCGCATCAGGGCCGCCAGCGAGAGAAAGCGATTGGTGTATGCCAGCAGCAGTAGGGAGATCGCCGGGAACAGCAGCGCGGGGGTGGTCAATGTTAGTTCCATAGCTGTATACGCCCTGATTTCGTCGGCTCGCCGACCAGAGAACTTCTGAGGCGATTATAGCACGGCCCAGCGTTGAGGCATACCGTAAGGTATCATATAGCTCTTGAGCCGGCGTGCTATCATGACTGCACCCGACGTTCGTATCACAAAGGATAAGTCTCATGTCACCAGACGATCCGATCAGCTTCGACGACGTTCGCGCCGCCCGCGCGCGGCTGCGCGGCGTAGCGCACATCACGCCGGTGATGACCTCGCGCACGCTAGATGCGCAGGCCGGCCGCGCGGTGTTCCTCAAGTGCGAGAACCTCCAGCGCGGTGGCGCGTTCAAGTTCCGCGGCGCCTACAACACCATCAGCCAGCTCGCGCCGGAGGCGCGCGGGCGCGGCGTGCTGGCCTTCTCATCCGGCAACCACGCCCAGGGGGTTGCGCTGGCGGCGCGGCTCCTGAGCGCGCCGGCCGTGATCTGCATGCCCAGCGACGCGCCGGCCGTCAAGGTCGCGGCCACGCGTGGCTATGGCGCCGAGGTGATCTTCTACGACCGGCTGAAGGACGACCGTGATGCCGTGGCGCGGCAGATCGCCGACCAGCGCGGCATGACGCTGGTGCCGCCGTACGACGATGCGCGGATCATCGCCGGTGCGGGCACGGCCGCGCTGGAGCTAGTCGAGCACGTGCCCGACCTCGACGCGGTGCTGGTGCCGATCGGCGGCGGCGGCCTGATCGCCGGCAGCGCGATCGCGATCCATGGCGCGAATCCAAAGATGCGCGTCTTCGGCGTGGAGCCAGCCGGCGCCGACGATACGCTGCGCTCGCTGCGCGCCGGCGAGCGAGTCGGCATCGCGCCGCCCAGCACAATCGCCGATGGGCTGCGTGTGTCCAAGCCGGGCGCACTGACATTCCCGGTGGTTCAGCGCCATGTCGAAGATATCCTGGTGGTCACCGACGATGAAATCCTGGAGGCGGTGCGTTTCGCGCTGCTGCGACTCAAGCTGGTGATCGAGCCATCCGGCGCAGTGACGCTGGCGGCGCTGCTGGCCGGCCGCCTGCCACCCGATATTGGGCGCGCGGGCGCGATTATCAGCGGCGGCAATATCGACCCGCCGGTGCTGGCGAGCTTGTGGCAGGATCAATCGAAGTGACGAGTGACCCTTCGACGCCGCTCAGGGCAGGCGAGTGACGAGTGAGTCTCGACCCCTTCACCCACGCGCTCCTGACTCCTGACTCCTGACTTCTGCTATGGTATTGACGATCGGCGGCGATTGCACGTATAATCGACTGTGCCGGACGCGCGCCAAGTGAAGGAAGGATCCACTCATGGCCACCTTCAAAGATTATGATGATTTGTATTCCTGCATGGGCCGCCTCTACGATGAATCCAAGCGCGATTCACGGATCGCGCCCAAGATCAAAGACTCGAACCTGGTGATCCAGTTTCGCTACGACGACCCGCACGCCACCGTCACAATCAATGCCGCCGCGCCGCCGAATCAGCCGGGCGCCTACTTCGACGTGTTGTGGGGCGATGATACCGGGCTCAAGCCGGATGTTGAGATGACGATGAAGGCCGACATCGCGCATCAATTCTGGCATGGCAAGATCAATCTGATGGCCGCGCTGGCCCGCCGGCAGATTGTGGCTAAAGGCCCGATCCCTAAGATTCTTAAGCTGCTGCCGGCTGTCGAGCCAATGTACGAGATGTACCCGATTATTCTTCATCAGATCGGTCGCGACGACTTGATTATCAAGTAAGACAAGGTTTCGCTTGGCAGCGATCAACCTCCCCAATGGTAGGGATCTGGGAGACGGCACCCAGCGGGTACCCGGCCGCCCCCAGACCCCACGCCGAACAATATCTTTTGCCTGCTACGGCCGGATTGCATACACCCGCACCCGCGGGCCAACGATGGTTCGAAGGAGCGGCGACTATGGGCATGGACACTGAAGAGATGTACCGGCGCGGCGTGGCCGATGCATCGCAGGGCGAGCCGCACCCCTTCTATTACCAACATTATTACCAGTACCGTAGGGGCTACGACCGCGCGCGCCGCAGCCGCGGCCTGGCCGGCGGCTACCAGAACCTGTATCGGCATCGGCGGGCTTGGCTGCTGGCGGCTGCCGGGATTGTGCTGGCCGGCGTCGCGCTTTTCTTCTCTGTGCGCTGGCGATCGCAGTCCGCAGCAACCCAGATGCCCACGCCGGCGCGCGCGCTGGTGGCAGCTACACGCCTGCCGACCCGCACCCCGATCTTTTCAACGCCCACCCTCAAACCTACCGAAGCGCCGGCTGTGCTCCAGATTGGCGCAGGCGCGCAGGTGGTCAACATCGAAGGCACGGTGCTGCGCGGCCGCAAGCAACCGAAACTCAAAGCTGCCGCGACAGCGGCGTTCAAACCTAGCGAGCGCGTGCGCATCCTTGAGGGACCGGTCGATGCTGATGGCTTTACCTGGTGGAAGATCAAAGGCGAGAGCGGCACCGGCTGGAGCGCCCAGCAATCGAAGGAGGGCGTTGTCTGGCTCCAGCCGGTCGATGGCCAATAATGATGTGACTTTTTGCAAAGAACCACGGTCTTCATGCTTACGATCGGTTGGCACAGCTATTGCTGTTGAAATTATGGTTTTGGAAGAGTGGAAGTTCATAAGGAGGATTCTATGGCGCCATTATTCGGCGGAAACGACGATATGAAGAAAGTCGGTGAGGATATGCAGAAGCTGAGCGAGCAGATCGGCGCGCTTCAGCAGAAACTTGCCGCAAAGACATCAGAGGCCGACAGCCTGCGCGCTCAGGCCGCGCAGGGCGCTGGCGCATCTGTCGCGCTTGAGGACGCAGAGGCGCAGATGCAGGTGCTGCGCGATCAGCTTAAGGAGATGCGGAATAAGCCGGCGCAAAGTTCCACCACCAGCGCGGATCTGGACACGGCCCACGCGCAGATCCAGGCGCTCCAGAGCCAACTTTCCGCGCTTCAGCAATCCGCCGGCGCCAAGGTGGCCGATGGGATCTCGATCGGCACGAAAAGCGTAGCCGCGAACAGCGCAGTGGCCGGTGGACTGGTGGCCGGCGCCAGCGCCTGGGTCACACACGCGGGTGGCCTACCGCTGCGCCTGCGCTCTGGCCCGAGCCTAAGCGAAAGCGTGATCGACAGGCTCCAGCCCGGCTCGCAGATGACGCTCCAGGATGGCCCGCGCAATGCCGATGGACATGCCTGGTGGCACATCCGCACCGACGATGGCAAGCAGGGCTGGGTCGCCGGCGAGGATCTGCGCACCCAGCCGGATTAGACTTTCGATTGGTTCCTTGGAAAGCACGATGCCCAAGGCGTGCGCCTTGGGCATCGTGCTTTGCGGTTGAGCGCCATCATCCCAACAAGCTGGCTTTCCTACGAAAAGCAACGCATCTCATTACTTTCACATAGTCTATTCTTACTTGAAAGAAGGCTCCTCAATGCGCTCGCGCAATGTTCTCCTCTTGAGCATCGGCCAAGCCTTTGGCAGCGCTGGCATCTCGATGATGGTGCTCCTGGGCGGCATCATTGGGTCAGAAATTGCGCCGACGCCGACCCTTGCCACGCTTCCCATTTCCATCCAGGTTTTGGGGGTCGCACTCTCCACTGTGCCCGCGTCGTTCCTGATGCGCCGCTTCGGTCGTCGGAGTGGATTTGTAGCATCTTCACTGATTGCGGCGCTGGCTGCTCTCCTTGCGGCCTACGCAGTGTCAGTGGGCAGCTTTGTATTGTTTTGCATGGCCACCTTCTTCACTGGGCTGAACGGTGCATTCGTGCAGCAGTATCGCTTTGCAGCAAGCGAGAGTGTCGAACCCCGCCATGCAAGCCGGGCAGTCTCGTTTGTCTTGGTCGGCGGAATCTTCGCTGGGATATTGGGACCGGAGCTTGCCAAGCGAACAAAGGACTTGTTTGGAGTTGGCCTATACACAGGCTCGTTTATTTGTCTGGCTGTTTTGTATGTGATTGCTGCCCTGCTCCTGCTATTCCTTCAGAATAGCAGGTCGCAGGAGGAAGCGACGTTGGGGCCAGAGCGACCACTTGGACAGATTGTGGCCCAGCCTATCTATCTTGTGGCGCTCCTCAGTGGAGCTGTTGGCTACGGAGTGATGAGCTTCACCATGACGGCGACGCCAATCCAACTCAACAGAATGAGCGGCTTTAGTATTGATCAGACCGCCTGGGTTATCCAGAGCCATATCATCGCCATGTTTTTACCCTCGCTCTTTACTGGGTATATCGTGGAGCGCCTCGGCGTCCTGCGGGTCATGTTCATTGGCGTGCTTCTCCTCGGGGGCTGCGTGGGGTTAGGTCTTATTAGTCACCAGCTCCTGCATTATTGGGGAGCGCTTGTCCTCCTTGGGCTCGGGTGGAACTTTGCCTACGTCGGAGCGACAGTGCTTCTTACACAGAGTTACCGCCCTTCAGAGCGATTCAAAGCGCAGGCCACAAACGAATTCACCATCTTCGGTATCCAAGCGCTGGCGTCTCTCTCAGCTGGTACTGTCATCTTCTCGGCAGGCTGGGTGGCGCTCAACTTGATATCGCTCCCTTTTCTCATACTTATGCTGGGCGCACTCTTGTTCCTACGAAGCGGGACGATGCGCCGATCGGATGAAGATATCGTGACCGTCGGCAAGGCATCGTAACACCGCGCAGGTGCTCTGCCCGTCATCAGCCAGGGACTCTAACATTGCCACTTGACCTGTTGCTTTCAGATCAGCCCTGTAACCTGCACAATCCCAGTGACAATCAGGAACTGCACGAAGGCGACCAACCCGATCGCGCTGGCAATTGGTACCGTCTTGCGACCGATCGCAAAACCCGCGAGGGCGACGCTCATGGGAATGAGCGCGGCGTCGAGTATCGCCAGCCAGACCCTGGCCGCGCGGAATTCCGGCGCGCCCGGCAAACCAATCAGGCCCAGGAGCCACAGCAGTTGGAGTACCACCAGCACCAGTACCGCAAATGCGAGTGGCCGTGTGACAACACCCCAGGTGCGAATCACCTCGATAATACTCAGCACCAAGGCGATTACAGTCAGAATAGTGACGAGATTTAACTCAAGCGTAAGTGTGCCAATACGCATGACACGCACTCCTTTCGTTCCTCGCGCACCACACGGCCGGGTCGCCAGGCGCCGATGCGCCCGCGACCGATCAACGGTAGAAACGGCGGCGCGGATACCGGTACCGGTGGCGCGGATAATGATGGCCACGGAGGAGACTCACGAGACCGACCAGCACCAACGCGCCCAGAATGGTCCAGACCAGTTCAATCGTCTGTGTGCCGACGGTGATTAGGAGAATCGATGGCAAGTGCAACCGATGCGCCAGCCAGCTGCCAATGTACGCGCCAATCACGCCAAGGATGATCGAGACGAGGAAGCCGCCAGGAGTGAAACCGACGATAAACTCGGCCACTGCACCAGCGATACCAGCGATCACCAGGAGTACGATGAGTTCAAGTAATGACATCGGAATACCTCCTTCGAGGATCGTCCATGCCTGAGGATCCCCACCTAGGACCGAGAAGAAGCATAAAGAGTGCCAAGGTTATCGACAATGGCGCGCTGATCGATTGCCTGGGGCGCAAGGCGGCCATCGGCGCCAGCGCGGCGCTGGCGTGGTAGGGCTTGCTAGGACTTACGCAAACCTGGATTTCTTACCCTTTGTAGGTCATTTTTTCGCCCGGGCGGGCGAAAAAATGACCTACAAAAGAAGTAAAGTACCATTTGCCCCATTTGCCTTTGGTATAAGGTATACTATTCCCAGGAGGTAGCGTATGCCATTGAATCTTGAACGGTTAGATCGCACCGTTAGTAGTGTGGCAACGTTCGCTGATGCCGAGCAGGAAGACCGCGCCTTCTGGCATAGCCGGACGCCCGAGGAGCGGCTGATGTATGTTGAGTGGCTGCGCCAGAGGAATTGGGGCTATGATCCCACTACCACAAGACTTCAGCGAGTTCTTGCAGTCGTTGAACGATCAGCGGGTTAGATACCTGCTGATCGATAGACCTGGCCGACTTGAAACAGAACAAGTTGGCCAGCGGCAGGCCGAAAGACATAGACGATCTCCAGAATCTGCCATAGCATTGGACGCTGAAGCGCTAGTGCAGCACAACGGAGCGAGCGCCGTGCATCTTACTCTCCATATACAACTTTTGGGTGATTTCCATCTCGTTTATGGCGACAAACCGGTGACGGATGTCACTACCGGGCGCTTGCAGTCCCTGCTGGCGTATCTGCTGCTGCATCACGGCGCCACCCAACCGCGCCAGCATCTCGCGTTCCTCTTCTGGCCCGACTCAACCGAAGCCCAGGCTCGTAACAATCTACGCCAGGCGCTGCACCAGTTGCGGCATGCCCTCCCCGACGCCGAACACTTCTTGTATGCCGACACTACGACGCTGTGGTGGCGGGCAGATGCGCCCTTCAGCCTCGACGTAGCCGACTTCACACGTGCGCTGGCGACGGCGGACGAAGCGGCGCGCATTCCCGATCAGGCCGCGTTGCGCCGCGCCTTGGAGCAAGCGACAAGCCTGTATCATGGCGACCTGCTGCCCAGTTGCTACGACGAATGGCTCCTGCCCGAACGGGAACAGTTGCACCAGCAATGCCAGGCGGCGCTCGAACGGCTGGTCGGCATCCTGGAGGAGCAGCGCGAGTATGCGACGGCGATCCCCTACGCCCAGCGTCTGCTCCGGCTCGACCCGCTCCACGAAGATACCTACCTCTGCCTGATGCGCCTGCACGCGCTGAACAACGATCGCGCCGGCGCTCTGCGCATCTACCACTCCTGTGCCACGATTCTGGAGCGCGAGTTGGGAGTGGTCCCCAGCCCGGCGACCCATGCGGCATATACGCGCCTGGTGTCCGGCGACCTGTTGCCTGCCGGGCCGGCTGCCCTGCCAACCGGGACAGTCACATTCCTATTCACCGATATCGAGGGCAGCACGCGGCTGTGGCAGCAGCATCCCTACGTCATGTCGGATGCGCTCGCGCGCCACGAGGCCATCCTGCGCCAGGCCATCGAACGCCATCATGGCGCGGTCTTCCGCACCGTTGGGGATGCTGTCTGCGCCGCCTTCGCCCATGCCCTGGACGGGCTGAACGCCGCATTGGCCGCCCAGCGTGCGCTCCACGCAGAGCCGTGGGATGCCGTTGCGCACCTGGATAATCCTTTATCTAAAATCCAAAATCTAAAATCTAAAATCGAATTGCGGGTGCGCATGGCCTTGCATACTGGTGTGGTCGAAATGCGGGCGGGCGACTATGTCGGCCACGCCCTCAACCGCCTTGCCCGCATCCTCGCCACCGGCCACGGCGGCCAGACGCTGCTTTCGCAGGCGACCCAGGAGATTGTACGTGATGTTCTGCCGCCCGGCGTGGCGATGCGTGCCCTGGGTGCGCATCGCCTCAAAGACCTTACTCGGCCCGAGCAGATCTGCCAGGTCGTCGTGCCCGACCTGCCGGCTGACTTCCCACCGCTGAGGTCGCTCGGCGCCCAGCCCAACACCCTGCTTGCCGCACCCGCTGCGCCACCAGCCAAGGCAGCCCCGGCGCCGCTCGTGGGGCGCCAGCCCGAGTGGGAGCAGCTCCAAGCTGCCTGGCAGCGCGCCGCCGCCGGACAGTCGCACCTGGCGCTGGTGAGCGGCGAGGCCGGCATCGGCAAGTCGCGGCTAGCTGAAGAGGTGTTCGTATGGGTGGGCCAGCAGGGATGCGCCACGGCGCGCACGCGCGCCTACGCCGCCGAGGGGAGGCTGTCGTATGGTCCAGTGATCGAGTGGCTGCGCAGCGACCCGCTGCGGCCCGCCCTCGCACGACTGGATACGGTCTGGCTCAGCGAGGTGGCCCGGCTGCTGCCCGAGCTGCTGGCCGAACGCCCGGATCTGCCTCACCCAGAGGCGTTGACCGAGTATTGGCAACGGCAGCGGTTCTTCGAGGCCCTGGCCCGCGCGGTGCTGCAGGCCAGCCAGCCGCTGCTGCTGCTGATCGACGACTTACAGTGGTGCGACCAGGAAACGCTGGAGTGGCTCCATTACCTGCTGCGCTTCGACCCACGGGCGCGACTGCTCGTCGTCGGCACCGCCCGCGCCGAAGAGTTGAGCGGGCAGCATCCCTTGACGACCTTGTTGCACGACCTACAGCGCGTAACAGATGTAACAGAAATTCCTCTGAGGCCGCTGGATGCCGCCGAGACCGCGAAGCTGGCCACCAACATGGCCGGACGAGAACTGAGCGCGGAGCAGGCGATACGGCTCTACCGCGAGACCGAAGGCAACCCGCTGTTTGTGGTGGAAACCGTTCGATCGGGGGTTGAGGGATGGGAGTTGAGAGTTGGTGAAAGCTCGGCAGGCCCCGACCCCCATCCCCTAACTCCCATCCCCCAGAAGGTGCATGCGGTGATCGCCGCTCGCCTGGCGCAGCTCTCAGCGCCAGCGCGGGAGCTGGCCGGCCTGGCAGCCACGATCGGACGTGCGTTCACAATTGACGTATTAGGTCGAGCCAGCGATTACGACGAAGATAGCCTGGTGCGCGGGCTCGACGAGCTGTGGCAGCGGCGGATCGTGCGCGAACAGGGCGCAAACGCCTACGACTTCAGCCACGACAAGATCCGCGAGGTCGCCTATGCCGAAGTAAGCCCGATGCAGCGCCAGTTGATGCATCGCCGCGTCGCCCGCACGCTGGAGACCATCTACGCCGGCGATAGCGACCCAGTCAGCGGGCAGGTGGCGGCCCAGTACGAGCAGGCCGGGCTGCCGGAACAGGCGGTCCAATACTACCAGCGTGCGGCGGCAGTGGCGCAGCGCGTCTACGCCAACGAGGAGGCGATCAGCCTGCTCAATAAGGGATTGGCCTTGCTGCAGCGGCTGCCACCGGGCCGGGAACGCGACACGCGCGAGCTGGCCCTGCAGACTGCCCTCGGCGTGCCGCTGGTCGCG
>WNGB01001523.1_pt1 | contig 40487 bp, 38 predicted proteins | sample 5400681 | NCBI WGS metagenome assembly WNGB01 (sample SAMN13153367, study PRJNA577476) | soil metagenome | isolation source: 115 cm soil or saprolite under grassland replicate 2 | place: USA:California | collected 2016-06-15 | reverse complement strand
CCCCGACGGCCAGCGCTTCGTGGTGGACGCGGTTCCGGGATCGTCCAGCCGGCTCGCCGTCATACCCAATCTATTCGGCGGGATCGAGCGGTGAGTCAATCTGATCCCGATCATCCGCCGGTGGCCACGTTGCTGCCGGACCACCGGGACGTTTACCCTTCCGAAAGCCTCGATCACGGTGTTGCGGGGCACGGTGGCTGGTCTCAGGGACTGAACCCTTCACCCGCGCCGCCACGCCGCGACGATCTCGAGGATGCCCTCCGCCGGCTCCGCCCCGGTCTCCCATTCCACGGGCGACCCCGCGTCCAACAGCAGGCGTCCCACCGCCGCGAAATCCCGCCCCTCGCGACCCTGGCGCGATCCCTCCGCGGCCCAGACCAGCGGTTGCCCCTTGAACTCCCGGTCGCGCGCGTGCACGGACGCGCCGTGCGCGAGGAGAACCCGGATCGCGTCCGGCCACCCCTCCATCGCCGCCGTATGCAGCGCCGTCTTGCCGATCCCCGCGTCAGGGCGGTTCGGGTCGAACCCGCACGCCAGCATCACCTCGAGCGCCCGCACGTCCCCGCGCTCGGCCGCCTGATGAAACGCGATGTAGTGGTCGTCAGTGATCTCCTTGCGCAGGCCGGGGCTCTTGGCCAGCAGCGCCTCCGCCATCGCGCGGTCGGCGCGACTGCACGCCGCGACGAGCCGGTCGACCTCCGCTAGCTCTGGCACCGCGCCGTGCGCGAGCAGCCAATCCGCCACCGCGCGGTTGCCGTTCAGCTCGGCGACCGCGTACGGCGTCCGCCCATCAGCGCGCGTTCGCTCGATGTCGGCTCCCCGCGCCACCATCGCCTCGGCCAACGGCACATCCCACGCACGCGCCACCACGTGCAGCGGCGTCTCGCCGTTCTCGGCGAACACGGCGTTCGGATCGGCGCCGTGCTCGAGCAGCCACATCACCCCCTCGGGGGTGCGACTCCAATTGAGGATCGCATACAACGACGTTGCCCCGTCGCTGGCCCACGCCTGATTCACGTTGGCGCCGTGCGCGCGCAGCGCCTCCAGCACCGCGATGTCGCCCGCGCTGGCGGCGAGGGGCAGGGTGACGCCGTCGTTGGGATCGGCTCCGGCATCGAGCAATGCTTCGACGAGCGGCAGCGACTGTGCGACGCGCGACGCTCCCCACAGCACCGGGCGGCGCACGTTGTGATGCAGCCAGGGAAACCGGGTGTTCGGATCGGCGCCCATTGCGATGAAGCGGCGAGCGATCGCGGCGAGGCCCTCGCTGCGCACCGGCGAGTCGTGCGCCATCGCCGTGTAGCAGACGTAATGGATCGGCTCCCAGCCACGCGGTCCGCCTGGCTTCGTGGCGAGTGACGGATCCTTCCCCAGCCGGGCGTCTACGGCGGACGCGTCGCCCAAGACCAGCGCCGTGTGGAAATTCGCGTTCGCGATCCTCGGGTACAGCGCGAGCATCCGCTCTGCGCGATCGTGGCGGCCGTCTGTCGCCGCTTCGAGGAACTCGTTCAGCGCGGCGTCGAACTCGAGCGTTACCGCTTCGACGTGGTCATGCAGCGCGTTCCAGGATTTGAAGCCGTACTGGCGCGCGATCCGCGTTTGCGCTTCGTGCAAGGGGATCTGCGCCGAGCGCTGAAGCTCCTTCGCCTGGTGTTTGAGCTGATCGAGGTTCGGACGGGGGGGGAGCTGCTTGGGCATAGAAACCTCCATGCTGAACGCCAGGGGCCCGCAACCTGGCCAGCACGGAGACAGCCGTGCAGGGAACTCGATGAAGAGGGTGGACTCAGTCCTTCGCGCGGACCCGCGTGCGCCCCAAGCGCGTCGGAACGATGGCGCGCGGCGGTCTCATCGTCAAGCGACGCGGCTCCCGAACGTCACTCCCCTTCGCTCCGGTCCCACCAACGCCACAAAGGCGCCCAGGATAAACACTAGCGCCGCCGACAGCGCCATCGTTTGTGCGTATGTCGTGTGTGCGGCGAACAGCGCCTGCACGTGAGGAATCTGGCTCGCGAGTGCGACGCCGCACTGATAGGCGAAGCCCGGTAAGAAGCCCCGCACGCCGTCCGGCGCGAGCTCGTTGATGTGCGCCGGAATGACTCCCCAGGCACCCTGGACGAAGAACTGCATCACGAAGGCGCCGAGCACGAGCAGCGGTGTGGCGGGCGCGAAGGCCCAGATGGGGATCGCGAGCAGCGCACCCGCGAGCGCCAGGCCGATCGTGCGCCGCCGGCCCAGCCGGTCGGAATAGAGACCACACAACACACCACCCGCGAGTGCGCCCACCTGGGAGAACGCCGTCAGCGCGGCGCGCGCCGTGGGTCCCCAACCCCAGTCCCGCTGGAGAAAGGTGGGATACATGTCCTGCGTGCCGTGCGAGACCATGTTCATCAGTGCCATCAGGCCCGTGATATAAAGGAAGAGCTTCCAGTTCCTGGCGATCGCCCGTCCCAGGTGGGACCAGTTCTCGTGCCGGGTCTCGCGCCACACGTCCGACTCCTGCACGCGGGCGCGCACGAAGAGCGCGAGCAGCGCCGGCAGGCCGCCGATGAAGAACAGCGGCCGCCAGCCCCAGTGCGGGAAGACGAGCAGGTAACACAGCGCCGCGAGCAGATAACCGGCCGCATAGCCCTGCTGCAGCAGGCCCGACATCACGCCGCGCAGCCGCGGCGGCACCTTCTCCATGACGAGCGACGCGCCGACGCCCCATTCTGCGCCCATGCCGATCCCGAACAAGGCGCGCAGGATGAGAAATGTGGTGTAGTTCGGCGCGAGGCCCGACAGCACCTCGATCACCGAATAGAACACCAGATCGACCATGAGCGGGATCTTGCGGCCGTAGCGATCGGCGAGCAGGCCGAAGATGAATGCGCCGACCGGTCGGAACGCGAGCGTGAGCGTGATCGAGAGGGCGATCGCGGCGTCCGACTTGCCGAAATCCTTCGCGATGGCCGTCAGCGTCATGACGACGAGGAAAAAATCGAACGCGTCGAGCATCCAGCCGAGGAATCCGGCGGCGACGGTCGCGTTCTGATCGCTCGAGGCACCGCGTGTCGTGGGATTCACGCGTGCCTAGTATAGCTACGAACCGGAGACTTGACTTACACTTTTCGGCTTACCAGGACACTGCGTATTGCGAGAAGTGGTACAGCCGGGCCGAGACGCACTTGCCGGCCGTGTCGTTCTTCGAGATGAGCTTGACGGACGGGCCCTTCGAGCTCTCGAACCAGATCGCGACTTGCTGCTGGAGGGCTGTGTCAGTGGCGTCCACGACGCCGTCGCCGTTCAAATCGGGGTTGGCGTTGCCGTAGCAGATCGTCAACGTCGGCGGCGACTTGAGCGAGAACTTCATCCCCTCCGGCTGGAAACTGACTTGCAAGTTGAGCGTGTCGATGTCCAGCGTGACGAGGACCGAATCGGCCTTGCCGATCGGCTGGCCGCCAGCGCCCGAGATCACGCTTTCCTTGGTGAGATCGAACTGCAGAAACTGGGGACCCCCCGCCGGCAGATAGTTGACCGCTACCGTGGAGGCTTTCCCCTTCCTGGCCCAGAACGACACGTGGTAGGTCTCGAGTGCCGGCGCGGACGCGTCCTGCTGGAGCGTATGCTGCGTCGAGTCCGCCACGACCTGGTCCGCCGTCAGCCGGATCCCGGTGGGGGAGGCCCCATGCTCGTTGGTACAACGGACCGCGAGCAGCGACAGGGCCAGGGCGAGCAACAAACGGCGAGCCGACATGCGATTCTCCAGGTTCATGGGTGGTGCCTCACCACGGGACGGCCCCTTGAGATGTGAAAAAGCGAATGGCACCCCGTTGGGTGACTGGCAGGAACTATTCCACGCGGAAGACGTGTGGCAGCGCGTTGTGGTACCGGAGGTTGCGTCCTCGTGTCCCAGATCGTGAGTCATGCGACAGGGTCGTTTCGTCCCTAGTCAGGCTCACCGTGACCCTGATTGTGCCGGCGCGATGCGAGGCTCGGCACGGGTGTGACGCGCGTCACCACGGGGCCGCGGTCCGCTAAACTTCCCCCCATGATCGCACCTCAATCGTGGGGAGATGAGTCATGCGCAGACCGGTCGTGATATTGCTCGCCGCCGCCCTCGCCATTCCGGCCATCGCCGCGGCGCAGGGAGACTCGAGCACGGCGTCGGATCCCATTCCCCGGCTGGTCGCCCGCCTCGACCTCGAGCGGTACAAGACCACGATCAAAGCACTCACCCAATTCGGTGACCGGCGGCAGGGGACGGACCGAAACCGCGCCGCCGTGGACTGGATCGAGGAGCAGCTCCGGAGCTACGGCTGCAGCAACGTGGCGCGTCTCAAGTACGACTATCAGCCTCCGAGTTCCCCCTCTCCCGGCGGGAGAGGGGGACAGGGGTTGAGGGCGCGCGCCTCGGGGGGCGGCCGCTACCGCGGCCTTCGGGCCCGGACCGGCGTCAACAACGATTCGCTCAAGCAGCCCGACGCCCGAGTCCGCGCGCTCGATGCGCAAGCCTCCACGCCAGGCGCGCGGGAAGAGGTGTACTGCACCAAGATCGGGGCCACGCACCCCGAGGAGATGTACATCGTCGGCGCCCACATGGACGGGATCGGGTGGGGTGAGGCCGCGAACGACGACGGCTCGGGCACGGCGCTGGTCATGGAGCTGGCTCGCGTCTTTTCGAGCACCGACGTCCGGACCGATCGGTCGATCCGGTTCATCCTCTGGAACAACGAGGAGACCGGGCTCAACGGGTCACGCGCTTACGTCGAGCAGCGCCGAGGGCTCCAGGGCAAGGAGGATCCTGCGGGCTCAGGCAGGTACCCTGAGCCCACGTGGCTCGGCATGATCCAGCACGACATGATGCTCTTCGACCACGGCATGCCGCGCGCCGACGGGACGCTCGCCCCCGAGCAGAGGCCGGAAGCGGACGTGAACATCGAGTTCCAGTCGAGCGCGAAGTTTGCGACACAGGCACAGCAGCTCGCCTGGGCATTCCAGGTGGCCAACGAGCGGTATGCGACCGATTATCCGGCCTCGGTCGGGTCGCACATGACCAACACCGACTCGGCGCCGTTCCAGGATTTCGTCGCCGCGATCAGCCTGCGCGAAAACGAGCGCGGCACCCAGATCGGGGCGGGGTGGGACCCGAACTGGCACCAGCAGACCGACGTCTTCGCGACCTACCACGACAAGGACTTCCGGCTCGGACTGAATGCCGCGCAAACGACGTTAGCAGCGCTCGCCGGCCTCGTCGCAGCGACAATCAAGTAGGCTGCGATGACGGTAATGGAGTACCTTGTAGACGTGGTGACCTCCCCCAACAATCGGAGCGACCTTGACGGCTGCACAATTGAAACGCGAGTTACGCCGCATCGCCTGGGGACAAGCACGACTAGCCGACAAGCTTGGAGTGTCGCCAACTGAAGTCCGGGATTGGCTCGCCGGCACCCAACCCGTGCCCCCAATGGTCGCTTCAGATATACGCCGTCTGCCTTCCCACAACGCGCGGGAGAGCTAGGCTGACGCTACGGTGGGATCGTCAGGTGGATCTCTTCACCGGGGTGCACCGACATCGTCTCGCTGCGGGGGTTACTCCGCCCGCCGATCGGGTGGACCTCGAATTGTAGCTGCGCCGCGCTTCGAACGATGTAGTCGGGTATCGTCAACACCTGCGTGGAGAGCCCCGGCACGGTGCCCAGCCGGATGCGTTGACCCGCCCCCAAGACAAATACGTTCATGTCGAGAAAGTTGCGATTCTCCACCCTGAGTCTGGTCTCCAGACGCTCGGAGAGACCGTGGTTCGCCGCGTAGCACGCCGCGCTGAGCAGCGCCAGGGCGAGAAGCGCGTTTCTCATCGGCTACTGCGGTGCAACCACAAACAGCACCGTATCGGTCGCGGGCGGCACGAGGGGCACGTGCTGCCAATCGGCCAGCACCGCGATGATCCGGTGCGGCCCCGGTGCCACGCTGTCCCAGTGAAACTCGGTCTGCGCGCGGCCCAGGTGAATGATCCCGGTGACCCCCGCCGGGATCTTCTGGTCGAGCGGGCCGGTGTCCACGTCGAGAAAAAGATGATGGTGGGCGGTGCCCGGCTTCTCGTCGGCGGCGGGCGCCAACGCGATGCCGCTCACCGCCAGCGTCACGTGCACCGCTGACCCGCGCACCGTGTCACCCTCGGCGGGACTAGTGATGGTCACGCTGGGGCGCGGCTTTCCACCACACGCCGCGAGCAGCGCAGCGGTGTTGAGGGCGCAGGCAAGAACCGTCGAGAAACGAAGTCTCATCGTGGGACAATATCCGCCGGGGGACGCCGGCCGCAACTGCTTGCTGGGTCCGGCGGGCGCCTCTACGTTCCCGCTCGCGTAGACAAACCTGCGACACCGGCTTGAGGAGGACACGTGTACAAATCATTGCTGCTTTCCATCAACCTGCTGAGTGCCGCGATCGTATCGGCGCAGGCGCCGGCACAAAGCAAGCTCTCGGTGCACTGGGAAGAGCTGACGGCGGCCGACTTCCGCGACGCCATTACCCGCGCACAAGGGACCTGCCTGCTCCCGATCGGCATCATGGAGAAGCACGGGCCGCATCTCCCCCTGGGCAACGATCTGTTCAACGTGCGATACGTCGCACTCAATGCCGCCCAGCAGGAATACGCCATCGTTTTTCCCGAATACTATTTCGGGCAAATCTTCGAAGCGAAGCACGAACCCGGCACGGTGGCCTACAGCCGGGGACTGCAGCTCCAATTGCTCCAGGAAACGACCGACGAGATGGCCCGCAATGGCTGCAAGAAGGTCATCATCGTGAACGGTCACGGCGGCAACAACAGCCTGCTGCCCTATTTCGCGCAGTCGCAGCTCGAGGCGCCACACGACTACGTGGTCTACGTGCAGAGCATCGCGCGCAGCGCGCCGGGTGAGCCGGCCCATAAGTCAGATCGCTCGACCGACATGCATGCGGGTGAGAGCGAAACATCGGTGAGCATGATCGCGCGCCCCGATCTCGTCCATCTCGACCGCGCCAGGCAGGAGTCGGGCGCCGATCAGGCGCGCCTGAAAGGGCTGCCGGAGGGGCTGTACACCGGCATCTGGTGGTACGCGCGCTTCCCGAATCACTATGCGGGGGAAGGCGCCGTCGCATCGCGCGAGCTCGGCGATTTCGAGGCGAAGACCTGGATCAACAGCGTCGTGCAGGCGATCCGCGCCGTGAAAGCGGACCAGGAGAGCCTGAGGTTGCAGAATGAGTTCTACGAGCGGAGTAAGCATCCGCTCGATACGCCGCAGCGCTAAAACACGGCTTAACCCCGTCAGCGCGGCGCGCGCGCCACAGTCTGCGGCGCGCGGGTCGCACTGGAGCCCGTCGCCCAAGTCGGTGCATCTGGCCCGAAGCTTGCCCATCGCGCGGGCATGAAAACACGAACGGTGACTCGGCTCCCCATCCTGCTGGCGCTCACGCTGCTCAGCGCCGGCTGTGGCGACGCATTCAATCTCGATCAGCGCACCCCGCCTCCGTCGCTCGCGACGGTCAGCAGCACTGCGACACCCATCACCCTCGATCAGGCCGAGGCCGCGCAGAACATCGGTACCCCATGGGGTAGCGGCGGCAGCCACGTGGGCAAGGCGTTCGACGCAAACCCGCATCTCGGCGATGCGATCGTTGCGACGTTCTTCTGGCGGGGCTCGACCAACACGATCACCGGCGTGACCGACCATCTGGAGGACGAGACTCCGGTCGGCAACACGTACACGCTCGTGGACTACGTGACTGCCAATGGCTGGTCGATGGCGACGTACGTCGCGACCAACGTGCGGAACTTTCCCGATCCTGCGCCGAGCCCCGACAAGATCCTGGCCGTACACGCGATCTTCTCCGACCAGATTACGGAGGGCGGCGAGCTGATCTCCGCCTACAGCGGCGTGGCGTCGGCGGCGGCGCTGGCGGCACACCACTCCGCGACGGGGACCGGCTCCACGACGACGATTGCCGATCCGGGCGCGATTCCCCTTGACGCCGGCGCGCTCGCGTACGGGGTCACGATGGCGAACGCGGTTGTGGATCTCACGGATGCGCCCGGCTTCTCGCCGATCACCGCCGCGTGGGATTCGCTCGTGAAGTTCGAAGGGCAGTACACGGTAGCGACCGCGGCCGGTTCCGTCGAACCGCAGTGGACCTGGTCGTTCCAGTCGCCGAGCACGTGGTTCGCGAGTGTGCTTGCGCTTAATCCGCGGACCGCGACGCACCTCGCCTTCCTTGTGCAGCCCAGCAACACGCTGCTGCCCGGCATGACGATCACGCCGCCGGTGCAGGTGGCCGCCCTCGACGATGCAGGGAATACGGTCGCGAACTTCGCGGGGCCGGTGACCGTCGCGCTGGCACACGACGGCAGCCTACTGCAGAACGCGCACCTGTGGGGGACCACGGCCCAAATCCCGACGAACGGCGTCGCGACGTTCGCGGATCTGAGTATCGATCAGGTCGGGATCGGCTACACGCTCCGAGCGACCGCCGACGGTCTCACAGGCGTGACCAGTAATCCGTTCAACGTCACGATACCCTAAGGGTGGGTGGCTGCGCGGGCCGCGGGGGCGGGGGGGCGTGCTCCGGCAGTGCCGTGCTTGAAGGCGTCGCGGTAGCCGACGCCAACCAAGCATCCAGCTTCGCGATCTCCACCGTCGCTCCCAGCCGCTCGAGCGCCGCGCGGGCTGTCTGTGCAATCTCTTGCGCCGCTGCGCCGTCGCCATCGCGACTCAGCAGCTGCGCGAGATCGCGCTGGGCGATGGCCACGAGCAGCGGCCGCTCGTGCTTCGTCGCGCGGGCGATGACCTCACGGAGCATGGCTGCGCCCTCCCGGGCCTCTCCCGTCATGCCCAAGGCGATGCCGAGGATCCGCAGGTCCTCAGTCTCGCGGACGGCGTCCTTGAGATCCTGGTGGACGACAACGGCCCGCTGAGCCTCCCGCATGGCGAGCGCGGGCTCGCCCCGGGCGATCTGGATCTCTGCCCGCCCCGCGAGGGCCTGCGCCTTGAGCTGTCGATCGCCGAGGCGCTCGGACTCGCGCACCGCCGCGTCCGCGGACTCCATCGCGTCGTCCAGACGTCCCTGCTCGCGATACGCGATCGCGAGATTGTGCTGTGACTCGGCGACGCCGCGGTCATAACGGGTCTTCTGGTAGGCGGCGATCGCCCGGGTGAACGCGCCCACCGCTCGGCCGTAGTCTCCCTCCATGTTCGCGATGATGCCGAGGTTGTTGGCGCACCGCCCCATGGTGGTCATGTCGTTCTCCTCCATCGCTTCATCCTGCGCGCGGGTGAAGAACTCTGTGGCCTCGCGGATGCCGCCCCGCTCGAGCGCGATCGCGCCGCAGACGTTGAGCGCCCGGAGCTCCAGCGCGCGATCGCCCAGCACTTGCGCGCGCGACAGGGCGATCTGGGCCCACTGCTGGCCCACATCGAGACGTCCGAGCCGGCCGTACCCGATGCCGCAGAGCAGGGCCAGCATGGGGGACTGCTCGAGCTCGTCTTGCGAGCGCTCGCCCAAGTACGTGACCAGCGTGGCGTAGCGCCCCGCATCGGCCAGCTCCTGCGCCGCATGAAGCGGTGCCAGCGACCCCTGCAGCTCGGCCGCGAAGTCTTCGTGCCAGCCTTGCCGGGCCAGGTTGCGGAGCTCGCCTTCCGCGCCCAGTCGCGTGAAGATGGCCTTCGCGGCCCGCGCCGCCGTCTGTGCCTCGGGCTGCCGGCCCGTCGCACGGAGCACCATGCTCAGGTCGCGCGCCGCCTCAGCCTGCAGCAGCGGCCGCTGGTGACCCTCCGCCTGCTCGATCACCCCGCGCAACGCCGCCTCGGCCGCCGCCCACCGGCCTTCGGCCACCAGCAGCGACGCGCCCACGCGCGCATCCTCGGCCTCGTCGGCAGGATGCGGCTGCTGACTCCGGCTCTCCCGGATCTGCTTCAGTTCGCCGCGTGCCCGCTCCAGCTCGCCGCGCACGATGCAAATCTCCGCCCGGCCTCGCAGGACCAGTGCCCAGAGCGTGCGATCCCCGGTGGCCTCGGCCACGGCCACGGCGCGATCGGCCTCCGCGAGTGCGCGATCGAGCCCTCCCTGTTCCCGGTACGCGATCCCCAGGTTGTGGCCGCACTCGGCGACCCCCTGCCGCCAGCCGGCCCGATCGAAAGCCGCGCGGGCGACTTCCCAGGACCCGATTGCTTCTGCGAGTCGCCCCCGCAGGTGACTGATGATGCCGAGGTTGTTGGAGCAGCGGCCGACCGTTGCCAAATCGTCGTCGAGGCTGGCGAGCATGAGGGCCCGCGTGCAGTAGTCCGCGGCCTCGTCGAGACGCCCGCTGACCAGCGACATGGCACCGCGCGCGTTCAACGCACGCCCCTCGACTCCCCGCTCGCCACCCTTGCGGGCCTGGTCGAGCGCCGCGTCGAGCCACTGCAGTCCTTCATCAACGCTACCGAGCTGCGCTTGCGCGGTCCCGTACAACAGCGCGAGGCTCGCCGACTCCACGAGCTCGCTGCGTTCGCGGGCGGCGAGATACTTGACCACCTCGGCGGGCTGTCCCGCTGCGCTGAGTTGCCGGGCCTTATCGACTACGATAGATGACGTGTGCACCGGTCCCTCCATCTCGGGGATTACCAGGAGACCGCGTATTGGGAGAAGTGGAACACCTGGGCGCCGACGACTTGCTGCGTCGGGTCGTTCCTCGACAGCAGCTTTCCCCAGGAGCTCCCGCCGCTCTTCGAATAGACCGCGAGGTTCTGCTCGATCAGCTGATCGGCGCCGTCTACGACGCCGTCGCCGTTCATGTCCGGATTCGCGTCTTGATACCAGAAGGCCAGCTGTGCCGGGGAGGAGCTGGAGAAGACGACGCCGGACGGCTGGAAGTCCACCCTGAAGTAGACCGTGTCTATCGTCAGCGTGATGAGGACCGAGTCACCGCGGTCGAGCGGCACACCGCCGGCACCCGCCACGAGGCCGTTGATCGGGATCTTGAACCGCAGGAACGGGTCGCCGACTCGTTCGCCCGGCCGGCGGCGGTAGTTCACGCCGACCGTTGTCTGCGTCCCCCGTCTTGCCCAGAACGACATCCGGTAGGTGTTGAGCCGCGGCGCGGTCGCGGCCTGCTGGAGCATGGGGATCGAGCTGGTCGTCGTCGCCACAGTCTGGTTGAACGGCGGCGGGACCGCGGGAGTGGACGGGGCGGCGACATCCGAGCACCCGGCCACCACCACCGCGAGTGCGACACGAAGCGGGAATAACAGGGAGCGCATGTGTCTCTCCGAGCCCATGGTAGCTACCACGAGACCGCGTACTGCGAGAAGTGGCGCAGTTCGGTCCAGACGAACGGCAGGAAGGCACCGTCGCCCGACGCCAGTTTCATCCAGGGCGCCCGTTTCGCGTGCCGCGTCCAGATCGCGAGCTGCTGCGTCAACGCGTAATCGGTCGCATCAACGACGCCATCGCCGTTCAGGTCCGGGTTGGCGTTCTCATACCACATCGCCAGCGTCGCCCGATGGTGTTTGTCGAACACCACACCGCTCGGCTGGAAGTCCACCGTGAAGGTTCGCGGATCGATCGTCAAGGTAATGAGCAACGAGTCGTGCTTCCGCAACTTGCGATCATCGTCGTCGTTGTCGCCCGGGCCGCGCTTGAGTCCGTCCCTGGGGATGTCGAAGCGGAGGAACGGCTCGCCCGTGGTGTAGTTCACCACCACCGTCGACGCCCTGTCCTTCCGGGCCCAGAACGAGACCTGGTAGGTCTCGAGCGCGGGCGCCGCAGCCCCCTGCTGGAGGATGTGCATCCCCTCGGCGTCGGTCGGGAGGCTCGTCATCTCGCCCAGCATCGTGGGCGCGGATCCCGCGAGCTGAGGCCCGTCGAGGGGAGTCACGGCATCTCGACACCCCGCGACGGTCCACAGGATGGCGACCAACGCTGAACCACGCAGAAACCGACGTGCACGCATGCGACGCTCCGAGCTCATGTGAGTCCTACCACGCCACGGCGTAGTTCGAGAAGTGGTGCAGCAGCCCGCCGACCCACAGCGATCCCAGGTACGTCTTGTACTTCACGACTACCGCCGAGTCGGTAGACGTCGGCGACTGCAGGTATCCGAGGACGCTCAACGCGTCGTCAACGTGGACGATCTGGAGCACCTGATTGGGGTGCACGCCGCAGTTGTCCAGGTTCATCGCGACGAGCGCGCCGATGCCATGCACCCCGGGCTTGAACTTGAGGCCCTCTGGGCGGAAGCGCACCATGTTCACGGACTGCGACGGCGCGACGGCCGTAATGCTCACCGGACTGGTGAGTGCCATCGAATCCACCACCAGGACGTGGCTGCCCGCGACCAGGATCCCTCCCGCCGGTCCGATCACCTGGGTGACCGAGTCGTACACGGCCAGCGGGCACGAAAGCAGACGGCCGGCTCCGACCCTCTGCGCGGTGAGCGTCGGGGGTTGAACGCCAACCGGCGATGGGTCGCTGCAGCTCCACGCGGCTGCGCTTGCGGCGAGCAGCGCGAGCGAGATCAACCACCGCCGGACGTACGTGCGATTCATTGAGTTCATGGGTTCCCTACCAGGACACGGCGTATTGAGAGAAGTGATGCAGCACACCGGCGACATATTGTTGCCCCTGACTCCAGGCCTTCTTGCGGACTTTGATCCAGGTCGAGTCGGGCGGGGCCAGGTAGCGAATGACCTTGAGCGAGTCGGTGACCTGCGCGATCCGAAGGGTATCGGCCGTCGGCACGCCGCAGTCCTTGAAGCTCGTGTACAGCAGCGCCGACCATCCGGCGCCGTTGGTCCGGAACTGGAGGCCGTCGGGCTCAAAGCGGACCCAGCGGACAGTGTCCGCTGGCGCGACGGCGGTGATGCGCACCGTGTCGCTGAGCGCCATCGAATCGACCCACAGAAAGTGGTTGCCGACCGCAATGAGCCCGCCGGCGGGCCCGACGACTTGGGTTACGGAATCGTAGGTCTGCGAGCAGGCGACGAGGCCGGGCCGCTTCGTCAGCGTCCCGTCCGTCCATTTGCCTCCCCGCTGGAAGGAAGGGACGCCCATGGGCGAGGGGTCCGCGCAGCTCGCGACTGCAACGATGGCAGCCGCGAGGAGCGCTGGTGGGATGAGCGAACGGCGAACAGTCATGCGAGTCTCCAGACGCAGGTGAGGTCTACCACGCCACGGCGTAGTTCGAGAAATGCTGCAACTCCCCGACGACCCGGTGACGCAAGTCGTGCAGCCGCTTCAGTCGTGGGTCGTTCTTCAAGGCAGCGACGGAAGGCAGGAACTCGATGACCTTGAGCGCGTCGGTAACGTGCGCGATCCGGGGTGTAACACCGTGTTTCACGCGGCAGTGGTCGTAGACTGCCACGAGAAACGTGGTCTTCTGGAAGCGGAGGCCCTCGGGCTGAAAGCGAATCAGCGCCACCGAGTCCGAGGGCGTGACTGCGGTGATGGTCACGGTATCGCGGAGCGCCCCCCGCGGGATCACCAGCCAGTTGTGTCGTACCTCGAGCAATCCACCCTCGGGTCCGAACCTCTTGGTCACCGACTGGTAGCGAAGCGGCCGGCAGGAGACGAGAGAGTCATCGTTCTCGTCGCCGTCGTCGCCGTCTTGGTCCCCGGGCTCGGGCGACCCTCGGGAGGCCGCCACGCTGGACGTACGCGGGTCAATGCCAACCGGCGACGGGTCGCCACAACTCCAGGCCATCGCGGTCGCGCCGAGCAGCAAGCCGAGCGGGAGCGCGAAACGGCGTAGGGACATGCGATTCTCCGAATCGAGGGGGTGCAGAGCCCGAAGGTCCGTCGGTAGCCAGAGCAGGAAGCGTTCCAGTGGGTGGCTTTGGCGTAGCCCGTTGATTTATCAGAACCTGCGGATGAGAGCCCGGTCCGTAGACGAGTGCGACAGGGCCGTTTCGTTCCAGCGGGTGGGTCGATCTGAACTCAGCAGGGGGGGTTCTGCTGCTTCAGGCCTCGCGCTTGCGCCGCGTCTTCTTCTCTTTCTCTTGCTCTTGAGGCCGCTGCTCCATCGACCCGGCAACCACGACCCGGTTGCGGCCCGCGTTCTTTGCCCTGTACATCGCCGCATCGGCGGTGGCGATCAACTCCTCCGGCGTGTCGCCGCCGTCAGGGTACTCCGCCACGCCGATGCTCAGGGTGAGCGTGCCTTGGCCGAGGTCCTGTTCGGCCACCCGCGTGCGAATGCGCTCCGCGACGAGCGTGGCCGTCTCCATGTTCGCCTCGAGTAGCATCACCACGAATTCCTCACCACCGTAGCGCGCCACACAGTCCACCTGCCGCGTCGTCTTCCGGAAGACCTCGGCGATCTTCACGAGCGCCGCGTCACCCGCGAGATGTCCGTGCGTGTCGTTGTACAGCTTGAACCGATCGACATCCGCCAGCAGGACCGAGAACGCGCGCCGCAGGCGGCGCGACCGCTGCACCTCGCTGGCGAGCGTGCCCATCAGGTGCCGGCGGTTGTAGAGCCCGGTCAACGAATCGGTGAGCGAGAGTTTCTCCAGTTCGCCGTGCGCCTCTTTCTCTCGCAGGCGCGACACCAGGGTATTGAACGCGCGCGTCAGGTATCCGACCTCGCCGCTGCCGCCCGCGGGCAGCTCGACCGACAGGTCGCCGGCCGCCACGCGGGCCGCGGCGTCGGTGAGACGCTCGAGTGGGCGCGTGACGAACAGACCGACCATGTGTGCGAGCAGCCCAACGCCCAGGATCAGCGTAAAAAAGAGCACCACCGTGCGAAGGCGCAGCACCCCGGCCTCGCGCGCGGTTTCGGCGCGCGGCGTTTCGGCAATGGCTGCCCAGTGGAGCTGGGGAATACGCCGCAGCACCGCCACGACCTCCCGCCCCTGCGGTCGTGACTGCACGATCGTCTGGCCTTCTCGCTCGGTCAGCTCTCTGGTGGTCGCGTCCGGCAGAGTCGCCTTCATCACGTCCGCGGAGTTGGCCGCCGAGCTGATCACGACGTGTCCCTGCTCGGTGATCAGGTACAGGTCGCGCGAGTTGTCAGGCGACAGTTCGTCCAACCTGTCCCTGAGGCTGTCCAAATTGATTTTGGCGCCCAGCGCACCGAGGAATAAGCCGTCGTCCTGACGAATCGGCACGACGAGGACCACCGCGGCCTTGCCGATGCCGGCGTCCCAGAACGGTTCGCCCACCAGGACGTCGCGGGTCCGCAGGTTGTTCAGGCGGTCGGGCGTCGATCGGAAGCCGGTCCGGCTGCCGCTGCTCGTCAGGACTTGCCCATCCCGACCGATGATGGCCAGCCCTTCATGCGCCGGCAGGTTTTGACGGACGGAGTTGAGGTAGTCGTGCAACCGGTTGAGTGACTGCGCGGCGTTCCGGCCCGTCGCTCTCGCCAAATTGTCGGAGACGACGTAGGGACTTGCCCGCAGGCGCAAGTCGTAGACCCGCTGGTCCAACCAGGCGTCCACCTCGCGCGCCATGTCGGAGCTCACGGCACGGAGCTCTTGTCCGACGCGGTCGCTCAGCGAGCGGCGATTTTGGCCGTACAACATTACCGCCATGACGAGGGTGGTGAACAGCGTCGCCAGGACCGCGAATGCGACAAACTTGCCTCGCATGGTGTCGAGGCGGAGCATGCGCAGCGAGCGGGTGGTTTTCTCCCAAATATTCACGGAGGCAACATTCACTTTCGGCAGGCAGGCGCAATAGATGGCCTTGAAGCAAGCCTCACAACGACTTAGTCGCCCTGCCGCAGTAGCTGCGCGAACTCCCGCAGCTCGTCCACGCCCAGGTCGGAGACTACCCAGTACGTGTAGTCCGCCGTGGTCCAATGGAGCAGGTGATAGCCCTGGCGGTCACGGGTGTGGGGCCCGCCACTCGGGCCGAGCGCACTGGGCCAAACGAACACATTGATCACATGCTGGCGCCGGCCGTACACGAGCACCGCAACGGTCCGCCCATCCACATAATCGAGCCGTCCGCCCAGCAGCGGATACCCGCTTCCGCCGAAGTCGTCGACCGGGGGCGAGAAGTCGAGCCGGCCGTTGAACCACGGCTTCACCGTGTGCTGATCCGACGAGCGCACGTCGGTGAGGTGCCCCGGCATCAGCGAGCGGATGTGGCTCGTCAACACATCGTCAGCCAGCGCGGTGCCGGCGGCGCGTTGGAGCGCGAGCGTCCAGCTCCCGAACGCGACCGCGGCGAGTGACGCGGCCAGGGCCAGCGGACGCCAGAAGTTTGCTACGCTGAAGCGACGCGGCGCACCGAAGCGCGCGCGGGCCGCTGCGCGGACGCGCTCCCGGAGGGCGGCTGGCGCCGGGAATTTGGGGACGTCGGTCGCGATCGCCGCGCGCAACGCGAGCCGTCCGTCGCGGAACCGCGTGCACTCAGCGCACTGGGCAAGGTGCGCCTCCAGCTCGCGCGCGTCGATCGCGGCCAGCTCGCCGTCGAGATAGGCGTCGATCTGGGCTTCGAAGCTTGGATGGGTCACGTCAACGCCTCCCGGAGGCGCGCGCGGGCGCGGGACAGCCGTGACATCACGGTGCCGACCGGGACGCCGGCGACGTCGCTGATCTCCTTGTACGACAGCCCTTCGAGCTCGCGCAGGACGATCACCTCCCGGAATTCCGGCGCCAGGCGGTCCAGCGCGCGGTCGAGTGTTTCCTTGGCGGCGTGGCGGACGAGCGCCGCCTCCGGATGCTCGTCCGCCACCGCCCCGCTGTGTTGCGCCTCGTCGAACTCGACGGCGTCCGGGCTCTGGCGACGCACCGAGCTGAATGCGGTGTTGCGCACGATCGCGAGCAGCCAGGCGCGCGCGCTCGTCCCTGCATCCCCGCGGAAGCCGTCGAAATACTTGAGCGCGCGCAGGCAGGCGTCCTGCACGACGTCTTCGGCATCGTGCGCGTTCCGCGTGAGGTAACGCGCCAGCGTGTACGCGGCGTCGAGGTGCGGCAACACGACGGATTCGAATCGCGCCAGCTCGCTTGACTCCAACCGTGCCTCTCGAATGTCGTGGCGCCTTCAGGAAGAGACTCCGCAGACGACGGGTTTATTCCCGGCGGAATAATCCTGCGGTGCGGGGAGTCTCCGGCATTGACCACACTGCCGTCGCACCTTCTCTGGAGGAAGATCACGTATGAGCTCCATGCACGCCATTTCGTCCCGAAACGTCGCACGGCTCCTGTTCGCAGCCCTGGCGGTGGGCGGGACGCCTGCACACTCCACTACCGGCCGCCCGACCGCGGTGAGCGCCAGGTTGTCCGAGTGGAAGGTCGAGCTGTCGCAAGGCACCATCACGGCCGGCACCGTGACATTCACGGTCACGAACGCCGGAAGCATCCCGCATGCGCTGGAGATCGAGGGGCAGGGAATGGAGCAGGAGACTCCCGTCATCCAGCCGGGTGCCAGCGCCACCCTGACGCTCACGCTCAAGCCGGGGACCTACGAGGTGTACTGCCCCGTGGGCAATGACTCGCACAAGAAGCTCGGCATGGAGACTCATCTAAAAGTCGCCAGACCCGCGCCCACAACGAAGATCCAGGCGATCCGGGTGACGGGCGGGGGCCCCGTCATCCAGATCCTCCCCGGGCCGTTCCCGTTTCCGGACAGCGCCGCGCCGATCCTCCAGCAGTTCGGAGACGAGCGCGAGGGGCTCGAGTCGCAGGTCAAGAACGGCCCCTACTCGAACAACGTGACGCGTGTTGCCGGCACGTTCAACTTCGCGGCCTGGGACAGGGGCGGGGTGCGCGACTCAGTCGATGGGGTGGCCGAGTTCACGGCCCAGGACGGCGCGCGCTGGAAACTGGTGTTGGACCGCGTTCAGACAAGGGACGTCCCGCATCACCCGCGCTTCGGCGGCGTGATCCTCGGGCTGTACTACCACGGCAACACTGCTGTGCACACGCCGCTCGTCCCCACGATCAACAGCGCGGTGGCGCTGTGGGCGTTCGGGCACCTCTACAAGAACGGCGCGCTCGTGACGGACAACGCCATGGTGCACGTGATGCTGCTGTCGCGCACACGGCGCGATGGAGACTTCGCGCTCGCCTGCTGGGACTGCTCGAAGAACAAGGTCGAGGAGTTGCAGCTGCAAATCCTGCCCGGACCGGGCGAGCCGAAGTTCGATGCGCCCGGCGGGTTTCTATTTGTCAACTGGGAAGAGTCTCGCTCGACGAAGCCGGCGAACTAGATTGGCAGGCTATGACTCGCGCCGCCCTGCTGCTCGTCGCCCTCGGCGCGTCCTGCCACCCGCCGGGGGCTGGCGGTCCCGCCCCGCAGGGAAGCACAAGCATCGCGATCCGGATCAACCAGCTCGGCTACCAGCCCGACGCGCCTAAAGTGGCCGTCGTGTGCGCGCTCGTGCCGCGGACCGTCACGAGCTTCCAAATCACCGACGAGCGCAACCGGACGGTTTTGGGTCCCCGCGACGCGACCGAGGCTGGCTCGTTCGGACCCTGCACTGCCACATATCGGCTCGATTTCTCCGCGCTCCGCCGGCCGGGCGTCTATCGCGTCGTCGCGGCGGGCGTGACCTCGCCGCCGGTGCGGATCGCCGACGATGTGTATCGTGGTGCAGCAGACTCGCTGCTCGCCTACATGCGCGAGCAGCGCTCCGGCTACAACCCAGTCTTCCGCGATTCCGTGCATCAACACAGCGACGGCGTGCTCGTGGATCATCCGACCCGCAGTGGCGAGTTCATTCCGGTGAGCGGGGGATGGGCCGACGCGTCGGACTATCTGCAGTACGGCGCCACCACCGCGCACGCGACGACGATGTTGCTGCTCGCCTACCGCGATCACCCCGAGGCGTTCGGCGACCGGTTTCAGGCGAACGGACTGCCCGGCGCGAACGGGATCCCCGACGTCCTCGACGAGGCGCGCTGGGGACTCGCCTGGCTGCTCAAGATGTATCCCGAAGACGATCTGCTCCTGAACCAGCTCGGGGACGATCGCGATCACACGTTCTGGGACCTGCCGGTCAACGATTCGGCCGACTACGGGTGGGGGCGGGGCGGGCGGCGCCCGGTCTACCCCTGCACGGGGAAACCGCAGGGGCTGTTCGAGAACAAGAACCGCTCCACCGGTCTCGCGTCGACGGCCGGGAAATACGCGGCGGCGTTTGCGTTGGGGGCCGGGGCATTCGCCGGGCGCGACAGCCTGTTCGCCCGCCGGCTCGCCGAGCGCGCGCGGGCCGTCTACGCGCTCGGCGCCGCGCATCCCGGTGTCTGCCAGACGGCGCCGGCCCGCTCGCCCTACTTCTACGAAGAAGACAACTGGGCGGACGACATGGAGCTGGGCGCCGCCGAGCTCTACGCGTTGACCCGAGAGCGGACCTATTTCGATGCCGCGCTGCAGTACGCGGCGCTCGAGCCGGTGACGCCCTGGATGGGCCAGGACACCGCGCGTCACTATCAATGGTTTCCCTGGCATAACAACGGGCACTACGAGATCTGGCGGACAGGATCTGACAGCGCGAAACGACTGGTCGCCGAGTTCTACCGGCGCGGTCTCGAGGCGGTGACGCGCCGAGCGCACAACGGGTTCCGTGTCGGCATCCCGTTCATCTGGTGCTCGAACAATCTGCTTGCGTCCTTCGCCACTCAAGCCACGTTGTATCGCCGCATGACCGGCGATTCGAGCTACGTCGAATACGAGACCGCAGCGCTCGACTGGCTGTTCGGCACCAATCCCTGGGGCGTATCGATGGTCATCGGTCTCGGCGACAACTTTCCGCGAACGCCCCACTCGGTGGTCGCGGAGCAGCTACACCTCCAGCTCACCGGCGGCCTCGTGGACGGGCCCGTCTACCGTTCGATTTTCGGGAATCTGCGTGGGATCCGGCTGCTCGAGCCGGACGAATACGCGCCATTCAACACCGGCTTCATCGTGTACCACGACGACGTGGGGGACTATTCCACGAACGAGCCGATCATGGATGGCACCGCGAACCTGGCGTATGTGCTCGCGGCGAGGCTCCGACTACCGGTTGATCCAGTACGACAGCTTCAATAGGAAGCTGTTGTCGGGCGGCCGCGGCGGAGCGGCAAGGGTTTCACCTGAGGCGGCCGGCGCCTACCCCCCCGCGATCGCCCCGACGACGAGAAACGGCTCGGTTCCCGCCGCCACCGCGTCAGGCAACGGGGCATCCGCCGGTTCGTGGGTCAGATCCTGTGCGCATGCGAAGAAGCGCAGGAACGGCCGGCGCTGCGCGGTGACATGATCGCGGATCGTGCCACGCAAGATCGGATAGCTCGCCTCGAGCGCGTCGAGCACCGCCGCCCGCGTGACCGGGCCGCCCCCCCGCACCTCCACCGTCACCTCGTCGTGGACGCGCGCCAGCGTCCGCAGGTGCGGCGGCAGCACGACGCGGATCATGGCAGCGCCTGCACCTCGACCGACAACACCGCCGGCAGATCGCGGACGATGGGCGCCCAGCTGTCGCCGCCGTCGGCCGAGGCGTACACCTGGCCGCCCGTGGTGCCGAAATACACGCCGCACGGGTCGAGCGTGTCGACGCACATCGCGTCGCGCAGCACGTTCACATAGCAGTCGCGCTGCGGCAGCCCCTTGGTGAGCGCTTCCCACTCGTTGCCCCCGGTTCGACTGCGGTACACGCGCAGCTTGCCATCGGGCGGGTAATGCTCGGAGTCGCTCTTGATGGGGACCACGTAGACGGTCTCCGGCTCGTGCGCGTGCACGTCGATCACGAACCCGAAGTCGGTGGGCAGATTGCCGCTCACCTCCCGCCACGAGTCGCCGCCGTCGTCCGAGCGCATGACGTCCCAGTGCTTCTGCATAAACAGCACGTTGGGGCGCGACGGGTGCAATGCGATGCGGTGCACGCAGTGGCCCACCTCGGCGGTGGGCTCGGGAATGTACTGGGAGCGCAGGCCGCGGTTGATCGGCCGCCACGTCTTGCCGCCGTCATCCGTGCGGAATGCGCCCGCCGCCGAAATGGCGATGTAGATGCGCTTCGGGTTCTTCGGATCGAGCAGGATCGTGTGGAGACACATGCCGCCGGCGCCCGGCTGCCACTTGGGCCCCGTGCCGTGGCCGCGCAGGCCGGCCAGCTCCTGCCACGTCGTGCCGCCGTCGCTCGAACGGAACAGCCCGGCGTCTTCCACGCCGGCGTAGACCGTGTCCGGGTCCGTGAGCGAGGGCTCGAGGTGCCAGACGCGCTTGAACTCCCAGGGGTGCTGCGTGCCGTCGTACCATTGGTGTGTGGTGAGGGGCTTGCCGGTCTGCGGCGAGACGTCGTAGACGAACTTGTTGCTCTCGCCTTTGGGCATCTGGCCGGGCTTCTTTGTCACGCCGCCCCCGGGCGTCTCCCACGTCTTGCCGCCATCGCACGAGCGTTGAATGACCTGCCCGAACCACCCGCTCGACTGCGAGGCGTAGAGACGGTTCGGATCGGTCGGCGATCCCTTCACATGATAGATCTCCCAGCCGGCGAAGTGCGGGCCGCTCACGTTCCAACGGCTGCGCTTGCCGTCCGCCGTCAGAATGAACGCGCCCTTGCGCGTCCCGACCAGTACCCGTACACCGCTCATGACGTCACTCCGTGATATGATACGTTCAGCATCGTCCTGGGTGTTCTCGCTGGTTCGTAGCCTCAGGACGGTTCGTGCTCTGAGGTGGTTCGGCGGGGAAGGTCACCGAGCCAACTCCCGCACCACCCCCGCGAGCGCGCGCACCTTTGCCCCGTCCGCCGCGCGCGCGGCATCACGCTCGAGGTCCGTGGCGACCGTGGTCAGCGCCGTCCGCCGCCCCGGGCCGGTTGCCCGCTCCGCGCTCGCGAGGACCCTTCGGACCGCGCCGATGCGACCGGCCGCGAGGCCGTGCGAGCGCTCGAGCTGGTCGAGGTACGCGCGCGCGACGACGAAGCTCGCCGGCCAGGTCGCACGCTGCTGATCCTGGACATTCTGGTAGGCAAACTTCACCAGTTTCGCGGCATCGATCTCGTTCTTGGTGAGGAGGGCACTCGGCTGCAGCTCGAGCACATCGAGCCCGCGCGAGATCTCGGTGCTGTAGATGTAGCCGTTGTACCAATACGCCGACCAGCTCCCCGCCATCTCCAGTTTGGTCGAGTCCATCGGCCCGCGATCGAAGTAGGCGATCTCGGTCGGGCGCGTGGGATCGGTGAAATCGAACAGCGACACACCGGCCTGATACCACCCCTGGATCATGATGTCGCGGCCCGGGACCGGAATCAGGTTTCCATTGTGTGCCACGCAGTTTTCCGTGGTCGTCTGTTGCGCCGGCACCTTGTAATAGCCCTCGAAGCCGAGGGCGCGCTTGTTGGCGACCGTGAAGATCGCGTCGGCACCCCACTGCGGCCTGTCCGTCGCGCGGCAGCGCGGCGCAACGCCGCCGCCCCACTCATCGGTGAAGATCACTTTGCTCGCATCGTTGTTGAACGTCGCCGAGTGCCAGTAGGCGAAGTTCGAATCCGACGCGGCGGCGATGCGGACGGGGTGCACGGGATCCCGGATGTCGAGCAGCAGCCCGTAGCCGGCGCAGGCGCCGCCCGCCACCCCCATGTCCGGGTAGACCGTGATGTCGTGGCACTGATCCGGGCCATGCCGCACGCCGCCGGGACCCATCGGCGCGAGAAACTCTGCGTCGATGATCCCCTGGATCGCGCCGCGTAGCGCGGCGCTGTCGGCCGCGTTGGGCGCCGTTCTGCCGTTACTCCGCGCGATACTGTCTAGCATCGGCACGACGAACGGGGGCGGCACGACGATGGGCGACCCCTGGAACTTGACGACGTACGCGCCCGTGGCGGTGGCGGAGTCCAGGAGCCGCTGGGCGGCGGCGGAGTCCGTCGGACTGGGGCCGTGCCTCGGCGGGTCCACCAGGGCGTCGAAGATCCGCGGCCGGCTCACGACGGCGGCGGCTTCGGGATGGGCCAGGGGCACGCGAATGATGTCGATCCGGAATCGCGCCGAAGCGGTGTCCTGCTCCGGCAGCGCGGCTGAGCAGCCCGCCAACTCTTCCGCCGGCCGAACGGGCGCCTGCCCGGAGACATAGATGTAGACGGCGCTCGTGTCTTTGGGATCGGTCACGAGCGTGTGCGTGTGAGAGCCGCGGCACGTCTGCACGTTCGCCAGAATGCGCGGGCGCGTCGGGTCACCGATATCGAGGACGCGCACGCCGCGGAAGCGTTGCGCGCTGACGGGCTCCTGCACGCCCTGCGTCCCGCAATCGACGCGCCCGTTCTGCGACTCGGCCGACAGGAACAGCAGATTCTTGTAGACCGATACGTCGTTCTGCTGCTCCGGGCAGCGTTCCGCGTGGACCAGTTTCGGGTGGAAGGGATCCGCGATGTCCCAGACCGAGAAGCCCTGGAAGTTGCCCTGGATGAGGTAATTCCCCTTGAACGCCACGTCCGAGTTCATGTAATCGAAATCGCCGGGCTCGGTCGGAATGAACTCCGCCGGCGGCCGGCTCGTGGAGACCAGGCGCATGTTCCACGCGGCCTGGGCGGCGTCCCACCAGCCAGCGCGCAATCCCACGCGGGCGTCGCGCACCGGCGTCCCCCCAGCCCGCTCCTGCGCCGCCAACACCGATATGAGGAGTGCCGAGGATGCGAGAATGAGTCCCGAGAGGCGCGGCGTGATCACGATGGTTTCTCCGGTCGAGCGAGGGATGTACCCAAAAAAGCGCAAAACAGAATTGATCGCCCGTTGATCGAGAACGCAAGATTGCTTGCCATGCGCGCCGAGCACGCCTACGTTCCGAACATGACCAAGACGCTCATGACCGCCGAGCAACTCTTTGAAACGAACATTCCCAATAAGCACACGGAGCTGGTGCGCGGCGTGCTGATCGTTCGTGAGCCTCCTGGCGGGCGCCACGGCAGTGTCACGATGAACCTGGCGATTCAGCTGGGCATCCTTGTGCAGCGCGCGGGCGCAGGGCAGCTCTTCGCCGCCGAGACCGGCTTCACCTTGTTCCGCGAACCCGATACCGTGCGTGCTCCGGACATTGCTTTCGTCCGTCGGGAGCGACTCCCCGATCCAATTCCGGTGCGATACCCGGAGCTTGCGCCCGACCTCGTTGTTGAAGTGCTGTCGCCCAGCGATCGTCCCGGCGAGACACTCGCCAAAATCGGTGATTGGCTGGAAGGTGGTGCCCGGCTGGTCTGGGTGATCGACCCCGAACGACGAGTCGCGCGCGTCTATCGGCAAGATGGAAGCGAAACCATCATCGACACTGACGGGCAGCTGGACGGTGAGGACGTGCTCCCCGGCTTTAGCTGTCCGCTCGCGGCGATCCTCTAGTTCGAGAGCACCACCGTCTGGATCGAGTGCGGCCGCGAGCTGATCTGCACCGCTCCAGCGCCGACGACGACGTTGTAGTCTCCCCCCTTGTCCGTCGGGTTCATGACGACTACGACGACCGTCCCGTCCGGGTTCACGAATGCGGTGGTGAGGAGCATGCTGCGGCTCGGCGCCGCCAAAATCCTTTTCGCGCCGGGGCGGATGAATTTCGAGAAGTGGCCGATATAGTAGTACGAGTTCGTGTAGATCAGTGCGCCGGTGCGGGTGTCCGCATGAATCGGGGCCATGCAGAAGTTCCCGACATGGTTGGGACCGCCCCGTTCATCGAGCAGAATATTCCAGTCCGTCCATCCCTCGGCGCCGGAATTGAAATCGTTGATCATGGACCGGCCGTACGCCTCGCCGAGGCTCCAGCGACCGTAGGCCGTGGAGTCGAAGTTCGCCGGCGTCCCTTCCGTGAAGAGGAGGTGCTTGCGGGGATAGAGACGATTTACCAGCGCCACATTGTTGTACATCTGTGTCCCGCCCGACCAGTCTTCGTACCAGTGAAATCCGACGCCCCAGGCGTAGCGCGCTGCCGCCGAATCGTCGAAGATCGCGAGCGCCCGCTGGATGATGAGGTCCCGGTTATGGTCCCAGACGATGATGTTGACGTCGCGCAGTCCCTGCCCCCACATCGCCGGACCGAGGTGGTTCTTGAGAAAGTCCCGCTCGTCGGCCGCCTGGTAGATGCACGATTCCCACGTCTGCGTCGCCATCGGCTCGTTCTGAATCGTGATGCCCCACACCGGCACGCCTGCCTGCCGGTAGTGCTGGATGAACTTCGTGTAATAGCGCGCCCAGGCGTGCGCGTACTCGGGGCGCAGGTGGCCGCCGTGTAGCATGTCGTTGTTGTCCTTCATGAACGCGGGCGGGCTCCACGGACTGGCAAAGAGTTTGAGCCTGTTGCCGCTCGCCGCCATCGCGCGCTTGATCAGGGGGATCTTGTAGCGCAGGTCGTGCGCGATGGAGAAGGAAGTCAGAGCCGAGTCGCCCTCCGTCACGTAGGTGTACATGTCGCTCGAGAAGTCGCAGCTGTTGATGTTGGTCCGACCCAGCGTATACCCGATCCCGCGATCGCGGCTGTAATACGCCGCGATCAGCTCCTCCTGCCGGGCCGCGGGCAGCTTCGCGAACGTCTCGGCTGCTGCATCGGTCAGCGCCCCACCGATGCCAATCAGCGGCTGGAACGTTTTCCGCGGATCGACGAAGACGTAGATCCGTCCTTCCGAGGTCGGCTCGGACTGCTTGAACACCAGGGTGTCGGTGGGCGTCAGCCGGAAGCTGGTGCTCTCGGCCGTGGTATAGACAATGGCCCGTCTTGGGGCGGGGGCCTGAGCCAGGATGATTAGGGCGAGGAGCAGCACGTTAAGCCTCGATTTTCGAAAAGCGCCAGGCGCCGAAGAGCACGAACAGGACGCCAACGGCGAGGAGCACGGCAACGTCCAAGGCGACGCCAAAATGCGTTCTCCCGATCAACACCCCGCGCACGCCGTCGACGCCGTATGTGAGCGGATCGACCCGCGTGAGCGCCGCGAGCACCTTGGGCAGTCCCTCGAGGGGGTAAATCGCGCCAGAGAGGAAGAAGAGGGGCATCACCAGAAAGTTCATCACCATCTGGAAGCCCTGCATCTCCTTGATACTCGACCCGATCGCGGTCGCCAGTGCCGAGAAGATTACGGCGATCAGCGCGATCACGAGAAACGCCAGCGGCACCGCGAGGAAACTCGCCGGGCGGAACCCCAGGGCGAGCGTCACCGCGAAAATCAGCGCGCCCTGCAGCACCGCCACGGTGGCGCCGCCGAGCGTGCGGCCGATCATGATCAGCAGGCGCGGCACCGGGGCGACGAGCGTCTCCTTCAGAAACCCGAACTGGCGGTCCCACAGCATGGCGATCCCGGAGAACATGGCGGTGAAGAGCACCGTCATGCCGATCACACCGGGCGCCATGAACTGGAGGTACTTGCCCTCGCCGGCGCGCTGAAACACGGGGCCCAGGCCGAAGCCGAGCACGCCCAGGTACATGAGCGGCGAGCCGAGGGACGCGACGATCTGGACGCGCGAGCGGAGGTATTTCTTCACCTCCCGCAGCCAGAGGACGTAAACGACGTTCATGCGGCTAGCGCCTCCACACGCGGGACACCTGCCGCATCTGGTCGGCGGCCGTGGCGCTCTCGTCGCGAATCGTCGTGCCGGTGAGCTTGAGGAAAGCCGCTTCGAGCGAATCGGTCCCGGTCTGCTGCTTGAGCTCCGCGGACGAGCCCGTGGCGACGATACGCCCGTGGTCGATCACGGCGATACGATCGGCCACGCGATCGGCTTCGTCCATGTAGTGGGTCGTGAGGAACACGGTCACCCCTTCGGCCTTATTGAGGTTTTGCACGAGGGTCCACATCTGGTTGCGGCTCTGCGGATCGAGGCCGAGCGTCGGCTCGTCGAGAAACAACACTTTGGGGGTGTGCAGCAATCCGCGGGCGATCTCGAGGCGCCGTTTCATGCCGCCCGAGAACGTTTTCACGAGGTCCGCGCGCCGGTCCCACAGCTCGAACATCGTGAGCAGGGCCTCGGACCGCTCGCGCCGGATCTGGCGCGGCACATGATACAGCACACCATGGATGTCCATGTTCTCCCACGCCGTCAGCTCGCTGTCGAGACTCGGATCCTGGAACACGACGCCGAAGCGCCGCCGCACCTCCGTCTGATGCTTTGTGGGATCGAGCCCGTCGAGCTCGAGCGACCCGCTCGTGGGGTGGAGCAGGGTCGTGAGCATCTTGATCGTCGTGGTCTTCCCGGCGCCGTTCGGACCGAGGAACGCAAAGATCTCGCCGGCGCGGACGTCGAAGGAGACGTCGTTGACCGCCGTGACTTTTCCGAACGTCTTGACGACGTGTTGAACCTTAATCATCAGTAGCTGCGACCAAAGCCGAACGGATAGAGTGGCCGCGCACTGTCGTAGGGATCGAGGATACCGTTCCGGTTCAGATCCTTGAACTGGAGCCCGTCTCTTTGCAGGACAGGCGCCTGCACGAGCAGCAGTAACACCGCGACGGCATGCATGCGTTAAGCCCTCGGCGCCGCAGGTTTCGCCGCGTAGATGAAGGCGTAGTAGTCGCGCATCGTCAGCCCCGCCGCCGCCTCCTCGTCCACGATCACGATCGCATCCCGGTGCAGCTGCAGCGCACTCGCCGTCACCATGCTGGTCACCGGTCCCTCGACCGCCCCCGCAATCGCCTTGGCCTTGGTTTTGCCGCTCGCGACCAGCACCAGCTGGCGCGCCTCGAGAATCGTGCCGACACCCATGGTGATGGCATAGACCGGCACGTCCTCGCGGCGCTCGAAGAATCGCGCGTTGTCGTCGATCGTCTGCTTGGACAGGGTCTTGAGCCGGGTGCGCGAGCTCAGCGAGCTCGTCGGCTCGTTGAACCCGATATGCCCGTCCGTGCCGATGCCGAGGATCTGCAGGTCGATCCCGCCGCACTCCGTGATGCGCTTCTCATACCATTCGCAGAAGGCCGGATAATTGCTGGTGGTGCCTGACGGGATGTTGATGTTGTGCGGCGGGATGTTCACATGCCGGAAAAAATGCTCGTGCATGAAGTAGTGATAGCTCTGTGGGTGATTCCCGGGCAGGCCCACGTATTCGTCCAGATTGAACGTCGTCACGCGCGAGAAGTCGAGCTGCTCTTTCTTGTGCAGCCGCACCAGCTCCTGATAGAGCCCCAGTGGCGTGGACCCCGTCGCCATGCCGAGCACGGCGTTCGGTTTGGTGTTGAGCAATTCCGCGACGATGTGCGCCGCGACTTTGCTCATCTGCGCGTAGTCGCGTTGGACGATGACTTCCATAGAGGTTCGATACCGCCCATGGAGTAGGGGCGCAGCATGCTGCGCCCCTACCGGACAGGGGGTGAGGCCTACATGCCGCGGCGCGCCGTGGGGGGCAGGATGCTGTTCAGCCGCAGGTAATTCGCTTCCTGGCTGTAGTGATCGGCCCAATCGCCGACCGTGATCAGCACTGCCATCGCCCGCGTCATGTTCATGCCGAACATCGAGACCGGTTCGGCCAGCTTCGAATCGTCCATTTTTGCAAAGGCCTGCTCACAAAACGCGAAGGTCTCTTTGAGCCGTGCGACGAGCTGCTCCTTGGTCGCCGTGGTGTCTACTTTCGCGCGCTGCGGGACGTCGATGCCGGCACTCTTGCCACAGAGGACGTCGTTCCCTTCGTTGGCGAGGTGCACCTGGATCGCCGCGAAGCTCATCTGCGCCGGCGTGGGACGATAGTTGTACTTGTCCGCCGGCATGGCCTCGGCGGCGGCGATCAGGTTGCGAGCGGACCGCTGCTGCACGGCACGCAGCGCGTCGGTGACGGGACTCGTCGATGGGGCGGGGGCCGTCGCGGGGGCTGCCTGCGCGGCGAGCGCCCCAGGCAGAACGGCGATTGCGAGCATGAGGGCATAGGTTCGGGACTGCATCGTATGGCTCCAGTTTTGAGGAGGCGTGGATTCTGCCCAAATTGCCCGCGAGGCGCTAGTCGAGCCGATCGGTGCTCCATGGATCACGTCTGCTCACAACGCCAGGTGGATGCCCATGCCGATCGATCGCACGTTTTCCTGGTAAAACTGGCCGTACGGAGCGGGCCCGGTGTAGCCTTGCAGTTGCACGCTGAAGCGCCGCACGCCCGTCCCCTGCATCGGAACACGGAACTCGATTCCCACCCGGCCGCTCCATGCCACGCGCCACTTGCGTTCCTGCGACGATTTCGCGTCGATCGCGGCGATCAGCCGGCCGCGCCCGAGACCGCTGGTGTGAGCCCGCGCCTCTTGCTCCAGCGGTTGGCGGAACTCGATGCCGGCATGCAACAGCCCCGGCTTCAGGTCCGCCGGCTCGTGCCGCACAATGTACTCGCCGCCACCGTAGGCGCGTACGCTGCCGAATTCGCGCGCGGCGAGCACCTCGGCCGCCTCGAAGGAGAGGTTCACGCGCGCGGGGTTGGTGTTGAGGATGAACTCGTCGCCCAGATGCGAGCTCTGATGGTAGAGCTTGACGCGGAGCGACACCGGGCCGGCGCGGTAGGCGAGCGGGAGTCCGATCGTGAAATCGGTGTTGATCAAGTCGTTCGAGCGGGTGCCCATGTTGAACTGCGAGAAGACGCCGGCCGCGACACTGATCTCCCAGCGGCGATCCCCGCCGCTCACCAACGCGACGTCCTCGCCCAGCCCGATGCTCGCGAGTGTGCCGGTGACGGTCGGCGACCTGACCCAGAGCCAGGTCGCAAAGAAATGGGCCTGCTTGGGATCGGCGATGAGCGGGGCGAAGAGGCGCGTCACCTCCTGCGCCCCGCCCGGTACGGCCACGGTCGCAAGCAACGCCAGCACCAGCAAGACCGGCTTCACGGAGCAAGTATACGAGGCAACACAAGAACGGGCGCGTCGCTGGCGTACTCGCGTTCCGATCTGCAGCTTCGAAGGCGTCTCCCTTTTCGCGAGTGGACCGCACATGATTGATCGTCGAGCCTTTCTCCAGGACCTGGGCGGTGCCGCCGCCGCCGCCGCCGCCGTCGCTCTCCCGCACGCAATCGTGACCCAGCAGGCCGATCTCGCCCCCATCTACGCCCAGATCACGCAGCGCCACGATGAGGCCGTGCAACGGCTCCAGGCGTGGATGCGCCAGCCGTCGATCGCCGCCGAGCACCGCGGTATGAACGAGGGGTGCGACCTGACGATGGGGATGCTGCGCGACGCGGGATTCCAGCAGGTCACGAAGGTCTCGAGCGACGGCCAGCCGGGCATCTTCGCGACGCTCGACGCGGGCGCGCCGAAAACGCTCGGCCTGTACTTCATGTACGACGTCAAACAGGTCGATCCCGCGGAATGGTCCTCGCCCCCCTGGGACGCCGCACTCGTGGACAAAGCCGGGCTGGGCAAGGTCGTGATGGGGCGCGGTGCCGTGAACCAGAAGGGCCCCGAGGCCACGTTCCTCGCCGCCCTCCATGCGATCCGCGGCGCGAACCGCAAGCTGCCGGTGAACCTGGTGCTGGTCGCCGAGGGAGAGGAGGAGATCGGGTCGCCGCACTTCCCGCAGATCGTCCGCCGGCCCGAGGTGCTCGCCGCGTTGCAGCGCTGCGCCGGCATCTTCATGCCCACGGCCGCGCAGGGGCTCGACGGTCAGGTGACCATCACTCTCGGCGCCAAGGGGGTGATCGAGTGTGAGCTGGTGTCGAGCGGCGAGCGGTGGGGACGCGGGCCGCGCGCCGACATTCATTCGAGCAATAAAGCCAGAGTCGACAGTCCCGCCTGGCACCTCGTGCAGGCGCTCGCGACGCTGGTGTCGGCCGACGGCAACGATCCCGCGATCGACAATTTCGCCGACAAGGCTCGGCCGCTCTCCCCGGACGAAAAGGCGATGATTGCGGCCGCGGCCGCGCGGCTCGATGAAGCCGCGGCAAAGCAGCAGCTCGGCGTGCAGCGGTGGGCGCGCGACGCGAGCTGGACGGAGGCGCTCGAGTTGCTGATGTCCCGTCCCACCGTCAACATCGAGGGACTGGTCGGCGGCTACACGGGACCGGGCGGCAAGACGATTCTGCCGCATCGGGCGGTGGCGAAGCTCGACCTGCGGCTGGTGCCGGACATGACCGCCGCCGACGCGCTCGCCGCGCTCAAGGCGCACCTCGCCAAGCGCGGGTTTGGGGACATCGAGGTCAACATGACGGGCGGCTACGATCCCACCAGCACGGCGCGCGACGCGATGGTGATCCGGGCGCAGGAGGCCGTGTACCGTCGCTCGCGCATCGAGCCGATTCTGCTGCCGCGCAACGCGGGGTCCTGGCCCGGCTACGTATTCACCGGTGAGCCGTTGAAGCTGGCGGCGGGGCACTTCGGGCTCGGGCACGGCAGCGGGGCGCACGCGCCGGACGAGTATTACGTCATCGAGTCGACGAATCCGAAGGTGCAGGGGATCGACGGCGCGGTGCGATCGTACGTCGAGTACCTGTACGAATTAGCGCGATCGCGCTGAGGCGACCACCATGCCATTCACCGCCGGCGCGCTGCGCTTTCTCCGCGGCCTCGCCCGCAACAACAAGAAGCCGTGGTTCGAGGCGCATCGCGAGGACTACGAAATGGAGATCCGCGCGCCGATGCGCACACTCATCGAAGAGATGGACGTTCGCTTCGCGCGCTTTGCACCCGAGCTGACGGGAGATCCGAAGCGCTCGATGTTCCGGATCAACCGCGATATCCGCTTCTCGAAGGACAAGTCGCCATACAAGACGCATGCGGCGTGCTGGTTCCGGCACAGCGCGGCGGACCACCGGGTCGGCGGCGACGCCGAGGCGGGCAGCGCCGGACTGTATTTCCATCTCCAGCCCAGGACGTCGTTCGTGGGGGCGGGGATCTGGATGCCGCCGCGGCCGGCGTTGGGCAAGATCCGCGACGCGATCGCCGACGATCCCGGCGCGTTCGGCCGTATCGTCAAGCATCCCGCCGCGCGCCGCCGCTTCGGCGATCTCGATGACGAAGCGATGTTGAAGCGAATGCCGCGGGGGTTCAGCGAGGACCATCCGGCGGCGCGGTGGCTCCGCTATCAATCCTTCACGATCGGGCGAGAGCTCAGCGACCGCGAAGCCCTGTCGCCTCGTTTGGCGGACGGGCTCGAGAAGGACTTCCGGCTGATGCTGCCGCTCGTGCGCTGGCTGAACGGGGCGCTGGGCCTGCGGTCCGCCTCGCGGCCTACGATCTGAGTTGGGGGAAACGAAAACGGCGCTCTCGAAAGAGCGCCGTTCTGTCCGACTGTACCGCGGTGGTTACGAGAGCTTGACGACGTTCTGCGCCGCCGGGCCCTTCTGGCCCTGCACGACTTCGAACTCGACGCGCTCGCCTTCGGCGAGAGACTTGAAGCCCTGCGCCTGGATTGCGGTGTGATGCACGAAGCAGTCCTTCTCGCCGTTCTCGGGCGTGATGAAACCGAACCCCTTCGCGTCGTTGAACCACTTTACGGTACCGGTGATACGTGCCATCTGATGAAACTCCTGTGCTAAAAGCTGTTCCCGGCGTCGCGCGTCGTCACCATGCGGTGCGCCGCGACCTGTGATTCCGGCGCCGGTGAGCGAGGCCAAAAGAAGGAGGACCTGAGACGCTGTCCCAGGTCCTCACTCGGTCTGGCTTGTTCGCTCGGCTCAATAATCCTCAGCGGGACCCAGAAAGTCAAGCGGCAGGTTCCGAGGGAGTAAGCCCTTACCAACTCGTCGTATTGTCCAGGAACGGGCGGTTCGTGGCGGTCGTGGACGTGATCGTGATGTCACCGCGCGCGCCGACCGTGTAGAGCTTTCCGCTCAGGAACGACACGCCCGTTCTCGAGATCTTGTTCGCCGTCGAGTCCGGATAGCGCGCGAACAGGTTGTACACGCCGGCCGGGATGGTCGTGAACGTGGTAGCCCCCTGGTAGGCCACGCCCGCCGTGAGCGTATCGACCCGGGTCGTGTCGCCCGTGGTGTACATGGCATAGAGGATCAAGGGATTCGTGGCATTCGAAATCGTATTCACGAATCGGACATATGCCACCGAGTAATCAGCCGGCGGCCCCACGGGATCCTCCAACACAAACGCATCGACCGTCTTGGTGGTGGTGTTGTAAAACCCGCTCATGTAGAACGAGTAGTACTTCCCATCAGTGATCGTGGCATTCACGGTCGCGATGGGCAGGTCCTTGTCAACGGCCGCGGCAATTCGTCCAGTGAGCGTGTGCGCGCCGGGAGCGATCTGCGAATACGAGTTCCCGTTTCCGACCGTACCGTATGCGACACCGGTCGTGGCTTCACTCCCCGTTCCGGACTGCACGGCTGTCATCTTCTGCTGATCGGCGTAGAAATTCACCCCCGGTGCATTCACGCCGAAGTTGAAAAACTTGACGCGCGTGCCCAGCAGCGGCTCGAAGGGGAGCTCCTGGACGGTATTCTTGTCACACGCGGCGAACAGCGCGGCGGCAAGTACGAGCGCCGCGACCCCGAATCCGTTCCGATGAGTGGTCATGGTTTTTGTGTAATCCACATCTCGTTGGTGTGATAATCGGTCGCCAGCCCACCGATCGCGTTGAGGGCATCGCGGTTCCACACGTACTCCGAGTTGAACCGCGGCCGGATCCTGTACACGAGCTTGTCGACGTTGTCGGTGTAGAGCGTCGTGGGTCGCGTGAAGCCGCGGAACACTTGCGTGCCACTCACGCCGTCCACTTCCGTGTAGTGATAGCGCCGCATGTCCATCCACAGCTCGTTGTGCCCCCATCCCCACAGCGCGATGTACTTCTGCGACATGATGTGCGACAGCGTCAGAGTCGCGGGGACGATGTTCGGCGATGCGAGGAAGGAATCGCGCGTCGCCGTGGTGATCGCATTGGGGTTGCCAGCCTCCGCGCTGCGGTCGTTCACGAACTGGAAATGCGACCGGATCGCGTTCGTGTACGCCGTCAGGGCGGTGGCCTGGTCCCCCGCCTTCAGTGCCGCTTCGGCCTTGATGAATTGCAGCTCCGAGTAGGTCATCGCCGGGATCTTCGACCGATCGGCGAAGATGTAGCGGGATGGCGAGCCGGCGGCCGGGGTTGCGACGTATCCGAAAAAGTTCCGCGGCCGTTGTGGCACGGTGAGCGCGCCAAACTGCCCCACGTTGATGTCGAGACCGCGGTACGTCGTGTTGGCCGAATCGATGGTCAGCATACGGCTCATCCGGGGATCCACCGTGCCGCCGAACTGGGTGCCATTCATCAGACCGAGCATGAACTGCGTCTGGCGATACGCCGTGATGTTGCCCCGGGAGATGCCCCAGAAGTTGCAGTCCGCGAAATCGGTGGACGTGCACGGATAGGGCAAGAGCGCGTCGTCGGCGTTGCTCGTGAACGACGAGTCGACCAGCGCGATGACGCGGGCCGGATTATACGACGCCGTCTTGTTCGAATAGTGGTTGAGATTCAGCGCCAGCAGGCCGGAGGCCAGTTTGAGCCACTTGGTGCGGTCGCCGTTATAGATGTGGTCGCCGAAGCCGAGGTAGCCGGCGTCGACGGCGCCGTCGGTCCGCTTGAGGAGGACGATCGCGCTGTCGAGCAGACGCTGCACCTCTTGATACGCGTAATCCTGCGTGTCGTAATCGAACGACGTGCGGGACTGGTCGATCGCCTCCTTGACGATGATCTCGCCGTGCAGGTCGGTCAGCACCTGCCAGCCCCATGCCTTCAGGATCAAGCCGACCCCCAGGAGATCCCAGCGCTGCTCGGCCGTCGCCTTGGTGTTCATGTCGATCAGGTTCTGGCCGAGTGACCAGTAGACGTCGCGCCACTGCTGCGCGCCGTTATCGCTGCCCGGGTCGTAGCCCATCCTGCCCCACGTCGTCGGCGGCGACGCGTTCGTGGTGGTGGAATACCACTCCTGCGTGTAATGGCCAACGAAGCGGCCGTCGAATTGGGGAGACGTGACGAACCAGTGCAGCATCGGCGGTAGGTACAGATTCGCCGATACCGACTGCGGGCCGTTCGGGTTCGTATTGACGTCGAGGAAGTCGGTACATCCGGCCGAGAACGCCAGGACGCCGATCAAGAGTGCCGAGTAGGTATGTTTCATGATCAGAATCCCACGCTGAGGCCGAAGTTGATGCCCCGCGGCATCGGGAAATTCCCGAAGTCGATCCCGACCGCCCCGGAGCCGCCAACCGCCGCGGTGTTCCCATTCACGATCGGGTCCAGGCCGGTGTAGTTCGTGATGATGAAGAGGTCGGTCCCCGTGAGATAGACGCTCGCGGAGCGGGCGCCGAGCAGCTTGCCCGGGATGTCGTAGCGCACTGTGAGGTCGCGCAGGCGGAGCCAGTTGATGTCCTTCTCGATGAACAGCTCTTCACTCATGTTGGTGTAGTAGAGCGGATTCGAGCTGGGAATCATCACGATGTTGTTCGGTGTCGGGTTCGCGCTGTTCTCTCTGCCGTCGCGCAGCACGCCGTCGATCACCCGCGGCTGGTCGCGGTCCAGCGTCTCCATGCTCAGGCCGCGCGTCGTGAGGTAATGCTCGGTGGCGTTGAAGATGTCGCCGCCCTTGCGAATATCGAACAGGAAATCGAGCGAGAGCCGTTTGTAGCGGAGCGTGTTGCCGACGCCGATCGTGAAATCGGGCTGGCGATCGTAGCCCCCATCGACGAAGTTGGCCGAGACGGCGCTCGAGCGGATCGGGAGGCCCGTCGCCGGATCGATCAGCAGCTTCCCCTGATTATTCCGCAGGTAGAAGAACCCGGTGAGGGCCATCGTGGACAGGCCGACCTGCACCCCATTGCGCACGTTGCCGTACAGCCAGGTGTCGGAGACGTACGACTCCGGGATGCCGTTGGGCAGGTGCGTGACGACGCTGCCGGAGCTGTTCCAGTTCAGCGTCATGTCCCAGGAGAACGCGGGCCGCGAAATCGGTGTGCCGCTAACGGTGAGCTCGAGGCCGCGACTGCGCGTCGCCGCGCCGTTCAGGTTGAAGAGAATGAATCCGGTGCCGTAGCTGCCGCGGATGTCGTTGACGATCTGATCCTTGGTCGTCGCGCGGTACGCCGTCGCGTCGAGCCCCAGCCGGCCGTTCAGGAACGCGAGCTCGACACCGCCCTCGACCGACCGCTTGTACTCGGGCTTCAGGGCGAGGTTGGGACCCCAGAAGTCGTAGCCATATCCCCCGAAGGCCGTCGTCTTGAACTGCAGCGACGGCCGGTACGCATAGGGCCGCGCGTCCTTGCCGACGGCCGCATAGCCGATTCTCAACTTCCCCGTCATGAAGCGGCGGACACTCGGGAACGCGTCGGAGAAGATGAAGCTGCTCGAGACGGACGGATAAAAGAACGAATTCCGGGGGCGGGGAATCGTCGAGGTCCAGTCGTTCCGCCCGGTGAAGCTCAGATACCAGAAGTCCTTGTAGTCGAACACCGCCTGGCCGAAGAAGCTCACGAGGCGGCGCTGCTCGATGGTGGTCAGCGTGGAGCGGGTCGAGGTGTTGTTCATCGACACGAAGTTCGGGTCGAGGAAGCCGATCCCGGTTTGGGCATCGGTGGTCGACTTCAGGTCACTCACCTGATTGCCCACCAAGCCGCTGATCGAGATGCTGTTCGTGATCGGGTGACTGTTGACGTTGAGGACCGTGAGCGCATTCAGGTTGCGCGTGATCACGTCCGCCTGATCGAGCAGGCCGTTGGACGCAAAGCCCAGCGCGCTCTCAGGATTTCTGAGCAGCAGGTTTTGCGTGGTGTAGTTGTCGGTACCGAGGTTCGTCTTGATGTTGCCCCAGGAAAATGGTGTGATGACGAAGCCGACGTTCGCGAACAGGCGGTTGGTTTTGGCGTTGATCGCGTTCTTTGCGACGTTGAAATAGGGGTTGTCGAGCTCCGCCGACGCCGCCAGCGAGGTAAGCCGGCGCCGAGTTCCAGCCGGCGTGAGAAAGTCCTTGGCATCGTCATTCTGCGGCCAGAGCATCAGTCCCATGAGCGGGCCGATGTCGCCCTTGTAGACCTGATTGTTGTTGGCGTAGGTGTACATCATCGACAGATCGGTGCTCAGCCAGGAGTTGATCCGCGCCTGGGAGGCCCCGGTCACGTTGATGCGATTCAGGTCCGACGTGCGGACGACGCCATTCTGCTTCTCGAGGGTCGTGGCGAGGCGGTAGTTAATCGTGTTGTCCGCTGTGGCGCCGCTGAATGACAGGCTGTGTTTCTGACTGAACCCGGTCCGCAGGAAGCCGTCGATGTTGTCGTAGAACTGCGTCCCTGGAGCGTACGGCGCGCCGAAATACTGGAACGAGCCCAGCGTGCCGCCGGTGATGCTCGAAGGGCCATAGACGCGCTGGAGCTGGTAGGTGGCGCTGGTCCGTTCGACCCGCATAGTGCTGCTGTAGGTCATGCCGCCGCCCAGACGGCCGCGCTTGGTCTTGATGATGATCGCCCCGTTTGCCGCGTCGATGCCGTAGAGCGCGGCAGCCTCGGGACCCTTCAGCACGGTGACCACGTCGATGTCTTCCGAGTTCAAGTCGGCCGCGCGGTTCGTAAAGTCGACGCCGCGGTTGCTGAACGCCGTCGTCGAGCTCTTGTCGGACGCGAGCACGCCGGTGTTGACCGTGCGGTTATCCATCGGGAGCCCATCGACGATGATGAGCGGCTGATTGCTGCTCGAGATCGAGCTGACGCCGCGGATCACGAGCGACGATGACGCGCCCGGCACGCCGGACGTGCTGGTGACGTCGACGCCGGGCACGCGTCCCGCGAGGGCATTGAAGAAGTTCGGGCGCTGGGTCTGCGCGAGCGCGGGGCCGGGCACGGTCGGCTGCGAGGTCCCCTGGGGGCGCGCCGATGCGTTCTGGCCGAACGCGGTCACCACGACGGCGTCGAGATCGAGCGCCACGCGGCGCAGCTGAACATTGATCACGTCGTCGGTGCCGACCGGTCGCTCCGCGAGCCCCGTCCCAATCAGGCGGAACTGGAGCACCTGGCCGTGTTGGTCGATGTCGCGGTGGACGTCCCTTTGACGGTGACCGACACGCTAGCCAGCGGCATGCCCTGCTCGCTGGTCACCTTGCCGGTAATCGTGCGTTGCTGGGCGAACGCCGGACCGGCAACGAGGACGAGTCCTAAAAACGCCAGTAGTGATCGTTTCATAAGGTCCGATCAGGTTGTCGCTGAGTGGAGACGCAGTGAACAGGTGCAGTGCATGCGCGCGGCTTCGGGCGCACTGGGGAACAGGTGAGAGTACGGGAAGGCCTGGCCGAGGACACCGCGCGCGTCGTGCATCGGCCACTTGAGCGCGTACACCTGGTAGGCCTGCACCAAATGCTCGGCCCATGGGCGAGCACGATCACCGTGAAGGCTTGCAGCGCCCGCTTGTGCCAGGGACCATTCAGTCTTTCGATCAGGCTCTTCACGACGGCAACAGACCCATCTAAGGAGGAAAGGCCGAAGCTATCCGCAGGCGCCAAGCCGTCAAGCGCCAAACTTTCGCCGCTCGGCTTGATGTGCGCGCCAATCGGCAGCGGTCTTCAACACCACGAGCAACACGAGCGCGAAGAGGGGCGAGCCGAGCAGCATGACGACCCACCCCCCGAGCAGCACCGTCATATGGAGCACCATGACTCGACCGTATGGCTGCGCCATCAAGGCGTTGAGCGACGCGCGCTGGTATTCGCCGTTCTTGATGTAGTTCCAATAGAAGGAAAGCCCGTGGCTGACCACGAGGCTCAGCACACCCCAGCCGAGCTGGTTCGCGCGGATCGCGGCCGGGACGGCGGTGAGGAGGTCGAAGGGCTGCGTGCCCTTGGGCCCGAAGAAAGCGACCACCAGCACCCCATGGATGTAGGTAAACCCGCCGAAGTGCACCAGGAAGAACGGAATCAGAAAGAACTTGCCCAACCAGTGCGCCGGCTCGCGCGGTTGGGCCATGAGCAGCTTGGCCACGTTGAAGCCACCGACGACGACGTTCTCGAGCCAATACAGCAGCACCAGGGGGAACACCGTCCAGCCGAGGAACAGCACGCCCAGGATCGGGACCGCATTGGCCAGGACGAGGGCGGCGAGGGAAGGGGTCAAGCAGCATGAATATGGTGGTTTGAACGCCGGGTGACGCCGCGCGGCAAGCTTTCTTGCCATGCCCGCCGAGCCAGCCTACGTTCCGACGATGGGCGTCAACGTGATGACGGCAGTCGAGCTGCTCAACATGAGCATCCCCGACAAGCGGGTGGAACTCGTGCGTGGCGTCCTGATTGTTCGCGAGCCTGCCGGCTACCTGCATGGCGACGTGACCATGAGACTCAGTGCTCGACTGTCGAGCCACGTGGCTGGGCGCGGGCTCGGCCGAGTGTTGGCGTCCGAGACGGGCTTCAAGCTGCAGAGCAACCCCGACACTGTCCGTGCGCCCGACATCGCGTTCCTCAGTACCGAACGAATCCCCGAGCCGCGACCCAGCGGCTTTCTCACACTGGGCCCGGATCTCGTCGTTGAGGTGCTCTCGCCTCACGATCGGCCGGGCGAGATACTGGCCAAGATTGGTGACTGGCTGGAAGGCGGCGTGCGGCTCGTCTGGGTCGTTGACCCTGAACGAGGACGCGCGCGCATCTACCGGCGCGACGGCAGCGAAGCGGCTATTGGCGAAAACGATTCTCTTGATGGCGAGGACGTTGTCCCTGGCTTCACGTGCCGGGTCGCGGAAGTTCTCTAATTCCCTCCACGGCAGCTGGGTTTTCGAGCGCGGACAGATCCCCAAGATCAGCGAAGCCGAGATAGGCGCCCCGAATCACCCGCCGCAGAATCTTGGCGTTGCGCGTCTTGGGCAGATCGGCGACGAACCGCACGGCCGCTGGGCGCAGCGGCCGCCCCATCCGCGCGACGATGGTCTCGGCGATCTCGCCCGCCGTCGCGTCGGAGCTCTGGTAACCACTGCGGAGCACGACGAACACCACGATCGCCTCGCCTTTGATTTCGTGCGGGACGCCGATCGCCGCCGCCTCGAGCACCGCCGCGTGCGCCGTCGCGGCTGACTCGACCTCGGCCGGGCCTACGCGCTTGCCCGCCACCTTCAGCGTGTCGTCGCTGCGGCCCTCGATGAACCAGAAGCCGTCGTCGTCGATGCGCGCCCAGTCACCGTGCACCCAGACGTCGGGAAATCGGTGCCAGTAGGTCGCCAAGTACTTCTCGGAATCACGCCAGAACCCGCGTGTCATGCCCGGCCACGGCTTCCGGATGACGAGCTCGCCCACCGCGCCGCGCAACGAGCGGCCGTGCGGGTCCGCCACGTCGGCGGCGATGCCGGGCACGGGGCACGCAAACGCCGCTGGCTTGAGCGGCGTCCACGTGGTGCAGCCGAGGATCCCACCGGAGCATTCGGTGCCGCCGGAGTAATTGATGAGCGGTGCGCGCTTTTCTCCCACCACGCCGAAGTACCACCACCACGGCTCCGGATTCCACGGCTCGCCGGTCGAGCCGAGGACGAAGAGCGACGACCGATCGTGGCGGCGCACCGGCTCCTCACCCGCGCGCATCAGGCCGCGAATCGCCGTCGGCGAAATGCCGAGATGGGTCACGCGATGTCGCTCCACGATCGACCAGACTCGGGCCCCGTCCGGAAAATCGGGTGCCCCGTCGTAGAGCAGAATCGTGGCGCCGTCGATGAGCCCGCCGGCGATGAGCCAGGGCCCCATCATCCAGCCGATGTCGGTGAACCACCACA
>WNGB01002945.1_pt1 | contig 40488 bp, 35 predicted proteins | sample 5400681 | NCBI WGS metagenome assembly WNGB01 (sample SAMN13153367, study PRJNA577476) | soil metagenome | isolation source: 115 cm soil or saprolite under grassland replicate 2 | place: USA:California | collected 2016-06-15 | reverse complement strand
CGTGGCCTTTGCGCGCCACCTGGTCGAGGACATCCGCGTCGCGGTCGTGCCGGGGTCGTCGTTCTACAACGATCCGCGCGAGGGTCGCGGCCAGGTGCGCTTCGCGTTCTGCAAGAGAGACGAGACCCTGGACGAGGCGGAACGGCGCTTGGCGCGCCTGACCAAGCGGAATGGATACAAATCGTAACGACGCGCGTCACAATAGCGATAACTTCTCCTTGACTCGCCTTCCGACGCGGGCGTAGTCTCCGCCGCAAGACAAGCCCAACGGGCAGACGCACTCCACCTGGGAACCCCGGCTCCAGCCTGGATGGGCATCGTGTGTCCGTCCAACTCCCGGGGGTCGTGAGCGGCCAGCCCTCCACTGGAGCCCACCGATGAGCCTCTTCACAGGAGACGTGTAGCCAAAGACTCCGTCTGAGGTGCCGTCTGTCACGGCTTCCGAAAGGAGGCTGTAATGAGAGGCCTGACGTACATCGCTGTGGGTACCCTTCTGGCCGGATCCCTCCTGCCCGAGGCGTTTACCCAGGCCCCCGCCGAAGCCCCGGCCGCGTTCAGTCCGGGGACGATGACGCTGGTCACCAACGGCCTGGTCGATCAGGCGACGTTCGATGCGGACCGGGCCGTCTTCGAGGAGCAAGAGGGCCGGGCCGAGGGTCTCGGGCCGGTCTACAACGCGCAGTCCTGCGCGGAGTGCCACCAGAACCCGGTCACGGGCGGGATCAGCCAGATCACCGAGCTGCGTGCCGGGCACTTCGACGGGATCAACTTCATCGACCACGTCGGCGGATCGCTCATCAACGATCGCGCCATCAACCCCGCGTTCCAGGAGCGGGTGCTCGGCGGCAACGAGGTGCGGACCTTCCGCACTTCGCTCAACACCCTCGGCGACGGTTTCGTCGAGGCCATCGACAGCAACACGCTCGTCGCCATCTCCAACGGCCAGCCGGCGGGGATGCGCGGGCAGTTCATCCAGGTGCCGGTGAACGAGGCGAACAACGCCGTGCGCGGCGGCCGGTTCGGATGGAAGAACCAGCACGCAAGCCTCAAGTCGTTCTCCGCCGATGCGTACCTCAACGAGATGGGCATCACGAGCCCGCTCCAGCCCAACGACAACACGTCCAACGGCACCGTCGTCGACGACGGGGTGCCGAACCCCGAAGACGACGGTGCGGACGTGGACACCTTCGCCGAGTTCATGCGGGCCACGGGCGTGCCTCCGCGTGACCTCGTGCTCGCCGCCACCGCCGACGCCCAGGCGGGCAGCTCGCTGTTCAGCCAGGTCGGCTGCACGACCTGCCACGTCCGCAACATCACGACCGCGCCCGCGGGGACGGTCATCAACGGCGGAGCGCTCACCGTGGATGCCAATCTCGGCAACAAGCTGATCCACCCGTTCGGCGACTTCCTTCTCCACGACGTGGGTACCGGGGACGGGATCGTCCAGAACGGCGGCCAGTCCACCCGCAACAAGGTGCGCACCGCTCCGCTGTGGGGGATGCGCAGCCGGGACCGGCTCATGCACGACGGCGAGACGGTCAATCGCAACGAGGCGATCCTTCGCCACGCCGGCGAGGCCACCTCGGTGATCAACAACTACCGCAGCCTCAGCACCGGACAGAAGAACCAGCTCATCCTGTTCCTCAACTCGCTCTGACGTCGTAGTGGGGGGGCCGGCGCGTTTCCCTCCGGCCGGCCCCCCTTCGTTCTCGCGGATGACACGATGAAGCAGGCCCGCAGCACGACCTTGGCGCTGGCGGTGATGGCCCTCACCGCTGGACTCGTGCTCTCTGGCGCTTTCGTGCGGGCGCCGCGCGTCGAGCGGCCGCGGCCGCCCTCGCCGGCGGCGCCGGAGGAGCTGCGTCCGGCGGTGGTGGACGCCGACTTCTCGCCACCGCGCGCCGGGGAAGCTGTCACCGTCCTCTACCGCGCCTTTGGCCGCGCGGTCGAGATGGAAGGGGAGGGCGCGGCGGTGGGGGACTTCAATGGTGACGGGTCGCCCGACCTGGCCGCGGGCGTCCGCGCTTCGGAAGCGCACGCGGCGGAGATCAACGATCCGCTCGCGAACTGGACGGTGCAGGACTGCGCATCGTCCGCCAATCCCCCGGTGGCGAAGACGCCTCCGTCTCCGACGGCGGTGAGGAACCGGGAACCGCTGCTGGCGGTCGTCCACGGTTTCGGGCGTCGCGGCTGGCGCGACCCGGAGGCGCGGCAGGCCTACCTCATGAAGGGCGCCCCGGAGGGACCCTGGCGCGGACGTTCCCGCGACGACTATCCTGGCCTCGCCGCTCCCGAGGCGCGCGCGCTGGGCGACGTGCTCGCCGGTCCCAGCTCCCCGGGAGGGATCGCGTATTGGACGGGCGCGCGCTACGTCTGCCGCAGTGCCGCTGCCGCCCGAAGTGCGCGATGATCCGGGGATGCCCTTCTGTGCCCTCGTGCTCTTCCTGGCCGCGACTCCGTCCCCCGTGGACGAGGCCGAGCGGCTGGCTGCGGACGCGACGCGCACCGCCTCCACCCGGCCCGTCGACGCGGTCGCGCTGGCCCGGCGCGCCCTCGCCGTCACCACGGAGTTCGACCCCATCGCCTTCGTGCGCGCCGGCCGCAAGGGCGAGGTCGTGGAGGACACGTTCCAGGCCGCGCGCGCCGCCTACCGCCAGCACCGCGCTCGCCTCTACGAAGCCGCCGGCGTCTCCCTGGAGGCCGCGGGCAAGCACGAGGCCGCCGCCCGACACCTCCGGCGGGCGCTGCTGCTGGAGCCGACGCCCGGACGCGCATCCGCGCTGACACGATCGCTCCTCGGTCTGGGCCGCGGCCGAGAGGCGGTCGCCCTCTTGCAGAGCGCGGCCGCCGGTCCACCCAGCGCGGAGACGGTCGTCTTGTTCGAACAGGCGGCGGACGTGGCCGGCCTGCCGAGCGCGCAGGCGGAGATCGATCGTGCGCGCCTCCGCGCGCTCTTGGGCACCAGCGTCGAGGTGCGCGACGGGCCCCTCAAGATCCCCGCCGGCGCGCGCCTGTCCTCAGGCGGTCCGCTGCGGCTGGAGGCCGCGCCCGTCATCTTCTATATGTCGTCCGCGACCTGCCGCACCTGCTCGGAAGACCTGGATGCGCTGTCACGGTCCATCCCGGCGGGGACCCTGGTGGTCATGGTCCCGGAAGGCGCGGAGAAGGATCGCGCGCTGCGGCAGGTCCTTCAGCTCTACCACTACAACTGGCCGGTCGCGTTGGGGGCGGGAGTGGCGCCGGCGCTCAACGTCGAGCCGGGGGTGCTCATGGTGGCCGGCCGCGGGGGATGGGTGCCGGTGGTGGTCAAGGCGCCCTTCGCCGCGTCGATCGGCTCCGTGGTGACACTGCTGTCGAAGAACGACGTCAAGGAGACGGTGCCGCGCAAGGGCTGGAACCTGCGTCCTCCGGATCGCAAGACCGTCCCCCCGCCGGAGCTGCTCCCCGAAGGCCTGGCCCCCGGCGAGGACGAGCCCGCGCCCGCCGAGTTCACCCAGGCGGTCGCGGCCTATCGCGCCAAACGCTTCGCGGAGGCGCTGCGGGGGTTCGAGGCGCTGGCCGCGCGGGATGACAGATGGCTCCTCGCCCCGGAAGCGCGACTGGACCGGGCGCTGACCCTGGCCGGGCTCGGACGGCGTGAAGAGGCGCGGCGGATGCTGCTGCGCATCGGGGACAGCCGGTTCCAGGAGGCGGTGGATCGCACGTTGGAGCGCGTCGGGTCGTCCTCGTCGAGGCCATGAAGATGCCCGTCCTTGCCATGGAAGTCGTCTTCTACAAGGAGGACGACGGCCGCCTGTGCGGGTGGCGGGCGGCCCCTCCGAAGCGCAGGCGTTTTCAGGGAACCACGATGGCCTCCGGACGGGACCTGCCCCACGACCTCGCCCAATTCGTCGTCGAGGCCACTCTCGGCATCGAGCACGGGTTCTGGGGCCTGCTCGCCAAGGGGGCGACCTTCAAGAGCGTTCCCGGGCGCCGACGTACGCGGCCGGGCCAACAGCTTGTTCGTGCGCACCGTGAGGAGCTCGACGGCGTCGAGCGTCTCGTGAATGCTCACGTGACCGCCTGGCGGACGGGCGCGGTCACTCCGGCGGCCCCGGCCCTGGAGAGCATGCTCGCCCGTTGGCGCGCGCTCCGCGGCGGGGAGGAGCTGTGTTTGGTCTGGCGGCGGGATCTCTCCCACCCTCGAGGACGCCCGTGAAGTTGGCCTTTCCGGACCTCCTCGCTCCCGTCACGCTTCCGGGAGCCGGAGATCCGGTGCAGTCCTGGCGTTGGCTGACCGGCCTGGATGCGACACCCTGGCTCGTGACCGCACTGGGGGATGTCTTCCTGAAGGCGGCTGACGGTCGCATCTCGTTCCTCGACACCTACGTCGGACAGTTGAGCGAGGCGGCACGAGCCAATACGGACTGGACGAGCGCGCTGCAATACCCTGGCCATCTGGACCAATGGTTCGACCCCACTCTCGTGAGTGCGCTGCGCGGGCGGGGGCTGAGGTTGGGGCCTGAGCAGTGCTATGCGCCGATCGAGCCCCTGATCCTGGGCGGCCAGATGGAGCCGGCGAACTTCGAAGTGACGGACTGGCGCGTGCACGTCGGTCTCATGGGCCAGATGCACCAGAGGCTGAGGGATCGATCAGGCATGACCAACGGCCGCTTCGTATCCGAAGACTGAGAGCTATTCGATCTCCGCGCCCGCCTCGTCCTCCTCGTCCGTCTCGCCTTCCTTCGGGGGCTTGATCTTCAGCGTCGACGTCGCGGTGGCGCCTCCCACGCGTACTTCGACCGTGTAGGTGCCGCCGGCGGGCAGGTAGCGCTTGCGCGTCGCGCGCATCGGATCCGCGAGCAGGCGCTCCAGCTCGGGATCGAGCATCGGCTTGCCGGAGGTGGAGGCGGTCTTCTCGGGCCGCTCGGCGTCCTCGTCTTCCTCGGTGGCGGCGGGGCTGGGTGAGGCGACGGGAGTCGGTGATTTCGCGGACTTCGCCGCCGGCGCCGCCAGAGCCTTCTCGCGCGCTTCCTTCTCACGTGCCTTCGTCTTCGCCACCGCCTCCGCCGCGTCCGCCCGCTTGGGATCGACGCCGAGGTCATACTCGAGCACGTTCATCCCCGGCTGCGCGGTGTCCGTGCCCTCCTGCCAGACGCTGCCGCTCTCGTCCTTGATCGCGAAGGTGACGGGCCCGGCGGCGCGCGCCCAGTAGGCGATGCGCGCCACGACGGGCTGGCGCGGCCACGTGATCCACGGATGCTCGCCATACCCGCGGCTGGGGTCGCCGGGAACGTCCTTGATCGGGAAGACGAAGACCGCCTTGCCCATGACCTCGGGGGTGAGCTTGCGGAGGGGGGCGGCCTCCGTCAGGTACACGCTGCGGCCGTGGGTCGCGAGCACCAGGTCGCCTTCGCGCGGATGGACCTGCAGGTCGTGCACGGGCACGTGGGGGAGGCCGCCCGCCATGACCATCCAGGTCCGGCCGGAATCGAGTGACACGAACACGCCCATGTCGGTGCCGACGTAGAGGAGGTTCTTCGCTTTCGGGTCCTCGCGGACGCTGTTCACGGGCTCCGCGGGCAGGCCCGCGGCCAGGGACTGCCAGGTCTTGCCGTAGTCCGTCGAGCGGAAGACGTAGGGCGAGAACTCGTCGTCTGACCCAGCGCCCGGGAGCGAGCCCGCTGGAGAGATCGCTCCAGTTGAGCCCGCCGTCGCGCGTGAGCCAGACCTTGCCTTCGTCCGTGCCCGCGTAGAGGAGGCCGAAGCGCTTGGGCGACTCGCTCACGGTGGTGATGGTTCCGAACGGCACGTCGCCCTGCTCCGGGCTCGACGTGAGGTCGCCCGAGATCGCTTCCCAGGTCTCGCCGCGGTCGAAAGACCGGTAGAGCCGATTGGCTCCGTAATAGACGATCTCGCGCGAGCGCGGCGAGACGACGAGCGGCGTGACCCAGTTGTAGCGGAGGGGCTTCTCCTTCTTGTCCGCGCTCAGCTCCGGGCGGGGGCGGATGCGGGTGCGATCGCCCGTCTTGAGGTTCAAGCGCGCGGAGTAGCCGAACTGGTAGCCGGCGTAGACGATCGAGGCGTCCTTGGGGTCGATGGCCACGGCCGCCCCGTCCCCGCCGTAGATGGCCTTCCAGGCCGAAGGGTCGCTCTTGCCCGGAACGAACGTCGACGGGCCGCGCATGACACCGTTGTCCTGCAGGCCGCCCACGATGTTGTAGGGCTTGGCGTCGTCGAGGGCGAGGGTGGTGAACTGGCCGACGGGGAGGTTGTTGACCTTCGTCCAGGTCTGACCCCGGTCGAACGACAGGTTCAGCCCGCCGTCGTTGCCGAGAGCGAGCCGCTGCGGCGCGCGCGGATCGACGAACATCACGTGGTGGTCCACGTGCACGCCGCGCTGGTCCAGCCCCTTCCACGTCTTGCCCCCGTCGGACGAGGCCAGCATGGGCACGCCGCCGAAGTAGATCCGGTCGGCGTCGGTGGGATCCACGCTGATGCGGCCGAAGTAGTAGCCGTACGAGTAGTAGATCTTCTCCAGGCGGCCTCGGTGGGTGCGGGCCCAGGTCGCACCCCCGTCGTCCGTGCGGTAGATCTCGGATCCCTCGATCTGGCGCTCGAAGAGGTCGCGATTGGCGTCGCTGAGGTATGCGATCAGGTCCGCGATGGTGATCTTGCCCGCCTTGACGTCGCGCTTGAGGGCCGCCGCCTTGAGCGACTTGGGGAAGTCGTAGCGGCGGAGGAAGCGCGTCACGACCGCATCGTCGAGGCGCGCGAAGCCGTCCGCGGAGAGAGCGCGCAGGCGCCGCGCGGTCAGCTCGCCGGGAGGCGTCTCCTCGTCGAGGGGGTCGGACTCCGGGCGCAGGCTCTGGTTGTCGATGACGGCGTACACGGTCTGCGGGCGCACCGCGGGCAGGGCGAGGCCGATGCGGCCGACGGTGGCGCCCGTGGGCAGGCCGCCTCCCAGGCGCGTCCAGTGCGCGCCCCCATCCGTCGTCTTCCAGATGCCGCTTCCGGGCCCGCTCTCCAGGAAGTTGCGCGCGGTGCGGGCGCGCTCCCACATCGCGGCATAGAGGACCTCCGGCCGGCTCGGGTCCTGCACGAGGTCGATCGCGCCCGTGCGGTCGTCGACGTAGAGCACGCGCCTCCAGCTCTCGCCGCCGTCCGTCGACTTGTACACGCCGCGCTCCGTGTTGTTCGTGTAGAGGTGGCCGGTGGCCGCGACGTAGAGGGTGCGCGGATCCCTCGCGTCGACCACGATGCGCCCGATGTGGTGCGAATCGGTGAGGCCGAGATTGCGCCAGGTGCGGCCGCCGTCCGTCGTCTTGAACAGGCCGGTGCCCGCATACGAGGTGCGGCTGGAGTTGTTCTCGCCGCTGCCGACGTAGATCGTCTTTCCGTCCGGATCGCCCAGGGCCACGTCGCCGATGGTGATGCACGACTCGCGGTCGAACAGGGGCGTCCAGCTCCCGCCCCGGTTGTCCGTGCGCCACAGGCCGCCGGTGGCGAAGGCCACGACGTAGGCGTCCGGATGGGCGGCCGGCGCCTCGATGTCCACGATGCGCCCGCCCTGGACCTCCGGACCCACGGCGCGGAAGCGGAGGCCCTTCAGCAGCGAGTCCTTCTCCATCTGCAAGCGGCGCTCGTAGCCGGCCAGCCGCGGCTCCGGCGGCATGCCCTCGCGATGCGGATGGAAGCGATCGCGTTCCTGCTCCTTGGTGAGCGGGGGCTTGAGGGGCGTCATCTCGTCGGCGCCGACGGGCACAGCCAGGCAGAGCACGCTGAGAAGGGCGAGCGGACGGATCACATGGACCTCCAAAGGATGCGCCGGCGTGGAGGGCCAACATACCAGACGGCCCCGTGGCTTTCTCGCGGGGCGTCGTTTAGAGTTTCCGGAGGCCCGTTCCGCGCCCATCCAGGAGGTGTTCATGCCGTCTCCGGCCGCTCCCCGCGCCATTCTCGAGACCCCGCTCGGCGAGATCGAGATCGAGCTGCTCGTCGACAAGGCCCCCGGCCACGTCAAGAACTTCACGGACCTCGCCAAGAAGGGCTTCTACGACGGTACGACCTTCCACCGCGTCATCCCCGGCTTCATGATCCAGGGCGGCGATCCCAACACGAAGGACGTCCAGGGCTCGCGCTCGCGCCACGGCACGGGTGGTCCCGGCTACACGATCAAGGCCGAGTTCAACGACACGCCCCACAAGCGCGGCGTGGTGTCGATGGCCCGCGCCCAGGATCCCAACAGCGCCGGCTCGCAGTTCTTCATCGTGGTGAAGGATTCGGGGTTCCTGGACCGCGAGTACACCGCCTTCGGCCGCGTCGTCCGCGGGATGGAGGTCGCGGACAAGATCGTGAGCTCGCCCCGCGACGCGCGCGACAACCCGAACGATCGGATCGACATGAAGGTGCGGGTGGTCGAGACCGCCTGAGGCTCCGCCCCCGGTGCCTCCGCCCATCGAGACCGAGATCAAGCTGCGGATGGAGGGTCCGGACTCCGCCCGCCGCGCGGTCACGGCCCTGGGCGCGACGCTCGAAGGGGCGCGGCACCTGGAGGACAACACCCTCTACGACGATGCGCACTCCTCGCTGTATGCCGCGGGGCAGGCCCTGCGCCTGCGCCAGGCGGCGGGTCGCGCCATCGTGACCTACAAGGGTCCCCGGCAGGAGCGTGGCGACGGCGTGAAGAGCCGGCCCGAGACCGAGATCGAGGTCTCGGATGCGGACGCCTTCCACGCGATCCTCTCCGCGCTGGGCTACCGGAAGGTCTTCCGGTACCAGAAGTATCGGGAGACGTACCACTGGCGCGACGTCGAGATCGTCGTGGACGAGACCCCGATCGGGACCTTCCTGGAGATCGAGGGGCCGGCGGCCACGATCCACGAAGCCGCGCGCGCGCTCGGCCGCGCCCGCGCGGATTACATCGCGGATTCCTACGCGGCCCTCTTCCTCGCCGGCGGCAGAACCGGAGACATGGTGTTCTAGTGGACAGCCACGGACGGCGAGCGAGCGGGATTCATTCCCGTGAGCGAGCGGGGGGTTTGGGGGGTGCGGCGCAGCACCCCCCAGCTCACTGATGAAGGCGATGGTCCTCGCGGCCGGCCTCGGTACGAGGATGCGGCCCCTCACGCTCGATCGCGCCAAACCGGTGCTGCCCGTCCTCAACCGCCCGCTGCTGCACTGGACGCTCGAGATGCTCGCGTCGCACGGCGTGGCGGAGGTGATGATCAACCTCCATTACCTGCCGCGCAGCGTGCGCGCGGCCGTCGGCGACGGCCGTGCCTTCGGCGTGAAGGTCTCGTATTCGTTCGAGCGCGACATCCTGGGCACAGGAGGCGGCCCCCGCAAGGTCCGCCATTGGATCGGGGACGAGACGTTGCTCCTCCTCAACGGCGACGTGGTCTTCGACTTCGATCTCACCGCGCTGCGCCGCCGCCACGAGCGCGCGGGCGGGCCCGCGACCCTGGGCCTCCTCCCGAACCCCGATCCGCGGCACTACAGTCCGGTGATCACGGGGCCGGACGGCCGCGTGAAGTCCATTGCCGGCCGGCCGCGCCCGGCGCGCGGCACCGTCTCGATGTTCACCGGCGTCCACATCCTCGATCCCGCGCTCCTCGACCGGCTGCCGCCCGGACCGTCCGATACGGTGCGCCACCTGTACGCGCCGCTCATCGCCGAAGGGCGCCCGCCGCTGGGAGTCCGCCTGCGAGGCCCGTGGTACGATCTCGGCAGCCCCTCGCTGTACCTCGCCTCACACCAGTCACTGCTCGCATCACGGTTCCGGGGAATCCGGCGGGGGTCGGTCATCCACCCCGAGGCCCGGGTCCATTCGCGGGCGCGCGTGGTCCGCTCGGTGGTGGGCAAGGGGTCGATCATCGCGGAGGGCGCCGAGGTGCGCGGGAGCGTGCTGTGGGATCGCGTAAAGGTGGGCCGAGGCGCCGTGGTCGAGGCGAGCATCCTGGCGGCGGGAGTCGAGGTCGAGGACGGCGAGGGCCTGCGGTCCGCGCTGCTGATGAAGGGTCAACCCCTGGGCGAGCTGAGGTCGTGAGCTCGGAGCGGCGGGTCGAGAGCCGGTCCACGCGGCCCCGCCGCGGCCGTCGTGGTCCCGAGCGTCCGCCGGCGCCCCCGGTCGGGGCGCCGGGTCCCGCCTTTGCCGGCGACCCCTCTCCCGACCAGCGCGTCTCCGACTTCCTGGCCGAGCGCTTCGGGTCGCGCGTGCGCGAACTGCGCCTGATCCCGCTCTCGGGAGACGCGTCGACCCGGCGGTACTACCGCCTCATCGACGGTGACGACCATTCCGTCATCTCGCTCAACCCCGAGCCGTTCCATGCCGAGCAACTGCCCTTCATCGTGATACGCAACCTCATGGCGGGGTGGGGCCTGCCCGTGCCGGAGATCCGCGCCGTCGACGGCGGGCACGGCATCCTCCTTCAGGAAGACCTGGGCGACCTCTCGCTGCAGGAAGCGCTGAAGGAGGCGAGCCCCTCGCGGCGCGAGGAGCTCTATCGCCAGGCCCTGGATCAGCTCGTGGTCCTGCAGCGCGAGGCGGCGCGCGCGCCCCAGCGCGCGATCTGCTTCCAGATCGCGTTCGACTTCGAGAAGCTGTCGTGGGAGATGCACTTCTTCTGGAAGCACTTCCTCGAGGGCTACCGAAGGTGCGACCTCTCCGTCGAGGACCGCGCCTCGATGGCGGACGGGTTCCACCGGCTCTGCGCGGAGATCTCGTCCTGGCCGCGCGTGCTCACCCACCGCGACTTCCACAGCCGCAACCTGATGTCGTACGGCGACGCCCTCTACTGGATCGACTTCCAGGACGCGCGCATGGGACCGGCGCACTACGACCTCGCCTCGCTGCTGCGTGACAGCTACGTCGAGCTCGACGAGGAGTTCGTGGCCGACCGGGCCGAGGAGTTCCGGCAGCGCGCGGTTCCCGGCGAGCCGCGCGACACGTTCCAGCGGCGCTTCGAGCTGATGTCCATCCAGCGCAACCTGAAGGCGCTGGGGACGTTCGGCTACCAGGGAACGGTGAAGGGCAGTCGCGTCTATCTGCCCTACATCCCGCGCACGCTGGCGCACGCGCGGCGCAACCTCGCGCGGTATCCGGAGCTGTCCGGACTCCGGCGCGCCCTGGCCAGGCATCTCGAGGAACTGCAGTAGATGAGTTCCACGGAAGCAACGAAAAATACTCAGGCTGACTCACCTCGGATCGTCCGCATCTCCGATTTCAAGAACCACGTCGGGAAAGAGATCCGGCTGCAGGGCTGGCTCCACAACAAACGTTCCAGCGGCAAGCTCCAGTTCCTGATCGTGCGCGACGGTAGCGGCTTCGCGCAGGCGGTCGTCGCCAAGGCGGCGGTGCCGGAGGCGGCCTGGACGGTGGCGGAAGCGATGGGCCAGGAGTCGTCGCTGGAGCTGACCGGGCGCGTCAAGGAGGACAAGCGCGCGCCGGGCGGGTTCGAGGTGGACGTCACCGGGCTCCGCGCCGTGCAGATCGCGCACGACTATCCGATCACGCCCAAGGAACACGGGACCGCGTTCCTGATGGAGAACCGGCACCTCTGGCTCCGCTCGCCGAGGCAGCACGCGGTGATCCGCGTCCGCCACGCCGTGGTGAAGGGCGTGCGGGACTACCTGGACGATCAGGGCTTCACGCTGGTGGACACGCCCATCTTCACCCCCGCGGCCTGCGAGGGCACGACCACGCTCTTCGGAGTGCCCTACTTCGACGAAGGGACGGCGTACCTCACCCAGAGCGGGCAGCTCTACAACGAGGCCAACGCGGCCGCCCACGGCAAGGTGTACTGCTTCGGCCCGACCTTCCGGGCCGAGAAGTCGAAGACGCGCCGCCACCTCACCGAGTTCTGGATGGTGGAGCCGGAGATGGCGTTCGCGCACCTGGAAGACGCGGTGAAGGTGGCGGAGGGGCTCATCGTCTCCGTGATCGACCGCGTGCTCGAGACGCGCCGCGAGGAGCTGAAGGTCCTGGAGCGCGACCCCGCGAAGCTGGGCAACGTGAAGTCTCCGTTCCCCTGGCTCCACTACGACGACGCGATCAAGCTGATCCAATCCAAGGGATCGCAGACGCAATGGGGGAGCGACTTCGGGGGGACCGACGAAACCGTGATCGGGGAAGCCTACGACCGGCCGGTGGTCGTCCACCGTTTCCCGGCCGCGATCTGTCCGCGGACATCCTGGCCCCGGAGGGTTACGGCGAGATCGTGGGCGGCGGCGAGCGCATGTCGAGCGCGGAGAAGCTGCAGCAGCGCATCCAGGAGCACAACCTGCCCGAGGAGGCGTTCCGCTGGTACCTCGACCTCCGCAAGTACGGCTCGGTGCCCCACGCCGGCTTCGGCATGGGCATCGAGCGGCTGGTGACCTGGATCTGCGGGCTGGAGCACCTGCGCGAGACGATCGCCTTCCCGCGCATGCTCTACCGCATCTACCCTTGACGTTCGCCCCGACCCTCGTCGCGTACGTCTCCGGGCACGGGTTCGGGCATTCCGTACGCACGGCGACCGTCCTCGCTGCTGTGCGCGCCCTGGATCCCGGGCTGCGCATCGCCGTCGTTACCGCGGGACCGGAGATGGTGTTCCGCCAGGCCCTCGGTTCCGACTTCCTCTTCCGCGCGGAGCGCGCCGACGTGGGTCTCGTCCAGAAAGGGGCCCTCGTCATCGACATCGAAGCGACGGCGGCGGAGTGCGAGGCCTTCGACCGCGAGATGCCCGCGCGCGTCGAGGGCGAAGCCGCCTGGCTGCGCGACGTCGGCGCTCGCCTGGTCCTGGGCGACATCCCGCCGCTGGCCTTCGCGGCGGCGGCGAAGGCGGGGGTGCCGGGCGTGGGGATGTCGAACTTCTCGTGGGATTGGATCTACCGCCACCTGGCACCCCAGGAGCCGCGTCTCTCCGCCGCCGCGGACGCCGCCGCGCGCGCCTATGCGGGGGCGACGATCCTCCTGCAGTTGCCGTTCGCGGGCGACCTCGCGGCCTTCCCACGGCGGACGCCGATCCCTCTCGTCGTCCGCAGGCCCTCGGTGACGCGGCCGGAGGGACGCCGCCGCCTGGGCCTCGGGATGGCCCCGGCCGTGCTGCTCTCGTTCGGAGGCCTTGGCCTTCCCGGCCTGGAGTTCTCGGTGTTGTCGAAGCTGCGGTCGTTCCAGTTCCTGAGCGAGCCCACCGGCTCCGACGCGCCCCCCAACGTGCGCGTCCTTTCCCTCAGCGACCTCGCCACGCACGGCCTGACTTACCTCGACCTCGTGGCCGCCGCCGACGTCGTGGTCACGAAGCCGGGCTATGGGATCGTGACCGACGCGATCGCGTGCCGGACGCGCATGGTCTATACGGAGCGGGGCGATTTCCCCGAGTACCCCATCCTGGCGTCTCGAACGCCGATCTCCTCGGCGGCCACCTGCGGCCGGCCCTCGACGCCGTGCTGGCCGCGCCGTTCCCCGATCCGCCCCGGATGGACGGCGCCGCGGAGGCAGCGCGCGCGCTGCTCGAGGAGGCAATGTAGCTACCGCATCGTCTTCATCCAGAGCTCGTCGAGGCCGCCCTCGGTGAGGAGCTTCGTCGCATAGACGATCTGGCCAGTGTGGACCGCCCAGTGGTGCGAGGTGCGCAGCACCAGGGCGAGGACGCTCTGGGGCGAATCCCGTGGGACCTCGCGCGCCTCGAGCAGCCGCGGGGGATCGAGCGCGCCCAGGATGCGATCGGTCTCGGCCACGGTCTCCTCGAGGGCGCGGAGGAGATCCGCACGCGCGATCGGGCCCCGCTCCGCGAACTCCGCCTTCCGGTCGCGCTCGTAGCCCGTCCCGCCCACCACGCGGCCCAGGAAATGCCGGCTGGAGCCGCAGACGTGCAGCACGAGGTTGCCGACCGCGTTGCTGTCCGCGTGTGGGCGCCACCAGAGCTGGCCGTCGTCGAGACGGGCGAGGCACTCGCGCACCTGGCCCGGGAACCCGTGGACCAGGCGCCGGCGCGCCTCCTCGATCACCGCCGCGCCGAGCGCAGCGGCGTCGTCCGTCACAGGCCGACCCACTCCAGGCCGCCCATCGCGTACTGCTTGATCTCGGTCTCGTACTTCCGGAAGAGCGCGAGGTTCGCGGGCGGCACGTCCAGCGTGGGCGCGCTCGCGCCGCCCTCCGGACCCGGGGACGCCTTCGCGACCTCCGAGGCCCAGAGCGTCTTGTAGACCTGCTGGACCATGAACCGGTATTCGTCCTCGCTCATGCCCCCGTCCGCGAGCGCCTGCGCCTGGGCCATGCGCACCTCGCTGAGGACGCCCAGCCCGTGCGCCAGGTCGCCCAGCCCGGTTTGCTTCTTCTTGTTCATGGCTTCGAGCTCGTCCTTGTGTTTCGCGTAGACGTCGAAGACGCGCCTTCGGATGTCGAGGAACTCGACCAGGCGGTCCTCGCGAACGACTCCGTCCGCCGGCTCCGTGAATGGCACGGCGTTCGCCTTCTTCTTGAGCTCCTCGATCTTCGCCTCGTGGCCGGTGAACTGCTCCGCCTTGCCCTTGGCCCACCACAGGCCGCCGAACACGACCGCGGCCAGGACCACTCCGCCCACCACGGCGGCGATGCCACATCCGATCGCGACCTTCGTTCCCGTGCCCAAATTTCCTCCCCGGGTCATCGGACCCCGGCCGCCGATGTTAGAGAGGGGGTCCGAGGCGGTCAAGCGTGACGGCCGGACGGGGATCGCGGCCGCGGGCGCGACGCGATATGATGGTCGGTCGGCAGTGCAGCCAGGGGCGCTGGAAGCACCGGGGCGCTGGAAACAAGGAGGCGTACTTGGAACCCACGTGGCATGACGGTCTGAGCCGCAAGGCCCTGGTGGAGCTGGTGGAAGCGCTCCTCCTCGCGATGGACAAGTCCGTCCCCCGCCTCGACGCCATTGCCCATCACCTGTCCCTCATGAGCCAGCAGGGCGAGGAGACGGAGGTCCTGGGCGGGATCAGCGACCAGATCGCCGACATCGGCGACGAGCTCTACGCGGCCAGCGACCGCGAGAAGCTGCGCGAGTGGGGCAACGAGATCGACATGCCAGAGAAAGCGCACTGAACAAGACTATCGGTCTCGTCTCCCTCGGCTGTCCCAAGAACCTCGTCGACAGCGAGGTGATGCTGGGCCGCCTGCGCGACCGCGGTTACGACCTCGTGGCCGACGCCCACCAGGCGGACGTGATCGTCGTCAACACCTGCGCCTTCATCGACCGCGCCAAGCAGGAGTCCGTCGACACCATCCTGGAGATGGCGAAGGAGAAGGAGACCGGGCGCGCCCAGCGTCTCGTGGTCACCGGCTGCCTCACCCAGCGCTACGACGCCGAGCTGCGGCGCGAGATCCCCGAGATCGACGCGACCCTCGGCACCGGACAGGTCGACGACATCGTGAAGGCGGTGGAGGGCGACGCCGCCGTCGACGCGAGCGAGGCGCCCACCTGGGTCTACGACCATGCCGCCCCGCGCATCCTCTCCACGCCCCCCTGGCTCGCCTACGTGAAGATCAGCGAGGGCTGCGACTACACGTGCAGCTTCTGCATCATCCCCACCCTCCGCGGGCGCCACCGCAGCCGCAACGTCGAGGACATCGCGGCGGAAGTGCGCGATCTCGCCGCCCGCGGGGTGAGGGAAGTCGTGCTCGTGGCCCAGGACTCCACGCGCTACGGGCTGGACCACGGCCTGCGCGACGGCCTGGCCTACCTGCTGCGCCGCCTCGGGCGCGTCGAGGGCATCCGCTGGATCCGCGTGATGTACGCCTACCCGGCCACCCTGACCGATCCCATCCTGGAGGCCATGGCTTCCGAGGAGAAGGTCGTCAAGTACGTCGACATCCCGCTCCAGCACGCCAGCGACGCCGTCCTGCGGAGGATGAAGCGGCCCACCGGCCGCGGCAACCTCCTCGGCATGATCGAGCGCATCCGCGCCCGCGTTCCCGGCGTGGCCATCCGCACGTCCTTCATCGTCGGCTTCCCCGGCGAGACCGATGCCGATTTCCAGGAGCTCCTCGATTTCGTGGAGGCGGCCCGCTTCGACAACGTGGGTGTCTTCACCTATTCGGACGAGGAGGGCACGAGCTCCTTCGATCTGGAAGATCGCGTCCCCCCCGGGGTCAAGGAGAAGCGCCGGCGGCGTCTCATGGCCGCGCAGAAGCGGATCGCCACCCGGCGCAACCGCCGCCGCGTGGGCGAGCGTTTCGAGGTCCTGGTCGAGGGCAGCCATCCGGAGAGCGACCTCCTCCTCCGCGGGCGGACGGCGGCCCAGGCCCCGGACATCGACGGGATGGTCTTGATCGCCGACGGCGTGGCGGACCCCGGGACGTTCGTGACGTGTGAGGTCACGGAGGCGCACCCCTACGACCTCGTGGTGCGCATCGTCGATCGCGCCGCCGCTCCCGCGCGCGTCGATCGCTCCGCGGGCCTCGCCGCCGTCCCGTGATCCGCGTCACTCGCTCCCGCCCCTGATGCATTCGCCTCGCCCGCGCGAGGCGCCGCCGCTCTAACATCGAGAAGGGACATCATCACAGGTGCGCACGCACGAGCCCCTGAAGGGGACGCTCTCGGAAGGCGCGCTCGCGCCGCTGCTGGGCGGCCTGCAGCGCACGCGCGCCAGCGGCTGGCTGCGCGTGAGCAGCATGACGCTGCGCAGCGGCATCCCCTCCGTGACCCGGTTCGGCCTGAGGCTGCAGGAGGGGCGCGTGGTCGCGGTCGAAGCCGACGAGGATCCCCTGCGACCCCTGCCCGCCGACCTGACCGAACGGGCGACGCTCGGCCTCACGCGCATACTCGCCTGTCGCGACGCCGTCCAGAGCTGGGACCCCACGACGGAAGTGGTAACGGTGGACCCGGCGGCGCCGCTCCTCGCCGCCCTCGCCCTGCGGGCGGTCGACCGCGTGGACGCGGCGGTGGTGGAGGCGGCCCTGGGTGACGCCGACCGCGGCCTCGTCGCGGGCGCGTCCGCCGAAGCGGGCAACGCTCTGACGTCGTCGCATCGCGCGCTGCTGGCGCGCATCCGCCCGGAAGTGAAGGCGGCCGAGCTCCTCCGGTCGGGCGGGGAAGCGGCCGCGCGCGAGCTGCTCGCGCTATTGTGTGCGGGAGTCGTCGAATGGGCGCCGGCGGTACCCGCGACCGGCGCCGCCCGGCGTCCACCCACGGGTACCAGCGCGGCGCTGCGATCGTTGTCCGCGCCGGCCCCGGCCAAGCCGGCCGCCCCCGCCCCCTCGTCCGCGCCTCCGGGGCAGATGCGCCGCGAGATCGAGGAGGCGCACGCGGCACTGCGCGGCGCGAGCCACTTCGCCGTCCTGGGCCTCACCGTGAGCGCATCCGAGGACGAGGTCCGGCAGGCGTTCGCCCGGCTCGCGCGCCGCTATCATCCGGACGCGCAACGCGACCCCGCCCTCCAGGACGTCCGCCCGAAGCTCAACGACATCTTCGTGGCCGTCGGCAACGCGTACGCCGTGCTGAAGGACGCGGGAGCGCGCGACCGCTACGAGCGCGCGATGGGGCTTCGCAACCCGGCTCCTCGCGTCACGGCCCCCGCCCGCGAGGCCGCGGCCGACACGTCCGCGCCCGCCAACCGGGCGGACGAGCCGATCGAGACCCGGCTGCTGCGGGCGGAGGAAGCGCTCGACGCCCAGCAACCGTGGGAAGCCATCCGGCTTCTCGAGGAGACGATGTCCGCGGCGGCGGGGGCGCTCAAGGTGCGCGCCCAGGTGCTGCTCGGCCGAGCGTACGCGGACCGCGAACGGCCGCGCGAGGCCGAGAAGGTGCTGCTCGAAGTGCTGCAGGCCGATCCGGTCTCCGTGCCCGCTTGCCTGCTCCTGGGGCGGATCTACCGCGAGCGCGGAATGGCCAAGCGCGCGCGCGGCATGTTCGAGCGCGCCCTCGAGATCGAGCCCGGACGCGTGGACGCCCAGCGCGAGCTGTTCGCGCTCGGCGTGGTCCCGGCGCCGCCGCCTCCGGGCGGATTGTTGCGGTCGCGTTTCCGCGACCGCCACTGAAGCGCGGGGCGCGCCACAAGCTGCTGAGAAACCGTCACATGCGGGCACGCACCGCGCGTGGCGCCGGGCATTTCACTCTTGCGTCCGGTGGAAGGCCCTGCTATCCTAACTGTTCCAGCTCGGGGTGGTGCACCAGAGTGGGCTCGCCCCCACTCTTTTTTGTTGGAGCGAGACGGCCTGAAGGAGCAAGGAACAAGGGAAATCGTCCGTAGCGTGGCCGAGCGGGTGACTTCCGGTCGAGGGTTCGAGCTCGTGGACGTCGAGGTCAAGCGTGAACGCGGGGGCCATTTCGTGCGTCTCTACGTGGACAAGGAGGGCGGAATCGGGCTGGACGAGCTGCAGGCCGTCTCGGAAGAGGTTTCCGCCATCCTCGACGCCGAAGACCCGATCGACACTACCTATACCCTCGAGGTTTCTTCCCCCGGGCTGGACCGGCCGCTCAAGGGAGAGGCGGATTACCGGCGCTTCGTCGGGCGCCTGGTGAAGCTGTCGAGCTACGAGCCGTGGGAAGGCCGCCGCCACTGGACGGGCCGCTTGCAGTCGGTGGCGGACGGGGCGGTCACGGTGACGCTGGAGAAGGAGAAGGGCGCGACGGCGCGCATTCCCCTCGAAAAGATCGCGCACGGGCGCCTGGAAGTGGAGTTCAAGTAGGCCTTATATGGCGAACCAATTGAGACAGCAGATCGAGCAGATCTCCCGGGAGAAGAACATCAACCCGGACGTCATCATCGCCGCCATCGAGGACGCGATCCTCACCGCATCGAAGAAGTACTACAAGAGCAACGAAGACCTCCGCAGCCGCTTCAACAACGAGACGGGCCAGATCGAGGTCTTCGCGGTCAAGCAGATCGTGGAGACGGTGGAGATCACCGAGACCCAGATCAGCCTGGAAGAGGCGCAGAAGCTCATCCCCGAGGCCGAGGTCGGCCAGGAGATCGAGTTCCCGAAGCCCACGGACATCCTGGGCCGCATCGCCGCCCAGACCGCGAAGCAGGTCATCTTCCAGAAGGTCCGGGAGGCGGAGCGGGACAACGTCTTCTCCGAGTACTCGGGCCGCGTGGGCGAGGTGATCAACGGCATCATCAAGCGGCAGGAGATGGGCGACTTCGTGGTCGACCTCGGGCGCGCGGAGGCGCTGCTCCCGCGCAAGGAGCAGAGCCGGGCCGAGACCTACCAGACGGGCGACCGCGTGCGCGTCGCCATCGTCAAGGTCCTGAAGTCGGCCAAGGGACCACAGGTCGTGGTCAGCCGCACCGATCCCGCCCTGCTCATCAAGCTCTTCGAGATGGAGGTGCCCGAGATCTACGACGGCACCGTCCAGATCCGGGGCTGCGTGCGCGAGGCGGGGGAGCGGGCCAAGGTCGCGGTCGTCTCGCGTGAGAAGGACGTCGATCCCGTGGGCGCCTGCGTGGGCATGAAGGGCACCCGCGTCCAGTCCATCATCCGCGAGCTGCGCGGCGAGAAGATCGACATCGTCGAGTGGAACGACGACGCCACCACGTTCGTGATCAACGCCCTCTCTCCGGCCAAGGTGAGCCGCGTGAGCATCCTCGACGAGGAGCAGCGGATCATGGAGGTCGTGGTCGAGGACAAGCAGCTCTCCCTCGCCATCGGCAAGAAGGGCCAGAACGTCCGCCTGGCCGCCAAGCTCGTGGGCTGGCGCATCGACATCAAGAGCGAGGAAGAGAAGCGCCAGGAAGTCGAGGCGGAGATGGCGCGCATGCAGCGCATCGTCGAGGAGCTGCGCTCCCTGGAGCCGCACGGCGTGTCGGACAAGGTGATCCAGAGCCTCATCGACGCCGGCGTGGCCGGCCTCGCCCACATCCTCGAGATGACGGACGAGGACCTCCAGCAGGTCGAAGGCGTCGGGCCCAAGACGGCGCAGAAGATCCGCGAGGCCGCCACCACCACCAAGGCGGAGTGGGACAAGAAGGACGCGGAGGAAGCGGCGCGGGTCGAAGCCGAGCGCGTCGAGTCCGAGCGGCTGGCCGCCGAACAGGCGGAGGAAGACCGCCGCCTGGCCGAAGAGCAGGCCCTGGCCGAGCAGGCCGAGGCGGAGCCCGCGGAAGGGGCGTCCGCCGAGGGCGCACCGGCGGAAGGCGAAGAGGCGGCCGCAGCGGAAGGCGCTTCCGAGGAGACGGCGGAACCCGCGACGCAGAGCGTGGCGGACGGGTCGCAAGGGGGTAAGGCGGATGGGGAACGTTAGGGTCTTCCAGCTCGCGAGGGATCTCAGCCTCCCGAGCCAGGAAGTCATCGATCGCCTCAAGAAGCTGGGCGTGGACGCCAAGACGGCGTCCAGCTCGGTGGACGAGGACACGGCGGACAAGCTCAAGCGCGCGCTCAAGATCGACCAGCTCACGACGCGCAAGCGCCGGATCTACGGCAGCGAGGAAGACGAGGCGGAGCGCGAGCAGCAGGAGCAGGCGCTCGCGGCCAAGATCGCCGCCGAGCGCGAGGAGCGCGAGCGGGCCGCCGCCGCCGCCGCCGAAGCCGCCGCCGCCCGCAAGGCCGGCAAGGGCAAGAAGACCGAGAAGGAGCTCGAGGCCGAGCGCAAGGCGAAGGCGGCCGTGGCCGCCGGAGAGCCGCCTCCCGCGCTGCTGCACGCGCCGGGCGCGCCCCGCCTCGCCCCCAAGGTCGCCACCCCGCCGCCGCCCCTCGACGAGATCGAGGAAGAGCCGGAGGAAGAGGAGTCGGCGGACGTCGAGGAGGCGCCGGAAGCGGCGCCGGCCGCGCCGGCGCTACCGACGGCGGTGGCCCATGCGCCCGCACCGGCCGCTCAGGTGGCCGCGCCCGCGCCCGCGGTGGCTCCTCCCGTCATGCGCGCACCCGTCGTGCCGCCACGCGTCACCGGACCGGTGCGCCCGATCGCGCCGCCCGCACCACCGGCGCCGCCCGCCGCACCGGCGGTCGCCGCGGCCGCCTCTCCCGCTCCTTCTCCGGCCCCGACGGCGCCCACGCCGCCGGCCGGACCGACCATCGCCTTGCGGCCGGCCCCGGCTGCTTCCGGCCTGATCCCCCGGCAGGTGCGTCCGATCGCGCCTCCGCGGCCGATTCCGCCGCCGCGCCCGATCGGTCCGCACCCGACCGCGGCCACGCCGCATCCGGTCACACCGGGGGCCTTGCCGCGCTCGACCCACGCCGTGTCGCCGGGTGGCGCGCGTCCCGCCGCCGCGCCCGTGGGGATGCGGCCGATGTCACCCATCCCGGGACGGCCCGCGCCGCCGCCGATGAACCGGCCGGTCGGCCGTCCCGCTCCGCGCAAGACGGACCGCAAGCAGATCCTGCCGCCGCCGGTCAAGGACGAGCGTCCCGTCTACACGGGCCCGCCCCGCAAGATCACGCTCACCGAGGGCGTGACCGTGAAGGAGCTGGGCGAGAAGATGGAAGACGTCAAGAGCCGCGACATCATCAAGGCGCTCATCTCGCGCGGCATCATGGCCACCGTCAACCAGACCATGGATCCGCAACTGGCCATCGAGCTGAGCCGCGAGTTCGGCTACGAAGCATCGATCCAGTCGTTCGAGGAAGAGGTCGTCAAGGTCCAGACGACCGACAGCAAGCCCGAAGACCTCGTGGCGCGGGCGCCCGTGGTCACAGTCATGGGCCACGTCGACCACGGCAAAACGTCGCTGCTCGACGCCATCCGCGAGACTTCGGTCGCGGCGGGCGAGGCGGGCGGCATCACCCAGCACATCGGCGCCTATCACGTCGACGTGGGCAACCGGAAGGTCGTCTTCCTGGACACGCCCGGTCACGAGGCCTTCACCCTGATGCGCGCCCGCGGAGCGAAGGTCACGGACGTGGTCGTGCTGGTGGTCGCGGCCGACGACGGCGTGATGCCGCAGACGGTCGAGGCCATGGACCACGCCAAGGCCGCCGGCGTCCCCATCGTGGTCGCGGTGAACAAGATCGACAAGGCGGACGCGCAGCCGGACCGCGTCAAGCAGCAGCTCTCCGACCGCGGGCTCATGCCCGAGGAGTGGGGCGGCACCACCGTCTTCGTGAACGTGTCGGCCAAGAAGAAGCAGAACCTCGAGCAGCTCCTGGAGATGCTGCTGCTCGTGGCCGACCTGCAGGAGCTCAAGGCCAATCCGAAGAAGCCGGCCGTCGGCACCGTCCTCGAGGCGCGCCTCGACAAGGGCCGCGGGCCCGTGGCCACCATCCTCGTCCAGGACGGCACGATGCGGGTGGGCGACACCATCGTGGCGGGGGCGGTGGCGGGGAAGGTCCGCGCGCTCAACGACGACCACGGCGAGCGGCTGAAGGAAGCGGGTCCGGCGACGCCGGTCGAGATCCTCGGCCTGCAGACCCTGCCCGAGCCGGGCGACCAGCTCATGGTGGTCACCGACCAGCTCAAGGCGCAGTCCATCGTCCAGTTCCGCCAGCTCAAGCTCCGCGAGAAGGCGATGGCCTCGTCGTCGAAGATCCGGCTCGAGGACCTCGGCCGCGCCATCGCCGAGGGCCAGCTCCAGGAGCTGCCTCTGGTGGTGAAGGCGGACGTCCAGGGGTCGGTGGAAGCGGTGACGGACCAGCTCCTCAAGCTGCCCCAGGACAAGATCAAGCTGCGGGTGATCCGCTCGGGGGCGGGCGCCATCAGCGAGGGCGACGTGCTCCTGGCCGCGGCCTCCAACGCGGTCGTGATCGGCTTCAACGTGCGGCCGGAGCGCAAGGCCGCGGACGCCGCCGAGCGGGACAAGGTGGAGATCCGCCTCTACACCGTCATCTACGACGCGGTGGAGGACATCAAGAAGGCCATGGAGGGCCTGCTCGAGCCCACCATCCGCGAGGTGCGGCTGGGCGCGGCGGAGGTGCGCGACATCTTCAAGATCTCCAAGGTCGGGACCATCGCCGGCTCCTACGTGACCGACGGGAAGGTCAACCGGCAGGCGCAGGTCCGCCTGCTGCGCGACAACGTCGTGATCCACACCGGCAAGGTGTCGTCGCTCAAGCGGTTCAAGGACGACGCGAGCGAGGTCAAGGCCGGCCTCGAGTGCGGCATCGGGATCGCGGGCTACAACGACCTCAAGCCGGGCGACGTCATCGAGTTCTTCACCACCGAGAAGGTGAAAGAGACGCTGCAGTAAGCGGGGCTCGGATCGTTCGAACCGTCAGCGTCTCTTTCATCGCGATGGGTGAAGAACTCGATCAGAAACCCCTCTACCTCATTGATTCAAGGGGGTCGCCTTCGGCGCCCCCCTTGCAACCCCCGGACGCTCCGCCGGGAGCATGACGCTGACGACAGCGAGCTTGTCTCATGAGCGTGGAAGTGGATGTTGCGCTTTCGATGTGGCTCCGCGTCAGAATCGTCGCTGGCAGTGGTTTTCGGCCGCGGTAACCTCCTTACGGGCGGCGTAAGGCGGAAGGTCCGGCCCGGCGGCTAAGTCCTTCCGCCAGTGGACCGGCCTCGCGGCATCGTCCTTGCCAATGGATGGAGCGGTGGTCGTTTTCGACTAGTAGCCACCGCCGCCGGGGAGGGTTGCTCGCGAGGGACGATCTTCCCCGGCGGATGCTCCTCTCGCTTCGGGACCGACCGCCGGCCACGGCGACCGCGGGCCTAGAATAGGTCCATGGTCATCGGCCTCCTCACCCTCGACCTGCACTTCCCGGGCGCGCGGTCCCTCAAGGACAAGCGGCAGGCCCTGCGCAGCCTCGAGACGAAGATCCGCAACCGGTTCAACGTCGCCGTGGCCGAGGTCGAGCACCAGGACCTCTGGCAGCGCTCACGGCTGGCCGTGGTGTCCGTCAACACCGACCACGGCCATCTCGAGTCCACGCTCCAGAGCGTGGCCGGCGAGGCCGAGCACGCCCGCGACATCCAGGTCCTGGACGTGAGCACGGAGATCCTGTGAGTCGCAGGACGGAGCGGCTGGCGGAGGAGATCCGCGAGGAGGTGGCCCTGCTCATCGCGGGCGAGCTCAAGGACCCGCGCATCGGCTTCGTGACGGTGACGCGCGTCGAGGTCACGCCCGACCTGCGCACGGCGCGCATCTACGTCGGCGTCCTCGGCACCGAGAAGCAGCGTACGACCTCCCTGGCCGGGCTGAGGCAGGGCGCGGGCTTCCTGCGCCGCGCCCTCGGCCGGACCCTCCGCCTGCGCCACACGCCCGAGCTGGTGTTCCAGTACGACGAGGGTCTCGAGGCCAGCGACCGCGTCGCGAAGCTGCTGGCCGAGATCGGCAGCAGTCCCACGGCGGCCCCGGCGGAAAACTCCGAAGACGACGACGAGTAGCGCGATGCTCGACGGCGTGCTGGTGGTGGACAAGCCCGCCGGCCCGACCTCGCACGACGTGGTGGACCACGTGCGCCGGAGCCTGCGCTTGCGTCGGGTGGGGCACACCGGCACCCTCGATCCGTTCGCCAACGGCGTCCTGCCCGTGTGCGTGGGCAAGGCCACGCGCCTGGCGCGTTTCCTTTCCGCGGGCGAGAAGACCTACCGCGCCACCGCCCGCCTCGGCTTCGCCACCACGACCGACGACGTCACCGGGACGCCGCTGACGCCGCCGCGCGCCGTCTCCGTCGACCGTGCCGCCCTGGAGGCGGCCGCCCGCGCACTCGTCGGCGAGCAGTTGCAGGTCCCGCCCGCGTACTCGGCGAAGCGCAGCGGCGGGAAGCGCCTCTACGACCTGGCCCGCCGGGGCGTGGCCGCGCCGCGCCCGCCCGTTCCCGTCGTGGTCTACGCGTTCGACGTCTTGCGCCTGGCCGGAGACGAGGTCGAGATCGAGGTGCGCTGCGCGGCGGGAACGTACGTGCGGGCGCTGGCCCGCGACCTCGGCGAGCGCCTGGGGACGGGCGCGCACCTCGTGGCCCTGCGCCGCCTGGCCAGCGGGACCTTCGGCGAGGCGGTGGCGGTGAGCTGGGACGACGTGCCCGTCCGCGGCCGCGAAGCCCTCATCCCGATGGCGGACCTGCTGACCGAGCTCCCCGCGGTGACCGTCACCGACGAGGGGCAGCGCGCGCTTCGTCACGGGCGCGACCTTGCCGCCGCGCTTCTCGTCGGGGGATTCCCCTCCGCCTCCGGCCCTTGGTGGCGTGTCCTGGACGCGTCGGGGGCGCTGCTCGCCCTGGCCAGCCCACGCGGCACGGAGACGGGGGGGAGCTGCGTGTCGATCCCATCCTCCACCCCGACATCGTGCTGCTCGAGACGGCCGGCTAACTAAACTAGTCGGCGAGGCGGTACACGCGCGCTCCGTCTTCCTCGTGCACGGGGACGAGGAGGCCGGCGGCATCGAAGCGGAGGCGGTCGGCTCCATAGAGCGCGACGTAGCGCGCCCCCAGCCCGCGCGCGATGGCCATGGCCTCCGCGGGGTCGCTGGTGTGGAAGAAGCGGTACACGACGTCGTGGCGCGCCTCGAGCGCGGGCGCGGGGGCGAACTGCGTGAGCCAGGGCGTGAAGCGCTCGTAAGGCACCCGGCGGCCGATGAGGATCACGGGCGCGGGCGGATAGCGGGCGCCCGGGCGCTGCAGGACGACGTCGCCGGGCCGGCTGTCCGCGGCGAGAGCGCGCATGGCCCGCACCATCGGCGCGGGCAGCGGGTCGGGCGGGGCCGCCGCTTTCTTGATCGCGAATTGCAGGGTCGAGGGAAGGGCGAGGAGCGCGGCCGCGGCGAGCGCGGCCAGGTGCGGCACTGCCCGCCTCTCCATCCAGCGCGCCAGCGCGCCGGCCGTGAACAGCCAGAGCAGCGGCCCGCCCTGCTCGACGAGGTAGGCGGCGTCGTTCACGGCCTTCTGCCCTTCGAGCATCTCCGGCGCGGACACGCGGAAGAGGAGGCCGAGCGGCCAGGCCGCCAGCGCCATCGCCGCCAGCGCGGGCGCGATCACCTCCGACTGGCGCAGCGCACGCACGGCGGCGGGAAGGCCGAGGAGGCGGAGCCCCAGGGAGGCCGCGATCCACAGTACGGCGAACCCCGCGAGGCGCGGGCCATCGAGCGGTGCGAGGCCGAGGCTCTCACGGGTGATACGCACGAGGTCGAGCGGCGCGAACGTCACCGCGACCGTCCGTCCGCCCTGGCCCAGGGCCAGGGCGAGCGTGGCCATCGACACGAGACCGAACATCAGCGCCACCTCGCGTCGCCGCGAGCGGACGAGCGCCACCAGCAGCCCCAGCGCGAGGTGCGCGCCCAGGAACACCTTGAAGAACGGGACGGCCACGGCCAGGGCCGCGGACACCGCCCACCAGCCGCGCCCTTCCCCCGCGGCGGCCCGCGACAGCGCCACCATCGCCGCGAGGGCCAGGGCCAGGGCGGGGACGATCGGGTTCGCGAGCGCCAGTGAGAGGAGCACGTTCCCGCGCAGCAGATCCGACCACCAGTGCGCCTGAGAATTGAGCGCGAACGCGAAGGAGAAGTCGGTCGCGACGAGCGTCCAGCCGGCGAGGGCGACTCCCACCTGCGACAGGCCCAGCCGCGCCGCGGCCGCGCGCACGGCGAGGAGCAGCGCGACCGCGAAGACGGTCACGTCGAACCGGGAGATGGAATCGTACGGGTCGATCGCAGCCCAGCGCAGCGCGGCCGCGCGCACGAGGTCCGTACCCAGGTGATAGCCGAGCGGGAATCCGGAGACGCCGGGCACTTGCGGCGGATAGCCCAGGGTCAGCTCGCGGACGAGACCGACGTGGAACGCGGTGTCGTAGGCGACGAGGGAATTGTCGAGCAGAAACTCGCCGGAATCGGCCAGGCGATTCCACCGGTACTGGGTCACGGCCAGCAGCGCGACGATGGCCAGGGCCGGCGCCACCGCCCCGCGCAGCGACGGGCCCGAGGCCCGTTCGCCAACTCCCTTCCAGGCCAGTACGGCGGTCGCGAGCAGGATGGCGATGGGGAAGAGCCACGCGACGCCGGTGACGAGCGAGAGCCAGTACGCGGCGGCCGCGAAGGCGAGGCCGACCGGGAGCACCAGCGCGAGGTCGACGGAAACGCCGGCCAGACGCTGGAGTCCGGCGCCCGGCCCCACGAGCGCCACCAGCAGGAAGGCCGCATAGCGCGCTGTGGCTGCTAACATGCTGAAGGCGTGCCGATTAGGCGGGGGTCGGCCCGGTCGCGATCATGTGCGACCGGGCCGCGCCTGTCAAGCACGGCCACAGGGCTTCAAACCGGCGCGATTCCAGGGTTTACAGGGAAAAGACGGGTGTGTTACGATGGGCGCTTATTGAAAACGAGATAGGGGAGGTAAGTCGGGTGACGCTCAGCAAGGTTCAGAAGACGACGATCATCCAGGGGCATCAGACGCATGGGTCCGACACGGGCTCGCCCGAGGTCCAGATCGCGATCCTCAGCGAACGGATCAGCTACTTGACGGAGCATTTCAAGGCCCACGCCAAGGACCATCATTCGCGGCGCGGACTCATGATGCTGGTCGGACAACGCCGGCGGCTGCTCGACTACCTGAAGACCAAGGACGTGAAGCGGTATCGCGGGATCGTCGACAAGCTGGGCCTTCGGAAGTAAGAGCAGTCGCGGCACACGACCCGGACCCCACCTCAAGAAACGCAAAGTAAGCACGAGCGAGAGCCGCGGGCGCCCACCCGGTCGCCCGGCATCCTCGCATTCGCCATCATTGGCGGGCCCTCCAAGGGGAGGGCCCGCGCGGAGCGGAGAAGAAAGATATGAGCATGCAACGTGTGGAGATGCCCCTCGGCCGCTACACCCTCTCCTTCGAGACGGGGCGGATGGCCAAGCAGTCGGACGGGGCGGTGGTGGTGCGGCTCGGGGACACGGTCGTGCTGGCGACGGCCAACGCCCAGCGCGACGTGAAGCCGGGCACGGACTTCCTGCCCCTCACCGTCGACTATCGCGAGAACACGTACGCCGCGGGCAAGATCCCCGGCGGCTTCTTCAAGCGCGAGGGCCGGCCCAACGAGAAAGAGATCCTGACCTCGCGGATGATCGACCGGCCGCTGCGGCCGCTGTTCCCGGAGGGCTACAACCACGAGACGCAGGTCATCGGGCTGCTCCTCTCCGCCGACCTCGAGAACGATTCCGACACGCTCGCCATCACCGGGGCCAGCACCGCCCTCCTCCTCTCCGAGATCCCGTTCACCACTCCCGTGGCCGCTGTGCGCGTCGGCTACTGGGACGGGCAGGCCGTGGTCAACCCGACCTCGACCGAGCTGCGCACCAAGAGCATGCTCAACCTCATGGTGGCCGGCACGGACGAGGCGATCGTGATGGTGGAGGCGGGCGCCCACGAGATCACCGAGGACGTCATGCTCCAGGCCCTGGCCACGGGCCACGACGCGATCAAGAAGATCGTCGCCATGCAGCGCGACCTGCAGCAGAAGGCGGGGAAGCCGAAGTGGACCTTCACCCCCAAGACCCTCGACCCCGGGTTCGTGTCGTGGGCCGAGCAGGAGATGGCGGCGCCGCTGCTCCAGGCCATGCAGGTGCCCGGCAAGATCGAGTCCTACGCCCGCATGAAGGCGGTCAAGACGGAGCTGCTGGCCCGCATCCCGGACACGGAGCCGGAGAAGCGCGCGATGGTCTCCGCCGTCTACGAGGGGCTCCGCGAGAAGATCGCGCGGCGCGAGATCCTGGAGCAGAGCCGCCGCCACGACGGCCGGCGGTTCGACGAGATCCGGACCATCACCTCCGAGGTGGGCGTGCTCCCGCGCACCCACGGGTCCGCCCTCTTCACCCGCGGTGAGACGCAGGCCCTGGTCACGGTGACCCTCGGCACCTCCGAGGACATGCAGATCATCGACACCGTGCAGGAGCCGGACCACAAGAAGCGCTTCATGCTGCACTACAACTTCCCGCCCTTCTCGGTGGGAGAAGTGAAGTTCCTGCGCGGTCCGGGCCGCCGCGAGATCGGGCACGGCGCGCTGGCCGAGCGCTCGCTGCGCGAGATGCTGCCCGACGAGGACAAGTTCCCCTACACCGTCCGCATCGTGTCCGACATCCTGGAGAGCAACGGCTCCTCGTCGATGGCCTCGATCTGCGGCGGCACCCTCGCCCTCCTCGACGCCGGCGTGCCTTTGAAGGCGCCGGTGGCGGGCGTGGCCATGGGCCTGGTGAAGGAAGGCGACAAGTACGCGATCCTGACCGACATCGCCGGCGTCGAGGACCATTACGGCGACATGGACTTCAAGGTCGCGGGCACGCGCGCCGGCATCACCGCCCTCCAGATGGACATCAAGATCGGCGGCATCAACAACGAGATCCTGGCCCGGGCGCTGGAGCAGGCGCGGGCCGGCCGCATCTACATCCTGGACCGGATGCTGGAGGCGCTGCCGGAAGCGCGTCCGAGCATCAGCACGTACGCCCCGCGCATCATCACCATCAAGGTCCCGGTGGACAAGATCCGCGACATCATCGGGCCCGGCGGCAAGATGATCCGGTCCATCGTCGAGCGCACGGGCTGCAAGATCGACGTCGAGGACGACGGGCGCGTGTCGATCGCGTCCGTGGACGAGACGGCCGCGCGCAAGGCCGTCGCCATCATCGAGGAGCTCACCGCCACCGCCGAGCTCAACAAGACCTACCTGGGCAAGGTCGTGCGCGTGGTCGACTTCGGCGCCTTCGTGGAGATCATCCCCGGCACGGACGGCCTGCTGCACGTGAGCGAGATGTCGCACCAGAGAGTCCAGGACGTCCGCACCGAGGTGAAGGAAGGCGACCAGATCCTGGTCAAGGTCGTCAACATCGACCCGTCGGGCAAGATCCGTCTCTCCCGCAAGGCGCTGCTCGAAGGCGGGGAAGCCGGCGGCTCCGGCGGCCCGGGCGAGCCGCAGCCGGCCGGCGCCTACTCCGATCGTGGGTCCCACGACTCTCACCGCTCGCATGGGGATCGTCCCCGTGGGGATCGAGACCGTGGTCGTGGCGGCGACCGTGGCGGACGCGATCGCGGCGGCTCTCGCCCCCGGTGAGGATCGTCCCTATGCGCCCCTCGCGGGGGCGGCTGCTCGTGCTCTGCCTGACCTCGCTGTTCTTCGCGGGCTTCCGGCCGGCGTCTGACACCGCCGGCCTGGCCCCGCCGCGGGAGCAGCCGCAGGAAGTGGCCGCCTCGCGGTCGGGCTTCTCGCCGAGCGTGATCCACGCGCGCAAGGGCGAGGCGGTGCACCTGCGCCTCACCAGCCGCGACCAGGAGCATTGCTTCGCGGTGGACGCGTTCCGGATCGAGAAGCGCATCGTGCCCGGCCGCACCACCACGGTCGACATCACGCCGGATCGCGCGGGAACGTTCCCCTACTACTGCTGCCTCGAGAAGGGCGACGCCGCCGACACCGAGCGCGGCCGCCTGATCATCGCGGAATAGGCTTTGACCTCAGGGGGGGCACTCGCGCCTCTTCCGATGGGCGCTCGCACTGCGGCCACCATCCGGCTGATTGGCTGCGACCCCCCCTGAAACCCCCCACCGCTCACCGCCACTGCGTGGCGCTGAGCTCCTGATTCGCTGCCAGCTGGCCGCAGCAATCGGTACGGCGGCAGGTCCTCCGCCAGTCGGTAGTGGGCCTGGAGGCACTCGCGGAGGCTGGGCACGCCCTCCAGCAGGCCTTCCACGACGACGATCTCGAAGACGCCGGTCTCGCAATCGCGCACGATCGGGCGCGTGCGCAGGAGCCCGGCCCGGCTGAGGGTCAGCAGGCCGAACGGCTCCACCAGCACCGGCCTTCGGTTGAGGACGAGCACGGCCAGGTTCTCGGAGAGGATCGGCCCCTCCGTGTCGCGGACCACCTCCCACAAACGGCGGAAGCCCGCGTCCTGGTCGGGATTGGCGATGGCGCGCGGGAGCTGGTGGGCCCAGTTGTGCGTGTGGTGCGCCACCGCCGCGGCGAGGAGCAGGAGGGCCAGGCGGGCCGTGGACCCCAGACGCTCCCCGAGAAGCGGCAGCGCCGCCGCGGCGGCAAGGACGGTGGCCACCCAGGGCTCGACGTAGTAGTTCTGCACCGCGCCTTCCTTGGCGATGGTGGCGAGACCGGCGAGGCTGAGGCCCCAGTAGATCCAGAGCGCCCCCGCCCGGCCCCCGGCCCACCCGGCGCGTCGGCGGGCCACCAGGACGAACAAGAGAACCAGCAGCAGCGGCCACGCGACCCGCAGCAGCTCGCCATAGCCTTCGCCGAGCCGCGACCAGTCGAATCCGGCGGCGGCGGTATAGGTGACGAGATGGCGGTAGGCCTCGCCGTGGGTCGCGAGGACGAGCAGGCCGAACAGGGCGGCCAGCGGCAGGGCGAAGCCGGCCAGGGCGGCGGCGAATCGTCGCGGCGATCCGGACAGGGCCAGGGAGAGAAGGACGGCGGCGGGCGCGAGCAGGGCGTTGTGCTTCGTGAAGAAGGCGAGCCAGAACAGCGCGAACACGGTGCCCAGGCGCGCCCCGCGCGTGAACGCGAGCAGGCCCGCGGCCGAGAAGAAGATGGCGAGCATGTCCACGCGCGCGAGCGGGGCCCAGGTCTGAACGAACCATGGGCACAGGGCCACTCCGGCCAGGGCCGCCGCCCATGCGCGCGAGTGGCCCAGGGGCCGGGCGATCGCGTACACCGCGGCCACGACTCCCACGGTGGCCAGCACCGAAAGGAGCCGAGGGACCCACAACGTCGGACCGAGCCACCGGTAGAGAGGCCAGACCAGGACGGGGAAGACGGGCGGGTAGTTGAGGTGGACGTACGGATAGCCACGGAGGTCCATGAAGTAGGTTCCACGCTCGTCCAGGAGCTGCACCATGGCCAGGATGCAGCCCTCGCCGTAATCACGGCTGTAAGGCGAGCGCAGGTAGAGCCAGGCCTTGAGCGCGAAGCGCGCGGCGCTGTGGATGAGGACTCCCGCGAGGCCGAGGGCAAGGAGCAGGCTGGGGGTCGCGCGGGCCGGGAGTCTCACCGGGCGGGACGGTAGTCGCGCACTCGCGCCGCGTCAACACTTGGGCCCGTACCCGCGAGTAGAATCGGGCCGGGTGAACTACGCCTTCCTGATCGACAACCGGCGGTGCATCGGATGCCACGCCTGCTCGGTGGCGTGCAAGACCGAACACGAGGTCCCGGTGGGCGTCGCCCGCACCTGGGTCAAGTACGTCGAGAAGGGCGCGTTCCCGGACACGCGGCGCACCTTCCAGGTGACGCGCTGCAACCACTGCCAGGACGCCCCCTGCGTGGAGATCTGTCCGACCACGGCGCTCTTCCGGCGGCGCGACGGGATCGTGGACTTCGACGGCGGGCGCTGCATCGGCTGCAAGGCCTGCATGCAGGGCTGCCCCTACGACGCGATCTACATCGACCCCGCCACGGAGACGGCGGCGAAGTGCAACTTCTGCGCGCACAAGGTCGAGGTGGGCCTGGAGCCGCCTTGCGTCACCGTCTGCCCGACGCAGGCCATCGTGGCCGGCGACCTCGACGACGCCTCCAGCCGCATCGCGCAGATGACGGGCCGCATCCCCCTCCAGGTGCGCAAGCCGGAGAAGGGCACGCGTCCGAAGGTGTTCTACGTGGAGGCGGATGTGGCGTCGCTGGTTCCCGTGGCCGCGCCCCCGGCGTCCGATTACATGTGGGCGCAAGCGCCGCAACTGCTCGGTCTCACCGGCCTGCCCGCGCCCGATGCCGCGGGCGCGCCCCGCCGCACCTACGGCGTGCGCGAGCAGCACCGCAATTCGTGGGGCTGGAAAGTGTCCGCCTATCTCTGGACGAAGTCGCTGGCCGCGGGCGCCTTCCTGGTCCCCGCCGTCCTCGCCGCGGGGTTGCCGTGGAGGGAGCCCGTCGCCATCGGCGCCCTGGTGGTGGCGCTCCTCGCGCTGGCCACCACGGGCGCGCTGCTCGTCGCGGACCTGCGGCAGCCCGCGCGTTTCCTGTGGACGCTGACCCGCCCGCAGTGGCGGTCCTGGCTCACGCGCGGCTCCTACGTGATCGCCGCCTACGGGCTCGCGCTGACCGCGCTCATCGCCCTGGGCCTGGCCCGCCGTCCCGTGCCCCCGGTGCTGACCAGCCTCACCGCGCTCCTGGCCGCGGGCACCGCGACCTATACCGCGTTGCTGTTCGGGCAAGCCAAGGGGCGCGACCTCTGGCAGTCGGCTCTTCTCGGCCCGCATCTCCTCGTGCAGGCGCTGACCGCCGGCGCCGCCCTGTTCGCCTCTTCCTGGCTGCTCTTCCTCCTCCCCCTCAACGGCCTGCTCGTGGCGGGCGAGGTGTGGGGCCGCCACGCCACCGAGGACGCGCGGATGGCCGCGCGGTTGATCCAGGACGACATGCGGTTCACGACGGGCGTGCTGGTCCTGGGCCATCTCCTGCCCCTCTCGATCCTCTGGGGGCCCTCGGGCCTGCGCCTGCTGGCCGCGCCCCTGACCTTGTTCGGCCTCTTCGTCTGGGAGCACCTCTACGTGCAGGCGCCCCAGCGGATTCCCCTGGCATGACGATAGAGCGACTGCTCCCCGGATCCGCCCTGCAGTCCTACCCGCCGCCCGACCTTTGGGACGACTGGCGCGAGTACGACGTCAAGGCCTGGCCGCGGCGGGTCGAGCGCCGCTACCTGCTGGTCCCGACGATCTGCTTCAACTGCGAGGCCGCCTGCGGCCTGCTCGCCTTCGTCGATCGCGAGACGATGCGGGTGCGGAAGTTCGAGGGCAACCCCCTCCACCCGGCCTCACGCGGGCGCAACTGCGCAAAGGGGCCGGCCACCATCAACCAGATCCACGATCCGGAGCGGATCCTCTACCCGCTCAAGCGCGCGGGCGCGCGCGGGGCCGGGCGCTGGCAGCGGGTGAGCTGGGACCAGGTCCTGGACGAGATCGGCGCGCGCATACGCAAGGCGTTCCAGGAGGGCCGCCGGAACGAGGTCATGTATCACGTCGGCCGCCCCGGCCACGAGCGCGCGATGGACCGCGTGCTGAAGGCCTGGGGCATCGACGGCCACAACTCGCACACGAACGTGTGCTCGTCGTCCGCGCGCCTGGGCTACGCCCTCTGGTCCGGATACGACCGGCCCAGCCCCGATCACGCCCGCGCGCGCTTCATCCTGCTCCTCTCCGCCCACCTGGAGGCGGGCCACTACTTCAACCCGCACGCGCAGCGGATCATCGAGGGCAAGCTCGCGGGCGCGAAGCTGGCCGTGATGGACCCGCGCCTGTCCAACACGGCGTCGATGGCCGACTTCTGGCTGCCCACCTACCCGGGCAGCGAGGCGGCGGTGCTCCTGGCCATGGCGAAGGTGCTGCTGGACGAAGGCCTGGCCGACCTCGACTACGTGGAGCGGTGGACGAACTGGCGCGAGTACATGGCCCATCGCCGCGCGGGCGAGGAGCCCACCTTCGCCGCCTTCGTGGCCGCGCTCAAGGACGAGTACCGCGCGTTCACACCCGAGCTCGCGCAGGCGGAGAGCGGAGTGGACCCGCATCGCATCGTCGAGGTGGCGCGTCTGATCGGGGCGGCGCGGGGAGCGTTCGCATCGCACGTGTGGCGGGGAAGTGCCAGCGGCAACCTGGGCGGATGGCAGGTCGCGCGCGCCCTGCAGCTCCTGACCGTCCTCACCGCCAGCGTCGGCACGCCCGGAGGCACCTCCCCCAGCGCGTGGAACAAGTACAAGCCCTTCTTCTGGGAAGAGCCGCCCGCGCACGCGCAGTGGAACGACCTCCTCTTCCCGAGGGAATGGCCGCTCAGCCACTACGAGATGAGCTTCCTCCTCCCGCACTTCCTCAAGGAAGGGCGCGGCACGCTCGACGTCTACTTCACGCGCGTCTACAACCCCGTCTGGACCAACCCGGACGGGATGATGTGGGTGGACGTCCTGAAGGACGAGGCGCTGGTGGGCCTGCACGCCGCGCTCACCCCGACCTGGAGCGAGACCGCGATCTTCGCGGACTACGTCCTGCCCATGGGCCACGCGGGCGAGCGCCACGACATCCAGAGCCAGGAGACCCACTCCGGCAAGTGGGTGAGCTTCCGCCAGCCGGTCGTGCGCGCCGCGCGCGAGCGGCTGGGGGAGACCTTCCGTTTCACGTACGAGACGAATCCCGGCGAGGTCTGGGAGGAAGACGAGTTCTGGATCGAGCTGAGCTGGCGCATCGATCCCGACGGCGCGCTCGGGATCCGGCGCTGGTTCGAGTCGCCCTATCGCCCGGGCGAGAAGCTGACCGTCGAGGAGTACTACCGGTGGATCTTCGAGAACGCGGTGCCCGGCCTTCCGGAGGCCGCGGCCCGCGAAGGGCTCGCCCCCCTCGATTACATGCGGCGCTACGGCGCGTTCCTGATCGAAAGCGACGTCCACGAGCGCCACGCGCAGCCCGTGCACGTCCCCGCCGCCGCCGTCCGTGATCCGGAGACGGGGCGCGTGGACGTGGAGGGCCGGCCGGTGGGCGTGGAGATCGACGGAGAAGTCGTGAGCGGGTTCCCCACGCCGTCACGGCGCCTCGAGCTCTACTCGCGCACGCTCGAGGAGTGGGGCTGGCCGGAGGAAGCGCTGCCCGGGTACATTCGCAGCCACGTCCACCGCGATGCGCTGGACGCGGCCAAGGGCGAGATGCTCCTCCTGCCGACCTTTCGGCTGCCCACGCTGATCCACACGCGCAGCGGCAACGCGAAGTACCTCAGCGAGATCTCGCATCGCAATCCCGTCTGGATCCACACCGGGGACGCGCGCCGGCTGGGGATCGCGACCGGCGACCTCCTGCGCGTGACGACGGAGATCGGCCACTTCGTGAACCGGGCCTGGGTGACGGAGTCGATCGCGCCCGGCGTCGTCGCCTGCTCGCACCACCTCGGCCGCTGGCGGCTGCGCGAAGGCGAGGGCAGCCGCTGGTCGACGGCGGCGGTGCGGTTGGCTCCGCACGACAGCGGCTGGCTCCTGCGTCAGGTGCAGGGCGTAGGGCCGTTCCGCAGCGGCGATCCCGATTCGAGCCGGATCTTCTGGAGCGACGGCGGCGTCCATCAGAACCTCGCCTTCCCCGTGCACCCGGATCCCGTCTCCGGGATGCACTGCTGGCACCAGAAGGTCGTGGTGGCGCGGGCGCCGGTGGGGGACCACTATGGAGACGTGTACGTGGACACGAAGCGATCGATGGACGTCTACCGCGAGTGGCTGGCCCGCGCACGGCCGGGTCCGGGGCCGGGCGGATTGCGCCGCCCCCTCTGGCTGGATCGCCCCCTGCGTCCGACCGAGGCCACGTTCCTCTCCCCGCCGCGGCCGCTCTGATGGGTGACGCCGACCGGGACGGGATCCTCCACCGCGTTCGCGCGATCGTCCGCGAAGGCGTCGTCCTCCTCGAGCCCGACTTCCTCGCCGGCGGCATGGCTGCGATCGCACCGCGCCTCGATGCGCTGCGCCAACGCGTGCGCGAGGAGGGGCTGCTCGCGCCGCATCTCCCCGCCGCCTACGGAGGCGCCGGCCTGTCCCTGGCCGTGTTCGGCCGCCTCAGCGAGGAGCTGGGCTGGTCGCCCCTGGGCCACTACGTCTTCAACTGCCAGGCCCCCGACGTCGGCAACATGGAGCTGCTGCTCCACCACGGAAGCGCCGAGCAGAAGGAGCGGTTCCTGCGCCCGCTGGCCGCCGGAGCCATCCGAAGCTGCTTCGCCATGACGGAGCCCGAGCGCGCGGGCTCGAACCCGGTGTGGCTGGGGACGACGGCCCGGGCGGACGGAGGCGACTACGTGATCGACGGGCGCAAGTGGTTCGCCTCCGCGGCGGACGGGGCCGCCTTCGCGATCGTGATGGCGGTGACCGCGCCCGAGGCTCCGCCGCACAAGCGTGCCAGCATGCTCCTCGTTCCCACGGACACGCCGGGCTACCGTCTCGTCCGCAACATTCCCGTGATGGGCGATGCGGGCGCGGGCTACTTCAGCCACGGCGAGGTCGCCTTCGAGGGCTGCCGCGTGCCGGCCACGGCACTCATCGGTTCCCCCGGCGCGGGCTTCGCGCTGGCCCAGGAGCGCCTGGGACCGGGGCGCATCCACCATTGCCTGCGCTGGGTCGGCGTGTGCGAGCGCGCCCTGCACATGACCTGCGAGCGCGCGGCCCGGCGCGAGCTGGCCCCGGGCGTGCGCCTGGCCAGCAAGCAGGCCGTCCAGCACGCCATCGCGGACAGCCGGGCGGAGATCGACGCCGCGCGCCTGCTCGTCCTGCGCACGGCGGAGCGGATCGACACGGAGGGGGCGCGGGCGGCGCGCGCGGACGTGTCCCTCATCAAGTTCTTCGTGGCCGGCGTGCTCGACCGCGTGCTGGACCGCGCGGTCCAGGTGCACGGCGCGCTCGGCCTCACCGAGGACACCATCCTGTCCTTCTGGTACCGCCACGAGCGGGCGGCCCGTATCTACGATGGGCCCGACGAGGTCCACAAGTCCGCGCTGGCCCGCCACGTCCTCCGGCCCTACGGCGTGGACGTGGAGATCTGATGGGAGATGGCGGCGACTACGCCGCCCTCGTCGACGAGCCGCGCGCGGTCCGCGCGGGCGAAGAGATCGACGCGCAGGCGCTGGACGCCTTCCTCGCCCAGGCCCTGCCCGAGCTCACGGGCGCGCTCACCGTCGCGCAGTTCCCGCGGGGCTTCTCGAACCTCACGTACCTCGTCGTCAAGGGAGGGCGCGAGATGGTGCTGCGCCGGCCTCCGCGCGGGGCCGCCATCAAGAGCGCGCACGACATGGGGCGCGAGCATCGGATCCTGTCCGCCCTCGCCCCCGTCTATCCGAAGGCGCCTCGCCCGCTCGCGTACTGCGAAGACCCGTCCGTGCTCGCAGCGCCCTTCTATCTCATGGAGCGGGTCCACGGCGTCATCCTGCGCGGGGGCGCCTCCACGGCCACCCTCGACGCGAGCGCGCGGCGCGCCGTCTCCGAGGCGCTGGTCGACGCGCTGGCCGAGCTGCACGCGCTCGATCATCGCCGGCCTGGACTCGCCGCGCTCGGCCACGGCGAGGGATACGTCGAGAGGCAGGTGACGGGCTGGACCGCCCGCTACCAGGCGGCGCGTACGGATGACGTTCCCGCCATGGAGCGGGTGGGGCCGTGGCTCCACGCGCACCGGCCCCCGGCCAGCGACCTGGCCCTGATCCACAACGACTTCAAGCACGACAACGTGGTGCTCGATCCGGACCGCATCGACCGGGTGGTGGCCGTCCTCGATTGGGAGATGGCGACGGTCGGCGATCCGCTGATGGACCTCGGGACCACGCTCGCCTACTGGGTGGATCCGGACGACCCGCCCGCCTTCCGCGCGGCCGGGTTCGTGGACGTGACGACCCAGCCCGGCAGCCTGCGCCGCCGCGAGGTGGCCGAGCGCTACGCCCGTGCCACCGGGCGGGACCTCTCCCGCCTGCCCTTCTACTACGCGTTCGGCCTCTTCAAGGTGGCCGTCATCGCGCAGCAGATCTATGCGCGGTTCCGGGGGGGCCACACGAAGGATCCCCGCTTCGCCCATCTCGACGCCGCCGTGGCCGCCTGCGCGGCCGTCGCCGCGCGCGTGGCCGAGACCGGGCGCATCGACGGGCTGGGGAGCTGAGACCGAGGCCGGTCAGGGGCGGCCGGAGACCGCCGTCCAGGTTGCGCGCGCCTTGGTCAGGGCGCGCTGGGGCAGGTCGGGGACCATCAGCCAGGCGATGCCGACGAGCAGCGTCTTCACGACATAGACGATGGCGACGATCTTGAGCCGGTTCATCTCGCTGCCATCGTAAGCACGCGGCATGCCACCGCCGGGAATGCGAAAATCCGCGGTTTCGCGCCCGCGCGCTGCTGCAAGTGTGGCCGGCCGCCCACGAGCGCCGCGGCGCCCGGACACGGCCGCCCGCTACGGAACGGAAATCGGGATCGTGATGCGGAAAGTCGTACCCGCGCCGGGCGCGCTGGTGAAATCGATGCGGCCCTTGTGCCGCTCGACGATCATGAGGACGGTGGAGAGGCCGAGGCCGGTGCCCTTGCCTTCGGGCTTGGTCGTGAAGAACGGTTCGAAGATGGTCGGCTGGATCTCCAGCGCGATGCCCTGGCCGCTGTCCGCGACGGTGATCTCGACCTGGCCGTCCCGGACCGCGGTGGCCACCTGCAACGTTCCCCCGCCCTCCATGGCGTGGACGGCGTTGATCACGAGGTTGATGAAGGCCATCTCGAGCTGGTTGGGCACGCCCTTGACCGGGGGCAGGGCCTCCGCGAGCTCCTTGCGCAGCAGGACGCCGCCCTTCAGGATCTGGTAGTGGCACAGCTCCAGGCTCCGCTCGACGACCTCGTTGACGGCCACGTCGACCGGCTCTTCCTGGGCGGGACGGCTGAACGCGAGCAGGCGCTGGGCCAGGCTGGTGATCCGCTCCGCCCCCACGGCAATCGACGCCAGCATCTCCCTCTGGGCCGGGTTGGCGGGCTGGGCCTCCAGCAGCTCCAGGTTGCCCATGATGTAGGTGAGCGGGGTATTCAGCTCGTGGGCGATGCCGGCGGCCATCTGGCCGATGGTGGCCAGCTTCTCGGATTGCAGGAGCTGCTTCTGCGTCGCGCGCAGCTCTTCGATCCTCTTCCGCTCGCGCTCGAAGAGCAGCGCGTTCTCGATGGCGAGGGCGGCGTGGCGGGCCAGCGCTTCCACCGTCTTCAGGCTGTCCGCGCTGAAAGGGGCGGAGGTCTCCTGGTTGTCGACGTAGATCGCGCCGACCGCTCGCGGCGCCCCCTCGACCTCGTCCGCGCGCGGGGAGCGCAGGGGGATACAGACGATCGTGCGCAAGTCCATGAGGATGACGCTCTGGACCTGGCCGAGGTCGGGATCGGCGGCCGCATTCCCGGTGGCGACCGTTTCCCCGGTCTCGACCGCACGTCGCACGACCGAATTGGACAACCCCGTCATGTCCTCGGGCTTGAGAGAGGCGCCGCGCCGGCGCCCGAGATGGACGCGCAGGTCCCCGACCAGGGGGTGGCGGGCCGCATCCGCGCTGCCCTCGACGAGGAGCAGGAAGCCGCGCTCGGCCCGGGTGATCTGCATGACGGCGTCGAGCACCTGCTCGAGCACCTGGCTCAGGACGAGGGTGGAGTTGAGGGCCTGCACCAGCGAGAGGAGGAGCTGCTGCTGCTCGATCCAGGGAAGCTCCGCGACCTGCTCGGTGGAGCCCTCGCCCGTGAGGGGCGAGAACTTGAGGGTGACGTTGCCGAGCTGGATCTGCGCTCCCGGGGGGAGCTCGCTCCTCTGTACGCGCGACGAGTTGACGTAGACGCCGTGGAGACTCCCCTGGTCCTCGATCACGAAAGACCCGTTCTCGTAGACGATGCGGGCGTGGCTCTTCGAGATCGACCGCTCGGTGAGGCTCACGTCGTTGTAGCGGGCGCGGCCGACGGTGTAGGTGCGAGGCCTCAGGAAATGGATCTTTTCGGGGGCGCTGCCGCGCACGACCTCGAGCACGGCAACGGAGAGGCTGATGCCACAGTGCCCGCAGCGGTGGGCGTCCGGGGGATTCTCCCCACCACACTTCGGGCACAACATGGACCAAAGATGATGACCGATGGCGCTCCTGCCCGTCAATCCTGACGCGTCGGGTGGTGAGCGGGACAAGGCCGCGCGCGCGGTGGGCGGCGGCATCCGCGTCCGCATCCTCGCGCCGCTGGCCTGGACGGCGGGACTCCTGGGTCTCTCCCGCGTTCCCGCGTGCGTCCGTG
>WNGB01003891.1_pt1 | contig 40507 bp, 36 predicted proteins | sample 5400681 | NCBI WGS metagenome assembly WNGB01 (sample SAMN13153367, study PRJNA577476) | soil metagenome | isolation source: 115 cm soil or saprolite under grassland replicate 2 | place: USA:California | collected 2016-06-15 | reverse complement strand
TGGCGCGCGAACAAGTGCGGCGGGTGCCGATCGTCGTCCGCGAGAACGAGTTGGTTGGAATGCTCGCGCAAGCCGACGTCGCACGCGCCGAAAAGGAGAAGGCGACCGGCGAAGTGGTCGAGGCTATCTCGCGACCGCCGCGCGGTCCGAGGGTCGCGGGCGCAGACGCCGGCGGCAGCTCGAATGCGGAACGCACCGAGTCGCGGCGAGAGGAGGAGGAAAGGCCGAACCGCTAGACCTCAACTCCTTTTGGTCGAACACGACGAGCGCAAGGCGACCTGCCGATGTGCCAGCTTGGCCGCGCCGCCATTCGCGATGGGTCCCGCCTGGATTCGAACGCCCCTGCTAATCGCTCTTTTCTTGTGCGCGTGGGTGCACCGGTGGGGGCACGCCGTGCGCGCGAATGGTCACGTTTGACGCGTTTGAGCGCGTCCGGAGCAGCTTGGTTCGGTCGTCGGCGCCGCGCTCAGAGCTCGCGTCCGAGGCTCGGGCCTCGTCCTTCGCCCAGATCTCGTGCGCGCTGCTGCCGTCGCGCGAGCTCGATCGTGCGCTCGCGCCATCGCGCGGCTTCACCGCGAAGCCGCTCGTATTGGTTGTCGTCGAGTTCGAACTCATCTCGGCGAAGCCGATCGAACCTCGCGAGCATGTCGGCGAACACTCCAGGGTCGAAGCCGAGGTCTTTCTGCAACGCGAGCTCGCAGAGTCGCTCGAGTCCGTAGCGTGGCTCGAGCGCCATCAGGTCGACGAAGTCTCGAGCTTCCGCGCGTCCGAAGAGCGCGAGCACCTTGTCGACCGCGAGCTCTTCGCCACTGAGCATCGGAGCTGGCGTCCCAGGCTCGGCTGGGAAGAGCCGTGCGTCCGCACCCAAGTCGAGCTCCGTGCGATCGTCGCTGCTCTCGACGACGAGACGAGCGAAGCCGGGGTTCTCCTGAATGTGGCGGACGGTGAGACCGGCTTCGCCGAGGGCACGGTCGACGGCCGGAACGAGCCTGTCGACGGCGTCGGTCGTCGGACCGAAGAAGTCGAGGTCGCGCGTCTGACGACGAACGTCGCCTCGAGCGATCAAGGCGGCGCCGCCGGCAAGTGCGAAGCCTTGCGCTTCCTCAAGACCGGCGATGATCTCGGCGACCTGCTCCTGAAGCGGGCTCAGCACCTACCGAGCGCGGCGGTGACGCTCAACCCAGTCCGCCCATGCGCGCCGAACAGGCGATGGCAGTACGAGCTCGTCCCAGAGCTCGAGCAACTGGTCGGCGTCGATGTAAAAGCGCACGTCGTCTTCGGTCCCCTCGCGCAGGACCTGCTCGTAGACGCGGGCCCGATCGGCGCGGTCGTCGAGGTCGTAGGTGAGGGTTGGGCCGCTCCAGCGAATGTGGAGCGGAAGCTCGACTCGCCCGCGCGCCTTGGGGCGAGACGCTTCGTCAAAGTCGTCGGGCACGGCCACAGGCCGCGCTGCGGGGCCGAGCTCGCGAGTCCGGGTTTGCGCCATCCCTGACCAGTTTACGGAGATGGGCGGCCGCGCTCGCGCAACGCCAACCTTGCGACCGTGTCTTCATTACGAGCGTTGATCACATGCCGTCGGGTGGCGCCCGTAGGCGCGGAAAGTCGCATGAATCCAACGAAGCCGCCCACCCACGATGGCGGCCGAAGACGTCGAATGACAAAGACGTAGACCCCGCGTAGACCCCTACCTCCGCAAGCCGAGGTGGCCGCGGCTGCGAACGCGTCGGTCTGTTCTGCTCAAGGTGTCAGGACGCTTGCGGGCGCTCGTCAGCGGGCGCTCGGCCGGGAGCGAAATTCGCGCTCGGATGGAAGTGACGATCAATGACACCGCCTTATCGTTCGAGTGACTGTGAGACTCAGAGGCTCGGTCTGTATTAGTGTCTTGTGTGACTCTTCGAGTGGCTGGCCGCGTTGGTTGCGTGCCTTTCTAATGATCCCCGGCCCGACGGGCAGCGGTGCTTGGAGGTGGGGCGGGAGAGGCGTAACGTGGAAGCGTGCCGGGTCGGAGCAAGAGCATGCTCGTCACAGCGCTTGCGGGAGTACCGCTCGCCGCCTTCGCGCTCGGGGGCCTGTCGGCCTCAGCCGCAAGCACGACGGTCGGCGCGGACGCGTCTCGGATCGTGCTCGGTAGCGACTGCTATGACGAGCCGCGCACATACAGCGTGCTCCCCGACGGCTCGGGTCTGACCGCGGTCCTCGCGCGAGGTCGTCCGCTGATGCCACTGGCCGTCTCGCGCAACGGCAGCACGATCGCGTACCAAAAGCGGTTCTCCGGCCCGATCTACGTCTCGCGCGCCAACGGAGCCGGCCTCCACCGCGTGGTGCGGAAGGGCAAGTGGCCGGCGCTCTCGCGGGACGGCAGACTGCTCGCCTTCACGAAGGAGACCGGGATTTGGATCGTCGGCACGAACGGACGCGGCTTGCGGCGGCTGACATCGGGTCGCTATGACCAAGCTTCGGACTGGTCACCGAACGGAAAGGCGCTCCTCTTCACACACGCGCCAGCCGGCGACGTCGTCGTTCGGCCGCTCCACGGGAAGAGGGGGCCGGAGCTCGTGCACGCGCGGGCCGGGGAAGCCAAGTGGTCGCCGGATGGTCGCTGGATCGCATACGAGGGGTACGGCCTCACCGTTGTCCGCCCCAACGGCGCAGATCGGCACCGAGTGGGGCCTGGGGTCCATGCGTTCTCGTGGTCACCCGACGGCAAGAGGCTCGCTTTCGTGAGCGCTCTGTCGGATATCGCGATCGTCGGGGTCGACGGCCGGGGGTTGAGGCGAGTGCTCCACAGCCTGTGGGCGACAGGTGACGTCATGTGGTCGCCGGACGCGCGTCGGCTCGCTTTCATGGAGGTTCATGGTCAGCCTCCGCAGCTCTGGGTTGTCGACAGCGACGGGCGGGGAGCCCGTCAGCTGACGAGCGCGTGCCGTAACGCGCTCGTCGGCTGGACGCGGCTCGCACCGCTCCTGCCTGCGGCTCCGCCGAGCGAGCGCCTCATCGGGGGACACACCGTCGCGACCCGCGACCCGATCGCCGCACTCTCCGCCGACGGGGCGAGCGTCGCCTTCTTCGTGAGGTCGTCGCCGACCGACTGCGAGCACGTCACTATCTGGACGCCGGGTGACGAATCCATTCGCCGCCTTGGAAACGTACTCGCGCCGCGCCTTACCCCCGCCCATCCGGGGCGGTGCCCGGACTCCGCAAACAGCACGCGCGCCTCCGTCGCGCTCGCCGGTTCTCGTGCCGCCTGGGTCTCGTACGACGACGAAGACAGCGAGGAGTGCGCGTTCACGCTGAAGTCGGCGACGCTTGCGGTCCCGCAGCCGCTGCTGTTGACCGGCGAAGGTACGGGGACCTATCCCGAGTGCAAGTCCGGCGACGCCTACCACCTGCGCGGCAACGGCGATCTGCTCGTCTTCAACGACCCCTTCGCCGAGCGGCTCGTCCGGATCGGCCTGGGCCGCGAGAGGTGCCAGGGCGCCGGCTCAAGCGGCTTCGGGACGGCCAGCATCTGCACAACACTCCGGCACGGCGCCGATGCCGCCCCCGTGGATTCCGTCTCTGGAGGGCTGATTTCGATCCGACAGCGCAAGACTGCGACGGTGCTCGACGAGCAGGGCAAGCTCCTGCGCGCGTTCACGTTCGCACCGGCGGAGATCGCCGCCGCCCGGCTCGACGGCGACCGCCTTGTCGTCGCGCGCGCCAGCGTGATCGAGGTCTACGACGTGACTACGGGCGTCCGTGAGCTGTCGCGGCCGCTGCCGAACAGCTACCGGTTCGTCGACGTCGACGGCGGCATCGCGGTGCTGCAAAGTGCCGCGACCGTCATGCTGCTTCGGCTCGCCGACCGCCGTTCGCTCACGCTCACGCCCGGCGGCGGCCCCCGGTTCGCCGACCTCGAGCCCCCCGGGCTCTACTACTCGTACGCGACCGGTGACGGCGGTGGGCGGCTTGTCTTCATGCCCCGGGCAGAGGTCTTACGGCAGATCGGCTAGATCAGAGCCGGCTCGCCGCGCCGTTGCGTCATCTCAGCAGCCGGCCGTCCGGCGAACGCCTGCCGCGCGGCGCGTCCGTTTGCGATCCCTCGATTGCGGGCGAGAGGCTCGTTCGCATAAGGATGCATCTATCTCTCCGTCGCTATCGCGGTGGATAGCTGCTGCACGCGGGGCGAGAAGAGCGGCCGGTTTAGCGCTCGATGCTGAGACCGCGGCCGCGCGTTCGCTGGTGGTCGAGTTCGATCAGGCGGCGGGTGGTCTGGAGGATCTCGAGATCTTGCTGGCGGGTGCCGACAGGCTCCGGGACGAGTTTCAGCTCGCCCGCGGTCGTCCGCAGCTCAAGCATCGGCTGCCGGCCCAGGTCCCTCTCGAGCTTCAGCGGCTTGCCATCGGCTCGGCGCGCCTTGAGCTCTTCGAGCGCGGCGCCGAGCCGTCGCCGGTTCTCGTCCTTCATCGAGGGGACGATGTCGATCCCGTCGGTGAGTTCGGGGCTACCTTGGATGACGCGGCCGAGCGCGCCGACCACGATGTAGCGAACGCCTTCTGCGTCGAGTGCTTGCAGGACGGCGATCGGGTCAAACGGCGGTCTCGCCATCAGCGCTGACGGGCCCTGAGCATCGCCTGGAGGCGTTCCTGGGGTGCTCGCTGCAGTGTCTTGTCCAACTGGGCGTCCTGCCGCTTGTCGGGCTCATAGGGCTCGAGATTCGTCTCGAGGTCGTAGCCGCAGGCGCGCAGGATTTCGCGGAGTGTCTCAAGTAAAGAAGTGCACCGACCGGAACCGCCAGGACCCACCGCGGCGGAGCCACCCTCCGGGCGGCACCCCGCCGCGGCCGTGCCCCCGGCACCACCCGACCAGCGCCCCTCCATCACCAGGCGTCAGCACGCGCACTCGCTCAACCGGGTGTCCTGGTGTGAGCGGCCGGTCAGACTGAAAGCATGTTCCGACTGATTGCGGCCATCGCCGTCTTCCCGGTGCTAGCGGTTGGCTGCGGCCGAGGCCATGGCGTGAGTGGCACGACGCTGCTTGGGCGTGTCGACCGGGCATATCGAGACGTCCCGGGCGTGGGGCTGGCGTATTCGTCGTCTCCTGCCCTCGCCCGGTACGGTCCTATCAAGTCGCTCGTTTGGCTTCGCGGCGGGTTAGTCGTCGCGTCGCTCGAGCGCGTGGCTGGTTCCGTCATCGTCTGGCCGGGCGGTAAGCGAACGTACGCGCGGCTTCGCGGCGTTCGCTGCTGGGCTGAGCTAAGCCCGAACGATCAACACACTCCACTCGTCCAGCCGGCGCATAGGTTCCTGCACGCTTCGCGCATGCGCCCTGCAACGCCGAAGCGGACGGCGACGGGATGGCTGCTACCGATCACGTTTCACGAGCCTGCGAGTCGCGGCATCGGCAACGGTCTCCTGGCGCGACCGGCCTTCGGTGGTGTCTATGTACTCGCTGTCGATCGGGGCTCTTACCGCGTGAGCGCGGTCCTCTCCCAGAACGATAGGCGGTGGGTGACTCTTCGGCACTACGCGAGTCGCCCGCCGCTCCCAGTCGAGAGTCTCGTCGCTCGGACGTTCACCTACTGTCCGGGGCGCGCCGCTCTTTTCTCGGAGTCCGTCGCCGTGAGGTAGTCGGCGGCGGCTCGTACACTCTTGGAGTGCCGGTGAAGGTTGTCTCGTGCACGCTGGTCCTTGCGTCCGCGTTGCTCACGGCGGCTTGTGCGCAACAAGGCATAACGGAGGACAGCGTACGTGCGCAGGTGAGGCAATTCATGAGCCCGCCGGGTGGTTTCTTGAAGGTCGTGTCCGTGCCGTCATGCACGAAGGGCGATCGCAAGGACGAGTGGAGCTGCCGCGTCCGCGTGTTCATGCCGACGACGGGCGACAAGTTCAACCTGACGGTCATTGCATCCTGTACCGCCAAGAGATGTGAGCTGGCGCGTAACGACTGGACGGGATACGGCCCAAGCGATGCGCCGTGGATGGCCGTCATCAACGACTGGTACGACGGTGGGATCGATCACATGCATTCGTGCTCAGCGGTGCGGGCCGCTGTCGATCACCTCCCCAAAGACGCTCCAGAGGTAGGAGCCGGCATCAGAGCCTACGAGCGGAAGGTCTGCTGAACGTGAGCGACGGCACAGGAAGCACCGGCTGGCGACGTTGCGCGAGCTCAAGGAAATGAGAACTCACTCGCCGTCAGGCGTTGCCTGGCTTGACGCGTTTCCGTGGGGGCACCGGTGGGGGCACGCCGCGCACAACACCGACATTTCCGGCGTGCATGACTCGCACAACCATGCGATTTCCGTCACGGCGTGCGGTGCTTTATGGGCCCGCCTGGATTCGAACCAGGGACCAACGGATTATGAGACCTGAAGCTGGGCGATCTGGAACGGGTGCATAGCTCTGTTGCGTGCGCTTAGATGCTGCTGGGCGTGACCGATTTGCCTAGGTCGGGACACGGTTTGGGACAACGATCTGATGCCACGATGACGAGTTACGGTATCCCGACGCGATGCTGCAGTTCGGCGAGGCGTCTGACAAAGCCGATCGAAGATGGACCCCCGGTTCGGGCGGTTGCACGCAGAACCCTCTTCTGAGCAACGCCATCATTACGAGGGTTGAACCGGTGTCGTCGCGGGACGCGCAGAGTCGTCCGAGGCCGCATGAGCCCAAGGAACGTGCTCGGCCGCGGTGGCGGCCGAAGACGTCGAGCGACAAAGACGTACACCCCGCGTAGACCCCGGGCCAGCTCGCTACGCCAACCATGTCGGCGCCTCGTTCGCTGTCTGCCGGCGTCGGGATGATGGTCGGGTGCCGCGGATCAGCAGCTTCTACGGGATCGTGATCGCAATGTACTACCGCGACCACCATCCTCCGCACTTCCACGCGATCTATGCCGAGTACGAGGCCCAGATCGTGATCGAAACGCTCGAGCCCCTGGCCGGAGAGCTTCCAGGCCGCGCGCTCAGGCTCGTGCAGGAGTGGGGCGGGATGCATCGCGCTGAGCTAGAAGCGAACTGGGAGAGGGCAGAAGCGCACCTGCCCCTCGATACGATTGAGCCACTGCCATGAGCACCCGCACACGTACAGCGCGTATTCGCAGCGTCGAGCCACTCGAAGGGTTCGTCCTTCGGCTCGGCTTCGATGACGGCTCGATGCGCGAGATCGACCTTGAAGCCGAACTGTGGGGACCGGTCTTCGAGCCACTCTGCCAGGATCCGCAGCTCTTTCGGCAGGTGCGCGTGGACGAGGAACTCGGAACGATCGTGTGGCCAAACGGCGCCGACTTGGACCCCGACGTGCTCTACGGCAACGCCCGTCCGGCGCCTAAAGGCTGACCGGTTTCAAGCGCGCTGCGACGCCTGCCTGCATCAGCGACCTCCCGAGCGATCGGCCGAGTTCGGAACGGGCTCCTGAATGCGGCACGGTCCGGCTGATCGCGTGCGCCAAATCACCTTCGACTCGTCATTGACCCCTTCACCCTATCGTCCCGAGGTAGACCCCTGAGCCCTTCACTTGCAAGAAGTCCCTGCAAATCGCAAAAGCCGACGCGCGGATTCGAACCGCGGACCCCTTCTCCATGAAGAAGGGCCGGTCGTCAAGCGGACGCTGATGGTGCTACGGGCCGCGGGCTCGCTGTCTCGATGGTTGAGCGCTGCTCATTTCTCCATCGCACCCTGGTTGGGGTGATGAGTTTCGTTGGGGCATGCTCCGGTAGCGCAATTCATTTCGGGACCGTCAGGCGGTCAAAGGGACCCTGGCGCCTGCCGGAGCAAAGGGACGGTTGCGGGTGAGCATCCACCAGCTTGCCTCGGCGAGCTTGCGCGCGATCGTGATCGCGGCGACGCTGCCGCCACGGGTGGCGGCCGAGCCGTGCGCGCTGGCGTTCGGCGAGCGCTCGGTAGGGCGGGTAGCAGCGGATCGCGTTGTGCGCCGCTTCGATCAACGCCCAGCGCAGATAGGGCGGGCCGTGCTTGGAGAGCGCGCCGCGGCGGTCGACGTCGCCCGACTGGCGCACGCGCGGACAGAGGCCGGTGTAGCTGATCAACTTCGCCGGTGCCGAGAAGCGATCGATGTCGCCGATCTCGGCGGCGATCGTGTAGCCGAGCACCCAGCCGATCCCGGCGCGCTCATCAGCAACTGCAGATAGCGATGGTCGGCGGCCAGGCGGCGCAGCTCGCGCTCGATCCCGTCGATCTGCTCCTCGAGCACGTCGACCAGGTAAAGACTCGTCGCGACGCTCGAGCGCCACGGCTCGGGCAGCTCGCAGCGCTCGAGGAAGCGCTGCCCACCGACGCCGAAGAGGTCATCGACCGGAGCGCGCAAGCCGTGCTGGAAAAGGATCGCGTGCACGCGGTTCTTGAGCGAGGTGCGCTTGTGCACCAGGTGGAGCCGGAAGCGCGCCCGCTCCCGCTCGCCCCGCACCTCCGGTCCAGGCAGCCAGATCTCCGGCACCAGGTCGCGGCGGGCGAGCTCGGCCAACACCCAGGCGTCGATCCGATCGGTCTTGCACGCGAGCGGCGCGATCCCCTTCGCCCGCTGCGCATCCGCGATCCGCACATCCCAGCCGGCGAGCTCGAGCTGGTCGTGCACGAACCGCGCCCCGGTCATCGACTCGATCGCCGCCAACACCGGCTGCCGATGCTCGCGCTCGAAGCCGTGCACAAGATGCGCGAGCCCATCGCGATCCGGCGGGCAGGCGCCCTCGCCGACCCGCTCACCGTCAGCGGCGAGCGCGTGCCAGTCGAGACGCTTGCGACTGAGATCCAATCCGACGTACAACATCCGTGGGCCTCCTTCCGTGATCACCCGCCGGAGTCTCTCCGGCGAGCCGGAGGCCCTTCTTCATCGGATTCATTACGAGTTAAGCCCGTCTAGTTCATGGGTTCCATGACTTACGAGCAAATGCGGCGGGCGGCGCCGGAAGGCTAGTCCGTGTAGGTCCACAAAAGTCCAGAGCGTTCCAGCGATGTGTTCCAACGGTGTTCCAATCGCGGCCATTCGGGCGGCGGTCAGCCGGACCATCATTCGTACTTGCGGTCGTAATCTCGACGGCCCGCGTCATCTCACGCCCTCACCTGGCGACGCGCGTCCCGCCGCGCAGATTTTCGAGCCTTCGCCGGCTTCGTGAGTTCGCTGTTGAAATGGCTCACCGCCGCGTTCGGCAGCGCTGTGAGCTCGCGCAGGTGCAGGCTGCCGACTGAGGCGAGGCGGCCAACCAGTTCGCTTGGCGCGTTCTCGCCGTGCACGCGGTCGACCAACTCGTCGCTGATCGCCTGGGCGCAGCGATCGGCGGACTCTGCCCAGCCGGCGAAGAACCTGCTCGCCGCCGTGATCGAGGCGAGCTGTATCCGCGCGGCATGCACGAGCACTTCGCGCACGGCGCCCGCCTGCCTGCCGCCCGCAATGTTCGGGCGCGCGCTCGGCGAGGCCGGCGTCTTGTCGTTTCGTTGAGTCGATGCTGTTGCAGCCATGTCAGTCTCCTCTAGGTCGAAAGGCCTCGACGGCCCAGCCGCCGATGGCCAACAGGACGAGCGCCAGCGCGAGGCCGGCGAAGAACAGGCGCCGCTTCACTGGCCGCGGCTTCGGATAGGTCGGTGCTGACCGGCGGAGTCGTGCGCCGGCAGGAGCGAGTTGCTCAGCGCGAAGCGGGCGACCTCGTGGCCGAGCTTCAGGCCGGCGATGTGATCGAAGCGAAAGTGCTGCCCGGCGTAGATCCGGCTTAGACCGGCCTCTTCCGCCGCCGCGGTGAAGCTCGTGAACGAGCGGGTCACGTCCGGCAGGGCCGGCGAGGTGACCGAGAAGCGCTGGTCATCTCCGTAGAAGCTCGCGAGTGCAACGGCGGCCGCGGCGCTGATTGTGCTGTGGGCACCCGGGTACGACGGGTCGGGCGCTGTGTTTACCGAGAGCGGGAGCCAGCTCGGGTCGGCAGCTGTCAGGTGGTTGCCGTCGCTGTCCGCGAGGCGGATCGCCGTCACCGGCCGCCAGAGCCGGTAGGTGTACTTGGCGTCGTAGAAGGCAATTACCGAGTCGGCGACGCTGAGGTTCAAGGCGGCGAACAACCGTGCCGTCGTGGGCAGGTCGCTGTGGTGCGCGAGCGCGACGGTCTGGGCGATCTGGTTCCAGAAGTTTTGGATCGGCGGGTTCCAGAACTTGCCGATCTCGGTCTGGTCGGCAGTCCTCGTCGTGCTCGTTGCGGAACCGAGGCTCTGCACCTCGTTAACCGCAGCGGCGTACGCGTCGCTCGTCAGCGGCGGCGGCGGTCCCGGGCGAAACTGGTCGCCGCGCTCGAGCACGAACGGCGTCACCTGTCCCCAGGTTGTGAATACGGGTGTCGGGAAGTTCGGCGGCGTCGACCGGTAGTCGCCGGGATTCGTGCCGGCGACGAACGGCGGCGCGGCGACGTTCGAGCCGTCGTTCGCACGGATCGCGACAAGGTCGTTCGCGACCTGGTCACCGAGGCGGATGCCTTTGTCTTTTGCCGGTCCGTTCGGGACCTTGGCGAGCTCACCGGCGTAGTCGGCGTCGAGTGCGCTCTGCTGGGAGGGGTAGAGCGCAACGAGAATGGTATGAGCTGCGGCGTCGGCGGCGGCGGTCTCCGACGCCGAACGCGGCGCACGGACGGAGATCAGGTACGGCTCATGCGCGCGGTCGATCGAGTTGACCGCGTCGTAAATCGCGGCGTGGAGGATCGCGAAGTTGCGCGTCGGTTGGATGGTCGCCGGCTGCGCGCCCGGCGTGTTCACGATGGACAGCAGAACCCGGTTCCAGTCGATCACCGCCTGGCCGGATTCACGAGCGCCGTGCGCGTGCCTCTTGGGGTGACGCATGTTCAGTGAGGCCGTTCGGGGCGAGGTGCTCGCGTAGGCGGTGGCCGCGACGACTGCGGTCGCACCGAGTGCGCCGAGTGCGAGTCCGAGAGCGAACAGCCGTACAGAAAACTGTTTCATCACAGTGCTCCTTTTTCGTTGGTGATTGCTGTTGTGTGGAGGTCTCCGGTGAGCGTCCGCGACCACGCGTCGAAGTCGCGGAAATCGCCGCTGAAGAAGATGGCGAGCACGTCGTCGCGCGCCGTCACGAAGACGGCGCGGACACGCTCCGAGGCGAGCAGCTCCCAGTGCAGGTGGCGCCGCTCGTTCGCCGTCGTCGCCCAGCTGATGTCGAGCTCGTACATGCTCACGCGGCGGGATCCAGCGGGTAGAGGAGCGACTCGGGCCTGGTGGCGGGCTCGCCCGCGCCTTTGAGCTTGAAGCTGTGGATGTGCGCGTTTGCGCCCGAACCCTCGACGCGGCTCACGCTGTAGAGCTCTCCGAGCTCGAGGCGTCCGTTGCGGATCGAGAACTGATAGCGGTCGAGCCCACGCGGCGCGGGTCCGGCTGTGCGGTTGCCCTCGGTGTCGAACTCGCTGCCGTGACAGGGACAGCCGAAGCCCGCGGCCAGGGTCGGGACGAGCCCGACCTCGCCGGCACTCGTCCTCTCGAACCTTCGCCGCTGCAGCAGGAGCGGCCCGTTCGGTTGCGTCGGGCAGCCCACGTGGGTGCAGCGGCTGGACATGATCGTGAAGCTCGGCACGTTTCCGACCACTCCGTTGTTGCGGACATACGCGGCGCGGCGCGAGACCTCGCCCGCCCCCGGATCGGAGAGGAAGGTCGCGACGACGAACTGGCCTTCGGGGAACGCGCTGATCGGGCCGAGGTCGACCGCCCGCCGCCGCTGGCCGAGGAACGATGGCAGCACCGCGAACCCGACCGCAGGCAACGCCACGCCCAAGGCGACAAGACCGCCGAGCCCGAGCGTCGCCCGCTCGAGCAGGCGGTTGCGCGGAAACCGCTCCGGGCCCGTCTCCTCGCGGCTACCAGCTGCCGGGCGCGAGACGACCTCTCGCCGAGGCGCACCGCGGTTGCTACGTACCCAGCCGAAGCCGGCGACGACTGCTATCGCGCCGCCGAGCGGCGCGAGTACAACCGGGTTCACGATCAGCCCGATAAACAGCACGGCGATCCCGATCGCGAAGCCGATCGGCCAGACCGTGGCTCCGGACGCGGGATACTCCCGACGCTGTTGCCGCGGCTCCATCAGTCGACCCGGATGGCGAAGACGTCGAGCGCAAGCTCGAGTCCGGCCAGTTCGGCGACGAGCGCGTGGTCCAGTGTTGTACTCATTTGATGCTCCTCCAAGTAAGTGGCCGAGCGAGCCGCGGGCGGCTCAGGAATTCGGTTGTGCTGGCGATGGTGGAGACGGCGGACGCGCGTTCGCACCGTGGCGACCCCCCTGTCTTTCCCGCTCGTTTCACCGCCGAGGCAGGCGTCCTGTTTGGAGGTGCCTCAGCTCACTTCATGAGCGATAGTCGCGGGGGTACGGCGACAGCCGTGACTTTCCGCGCGTGGAGAGTAGGCTCAAGGCATATGAAAGTGGCCGCGGCCACCGGACCGCTGCTCGAGCGGAGCGAGGGGCTGGCGCGGATCGAGTCGGCGCTGGCCGACGCTCGCGCGGGGCGCGGCAGGTTCGTGGTGATCGAAGGGCCGGCCGGGATTGGTAAGACGGCGCTGCTCGCGGCGGCGCGGACCGCGGCTGCGGATGGCGGAATGCGCGTGTTGCGGTCGCGGGGGACCGAGCTGGAGCGCGATTTCGCCTTCGGAGTAGTGCCCAGCTTTTCGAGCCGCCGCTGGCCGAGGCATCAGAGCTCGACCGCGCCGATCTGCTGCAAGCCGGTGCCGGCGTGGCGGCCGGCCTGCTCGGGCTCCCGGGCGCCCCGGCTGCGGACGGGCTGCCCTCGTCGGGCGTCGATCCTTCGTTCGCGATCGTCCACGGCCTTTACTGGCTGTGCGCGAATCTGGCTGCTGTGGGTCCGCTCTGCGTGGTCGTCGACGACGCACACTGGGCGGACGCGCCATCCCTGCGCTACCTGGCGTTTCTGCTCACGCGCCTCGAAGAGCTGGACGTCGCGCTCGTCCTAGCGGCCCGCCCGCGGGAGGCGGGCACCGATGCTGAACTGCTCGAGACGGTCACGACCGATCCGGCCGCTGACGTGATTCGTCTGCCGCCGCTGACAAGAACAGCGGTCGCCCAGCTCGTGGAGTCGAAGCTCGCTGGGGTTCCGGATCCGGTCTTCGTCGACGCCTGCCTACGCGCAACACGAGGGACGCCGTTCCTGATGCGCCTGCTCGTTGAGGCGCTGAGCGAAGAAGGAATCGCACCGACCGCAGAGGCAGCGCGTCACGTCGAAAGAATCGGTGCACGACCGGTCGGCCGCTCGATTCGCCTCCGGCTCCGGAGGCTGCCGGAGCATGCCGGACGGCTGGCTCGTGCGCTCGCGGTGCTCGAACAGAGCGACCTTCTCCAAGCGACGCGACTTGCAGGCCTCGAAGAGACCGAGGCAGCCGAAGCAACCGAACTCCTGACTACCGCGGGGATTCTTGAATCCGGCCGGCCGCTGACGTTCAGCCACCCGATCGTCCGGAGCGGAATCTATTCGGAACTATCCAGCGCAGAACGCGCACAGGGCCACCGTCTTGCCGCCCGACTGCTCGCCGAGCAGCCGGACGCGAACGAGCACGTCGCCAAGCACCTGCTGCTCAGCGAGCCCGCCGCGGATGCTTGGGTCGTCGACCGGCTCGTCGAGGCCGGCCGCGCGGCGGCAGGGAACGGCGCTCCCGAGTCGGCAGCTGTCTTCCTGCGCCGAGTGCTCGCTGAACCACCACCGCCGGGGGACAGGTCGGGATTGCTGCTGGAACTCGGCATGGCCGAGGCGAGCGCCGGGCTTGACGGCTGGCCCGAGCACTTGCAGAAGGCCGTGGACGCCACGCCGGATTCCGCGGCAGCCGCCAGCGCGTCCATGGTGCTGGGGCTCGCGCTCAGCCGCGCTCAGCGCTTCGCGGAGGCGCTCGAGGTTCTCGATCGCGCAGCGTCGGCGCTCGATTCTCGGCACTCCGAGCTCGCGCTCGTGCTCGAGGCTGCCGCCGTGGTTGCCGGGACGAACGACCCGACGACCGCACCGTCCGTCGCGCTCCGCCGTGAGACATTGTGCGAGCGGGCCGCGGACGACCCGGCGGCGCCACCTGAGCTGCTGGCAGCGGCCGCGCTCATCTCCATCCTCACCAACGAGCCCGCCGAGGTCGGCGCCGCCCTTGCGACCCGCGCGCTGGCTGCAGGCAGCGGACAGCCAGGCTCGGAGGGCAGGCCGTGGTTCTCGTTCGCTACGTGGATGTCGCAGACGACGCTCTCGCTGGTTTGGGCCGAGCGGTATGCCCAGGTGCGGCCGCTGCTCGATGCCTCGATCGCGCAGGCACGGGTGACCGGCGACAGCAGCCGGCTTGCCGCGGGCCTGCGCGATCGAGGCTGGATCGCGCTCCGACGCGGCGATCTATGCGCCGCGGAGATAGACACGCGGACAGCGCTCGCCGCGACCGACCTCCCTGCACCAACCATGTACCGCGTCCTGAACGGCGGCGTGCTCGTCAAGGCGCTCGTCGATCAGGGCGAGTTGGACGAGGCAGAGCAGGCGCTCGCGCCGCTCGACTCCGAGGCAGAGAGCGGATTCGTCACGGTCGCAGTTCTTCGCCTCTCCCGCGGCGCGCTCCGGATTGCACAAGGACGAGTCGCCGAAGGGCTGGAGGACTTCCTGGCCGTTGGAGCAGACCTGACGCGTGCGATGGTCACCTGCCCGAGTTTCCTTCCTTGGCGATCTGAGGCAGCGCTCGCCCATCTCGCACTCGGCGACCGCGAGTCGGCTGAACGCTTCGCGGCACAGGAGCTCGAGCTCGCGCAGGCATTCGGCGCCCCGCGCGCACTCGGCGTGGCGAAGCGTGCTGCCGGGGTCGTGGCCGGCGGCGACCGTGGAGAGGTCCTGCTCCGTGAGGCCATCGAAGCCTTTGAGCGGGGCGACGCCGGGTTGGAAAGAGCGCGCGCTCTCGCTGACCTCGGCGCGATGCTTCGGCGACGCAACCGGCGCACCGAAGCACGAGAGCTGCTACGCGAGGCGCTCGACACCGCCTATCGCGCGGGCGCCAGACCGCTCGCCGAACAGGCCGAGACAGAGCTCCGCGCCACCGGCGCACGCCCGCGCCGGGTGGTTCTCACGGGACTCGACTCGCTGACGGCCAGCGAGCGCCGCATCGCAGAGTTCGCCGGCCAGGGCCTTACCAACCGCGAGATCGCCCAGACACTGTTCATCACCACACGCACGGTCGAGGGTCACCTCACGAGCATCTTCCGCAAGCTGCGTGTCGACTCGCGAGACGAGCTTCCTGCCGCACTAGCCGGCGGCGCTCCAGTCCCGGCCTAGCGTCCCGAAAGACCGAGGTAAAAAAACAGGGGGGTCGCCACGGTGCGAACGCGCGCCCGCCGTCTCCACCATCGCCGAGACAAACCAAATCCCCGAGCCGGCCGCGGCGCACGAAAAGGAGACATGCACAGATGAAGAGCCTATTCGACTCAAAGGGTCGCGCACCGTGCGCCCGTGTGGCTCGTTTCGCCGCCTTCAACACGACAGTCAACCGCCGGCCACTGACCCACTTCAGAAAGGAACTCTCATGAAGCGCAAGATCACACTGTTCATCGCCGCCGCCGCGTCCTTGGGGATCGCGCTAACCGCCGCCGGCTGCGGCGGCTCTGCGAGCGGCTCACCGTATTCCTCAGCGCCTTACGGCTCTGCCGACAAGACGAGCGTCCCGAATGGCGTGGCCGGCGCGGCCAAGGTCGGCGTCGCGAACCCGCCGCTGGGCCGCATCATCGTCGACAGCAACGGCCGCACGCTCTACCTGTTCGAGAAGGACAAGAACCGTCGCAGCGCCTGCTCTGGACAGTGCGCAACGTACTGGCCGCCGCTGCTCACCCACGGCAAGCCCGTGGCTCGCGCCGGTGTGAAGCAGTCGCTGCTCGGAACGACCCGGCGCGCAAACGGCAGCCAACAGGTGACCTACGCCGGCCATCCGCTCTACCGGTTCGTCCAAGACGTGAAGCCGGGCCAGACCAAGGGCCAGGGCTCACGGGCGTTCGGCGCCGGCTGGGACGTGCTCTCACCGGCAGGAAAGAAGATCGAGTCCGATGGCTGACAGAGCCACCAACCCTGCACGGGCCGTCGCCAGCGACGACGGCCCGTCGGCCGCAACGGGCGAATACGTGATCGCGCCGACGCGAGAACTGGCTCAGCGGCTCAGCGGGACCCTCGAAGTCCTGCTCCTTTGGCACCCCGAGACCGACCGGCTGGAGCTTTTCGTCCGCGACATGGCAACCGACCCGGGCTTTCGCATTGAGGTCGCGCCGGCCAACGCGATCGACGCGTTCTACCACCCCTACGCCTACGCGGCCAGGCGCGAGAACTCTCACCGCGTAGTCCGAACCGAGACGACGATCGTCGATGGCTAGCGTCCAAGGCCTACAGGAAGCGATCCACATGCTCGTCGCAAAGCGGCAGGCGTTGCACGAGCGCGGCGCCGGCCGCAACGAACTCGAGTCGAACCGGCTCGAGCTCGCGAGCCGCAACAGCAGCTCTCCCATGCGCTGATCGACCGCTGCCTTCGCCGCGCCGATGGGTAGGTAAGCGGTTCGAGACTTGCAGAGGCCGCGGATGGAGCCGGAGCCTTTATGGAGGCCCCAGGGGCCGCAGAAGACACTGACCAGAAAGTGCTTTTGCCAACGCACCTCTTTTGTCCACCGACATCGACAGCTGTTGTCGCGCGAGCGACTCCCGCAGGGACGCTCGGCGATCGCGGGTCAGCGCAAACTCGATCCCTAATCGGACAGGCCTCTCCCGCCGTCGACGACAAGCCGTTGGCCGGTGATGAAGCCTGCTCCTTTCGAGGCGAAGAAGCTGACCGCCTCCGCGATGTCCTCGGGCGTCCCCATGCGGCCGGCTGGGACAGTGGCCAGGTAGGCGGACTTGATCTCGTCGGAAACAGCTGCGTGCCGCTCGACAGGGATGAAACCGGGCGCGATCGTGTTGACGGTGATGCCGTATTGGGCAAGCTCGCGCGCCCAGCTGCGGGTGAGGCCGATCTGCGCGGCCTTCGCAGTGGCGTAGGCCGATCTTCCGGGCGGCGGTCGGTCGACGACCTCGGAGTCGATCTGGATGATGCGACCGAACCCTCGCGCCTGCATCGCGGGAAGAACTGCGCGCCCGAGAAGAACGGGGCTCTTGACGAAGAACTCGAGCTGCGCGAGGTGATCGGCCCATCCCACTTCGCGCAATGGTGCTTCCGGCTGGGGGCCGGTCGCGTTGAGTACGAGCACCGAGATTTCGCCGAGGCGAGCGACGACTGAAGCTACGAGGTCAGTGACCTGTTGCTCGTCGGTAACGTCGGCTACGAAGGCGCCGGCGACGCCGCCTTCGTCCTGGGTTCATCCCCGCCGCCGTGGAGACCGTTAACGGCCACGGCCAAGCCGTCACGCGCCAGCCGTCGTGCTATGAACCGGCCTAACCCGCGCGAGCTTCCGGTCACGAGAGCGACCTGCTGCTGTGCATCGACCACGCGCACAATCATCCTTTCTCTCGCCGCTCGGCGGCGGCGAGCCTTCGGAGTGAGCGCCAAGCAGCCCGCGGGAGCACTCTTCCACGCGCCAGACAGGGAGTGCGAAGCGGCGGCGTGTGCGCGCCATGAGTGCGTGGGCGAGTCCAGCCGAGCGCTCGACCCAGGCCCCCGATCAGGATCTCCTCGGCCGGGAACCGGCGGCGCGTCCGCGATCGCTTGCAGCGGACGGCGCCGCCGACGCGACCCTCTGCGTGGACTCCGCTTCGTTCGAGCCGGCCAAGGGCGTAGAGCCCGTGCAACCAGGAAAAACGGGTCTGGATCGCTGTCAGGTGCGTTGCAGCCCGCGTCCAGGCTGAAGCAAAGGCGCGTCCGGCCTGTTCGCCGTCTGCTGCGCACGGCGGTTCGTTGGAACACGCTTTTGCAGGGCAGTATTCCCCGAGCCCCGTCGCGGAGGACTGCCGAGTTCCAACGATTCAGCCTGCAAATGAACTCAAGCCGACGCGCGGATTCGAACCGCGGACCCCTTCATTACGAGTGAAGGAACGAGCTCGTTTGCTGTCGCGTCAGGCCGGTGCATGCCGCGCGGCTAGGCCGAAAGCTGCGACCAGAACCGAACCGGAACGACAGCGCACGACTACCTCGTGTGCGCGTGGTGTGCGCGTCGCCGTTGCGAGCAGGTACGCGCTCGAGGCCTCTTTCCAGGTGGCTGCTCCGGCCCGAACGTGGCCGACGTCGCACGCGACGTGGATCGTCAGGCGCTCTCGCGTCGAAGTAACTGCAGGAGAGGGGGCCGCGTGACCGGCCCCCTCCGCGGCGTCACCGCTCGGGCGGCACTCAGTCGTCCGGTCCTTTGAGCTTGTCTCGGGTCGAAACGAAGATGTCGCCCATCCCTTCAGGCCGCGGAGTGCGGCCGAAGTACAACGTCTGCGCGTCTGACGAGAGCGACGGGCAAGTCTCGCCGACGGCCGTGTTGACCGTGTCTCCGAGCTTGGTCGGAGGCGACGGCATGAAGGGCGCGTTCGTCGTCGAGTAGGGGAACCGCAGCGCGCCGAGCAACGACGCCGTCGGTGTGGCGACCTTTGGCCCGGTTAGGTGTGCGCGGAGCCAGGGTAGGTGTGCGCGGAGCCAGGGGGAAAGCCGCAATCCTTTCCAGTCCGATGCGGCTGGGACGCTGACGGCTCGCCCTACACGGGCCCGGCGCCCCCTGGCTCCACAGCGCCCATTGTGTGGCGGCGTACGCGGCGTTGTCCATCGGCCGTCCGGCCTATTTCGAAGTGGCCCTAGTAAGCAGTGGAAACGATCACGAGGGAGAACGGAGCTCGGGGCTGGAACGCCCCTGGCCAAGGTTTGACTGGTGTGCCTCCGCCGACGCCCGGAGAGCGGCGTCGTCTCGTCAGCAAACATGCTCGCGATGAGGTGCTGCTGGCTGGCGAATCGAGTGGCGAACGGGCAGAGGTTCATCGTCCCGACAACCTGAACGCGGCATCGCTGCTCTGTTCGGAAAAGCAGATGCCAGGCGCGACGCGAATATCGGCACCCCACAGGCGATCCGAACGCCCGGGCGCTACGCGTCCAAGCACCCTTCTCACCCCGGAGATTGGCCGCACTCTGATCGACGCGTCGTGCCGGCCGGAAGGCCGCAACGGCGGCGACCCCTAACGGCTGGACCGAATGTTGCCGAGCGCGAGCCACGAGGATCAGATCGTGAACCTCGGGCTGATGGCGACGGACTTCCCGCAGTACCGCCTGAGCTTCGACCGCCCCGAGTAGGCGTCACGTAGCACGCGAGCAACAGGACCCGACCCGGATGCGGCCCACGGGTCGGGCGTCTGTTTCGAGCCCGAGGCTGCAGGCAGCCCTAGGGGCGCGTCCGGAAAGTCGTCGTTTGCGGTCCGGTCGAGGTCCTACGCTCGGCAGAGCGTTTCTGTCGTCGAGCGAGGAGGGCTGGGCGGTGGCGATGGGTGAGGCACGGACGAGGGAGTCGGCGCGGCAGATCGCGATGGTTTGCTTGGACGAGTTGGTGCCCGTGGACGACCGCTACCGGCGCATCGATGAGTTGGTTGGCGATTGGGGCTTCGTGCGCGAGGCGGCGCGGCCCTACTACAGCGAGGGGATCGGCCGTCCCTCGATCGATCCGACGGTGCTGTTGAAGCTGATGCTGGCGGGAGCGTTGGAGGGGATCGCTTCGATGCGTGAGCTCTTGCGGGTCGCGGAGCTGCGCCTCGATCTGCGCCTCTTCCTCGGGTACGACTTGGGCGAGCGGCTGCCCGCGCACCAGACGATCTCGGATGCGCAAACGCAGCGGTTCGCCGACGGCGAAGTGTTCGAGCGGCTCTTCCTGCGCACGGTCGCGTTGTGCAAGCAGCACGGGTTGATCGAGGGCAGCCACCTCTCCGTTGACGGTTTCCACGCGGAGGCGAACGCGGCCCTGCGGAGTCTGCGCGCGAGCCTGGAGCCGCTCGCCGGGGAAGCCGAGGCGGAGCCACGAGCCGGATACGAGGCCGCGAGCGAGCCGCCGCAGCTGCGCTTGGCCGAGCCGCGTTCGGGGCCGACGCCGAAACGGAAGGCGACGAACGCGACCGCGGTCTCGACCAGCGATCCGGACGCGCGGCTGAAGGGGAAGCCGGGGCAGCGCCCGCACCTCGTCCACCGCGGCCAGGTCGCGGTCGATCCGAAGAAGCGCTGCGTCGCCGGCTGCCTGGGCGAGCGTGCGGAAGGCTACGAAGGCGACGCGCTGGCACCGCTGCTCGACCGCGTCCGCTTCGTGCTGCCGGACCTCGCGAGCGTCGGCGCCGACCAGGGTTTCGCCGCCGAGCGCGTCTGGCAGGACGCCGCCGAGCGAGAGATCGTTGCGTACATCCCACCGCAGAAGACGATGCTGCCGCGCGACGGTCGCGAGCCGCGCACGAACGCGCAGCGACTCGCGCTCGAGGCCCGCGCACGCGCGAAAAGCGACGCCGGCATCTGGGCCTACCGGCAGCGGATGGCGGACGCCGAGGGTGTGATCGCCGAGCTGAAGAACCAGCACGGGCTCGACCGCGTCCGCTGCCGCGGCACCCCCGCCTTCCACGCGCAACTGCTGCTCGGCTGCGCCGCGATCAACCTGAAACGGCTCGCCAAGCACGCGCCCAACGCGCACCAGGGCGTCGCCGCAGCGCCGAAAGCGGCCAGCGCGGCGATCAGCAGCGCCGGCGATCGGCGCGAGCGCGTCACTCAGCACCCGACGATCCAACTCAGTCACCAACCACTCGTCTGGACCGTGAGCCTGTGCCTCAACTGACCTCATCGAGAACCCGTTTACGGACAGGCCCCTAGAGCGCCCCCGGCAGGCCTCCGGCGGCCAACCTCTCGGGCTGACCGGCCGGAGGCCGTCCAGCGATCCTTTAGAGCGCGGCGCGCGATAGCGGTTCCGCCGCGCCTCCACCGATGCTGGATCGACGCGAGGAAGGCGACTTACTTGGTCGGCTGGTAGAAGAAGTAGTCGGCCGTGTAAGGCACAAACGCCTTATTACCGACGTCTGTTACCGAGCTGCAGCCCGTCTTCGGTGCGAGCCCTCCAGTGGTGTTCAGCCGCTGGACGAAGGTGGTGTTCGCCAGCTTTTCGCCACCGGTCGGTCCGTTCTGGTGTCCAACCGCATCGAGCAGGAGCCAGGCAATCGCTTCCTGGTCGACGGTGACCGCTCCATTGGGTTGGTGCACCTTGGCCCAGACCCTGCTCGTGTCCTTGTCCTGCCACGTGGCGCGGATGATGCCATCGGCCACCACCTTTGGATCAGCGTTAGGTTCATCCGGGTTGGGGCTGTTGTAGTGGGTGATGATTTGCACACCGTCTTCGCCGGAGAGGGTGGCCTGCGGCGTGAAGAGTACGTAGGCGACGCCGGCGCCTGAGGGCTGGCAGACGTAGTTCTGGGTGCCGACAGCGTGAGTCCCCAGGAACAGCTTGTTCCCCGCTGGCACCGGCGCCATGTCGACGGGCAGGGGTGGCGGTGTAATAGCGCCGGTCGTGGCCGCCTGCGGCGACGAGGGCGTGAAAGCCGTAATAGTGGCGACTCCCGCCAACACCATGCCTGCTACGGCCAAACCTCCGATCGTTCCGAACAACTTTGACTTCAAAGTCCTATACGACATTTTGATTTCTCCTTATTCGCCTTGTGGGGGGTTTGTTGCGACGGCCGCCGTCAGTACGACGGGCACTAGTGCAGTCACCTTCCATTCTCTAATTCGTGTTCACCTCCGTCATCGAGTAAGCGAGACGACATCGTGCGGCCCGCGAGGTTTCGTTCGCACCGTGGCAACCCCCCTGTCTTTTGAAGCCGACGTCCTAGTGGTGGACGAGAGCCGTCGAGCCCTTCGAGGCGAGCTGGATCCGCGCGGCATGCACAAGCACCTCGCGCAGGCGTCCGTCTTCCTGCCCCCGTGACGCTCGGGCGCACGCTCGCCGAGGCGGGCGTTTTGTCGTTTCGTCGAGTCGACGCTGTTGCAGCAATGCCGGTCTCCTTTGGGTCGGAGGGCCTCGACGGCCTACTAGCCGCCGACGGCCAGAGCACGAACGCCAGCACGGCTCCCGTTCGCTGCGCTCGCACTCCGACTGCGACGCTCGCGACTCGTCCGCCTCATGGCTCGCATGGACGGCGGCTGCCATCGCCGTACTCGCGCTCCTCGCAGCGCTTCCGGCTCTCGGATTCGACCTGCGGTGTCGCTGATCAGCTCCTCGAGGGCAGGGGGCCTCCGCGGAGGCCCCCTGCTGATTCGCGTGGTCGGTGGGTCAGTCCTGGATCAGGATGTCGAGGCCGGTGCCGCCGTCGAGGATGTCGAGACCGGGGCCGCCGACCAGGATGTCGTCGCCGTCGCCGCCGAGTAGAACGTCGTCCCCGGCACCGCCCTGCAGGACGTCGTCGCCAGCGCCGCCGTCGAGCGTGAGCGCGACTGAGTTGTCCGCGAATCCTCCTGCATCGATGAGGTCGGAGCCGTCGAGGGCCTTGACGAGGAGCGTGTCGCTGACGGGCTCGGCGTTCGCGACGTTGACCGCGGCCGCGAGGCCAAGCACGCTGGCCACGCCGTGGTTGCCGACGACCGCGATGAAGTCGTTGCCGTTGGTGCCGCTGACGATCACGTGGTCCGGCTGGCCGTCGCCGCCGCCCGTGGCTGCGAGGTCGAGGTTCACCTTGTCGACGTCGGTTCCGGTCAGGTCGTTGACGGTGATCGTGTCGACGCCGCCGAGGGCGTTGAAGTCGACCTGCTCGACGCCGGCGGTGTCCATGGTGATGGTGGCGATGTCGCGCGTGAACCTGAGGCGGTTGCCGTTCGCCGACAGGTCGACCTTCTCGGCGATGTTCGCGCCGTTGAAGAGCAGCGTGTCGGTGCCGTCCTGGCCCTCGACGATGTCGCTGCCCTCGCCCGGGTTCCAGACGAACGTGTCGTCGCCGGGCCCCAGGAACGCGGTGTCGTTGCCGGCGTTGCCGTCGATCGAGTCGTCTCCGCTCCCGCCGAGCAGTGTGTCGACGCCGGCTCCGCCGGCGAGAATGAGCTTGATCGCGCTCGCTGCGAGTGCAGATGCGTCGACCGAGTCGTCGCCGCCGCGCCCGTCGATCGCGAGCGTGTCGGCGGATGCCTCCGCGTTCGTCACCTGCACCGTCGCAGCGAGGCCGCTCACCCGTGCCGAGCCGTCGACGCCGGTGGCGGTGATGCGGTCGTTGCCCGCGGTGCCGTTGACGATGACGCTGTCGATCTGGCCGTCGCCGCCGCCCGCGGCGGCCGCGAGGTCGAGCGTGAGCGTGTCGACGTCGGTGCCGGTGAGGTCGGCGACGTTGACGGTGTCGGCACCACCGAGCGCGTTGAAGTCGACCTGCTCGACACCGGCCGTGTCCATGACGATGTTGCCGGGGTTGCGGAAGAACCTGAGGCGGTTGCCGTTCGCAGACACGTCAACGGTCTCGGGGCCGTTGGCGCCGTTGAAGAGCATCGTGTCGGTGCCGTCCTGGCCCTCGACGATGTCGCTGCCGTCGCCCGGATCCCAGACGAACGTGTCGTCGCCGGCGCCCAGGAATCCGACGTCGTCGCCGCGGTTGCCGTCGATCGAGTCGCTCCCATCGCCGCCGAACAGCGTCTCCGCACCGGAGCCGCCGAGCAGCGTGTCGTTGCCGTCGCCGCCGTCGATCGTCGTCGGGATTGTGTCGGTGAAAACGCCGTTGCTCTCGTCGACGCGCACCCGGTCGTCGCCCGCGCGGGCGTCCAGTTCGATCTCCGCGACGCGGTCGCGCTCGAAGCTGAAGTCGGCGGAGCCGTCCTCGTCCACGTCGACCTCGAGGTTGCCCGCGTCGCCGGCCCGAAGGCGGAGCGCGATCTTCTCGCTTGCGTTTGTGCCCTCGATCTTCAGTGCCCCGTGCTTGAGCTTCGGGCGCTTGAATTTGTCGTGCTTGAGCGGATGCGTCGGCTTTTCGGAAGAGACGGCCGGTTTGGCAGTTCCCTGCGCGGCCGCGATCCCGATTGCGCCGGCTGCGACCGCCGCCCCGGCGAGCACAGCCGCGAGTCGCGCAGTGCGCAACTCCGTGATTCGAACGAGGTGCTTCATCTGTGCAGGTCTCCTCTCGTATGAGCCGCGGTGCGGCTCGGAGATGTCGTTGTCCAAGCGATGGTGGAAGCGGCGGCCGCGCGCTCGCACCGTGGCGACCCCCCTGTCTTTTGCTCAGCGCGGGCGTCGCGCTCGAGCAAGGATCGGCCGCGACGCAGCCGACTGACGCGGCGTTCCGAGAAACGTCGAACCCGGTCCGGCTCGAGATGGTGCGAACCGGGAGTGCATAGGATCGTCGCCGTGAGCGGGAGAGCTGTTCGCCGGGTTGTGACGGGCACGATCGACGGCCGTTCGCACGTTGTCCGAGACGATCTCGTCCAGGCCGTCACCGTCGCGCCGCTTCCCGGCTACGCGTGGCACCGTCTCTGGGGTTTCGATCGTCGACCCGGCGACCCGACGAGCGCCGAACTCGACAGTCCGCCGGCGCACTTCCCACCGCCCGGCGGTCTTCGATACCACGTCTATACGGTCCCCCCATACCATTCCCAGCCTTCGCAAACGCTCTCGGGCGAGGACGAGCGAGAGCTCGAAGAGCGGCTTCCCGGACGGGCCGCCTACATGGAATCGGCGCAGGACGGGATGCACCGTACGCCGACCGTCGATCTTATCTGCGTGCTGTCAGGGGAGATCTGGCTCGAACTCGACGCTGAGGAGGTCCTCCTTCGGGAGGGCGACTGCGTGGTTCAGAACGGTACGAGACACGCCTGGCGGAACAAGAGCGACAGCCCCTGCACGATGGCCGCCGTGCTCGTCGGCGTAGACGCGCGCTGATCCCCTACGCCGGGACCAGAGCGCGCCCTGCGAGTGCGCCGGGAAGCTCGTCTCTCGAGTCGACCTGTAGCTTGCGGTAGACGCTCGTGAGATGACCTTCGACCGTGCGCGCCGTGACGAAGAGGGTCTGGGCGATCTCGCGGTTGCTGAGGCCCCGGCCGGCGAACTCGGCGACGCGGCGCTCGCTGGCCGTCAGTGAATCGAGCCCCCTGAGAACGACGCGGCGCGGCCGCGCACCGGTTGCACGGAGCTCGGTCTCGGCGTACGCGGCGAGGGGTCTGGCGCCCGCGCGGTGAGCAGTGTCGAGTGCCTCGCGGAGCAGCTCGCGCGCCTCGGTGCGCCGGTTGCGCCGCCGGAGCAGCCCGCCGAGGTCGGCGAGTGCGCGTGCTCTCGCCAAGCTTGCGTCGCCCTCCTCGAACGCGTCGACGGCTTCGCGGAGCAGAGACGCTCCACGGTCACCGCCGGCAATGACGCCGGCGGCACGCTTCGCCACGCCGAGCGCGCGCGGGGTGCCGAATGCCCGGGCGAGCTCGAGCTCCTCATCTGCGAGGCGTCCCGCCGATTCGCGATCGCCGAGCGCGAGATGCGCGAGCGCGGCTTCCGATCGCCAGGGGAGATAGCTCGGGCAGGTGATCGCCGCTCGTGTGAGCGCCAGGCCAACGGCCAGGAAGTCCTCCAGCCCTTCCGCGACTCGTCCCTGTTCGACGCGCAGCCGGCCGCGGGCGACGCGAAGGACTGCAGCCGTGATCGATCCGCTCTCTGCTTCGGAGTCGAGCGGTAGCGCCAGCTCGGCCGCGTCGAGCTCGCCCTGATCCACGAGCGTCTCGACGAGCACACCGGCGTTCAGGACGCGGTACAGGGTTGGCGCGGGGAGCTCGCACGCGACAAGTGCCGTCCGGGCGTCTCCCTCGGCGGCGATCAGATCGCCGCGGCGAAGCGCGATCCAGCCGCGGTGAGCGAGGCCCACAGCGAGCCGGCCGCCGTCGCCGGACGCGCGTGCCTGCGCGATCGAAGCATCGAGCAACGGCCGAACCTGAGAGTCCCGCTCGGCCCAAAGCAGCGAAAGCGTCGCCTGCGAGAACCACGTCGCGAACGCGAACCACGGCGGGATCCCCGACTGCGGCGGCGCAGTCCCTCCGGCGAGCAGCGCACGGGCGGCAAGGTCGGCCCCGACCTCGGCGGGCTCGTTCGAGAGGACGGAGATGAACGCGGCCGCCGCCAGCAGCTCGGGCGGCGCCGCCGGACCATCCGCGGCGCGGGCGAGCGACTCGCGTCGGAGGGCGACCGACGGCGCGGTCGAAGGATCGTTGAGCGCGGAGACGACGACTGCGGCTTCGAGCGCCAGCGCCAGGTCCGAGTCGGGAGTGGCGAACGACGTCACGGCCCGATCGAGCACCGTGACCGCCTCCCCGAAGCGCTGGGCGCGGCTGAGCGCAAGCCCGAGCACGAGGGCGTACACACCGGCTACTTCGGCCTTCGGAGCGGTGTCGACGGCCTGCTGCAAGTGCTCAGGCCAGTCGGCCAGCCCAGCGCTCGCCTCGGCCATTCCGAGGTCGAGCAGCAATGCCGGCCGGTCGCCCGGCGGCGGTGGCTCGGCGAGCGCGCGGCGCAGGAAGACGGCCTCCGACTCGGGAGCGCCCTGCTTTCCCGCCGCGCAGGCCCTCTCGATCAGCCGCTCGACGACCCAGGGATCGGCGGCGGGCTCGCTGACGAGGAGGTGCCTGGCGACGCGCTCGTCCCTGCCCGGTTGCTCGGCAAGAACTCGAGCGGCAAGGCGGTGGCCCTGGGCGCGCTCTGGTCCGGAGAGCTCCGAGTAGATACCGCTACGGACAATCGGGTGGATGAACGTCAGCGGCCGGCCGGGCTCGAGGATTCCCGCGGTCGTCAGCAATCCGGCTGCTTCGGCTGCCTCGGCCTCGTCGAGGCTTGCGAGTCGCGCCGCTTCGAGAACATCGCCGTGCTCGAGGACCGCCAGCGCCCGCGCGAGCCGCCCCGCATGCTCCGGCAGCCGGCGGAGCCTGAGCCGAATCGAGCGACCGACCGTTCGTGCCCCGATCCTCTCGACGTGGCGCGCGGCCTCCGCGGTCGGAGCAATGCCTCCCTCGCTGAGCGCGTCCACGAGGACGCGCATCAGGAACGGCGTCCCGCGCGTTGCACGCAGGCAGGCATCGACGAAGACCGGATCCGGAACTCCGGCGAGCCTCGACTCGACAAGCTGAGCGACGGCCGCGCTCGTCAGCGGGAGGAGACGGATCACATCGGCCGCGGGATCGCTCGTCACCGTTGCGAGCAGCCCAGCGTCGGTGCCGGCCTCGCAAGGGCGGGTCGCCAGGACGAGCGCAACGTCCAGCTCTTCGAGACGCGTAAGCAGAAACGCCAGGTAGCGGAGTGAGGGGGCGTCTATCCAGTGCGCGTCGTCGACGACGATGCAGAGCGGGCCCGCGGCGGCCAGGTTGGCGCACAACCAGTAGAGGCCGTGGAGGATCGCGAACGAGGGATCGACAGCCGACGAGTGCGGGCCGCCCGCAGCAGGTGCGCCTGGAAGCCCGAGGATGCCTGCCGCCACGCCCGCCGCGGACTGGAGCAGATCGGCGAGCTCGAGTTCCGACGCCTCGGCCAGCTGCGGCTCGAAAAGCTGACGCACTACTCCAAAGGCGAAATCGCGCTCCAACTCGGTCCCGCGCGACCGGAGCACGCGCATCCCGCTCTCTGCCGCCGCCGCTCGCGCCGCAGTCAACACCGCCGTCTTACCAATCCCGGCCGGCCCTTCGATTACCAGGAACCTGCCTCGGCCCGTGCGAGCTTCGGCCAACGCCCGGTCGATCCATGCCAGCTCCTCACTTCGTTCGAGGAGCGTTCCGGTCGCCGCAGCACGTTCAGCGTCGAGGGGACCGACGAGGCGCGGAAAGTCGTCGGCTTCCGCCGAGTGCGACGGCGCCAGAAGACCGTGACGCGTCATTGCGTGCTGGAGCGGAACGGTCAACGTCTCTCGTCCATCTGCGCGCTACAACGACGGAATCGCGTCCGGAAGTCCAGGGAGCCGATATCCGATCGCTCACCGGGTGCGTCTGCCCGCGGCCCGAACGCGCGCCGCTGCAAAAAACAGGGGGTCGCCACGGTGCGAACGCTCGCACGCCGCCTCCACGATCGGCACGAGAACACCACCTACGTGAAGGAGATCTGATGAGCACAACTTTGGACGCCGCGCTCGTTGCCGACCTGGCCGGCGAGGTCTCCGGATCCGTCCTCGCCCCGCAGGACGCGGGCTACGACGCAGCCCGTGCCGTGCACAACGGCCTCATCGACCGCAGACCCGCACTGATCGTGCGATGCCGGACGACCTGCGACGTGGTCGCAGCGCTCGCTCTCGCACGCCGGGCGAAGCTCGAGGTCTCGGTCCGCGGCGGCGGCCACAACGTCGCCGGCCGCGCCGTGACCGACGGCGGCGTGATGATCGACCTCTCCGAGATGACGGCGATCGCGATCGATCCCGACCGGGCGACCGCCACGGCCGGGGGCGGCGTGCTCTGGCGAGACCTGAACGACGCTGCCGCAGAGCACGGGCTGGCCGTCACCGGAGGCGCGGTCTCGGGGACCGGAATCGCGGGCTACACCCTGGGCGGCGGCCTCGGCTGGCTGATGGCCAAGTACGGGCTCGCCGCGGATAACCTGCTCGCGGTCGAGCTCGTCACGGCAGAGGGCGACATCCTCCACGTCGACGCCGCGGCACACGCCGATCTCTTCTGGGCGCTTCGCGGCGGCGGCGGGAACTTCGGAGTCGCCACGTCGTTCACCTACCGACTGCACCCGGTCCGGACGATCACTGGCGGGCTGATCGCCCATCCGATCGAGGCTGCACCCCGCCTCCTGCGCTTCTACCGCGACGCGGTGGCGAGCGCCTCGGACGACCTGACCGTGTTCGCGGGGCTCGTGCATGCACCAGACGGCTCCGGCGCCAAGCTCGCAGCGCTGGTCGTCTTCCACGCCGGAGACCCCGACGAGGCGGAACGCGAGCTCGCACCGTTCAAGACGTGGGGGTCGCCCCTGCTCGTCGACGTCGGAGCGATGCCGTACCCGGTGATGAACACGATCCTCGACGCCGGCTTTCCGGCCGGATCGCTCAACTACTGGCTATCGAGCTTCACGCGCGGCTTGCCCGGCGAGCTGATCGACATCGCCGTCGAGCGGTTCGCCACCGTCCCCTCGGCGATGTCGGCGATCCTGCTCGAGCACTTCCACGGCGCGGTCGCCCGTGTCGGGGCGACCGAGACCGCGGTGCCGCACCGCGACCCGGGCTGGAATCTCCTCATCCCCTCCGTCTGGGCCCACCGGGCCGACAGCGAGGCGAACATCGCCTGGAGCCGCGACACGTTCGCGGCGATGCGACCGCATTTCGGGACGGGCCGCTGGCTCAACTACCTCGGCGACGACCAGGCCGAGGACGCCATCCGCGCAGCCTACGGCCCCAACTTCGCGCGGCTCCGCGAGGTCAAGCGGCGATACGACCCCGACAACGTCTTCCATCTGAACCACAACATCGCGCCGTAGCCGCGCAGGCCTAGTCGGTATGACCCGCCAGGTCGACAGGAGCGAACCGTGCTGGCCTTGACGACCACGTCGACCGCCCCGTACCTCAGGCTGACCGACGGCGTGCCCGACCCCGTGCCGCTCCCCGATCAGGCACTGGTGCGGGTGCGAGCCGTTTCGCTCAACCGCGGCGAGGTCAGCGACCTGCCGCATCGTCGCGAGGGGTCGGTCACGGGCTCGGATGCCGCAGGCGTGGTCGAACGACCCGCCGCCGACGGCAGCGGACCTCGACAGGGAACGCGCGTCGTCGGACTGGTCCGAGCAGGCGCCTGGGCGCAGCTCGCCGCAATCCCAACCGCCAGATTGACGGCGATCCCCGACGTCGTCTCCGATGCGCAAGCCGCCACGCTGCCCACCGCCGGGCTGACGGCGCTGCGGGCGCTCGAGGTCGCCGGCCTCGTACTCGGCAAGCGCGTGCTGGTCACGGGCGCAACGGGCGGCGTTGGACGGATGGCGATCCAGGTCGCCCGCGAGAGCGGCGCCCACGTCACCGCACTGGTCCGCGACGCGGCGGAATCGCAAGAGCTCCTCCGCCGCCTCGGCGCCGCCGACGTCGCCGAGACTATCGCCGGCGACTTCGACCTGATCCTCGACGGAGTCGGAGGCCCCACGTTCGCCCTCGCCATCGAGCACGTCGCCGCGCGTGGCATCGTTGTCAACATCGCGACCCAAAGTGACGACGAAACCGTCACCTTCCGGGCGGCGCGGTTCGACCGGGCGAAGGGGGCGAGGATCTACACGCTAAACCTGCCCGACGAACTCGCCTCCCACGCGAGCGGAACCAGCGACCTCGCCCGCCTCTGCACGCTGATGGCGGAGGGGCGACTCGACGGCCAGATCGAGCTCGAAGGCTCATGGCGCGAACCGGCCCGAGCGCTCGACGCCCTGATGAAGCGGCGCATCGGCGGCAAGGCCGTGCTCCACGTCGACTGACAGTGCCCCGATCGAAAGTCCGGGGGGTCTCCACGATGCGAATCGCCGTCCCGGCCTTCGAGGATCGGGCGGTCCGATCCTGAGCGCGACCACGCGCCCATCACCGAACGGAGGCAATGACATGAGAAGGATGACGCGCACGCGACCTCTGGTACTCGGCGCAGTCGCCGCAGCAGCGCTGGCTACGACCGGCAGCGGCTCGGCCGCCCCACCGAAGACCGTCAACGGCACGGTCGGCCCCGGTTTCACGATCGGGCTGACGATGCAGGGCAAGAAGGTCACGAACCTGAAGACTGGGACGGCATACCGCTTCGTCATCAGCGACCGCTCGAGCATCCACGACTTCCACCTGAGCGGACCAGGCTTCAACAGGGTCCTGACCAGTGTCGAGTTCACCGGCACGAAGACCTTCGTACTGAAGTTGAAGAAAGGAAGCTACCGCTTCGTCTGCGACCCGCACTCCGGAATCATGAACGGCCGCTTCCAGGTCTCCTGAGCCGCGACAGTCGGAGGGGCGTGGGGTGCACAAACTCGATCTTCCCTGCAAAACGACAGTTGTGCCTCCGCGGCTGGCGTCATCCGTAAACGAGACGGATCACGCCAAAAAACTGAGAGGTTGATCGTCACGAGGCTCTCTCCGGGTACGCGCGAATCCCGATTGCACCCGCGAGCACCCTCGCCTTCTACGCGAACCGACACGGCTTCGGGTGCCAAAATCGATCTCGCGCCTGCGCCGCGACGTCGGCTCGCCGGATCGCGCGCGCGCACGTGACGTGTCGCCGTTCGTGACGATCCCGGAGGCGGCCGAGTTGCTCCGCTGCTCCCGGCAGCGGATCGACGACCTCCTCTCGCAGCGGCGCCGGTCGAGATGGAAGGTCGGCGACGGCGGCCGGCAGGCTCGGACGCTGCTCAAGCTGCGAAAGCTCGCGAGGAGCGACCGCCGTGCGGCTGCGCGGTCGCTCCTTTGCCCTTGCATCCCGCGGGGATCGCGGAGCTGGAGCGCGCGAGAGCTGACGGCCGGTCCAAAGCCGCCTACGCAGGTTCTGCCAGCATCGAAGTGCCTCCCGATCTCGAAGCTGCGCTGGCAGCTGAGCCGAAGGCACACAAGATGTTCGAAAAGCTAAGCCGCCAAAACCGCTACGCCATCCTCTATCGGATTGGCACCGCCAAGCGGGTGGAGACACGAGAGCGTCGCATCACACAGTTTGTCGAGATGCTCTCCCGGGGCGAAACCGTCTACCCACAAGAACGCACCTAATCACCCTCGGACGTCAGGACGAATGCATGCGCGAGCGTCCTCCCGCCTGACGCCCGTACGTGGCAGCACCTGGCGTGTTTTCTCAGGTCGGGAGGCGGTCAAGGACGGCTCGCACCGTCGAGGGCCACCATCGCATGCCGCCGTGCGCAGTCGGTGTGCCAGTCGCGTTCAGCGCGCGTGCAATCTGCGCCAGGCTTTGGCCGGCGTGACGCTTCGCTCGGACTTCGTCGACGAGTTCCGGCGAGACTGCGGCCGGCCGGCCCGGTCTCCCCGGCGTTTGTGCGTGTTCTCGAGCCGGGCGTCGTCGCTCAGCGATCAGCCGCTCCAGCTCGTCGGCCGGAATCAGCCTCGTGCCCCACGGCATCTCGACCGTCTCGATGAGGGGCAGCACTCGCCGGTTGAAGGTTGACCTGCCTAAGCCGAGCGCCTCGGCGGCCTGGGTGCGCGTATAGACAAGCCGCTCGACACGAGTGGCCTCGCGCAGGATCGGACGCTGCGCGGCGCGCGTCTCCGAAAGACGCGGCGCTTGAGACGTCGCTCCTCTCCGCTTCGCGCGACGGCGGGACATGCCGAGACCATACACAAACTCTGGTCAGATTTGGCATCTGGATGCATCTGTGTCTCGTCGTTTTCTGTCCGGTAGCGAGGCTAAAGTGTCTCGGTGCTTTCGGTGGCGAAGCTGTCGCCCGGGCAGGAGGCTTACTACGAGCGCTCGGTCGCGGACGGGATCGACGACTACTACGCGGGCCGTGGTGAGTCACCCGGCGTTTGGGTCGGTCGGGGCGCAGCGGGGCTCGAGCTTGACGGCGTCGCCGGCGAGGGCGAGCTCGGCCGGCTGATCTCCGGACAGCATCCGCGCACGTCCACTCTGCTCCGCTCGCATGCGCCGAAGAAGCGGATCACGGTGGAGCGGATCGACCCGGCCAGCGGCGAGCGCTATCTGGAGGAGAAGACGCTGGCGCCGGTCGCCGGCTATGACCTCGTCTTCTCACCGCCGAAGAGCGTCAGCCTCCTCCACGCCCTCGGCAGCGACGAGGTGCGGCACGCGGTCGACCAGGCGCACCTGGCCGCCTGGCAGGCCGCACTCTCTTATCTCGAGCGGGAGGCCTGCGTGACCCGCCGCGGCAAGAACGGCCGCATCCGCGAACACGGCACCGGGTTCGTCGCCGCCGCGTATCAGCACCGCACCTCGCGCGCCCAGGACCCACACCTGCACACGCATGTGATCGTCGCCAACATGACCAAGGCACCAAGCGACGGCGCCTGGCGCGCGCTCGACGGCGAGCCCTTGCTGAAGCACTACCGGCTCGCCGCCGGCTACCTGTACCAGACCCAGCTCCGACACGAGCTAACCCGCTCGCTCGGCGTCGAGTGGCAGCAGCCGCGGCAAGGGATGGCGGAGCTCGCCGGCATCCCCGAGCGGGCGCTGCAAGCGTTCTCGCAGCGGCGCGCGCAGCTGCTCGACCACCTCGAGCAGCAGGGCGGCAGCGGCTTCTACGCCGCCAAGGTCGCCGCGCTCGCCACACGCGAACGCAAAGAGCCCGTCGACCTCCGCCGCCTCCGCCTGGAGTGGCAGGCACGCGCGGCCGAACACGGCCTCGGCCGCCGCGAGCTCAAGCGCCTGCTCCAGCGCACGATCGAGCACGAGCCCGACGAGCGCGACGTCGCCGCCATCGCGGCGCGCCTGCTCGGACCCGACGGTTTGACCGAGAAACGATCGACCTTCACCCGCGCGCAGGCGGTGATGAACTGGGCGGAAGCCCACACCGCCGGAGCACCCGCGGACCGCGTGCTCTCCCTCGCCGAGCACTTCCTCGCCAACGAGCAGGTCACGCCCGTCGCGCCCGCGTCGCCAGGACGGCCAGCCGTGTACTCCACTGCCGAGTTGCTGCGTCACGAGCGGGTCGCGCTCGAGCTCGCCGAACACGGCCGCAACGCCGACGCGCCAAGCGTCTCGCCCACGACGATCGCACGCGTTCTGCGTGAACGCGGCCGCGAGCTCGCTCCGGAGCAGGCGGCGCTGCTGCGCAGCGCCGCCTCCAGTCGGGACAGGATCGTCTGCGTGGTCGGCCACGCCGGCGCCGGCAAGACGAGCGCGCTGGCCGCGCTCGCCGACGCCTACCAACACGAAGGGCACCCCACGATCGGGGCCGCTCCCTCCGGAATCGCCGCCGCCAACCTCGCCGCCCAAACCGGCATCCAGTGCGGCACCCTGCACCGCCTGCTCCACGAAACCCGACAAGCTGGCGGGCTGCCGGCGCGCTGTCTGCTCATCGTCGACGAAGCGGGGATGGCCGACACCCGCAGCCTCACCCGGCTGCTCTTCCAACTCGAACGCGCCCAGGGCAAAGCCGTCCTGGTCGGCGACCCGGCCCAGCTCTCCCCCGTCGGACCCGGCGGCCTCTTCACCGCGCTCGTCCACCGCCACGGCGCGATCGAACTCGGCGACAACCACCGACAACGAAGCGAACCAGAGCGAAAGGCGCTCGCCTTCCTCCGCGACGGCGACAGCCGCGACTACCTCACCCACCAGGCCGCCTCCGGTCGCCTCACCGTCGCCGCGAGCAACATCGAGGCGAAGGCACAGCTGCTCGCCGACTGGTGGCAGGCTGCCTCGACGGATCTCGCGGGCAGCGTGATGATCGCCTACAGGCGCCGAGACGTGGCCGAGCTGAACGCCGCCGCCCGCACCCTGCTCGACCGCGAAGGACGGCTCGGCCGCGAACGCCTACGGCTCGAGGACGGACGCGAGTTCGCCCTCGGCGACCGCGTCCTCTGCACCCGCAACAACAGCCGCCTCGGAATCACCAACGGCAGCCGCGGCACCATCGTCCAGCTCGATCGACACGCGCGCAAGATCGAGATCGAGCTCGACGACCACCGCCGGCTCGAGCTCCCACGCGCCTACCTCGCCGCCGGACACCTCACCCACGCCTACGCGCTCACCGGCCACAAAACCCAAGGCCTCACCCTCGAGCAAGCGTTCGTGCTCGCCGACGGACACGGGCAGCTGAAGGAATGGGGCTACGTCGCCCTCTCCCGCGCCCGCGACCAGACACGCCTCTACACCAGCGGCAACGACCCCGACCCCGACGCCTCACCCCATCGGCCCGAGCCGGCCGCGCCGCTCGATCAGCTCGCCGACGCTCTGGCCCGCCCCGCAGCCCAGACACTCGCGCTCGACACGCCACCCGCACAGCGCACCCCGCGCGCCGCTCCGGCCGCCGAGCAAGCGCGCCGGCTCAGCAAGCATGCGCGAGACCTCGACGAACAACGCAGCGAGGCGGCGCGGCGATTGCACGCAGCGACACGCGAGCTCGCCGGCATGGGCGCCCTCGCCCGCGCCCGCCACGGGCGCACCCTCCGCGCTCAGATCAGCGAACGCGAGGAAGCGCTCGCTCGCATTGACGAAGAGCGCAAACGAGTCGACCGCGAGCTCCGGGAAGCGCGCCAGCATGCGCTCGAACGCGCCCGCACCCGTTCTCGAACTGACCGGGGCCTCTCACGCGAGCACCGCCTCGAACGCGGCCTCCAGCCCGAACGCAGCCTCAGTCGCGGCATCGACCTCTAAACGTCAGATGTCCATGCCGATGTCGCGCTCGATCCCCAGCGAGCGCTGCATCGACATCTCCACCTCCAAGATCCGGCGCAGCTCGCGCGAGTGCTCGATCTCCACCTCGCGCAACCGCTCGAGCTCGCGCGCGCTCACGCGCGCGCTCGGCTCCTGCCGCTCCCGCTCGTGCGCCATCGCCGCCGACATCCGCGCCAAATCCGCTACCGAGGCCACCCGCGGCCGCAACCCCTCCCCGATGTGCTCGCGCGTCGCCGCCTTGCGCAGGTCCTCGTAGCCGCGGCGCGTCCCCGCCGGCTCGGCCACGACTTTCAACTGACCCCGGTTCGTGCGCAAATCCAGCACCGGCTCTTGCGCGAGGGTGTCCTCGTCCACCACCAGCCGTCGCCGGTCCGCTCGCCGCGCCTCCAACTCATCGAGCGCCCGCGCTAACCGATCGACGTTCTCGAACCGCATGCCGGGACAGACGTCCACCCCGTCTGTGAGCTCGTCCGTGCCACGAATTACCCGCGCCAAGCCGCCGATCAGCACGTAGCCCACATAGTTGCGATCCAGCGCCGCCAACAACCCGCGCGGGTCAAACCCATCATCGACAGGCACGACCTAGCCCCCTTCGCGCCCGCGCCGCTCGATCAACCGGTCCAACCGCCGCTCCGGCGACAACATCTGAATCTCCCTCACCTGCTCGTCCGGGCCCGGGTCGTACGGCACCATCTCCAACGGAATATCGAACCCACACGAACGCAGCAACACGATCAGCGTGTCGATGCTCGGCGCGACCACTCCCTGCTCGTAACGCGCGATTACCGTTCTGTCCTTGCCGCTCACCTCCGCTAACTCCTGCTGGCTGAACCCAGCTCGCAAGCGCGCCTCGCGCAACAAAGCCGCGCTCCGCACCGTATCCGGACGCAAACGCACGAGCGCGACTCTACCCGATCAGACGCTCCATCCGGTACCTATGCTAATCTGCCTCGCTTCAAGTCATGCTGACGTGGCCAGGGAAACGATGACGTCCCACTTGCTCGATGCGAAGGCCGCCAGTGAGCTGCTCGGAGTCCCACCCACGTGGTTGCTCGCGCAGGCTCGGAAGGACAGCATCCCTCATATCCGCTTGGGCAAGTACGTTAGGTTCGACCGGGGCGATCTCGACACCTGGATCGCGACCCAGAAGCGGCGGGTCAAGTGACGCCGCCTTCTGATCTTGTCGGCCCGATTAGCGGCCATGTCTATTTGAGACAGGGCGCGCGCGGGTCGTCCTGGTACTACCGAGCCCGGCTTCCACGCGAAGTGCGGAAGAGACTCGGCCCCGCGTGGACCGGCAAGGGCCGTCCGCCCGCCGGCTACTTCACGCTAAAGACGGCAGAGCAAGCACTCGCAGCGATCCTCGCGGACGCCCGCCGCGGAACGCTCGCGGGCGCGGTCGCGACCGGCGCAAAGTTCGCCGACGCGGCGGCCGAATGGCTGCGCTACGTCGAGCACGACCGGAAGCGACGGCCCTCGACGCTCGCCGACTACAAGGGCGTCCTCAAGCATGCCCTCGAACCGGAGTTCGGTGATCTGGCGCTCGAAGCGATCACTCCCGAGCGGATCGATGCCTATCGAGCGCGGCTCATCGACGAAGGTCGACTGTCGCCGCGGACGATCAACAAGCGGCTCGTCGTGATGCACGGGATCCTCCGTCGTGCGATGCGCGTCTATGGACTGCGCACGAACCCCGCTGCGCTCGTCGACCGGCAGCCGCTCCGACGCTCCGGCGAATTCGCGGTGCTGCAACCCGCTGAAGTCGAGGCGCTCGCCCGCGCAGCGGAGAACGAACAGGACGCCGCCATCTTTCGCGTCGCCGCCTTCACCGGCCTACGCCTCGGCGAGCTCCGCGCGCTGCGCTGGGGCGACGTTGATTTCGCGAAGCGCCTCGTCCACGTCCGCCGCGGCTACACGCACGGCGCGGAAGGCTCGCCGAAGTCGGGCCGCGTCCGCTCCGTGCCGCTCATCGACCAGGCCGCTGCACCCCTCGACGCGCTGAGCCGCCGCGAACGGTTCACCGACGTCGGCGACCTCGTCTTCGTAGACGAGATAGGCCGGCACATCAACGACTGGCGCCTCCGCAACCGCTTCCACGCCGCGCTCGAACGCGCCGGGCTACCGCGCCTCCGCCTCCACGACCTCCGCCACACCTTCGGCACGCTCGCCGTCCAGGCCTTCCCCCTCACCGACGTCAAGGCCTACATGGGACACGCAGACATCGCCACGACCATGGTCTACGTCCACCACGTCCCGCGACTCGACGCCGCCGAACGGCTCAGTCGCCTTGTCGCTGCGGCCGAGTCCGTGCCCCGCCTGCGACCGGTCTCGGGACACGCTCGGGACAAAGACGCCGAAGCGGCACCTACAGCCCAGCCGGAAAATGGCGACGATGCAGCCGTTCTTGAGTGGGCCCGCCTGGATTCGAACCAGGGACCAACGGATTATGAGTCCGCTGCTCTGACCAGCTGAGCTACGGGCCCGCGAGGGACAGCGTAACGCCGCTCGCGACGGTTCTCCCTCCTCGTGCCCTACACGCTCGGCAGAATGCCGGTTATGAAGGTGTTCCAGCAGGAGCAGGCCTTCCGCACCTCCGGAGGCCTCGCTGTGCAGGACATCACCGAAGAGGTCGCAGCCGCCGTCCGCGAGAGCGGCATCGCCGACGGGATCGCGTGCGTGTACTCGCCGCATACGACTTGCTGCATCCGCGTGAACGAGTTCGAGAGCGGCCTCCTGGAGGACTTCACGACGCTGCTGCGCCGGCTCGTCCCCGCCGAGGGCCAGTACTACGCACACGACGACTGGGATCGGCGGACGGAGAACATCTGCGCCGAGGACATGGAGGTCGGCAACGGGCATGCGCATTGCATGTCGATGCTCCTCGGCTCCGCCGGCGAGTCGATTCCGGTGCGCGACGGCGACCTCTGCCTCGGAAGGTGGCAGCGGGTGCTCTTCCTCGAGCTCGACCGCGAGCGCGACCGGCGCTGGATCGTCCAGGTCGTGGGCAACTAGGGCAGCTCAGGACACGGCGCCGCAGGCGCGCAGCGCGTTCAGGCAAGAGTCCGTCAGCGGGCGCGGCTGCACCCGTACTCTCTCAGGGGAAACTTAAGGAGAGGTGCTTTCTTTTTGGCTTCCGCGATCGAGGAGGATGCTCGTGATCGTCGCCGAGAGTCGCCTGCTGATCGAGGGCGCGGATTGAGCGTCGCGCCCGTCCGGCGGACGCCGGCGCAGCCTGGTCCGGGGCCGGTCTCCGAGCGGCTGCTGCGCGCGCTCGAGATCACGGTCGCGCGGCGGATGGAAGGGCTGCTCGCCGGCGACTACCGCTCGGCGCTGCTCGGCCACGGCAGCGAGCTCGCGCAGATCCGCCCGTACACCCTGGGCGACGACGTCCGCCACATCGACTGGAACGTCACCGCGCGGACGGGCGAGCCGCACGTTCGCGTGCAGCACGCCGAGCGAGTGCTCGTAACGTGGCTCGTCATCGACACGTCGCCGTCGATGGGCTTCGGAACAGCCGAGCGGCGCAAGGTCGACGTCGCGGAGGGCGTCGCGATCGCCGTCGGACACGTGGCAACGCGCCGCGGCAACCGGCTCGGCGTCGTCACCTTCGGCGACGCGCGGCCTCGGTCCACTCCCGTGCGCCAGGGGCGCCTCGGCCTGATCGGTCTGCTGGCGACGCTGCACGACGGCGCGGAGACGCCCGGCGGTCGCGTCGGCGCGACGTCGCTCGGCGAGGCGATCAGAAGGGCGGACGCGCTTGCCAGGCAGCGCTCCTTCGTCGTGCTCGTCTCGGATTTCCGCGGCCCCGAGGACTGGCGCCGGCCGCTGCTCCAGCTCGCGGGCCGGCACGACGTCGTCGCCGTCGAGATCCGCGACCCGCGCGAGCAAGAGCTGCCCGACGCCGGTGAGCTCTGGCTCGTCGACCCGGAGACGGGGCGACAGCTTCGGGTCGACACACGGAGTGCGAAGCTCCGCCGCCGCTTCGCCGAAGCCGCAGCGGCCGAGCGCGGCCGCGTCGCGCAGTCGCTTGCGTCCATCGGCGTGCGTCACATGGTGCTGACGACGTCGGGAGATTGGCTGCGCGAGCTCGCGCTCTTCCTGCGGAGGGCGAAGTGAGCTTCGACTCGCCTCTGTGGCTGCTCGCCCTGCTCGTCCTCCCGCTGCTGCTCTTCGCGTACGTGCTGCGGGAACGTGCGCGCCGCAATGCGGCGTTCTGGTCCTCGCCGGCGCTGCTGCCGAATCTCGTCGAGCACGCTCCCGGCGCGCGGCGCCATCTCCCGCTCGCGTTGCTCCTCGTCGCGCTCGCCGCGATGATCTTCGGCGTCGCACGACCGCATGCGACGGTGACCGTACGCCGCGAGGAGGCGACGGTCTTGCTCGTGATCGACGTCTCGCGCTCGATGGGAGCGAACGACGTGAGTCCCACACGCTTGCGCGCTGCGCAGACGGCCGCGCTGGAGTTCGTCGACAAGGTGCCGGAGAAGTTTCGCATCGGCGTCGTCTCGTTCTCGACGCGCGCGCAGGTGGCGGTCGCACCCACGACCGACCGGCAGCTCATCGACGCGGGGATCGAGTCCCTCCACACCGGTGAGGGCACCGCGATCGGCGATGCGGTGGCGCTCGCCGCGAGCCTCGGCGCACGGCAGCGCATCGACGGCGTCGTCCCTCCCACCTCGATCCTGCTCATCTCCGACGGTGCGCGCGACGGCGGCCGGCGGACCCCTCTGGCCGCAGCCCGAGTTGCCAGGGCGCGGCACGTCCCCGTCTACACGATCTTGCTGGGCACCCCCGAAGGCATCGTGCATCACACCCTCCCCGGCGGCTACACCGAAACGCTTCGCGTGCCACCGAGCGCGCAGACGCTGCAGCTGATCGCACGGACGTCCGGAGGCGAGTTCTTTGCCGCCTCGAACGACAAGCGGCTCGGCGACGTGTACGACCGACTGCGCTCCCGGCTCGGCCACAAGAGGCAATCGCGCGAGATCACCGACTTCTTCGCGGGCGGATCGGCGTTGCTTCTGCTCGCGGGTGGCGGACTGTCGGCCTTCTGGTTCAGGAGGGTGCCGTGAGGCGGTCGCTCGTCATCGTCGTCGCGCTCGTCGCGGCTGCGCTCGCCGCGCGCGTCGACACCGCAAGCGCCACGAGCGAGTGTCGCGGCTTCCTGACGTGCGTACCGGTGGCGGGACCGTGGGTCGTCGTGCCGGTCTCGCGAGAAACGCCGCGGCCGCAGGTCCAGTACCAGCTGACGTGTCCCCGCGGCTTTATCGTCGGCGGCGTCGACGCCGAGCTCACCGACCGCGCGATCGACGTCTGGTTCATGGGCGCGTCGGGCAGCCCCGTCGCTCC
>WNGB01001429.1_pt1 | contig 40509 bp, 32 predicted proteins | sample 5400681 | NCBI WGS metagenome assembly WNGB01 (sample SAMN13153367, study PRJNA577476) | soil metagenome | isolation source: 115 cm soil or saprolite under grassland replicate 2 | place: USA:California | collected 2016-06-15 | reverse complement strand
AGCTCGTCCTCCACGGCGGCCAAGTGGACCGCGTTGTTGACGTGGCCCGCGGTGTCGAAGTCCGCGATGCGCAGCGGCCAGGGCCGCGCCGCCGCCGAGCCAGGCAGCCCCGGGTGGGAGAGCCGCGCCGAGACCTGCCGGCCGCCGGTCGAGGGCCCGTAGACCCGCTGGAACGACCCGCCCAGCGGGACCGGCCGCCCGTCCCGCGCGGAGACCGCGACCCAGATCGCGGTGGACTGGATAAGGTCTCCGCCCGCCCCGCTCACCGTCGTGGTGCGCTCGGCCCACCGCGGGCCCGTGGCTGAGCAGTAGGTCCGCAACGAAATTCGCTCCCGGTGCGCGGGGTATCCACGGATGGCCAGCGCCACGCGGCGCAGGAGCCAGAGGCAGGACCCGTCCCACCCTGCGTCGCTGACATCGTCTTCGGCGGCCGCCTGGAGGTAGCGCGCGAGCGCGTCGAGCCGCAGCCGGCCTGCGCGGGTGACGTCGGTGCTGCGCACCTCGCGGCGGGTGGTGAACACCCGGCCCTGTGCGGGATCAGCGCGGAACCCAGGGACCCGGGGTGCGGGCGACGGCGGACGCTGGTCACGAATTGCCACGCCCGTCACGCTAGCCTGCCGCGCCGCCCGGCCCGTGCGGCCGGGCGGGCCTCGGTAGTGTCGTCTAAGTACGGCATGACCGCCCTGCGGGGCACATGCCAATACCCGGGCCGGGCCTGAGCCCGCACCTGACGGGCTACCCTCGCGCACTGGGAACGAGACCTTCCGAGGAGCCACGCATGACACAGCAGGGCAGCGCAGACATCGGCGTGACGGGCCTGGCGGTGATGGGCCGCAACCTGGCCCGCAACCTGGCCCGGCACGGATACGTCGTGGCGTTGCACAACCGCTCGCCAGAGCGGACCCACAGTCTGGTCAAGGAGCACGGTGACGAGGGCACGTTCGCGCCCGCCGAGTCGATGGGGGAGTTCGTGGCCAGCCTCAGCCGGCCGCGGGCGATCATCATCATGGTCAAGGCGGGCGCACCCACCGACGCGGTGATCGATGAACTGGTCCCGTTGCTGGACGACGGGGACATCGTCATCGACTGCGGCAACGCCCACTTCATGGACACCCGGCGGCGCGAGGCCGCCCTCCGCGAGCACGGCCTGCACTTCGTGGGGTGCGGCGTGTCGGGCGGCGAGGAAGGGGCGCTGCACGGCCCGAGCATCATGCCCGGCGGCTCCAAGGAGTCCTACGAGAAGCTCGGCCCGATCTTCGAGTCGATCGCCGCCCAGGTCGACGGCACGCCGTGCTGCACGCACGTGGGCCCGGACGGCGCCGGTCACTTCGTCAAGATGGTGCACAACGGCATCGAGTACGCGGACATGCAGCTCATCGCGGAGGCCTACGACCTGCTCCGGGCGGGGCTGGGGGCCTCCCCGGCCGGGATCGCCGGGATCTTCCGCACCTGGAACGAGGGGGACCTGGACTCGTTCCTGATCCAGATCACCGCGCAGGTGCTCGCGCACACGGACCCCGAGACCGGGAAGCCGTTCGTGGACATCGCGGCAGACCAGGCCGAGCAGAAGGGCACCGGCCGCTGGACGGTGCAGAGCGCACTCGACCTGGGCATCCCGATCACCGGTATCGCCGAGGCCACGTTCGCCCGGGCCCTGTCCGGCCACGCGGGCCAGCGTGAAGCCGCCCGCGAGGCGTTCGGCACCGCGGTGTCACCCCAGATCAGTGATCCGGACGCGTTCGTCGAAGACGTACGCCGCGCGCTGTACGCATCCAAGGTGGTGGCCTACGCGCAGGGCTTCGACCACATCGCCGCGGGCAGCGAGGAGTACGGCTGGGGCATCGACCGGGGCGCGATGGCGACGATCTGGCGCGGCGGCTGCATCATCCGGGCCCGGTTCCTGAACCGGATCCGGGAGGCCTACGACGAGAACCCGGCGCTGCCCAGCCTGCTGGTGGCGCCCTACTTCGCGGGAGCGGTCCGGGACGGGGTGGACAGCTGGCGCCGGGTGGTGGCCCAGGCCGCGGCGGCGGGCATCCCGTCCCCGGCGTTCTCCTCCTCGCTGGCCTATTACGACGGGCTGCGCCGGGACCGGCTGCCGGCCGCCCTGATCCAGGGCCTGCGGGACAATTTCGGCGCGCACACGTACCACCGGGTGGACAAGCCGGGCACGTTCCACACCGAGTGGGCCGGCGACCAGCAGGAGCACCCGGCCTGAGCGGGCGGCTGCACGGCAGCGGCTCACGGGCCGCCGGGCCGGCCGCTCACCGGCCGCGGGGCCAGCGATTCGCGGGGCGCCGCGTCAAGAATTCACAACAGGCGAGCCCGGGAGGGCGCCGATTCGCCACTCATCGCCGTGTCGCTCGTATCCTGTCGGGCATGCATTGGTCGGCTGTCCGGACGCGTCGCCGCACGTGGCTCCCCGTAGCTTCGTGCTCACTTTTCGTCATTCTGGCCGTGTCGGGCTGCAGCATGTTCACGCCCGCAAGCCAGCATTCGACGGCGCTGGCCACCGGCAGCGCATCCGGGCAGGCGACCCCTACGCCCAGCCCGAGCCCGACACCCACGCCCAGGGTCTGCGCCCGGAACGCGCCCGGCTTCCCCTGCACGATGCGGAACCACCTCAAGGAGATCCGTGGCTACATGCGCCATCTGCCGGGGTCCCTCGGGATCGTGATCTACAACCGGAACAACGGGGCGACCTGGCATAACGCCAACGCCGACGTCGCATACCCGGCCGCGTCCACGATGAAGCTGGCCATGATGACGGACATCCTGCTGCGCAGCAACGCGGGCCGCCTGACCCTGAGCAGCGCGGACCGGCAGGCCATGTTCCAGGCGCTGTACACCAGCAACGACGACGACGCCAACTACCTGTGGGACAAGTACGAGGACGGCAGCTTCCTGAACCGGATCCAGAAGTTCGGCATGCACGACGCCCGCTTCACCTCGTCGGTGCCGAACTGGGGCTTCATGTACTGCACGGCCCAGGACCTGGACAACCTGATCAATTACGTGCTCAAGAACACCCCGGCCAACATCCGCAACTACCTGGTCTACCGGCTCCAGCACGTCGCCGCGCTCGACCAGCAGTGGGGTGTGTGGGGCGCGGGCCCACAGAACCACCCGGGCAACAAGGACGGCTGGGAGCAGGACGGCAACATCTGGATCACCAACACCGTCGGGTTCGCCGGGCCGGGCCAGCAGTACACGATGGCGATCATGTACAACCTGGGGGGTTTCGGCGGGGTCGGGGACGCCGGGTTCAAGTACGGCTCCAACAAGCTGACCCAGATCGCGTCGATCCTGTTCCAGGGTCACCACACCACGGCTCCGACGCCGCAGGCCTCCGCGGTCCCGTAACCCGGGCTGCGGCCCGGGCCGTCAGGAGGCGGCGGCCCGCTCCCCCGCCAGCTCGGGGACGTCACCGGCATCGCCGCAGCAGCAGTCCACCTCGGCGCAGGAGATCACGAAGAGGTGCAGCTCGGCGGTCAGCCGGCAGTCCGGGTCGTCCGAGCAGTCCGCCTCGCCGTCCACGTGCAGGATCGCGGTCCCGTGGCAGTGCTCCAGATCCCCCTGGCACGCGGCGCATGCTTCGATGATCACGGCTGACTCGGGCATCACGGCTCCTTCCGAGTCAGCTCTATCACCACCGGCCGACACTCGCAGCCCACCAGGCCGGCGGGGCGCGGATTCCTAGGAAATCTTCCGTGCGCCCCGTTTCGGCCGGGCGGCCGCCCGGATCGCCTTGATGAGCTCGGGCTTGGACATCTTCGAGCGGCCGGGGATGTCCAGCTCCGCAGCCCGGGCCGCCAGGTCCGCCTTGGACAGCTCGTTCAGGTCCGCCGGCCCGGTCTCCGCGGCCGGGGCCCGGCCGCGGCCGGGCGCAGCCCCGCCGCTCCCCCGCCCCTGCCCGCCGCCGGTTCCGCGGGCCGTGGATCCCCTGGCCCCGCTCCCCCCGGCCCCGCTCCCCCCGGCCCCGCTCTCCCCGGCCCCGCTCTCCCCGGCGCCGGCCGCACCCGGCCCCATCTTCGCGACCGACGCCTCCAGGGCCGCCATCAGGTCGATGACGTTCGACTTGGGCCGTTCCGCCTCGAACACCACCGCCTGGCCTTCCCGCTTGTTCTCGATGAGCTGCTCGACCCGGGCCCGGTAGGTGTTGCGGTAGTCCTCCGGTGCCCAGGGCACCGTGAGCGACTCGACCAGCCTCTTGGCCACGTCCAGCTCCCGGCCCTGGAAGCTGGCGTCCTTGGGTAGCGTCTCCAGTTCCTCGCTGGGCGAGCGGATCTCGTCGGCGAAGTACATGGTCTCGAGGATCAGCACGTCATCGCCTGGACGGACCGCGACCAGGTGCTCCTTGTCCCGCAGGACCATGGTGGCGATGCCTATCTTGCCCGTCTCATCCATGGCCTGGCGGAGCAGCGCGTAGGCGCGGTCCGCGCCCTTGCCGCGGGGCGCCAGGTAGTAGGTCTGCCGGAAATGCACCGGGTCGATCTCGCCGAGGTCCACGAAGTCGCTGATCTCGATGGTTTCCGACTTGCCGGGCGCGGCTTCCCTCAGCTCGTCCCGGGTGACCACGACGTACTCGCCACCGCCGAGCGGGAACCCGTTGACGATGTCCTCGGTCTTGACCTCGTCCCCGGTGACCTCGTCGACCTTCTTGTACCGGACGCGGTGCGACGTGCCCTTGTGCAGCTGGTTGAAGTGGATGGTCTGGTCCGCGGTCGCCGGGTACAGCCCTACCGGGACGTTCACCAGCCCGAAACTAAGGAACCCTGACCAGATGGAACGCGCCATGCTCTCTCCCCGGCTGAGCCGCGTCGTGGATCTTGATTCTATGCTGTGACCCCACGGTGACCAGGGACTACCTGCCGGCAGGCGGCTGACAGGGCAGGCCCCCGGGACGGCGATCCGTCCCGGGGCCCGGCCTGCCGGCCGGCTCAGAGCGGTGGCTCGGTGCCGCGACGCTCCTCGCACACCTCGGTCGCGGTCGGGGTTCCGGGCCGGATTCGTGCCCGCGCGCTCACCCGGCGCGCAGCGAGGGTTCCGCGGCCGGCTCCGGGACCGGGTCGCCGGGCGCGAGTACCGGCGGGTCCACGGCCACCAGGTCGGGGTACTTCAGCCCGGTTCCGGTATTCAGCACGACCACCTCGTCGCCGGCCGCCAGCCAGCCGGACTCGCGGAGCTGCCGGACAGCCGTGACGCAGGCGGCCCCCTCGGGGCAGATCAGGCTGCCTTCCAGCCGCGCGGTCTCGCGCTGGTCCGCGAGCAGCGCCTCGTCGGTCACGGCGATGGCGGTCCCCCCGGTCTCCCGCACCGCGTCGAGGACCAGGAAATCGCCGAGGGCCTTGGGGACCGTGATACCGAAAGCGACGGTCCGGGCGTCCGGCCAGGGCTGGCTCTCGGTGGCGCCGCTGGCGAACGCCGCCACGATCGGCGCGCAGCCGCTGGCCTGCACCGCGACCAGCCGGGGCAGCTGGCCGGCGACCCAGCCCAGGTCGCGCAGTTCGCGCAGCGCCTTGTGGATGCCGATGATGCCCACGCCGCCGCCCGCCGGGTAAACGATCACATCCGGCAGCCGCCAGCCGAGCTGCTCGGCGATCTCGTACCCCATGGTCTTCTTGCCCTCCAGCCGGTACGGCTCCCGGAGGGTGGAGACGTCCTGGTAGCCGGGCCGGCCGGGCAGCGCCGCGGTGACGATCGCCCCCGCGTCCCCGATGAGCCCGTCGACCAGGTAGAGCTCCGCGCCGGCCGCCGCGCACTCGGCGAACGTGATCGGCGGGGCCGCGGCGGGCATGACGATGAGGCTGCGCAGCCCGGCACGCGCCGCGTAGGCCGCCCAGGCCGCGCCCGCGTTGCCGTTGGTGGGCATGGCCACGCCGGTGACCCCGAGCTCAGTGGCCCGGGACACGCCGACCGCCGCGCCGCGGGCCTTGAACGTGCCGGTGGGGGTGAGCCCTTCGTCCTTCATCCAGAGCCGGGGCACCCCGATCGCCTGGCCCAGCCGGGGCATCGCCAGCAGCGGGGTCATGCCCTCGCCCAGGGTCACCACCCGGCCGGGATCCGACACCGGCAGCAGCTCGTGATAACGCCACAGGCTGGGCGGGCGGGCCGCGATATCCGCGGGGCTGAGCCTCGCGCTGAGCCGGGCGAGGTCGTAGCGCGCCAGCAGCGGCGACCCGCACGAGCAGGTGCCCTGCGGCTGGCCGGCGTCGCAGCGGAGGCCACAGCGGGAGCATTCGAGGTGCGTCAGGGCAGAGTAGGACACGACGGTGATCATGCCCATCAGGCCGCGTTCTCACCGGCGGCATCGGGGGAACCGTGACGCTAGATAGTGAGCAGCCACGATGCCGGCGAGAATGTACCCATGAGCGTCCCCAGCCGCCCCCTGGTGAGCCTGTGCAGCCTGCGCTAGCGCCGGGCCCGCGGGCCCCGGTGCCGCGGGCTCCCGTGCAGCTCGCGGTGTCCGGCCTCCGGGTCCGTTTCGGCCCGCTGACGGCCCTGGACGGGGTGGATCTCACGGTGCGGGCCGGAGAGCTCGTCGCCCTGGCCGGCGAGAACGGCGCGGGCAAGAGCACCCTGATCCGGTGCATCGCCGGGGACATCACCCCGACCTCAGGCGTGATCGCGCTGGACGGCCGGCCGGTCCCGGCGGACCCGCAGCGCGCCAAGCGCCAGGGCATCTCGGTGGTCTGGCAGGACCTGGCCCTGTGCGACAACCTGGACATCGCCTCCAACGTGATGCTCGGCCGCGAGCGCCGCCGCCAGCTGATGTCCGGGCTCCAGATGCGCAGCGATGCCGCAGCCATCCTCGAGCAGCTGGGCGTGCCGTTGCACGACCCGGAACGCTCGGTCCGGTCCCTGTCCGGCGGCCAGCGCCAGCTGGTCGCGGTGGCCCGGGCCATGGCGCACCAGCCGAGGCTGCTGCTCCTGGACGAGCCGACCGCGGCGCTGGGGGTGCAGGAATCAGTACTCGTGGAAGAGCTGATCGCGCGGGTGCGCGCGCAAGGCACCACGATCCTGCTCGCGTGCCACGACATCAGCCAGATGTTCCGGCTGGCGGACCGGATCGCGGTGCTGCGGCACGGCCAGCTCATCGCCGAGGTGGCACCGAGCGAGGTGCATCCCGGCGATGTCGTGGCCCTGCTGTCCGGCCAGGAGGTGGACGCGTCCGCGCGGCGGCAGCTGACCCGCCTGCACGGGCTCACCGACCGCCTCGTGTCCGCGGACCCATCCTCCAGCCTGGCCCTGATCCTGTCCGCGCTCGGCGCGGCACTGGGCAGCGAGCGGCTGTGCATCCACCTCCTCACGCAGTCCCGGCTGGTATGCGCGGCGTCGCTGGGCCTGGCCCCGCCGCTGCTGTCCGCGTGGTCCGAGCTGCCGCTGGGCCCGGCCGGCGGGCCGGTCGGCCTGGCCGCGACCGCGCAGTGCCCCATCGTCGAGGAGGACGTGCAGGGCGGGGCGGCCTGGACGGACTTCGCCGAGCTGGCCAGGTCGGCGAAGGTCGCGAGCTCCTGGTCGGTTCCGGTGCTGGGTCCCGGCGGGATCCTCGGCGTCATCACCGTGTTCCGTGCCACCGCGGGCAAACCGCAGCGCGACGACCTGGACCTGGCCACCCTGTACGCCGGCTACGCGGCGAGCGCTATCGAGCGGGACCGGCTGCTGGACGAGGTCACCTCCCGCAACCGGGTACTGGAGACGATCCGGGAGATGCTGGAGACCCTGGCCGGCCCGACCCCGGTCGCCGACGGGCTGTGCATCGCCCTCCAGCTGCTCCGCCGGGGCCTGGAGGCCGACGAGGTGGCCCTGGTCGTCCAGCAGCCCGGCGCGCCGCCCGCCTGCCGGGCAGCGGCCGGCCTCGGCAGCCCGGCCGGCCCCGCGCAGGCCGGGGAGCACGGCGACCCGCCGGCCGCCGCGACCCAGGCCGCCCTGCAGGCCGCGGGGGCGGCCCTGGCCCGGGCTGGCCAGGACGTGTCCGCGCAGCCCAGCCGCGACGACGATGAGCGGCTGCTGTCCGTGGCCTTCCCCGCCCCCGACGGCCAGGCCGCGCTGGTCGCCCGGTGGCACGACGGGCCGCTGCCCGCGGACTCCGCGGCGCTGCTGGAGGACGCCGCGCACTCGCTGCGGCTGGCGCTGGAGCGCCAGGAGGCCTGGATCGCCAACCAGGAGACCGCCGCGCTGCGCCGGTCCCGGGAGCTGCAGCGCGGCTTCCTGTCGCGGCTGAGCCACGAGCTCCGCACCCCCCTCACCGCGATCAGGGGGTACGCCTCCAGCCTGCTCCAGACTGACGTGACCTGGGACGAGGATTCCGAGCAGCGGTTCCTGACCCGGATCGCGGCCGAGTCGGCCCGGCTCGGCCGTCTCGTGGATGACCTGCTGCGCTTTTCCGCGATCGAATCCGGCATCCTGCAGTTGCAGCGGGACTGGTGTGACATTCCCCTGGTCCTCGACGCCGCGATCGCGTGCCTGCCCCCCTCGGGTGCGCAGCTGGTCGGCGTGCGGTGCGCGGCCGGCCTGCCCGCGATCTGGGCCGACCACGACCGCCTGGAGCAGGTCTTCGTGAACCTGCTGGGCAACGCCGTGGGCCACAACCCGCCGGGCACCCGGGTCATGGTCACGGCGACCCTCGACGACCCCGATACGGTGCTGGTGACCGTGGCCGACAACGGGCCCGGGATGCCAGCCGACGTGGCGCAGGCACCGTTCGAGCCGATGCGCCGTCACCGGTCCCCCAGCTCCGGGTCCGGCCTGGGGCTGTCCATCGCCCGGGGCATCGTCGAGGCCCACGGCGGCCGGATGGAGCTGGTCCAGCCCGGCCCGGGCACCTGCTTCCGGATCTGCCTGCCGGTGGAGAACCCCGAGGGCCTGGCGGCGGACGCCCCGCCCGGCGGTGCGGAGACCGGGGCGGCGGGCGGAACCGTGCCCGCCGCCGCGAGGGGAGCCAGCTGAGATGCTCAAGCAGGCCGGGACCACCCGGGCCCTGGTGGTGGAGGACGACCCGAACATCGTGGACCTGATCCGGTCCAACCTCGCGGTCAGGGGCTTCGACACCGTGGTCTCCGCCGATGGGCTCCGCGCGCTGAACCTGCTGGAGACCGAGGAACCCGACATCGTGCTGCTCGATCTCATGCTGCCCGAGATCGACGGCTTCGAGCTGTGCCAGCTGATCCGGGAGCGCTCCTCGGTCGCCATCATCGTGGTCTCCGCCCGCGGCGGCGAACGGGACAAGGTCACCGCGCTCAACATGGGCGCCGATGACTACCTGACCAAGCCGTTCAGCATCGAGGAACTGCTGGCCCGGATCACCGCGACACTCCGCCGCACCCGCCCCACCGTCAACGCCCCGCAGACCGTCCCGCCCGTGATCACCATCGGCCAGGTGGAGATCGACCTGGGCAGCCAGCAGGTCCGCCGGGACGGGGTGGCGGTGCATCTCACCCCGACGGAGTTCGCGCTGCTCCGTGAGCTGGCCATCAACCGCGGGAAGCTGCTGACCCACGCGCACCTGCTGCGCCGGGTGTGGGGACGCGGCTACGAGACCGAGACCGAGTACGTGCGGGTGTACATCCGGCGGCTGCGCGCCAAGCTCGAAACCGACGACAGCGACCCGGTGATCCTCACCCAGCCGCGGGCGGGCTACCGGATTGCCGGGGAATGACGTGCCGCAGCTAAGCCCTCCCGGTCTCAGCCGGGTCTCGGGCCAGTCTCGTGCCGGACACAGATTCGAATGTGAACGCTCACCATAGCCTATCCCCGAATGTTATTAACGCTTTTTTCATAACGTTACGGGGATGTTTACGGCCCTGTTTATCTCTGCCGTCCTACTGTTTTCCCAGATAGCCAGGGACGCGTGGCGGCCGGATATAAACCGCCGGGCCGCACGTCCTGACATGTACCCGCCCACAGCGAGGTGGTTCCTTTGCATTCAGTCACCAAGAAAGTGGCGCTGACGGCCGTGGCCGGCAGTGCGGCTCTCGTCGTCGCCGCCTGCGGCAGCAGCTCACCGTCCAGTTCCGCGGGGAGCGGCAGCAGCGGCGCCGCGGTGCCGCTGCTCTCACTCGGCCAGATCGACAACACGTTCTCGGCCATGGCCACGCTCAAGCCGCTCGTGGCCAAGGGCAAGGGCAGCATCGCCGTGATCCTGCCCGACACCGTGTCGTCCACCCGTTACGTCGAGTTCGATGCGCCGTACCTGAAGGAGTCGTTCCAGAAGGCGGGCCTCTCGTCGTCGCAGTACGTGGTGCAGAACGCGCTGGGCAGCGACGCGACCCAGTTCAGCGACGCCCAGACGGACATCACCAAGGGCGCGAGCGTGCTGGTCGTGGACGCGCTCGACTCCGGGGTCGGCGCGCACATCGAGTCGTACGCCAAGGCGCACGGCGTCGCGGTCATCGACTACGACCGGCTGGTCCTCGGCGGCAGCCGGAAGTACTACGTCAGCTTCGACAACGTCAAGGTCGGCACGCTGATGGGCCAGGGCCTGGTCAGCTGCGTCTCCGCCTGGGGCGTTAAGAAGCCGCAGGTCATCGTCATGAAGGGCGCGCCCACCGACAACAACGCGACCCTGTTCGCGCAGGGCTACGACGCGGTGCTGGCCCCCAAGTTCAGCTCCGGCTGGAAGGACGTCAGCAACCCGGCCGGCACCTGGGACCCGCCGACCGCGCTGAGCGAGTTCCAGCAGCAGTACACCGCCCACCCGAACATCAACGCCGCGCTGATCCCGAACGACGAGAACGGCGCGCCGATCATCCACTACCTGCAGAACAAGAAGATCAAGGCCAAGACCTTCCCGACCACGGGACAGGACGCCACGCTGACCGGCCTGCAGAACATCCTCACTGGTTACCAGTGCGGCACCGTGTACAAGCCGATCTACCTGGAGGCCCAGGCCGCCGCGGCGCTGGCCCTGTACACCCGGGCCGGCATCACGCCGCCGTCCACCCTGGTCAACGGCACCACCCAGGACACGCAGGCCAAGGTGGCCGTGAAGTCCGCACTCCTGGTTCCGACCTGGGTGACCACGTCTAACATGAACTCGACCGTCATCGCGGACAAGTTCGTTCCGGCGTCCCAGCTGTGCGCGGGCAAGTACGCCAAGGCGTGCTCCGCCGCGGGCATCTCGGGCTGACCACGAGGTCGGAGAGCCGACCGGGACACCAGCAGTGACAGGTAGCTCGGCAGACGGAGCCCGGCCCGCCACCGCGGGCCGGGCTTCGTCCGGTATCAGTGAAGGAACCTAAATGGACGGGCCACTACTGCAGCTGCGCGGCATCGGGAAGAACTTCGGCCCGGTGCAGGCGCTCAGCGGGATCGACCTCGATATCCCGGCCGGGCAGGTCACTGCCCTGGTCGGCGATAACGGGGCCGGCAAGTCAACTCTGATCAAGACCATTTCCGGGATCTGGGAGCCCTCGCACGGGCAGATCGTCTGGCAGGGCAACCGGGTGCACTTCCGGGCCCCCCGGGACGCCACCGACGCCGGGATCGCCACCGTGTACCAGGACCTCGCGCTCTGTGACAATCTGGACATCGTGGAGAACATGCTGCTCGGCCATGAGGTGCGGCGGCACCTGCTGCTGGACGAGGTCTCGATGGAGACGACGGCCAAGCAGACGCTGAGCGACCTGCGGGTCACCACGGTCCGCAACATCCGCCAGCCGGTCGGCTCGCTTTCCGGCGGGCAGCGCCAGGCCGTGGCGGTGGCCAAGGCCGTGATGCTGGAGGCGAAGCTCGTGATCATGGACGAGCCGACCGCCGCGCTCGGGGTGTCGCAGACCGCGCTGGTGCTGGACCTCATCGGCCGCCTGGCCCGGCGGGGCATCGGGGTCATCGTGGTCTCGCACAACCTCACCGACGTGTTCCAGGTCGCGGACCGGCTGGCGGTGCTGTACCTGGGCCGCCTGGTCTCGACCGGGCCCGCCTCGGATTACGACACCGCGTCGGCGGTGGACCTGATGACCACCGGCGCGTCGCACCGGACCGGCCGCGGGGACAACGGGCCCCGCGTCCCCGACAGCGGCCGGGAGGGCTGACCAGTGACTTCCACGAACCCAGCACCCGAGCGGGGTGAGATCACCGCCGACAACGCGGTGGACACCCCGGAAGCTATCGCGGTCCGCACCGGGGCTCCCCCGGAGCTGATGGCCAACTCGATCGGCGAGTACGGGCGGCTCTGGCTCAAGCAGATCCGCAGCGGGGAGAGCGGCGCGCTGCCGGTCATCATCGGCCTGATCGTGATCGTGATCTTCTTCCAGGTCAAGAGCTCGGCCTTCCTGTCCGCGGGCAACCTGGTCAACCTGATGACCCAGGCCGCGTTCATCATCACCCTCGGCATGGCCGAGGTGTTCGTGCTGCTGCTCGGTGAGATCGACCTGGCGGCCGGCTTCACCGCGGCCTGCGGTGCGGTTATCGCCCTGTATCTGGTGGCCAAGAACTATCCCTGGTGGGTCGCGGTCCTGGCCTGCCTGGCGGCCACCGGGGCCTACGGGGCGCTGCAGGGGTTCATCGTCACCCGGCTGCGCTTGCCGTCGTTCGTGGTGTCGCTGGCCGGTTACCTGTTCCTGTCCGGCGCGCTGCTGTTCCTGATCGACTCCACCGGGGATATCGGCAACGGCGGTGTCATCCGGCTGAACAACAACGTCCTCAACGACATCGAGGCCGGTGCGCTCACCGCGGCCGCCAGCTGGATCGTCATGATCGCCCTGGTGGCGCTGGCCGGCGTGATGATGTACCTGCGGGATCACCGCCGGCGTTCCAACGGGCTGGTCGCCCCGCCGCTGTCCATCACGCTGCTGAAGATCGGGGCGATCGCGGTGGCCGGCGTCGTGGTGGTGCTGGTGGGCAACAGCAACCGGGGCACGCTGTTCCTGGCCGTGCGCGGGCTGCCGTGGGTCGTGCTGGTGGTGCTGGGCATCCTGGTGGTCTACACGACGCTGCTCGGGCGGACCCGGTTCGGCCGCTACATCTACGCGATCGGCGGGAACGCGGAAGCGGCCCGCCGGGCGGGCGTCAACACCAACCGGATCAAGGTGGCGGCGTTCGCGCTGTGCGGCCTGACCGCCGGCATTACCGGCATCATCTACTCGTCCTACCTGGGGTCGATCTCCAGCGGCGTCAACGGCGGGGCGAACGTGCTGAACGCCGTGGCGGCCGCGGTCATCGGCGGGACCAGCCTGTTCGGCGGGCGGGGCAAGATGCTGGACGCGGTGCTGGGCGGCCTCGTCGTGGGCGTGATCGCGAACGGGCTGCAGCTGCTGGGCCTGACCGCTCCCGCGCAGCTGATGTGGACGGCGCTGGTGCTCGTCGGGGCGGTCACGGTGGACGCCCTGACCCGGCGGGGCCGTAGTACCGTCTGACCAGCGGAGGCCATGCGGCCACGGCTGGGTGGTCCACGGCGGCAGCGCCGCGGAACACCCGGCTGTGGCCGTTACGCGTACCGGGGGTGCGCTGAGCGGCACACGCCCTGGCGGTGGCGGTCAGGGCCTGCCCGGCCGCTCATCAGAGCGCGCCACCTGCGCGGGAGCCATCCGCGAGGGCCACCCCCGTCGCCCGGGAATTTTTGCGCAGTGTGTAATGTTGCCGTGTCCGCAACATTCGATGCGTTACCAGCTTTCAGTGAGCGCAACATGATTCTGGCCGATACCGCCCCGGTGGCGGAACCGCGCACCTCACTGCGCGAGCGCAAGAAGCTCGCCACCCGCCGGTCGCTGCGCCGGCACGCGCTGGACCTCGTGGCCCAGCGCGGCTTCATGCACGTCACGGTGGAGGACATCGCCGAGGCGGCGGACGTCTCGCCCCGGACCTTCTTCAACTACTTCCCGTCCAAGGAAGCCGCCCTGTTCGGCGCGGACCCCGACCGGCTCTGCGCGATGCGCGAGCGGATCCTGCACCAGGCGCCGGGCGATTCGGCCCTGGACGCGCTGCGCCAGGTCCTGGCCATCGAGGCCCGTAAGGTCACCGACGAGCTCGGCGAGCTGGGCGGCGACCCGCAGGAAATACTGCGGCGGATGAAGCTGGTCCGGGCGGACCCGCACCTGCGGGCGGCCCAGTCCGCGCACATGGCAAGCATCGAGAGTGCCATGGCCGAGGCGCTCGCCGAGCGGCTCGGCACCGATCCCGCCCGCGATCCCTACCCGGCCCTGCTGGCCGGCATCGCCGGCGCGGTCATCCGCGCGACCACGGTTTTCTGGGCCAGCTCCGGCGGCGCGGAGCCGCTGGACCAGCTCACCGACCGGGCCTTCCAGGCCCTGGCCGACGGACTACCCGAACACTGCTCACTGCGCCCCGTCACACCGGCGCCGGCGCCCCGAAAGGACGAGGAATGACATCCCCAGCCAGCAACGCCGTCGCTCCCGGCAGCGCGCTGCCCGGGCTCAGCCGGCGCCGGATCTTCCTGATCATCGGCGCGCTGATGCTCGGCATGCTGCTGGCCGCGCTCGACCAGACGATCGTGTCGACGGCGCTGCCCACCATCGTCGGTGACCTCCAGGGCGGATCGCACATCGCCTGGGTGATCACCGCGTACCTGCTCGCCACCACCGTGTCCACGCCGTTGTGGGGCAAGCTGGGTGACCAGTACGGCCGGAAGATCTTCTTCCAGGCCGCCATCGTGATCTTCCTGATCGGCTCGATCCTGTCCGGGATCAGCCACTCGATGATCGAGCTCATCGCGTTCCGCGCGGTGCAGGGACTCGGCAGTGGCGGGCTGATGGTCGGCGCCCAGGCCATCGTGGGCGACATCGTCTCGCCCCGCGAGCGAGGCAAGTACGTGGGCCTGTTCGGGGCGGTCTTCGGCGTGTCCAGCATCATCGGGCCGCTGCTCGGCGGGGTCTTCGTGGACAACCTGTCCTGGCGCTGGATCTTCTACATCAACGTGCCCATCGGCATCATCGCCCTCGTGGTGGTGGCCAGCCAGGTTCCCGGCGCGCTCAGCCGGGTGCACCACGTCATCGACTACCTGGGCACCCTGGTGCTGTCGGCCGCCGCGACCTCGCTCATCCTGCTGACCAGCCTGGGCGGCACCACCTATCCGTGGAAGTCCACGCCCATCTACATCCTGGGCGCGGCGGGGATCGCGCTGATCGGCCTGTTCGTCCTGGTCGAGCGGCGCGCGGTGGAGCCGGTTCTGCCGCTGCACCTGTTCAAGCTGCGCACCTTCTCGGCGACCAGCGTCGTCGGCTTCATCGTCGGCTTCGCGATGTTCGGCGCGATCACCTACCTGCCCGCGTTCTTCCAGGTCGTCCGGGGCATCTCCCCCACCATCTCCGGGGTGTACCTGCTCCCGCTGATGGCCGGGCTGCTGGTGATGTCGATCGGCTCCGGTCAGGTCATCTCCAGGACCGGGAAGTACCGTTTCTTCCCGATCGCCGGCACAGCCATGATGACCCTCGGCCTGTTCCTGCTGCACCTGATGGGCGTGCACACGTCCACGTTCCTTGACGCGGTGTACATGCTGGTCCTCGGCCTGGGCCTGGGCAGCGTAATGCAGGTGCTGGTGATCATCGTGCAGAACGGGGTGCCGCACAGTGAGCTGGGCGTCGCCACGTCGGGGGCGACGTTCTTCCGCTCCATCGGCGGGTCGTTCGGGACCGCGATCTTCGGCGCCATCTTCTCCAACGTGCTCATCGGCAACCTGGCCAGCCACCTGCACGGCATTCACCTGCCGGCCGGCTTCAGCGCGGCCGACGCTACCCCGGCGCTGCTGGGCAAGCTGCCGGCCGTGGTGCACGCGGGCTTCGTCGCGGGCTACGCGGAGTCGATCCAGACGGTGTTCATCGTGGCCGTGCCGATCGCCGCGCTGGCCTTCCTGGCCACCTGGTTCATCCCCCAGGTGGAGCTGAAGCAGTGGCCCGAGCCGGGCACGGAAGCCGCGGCCCCGGACGCGGCCACGGCGGTCCCGGGGGCCACGGTGCCGGCCGAGGTCCTCGACCAGCCGGGCCCGAACGGGACTGCGGTGTCCCCGGAGATCCCGGGCCGGCCAGGATCGAACGGGTCCCCCGTGTCCCGTGAATCCCTGGACCCCCAGGACGCCACCACCGACACCTGATCCGCCCTTCTCCCTGAGGCCCCGGCGCGCCCAGCGCGCCGGGGCCTGCCCCGGACCCTGCCGGACTGAGCACCGGTGCCGGACCGGGCCGGTCATGACATCTGTCATGGCCAGGGCGCCTCCGGCGGGCCGGCCCCGTGGCGCGGCCGGTTACGGGATGACCTGGATCTTGCGGCCGATCCCGCGCTTGAAGCGGCCCAGCGCCCCCGCGTAATCCTCGAGCGGGAGCCTGTCGCTGATGAACACATCCGGGTCGAGCACCCCGGCGGCGAAGAGGTCCGCGGCCCGCTCGAAGCTGTGCAGCACGGCCATCGAGCCGGTGATCGTGATCTCCTTGTTGTAGATCCGGTACGGCTCGATCGTGACCCTGGTGTCGTAGGACGCCACGCCGAACTGCAGGAACGTGCCGCCCGGGGCGACACGGGGCAGCCCGTCCTGGATGGCCGGCCCGGCGCCGGTCGCATCGATGACCAGTTCCCAGCCGCGCGGCTGGTCCAGCTCGTCGGCGGAGGTGGCGGTCCGCGAGCAGCCGAGCGCCACTGCCGTGGCCAGCCGGTCCGGGTTGAGGTCCACGACATCCACCGACGCGGCGCCGGTGCGCTTGGCCAGCTCCAGCATCATCAGGCCCATGGTCCCCGAGCCGTAGATCAGGATGTGCGCGCCGAGCTGGGAGCGGAGCACGTCATAGCCGCGGATCGCGCAGGACAGCGGCTCGATCAGCGCGGCGTCCTCGAGCCGGACGTGGTCCGGCAGCGGCACGCAGTTGGCCGCCGGGGCCACCGCGAACTCGGCGGCGCCGCCGGGCACGCTGACCCCGATCGCGTTCCACCGCTCGCAGAGGTTGCCCCGCCCGAGCCGGCAGTAGTGGCACTCGTGGCAGTAGAGCGAGGGGTCCACGGCCACGTGCTGGCCTTCGGTGAGCTCGGTGACGTCCCGGCCGGTGGCCACCACCACCCCGGAAAACTCGTGCCCGGGCACGATAGGCAGAGACGGCGCGAACTCACCGTCCAGGATGTGCAGGTCGGTGCCGCAGATCCCGCAGGCGGCCACGTCCACCACGACCTCGCGGGGACCCGGGGCCGGATCCGCCACGCTGGTCACGCTGACCTCGTGGGACTCCTCGATAACCGCGGCTCGCATGGTGACATCACCTTCCGGGGATTTGGCAGTACGTGCTATTTCACCGCGCCCATGGACAGGCCGCGCACGAGCTTGTCCTGCGCGGCCCAGCCGGCCAGCAGCACCGGCAGGCAGGCGATGGTGGCGGCGGCTGACAGGTGGGCCAGGAACGGGCCTTCGGGCTGGACGAAGCCGACCAGGTAGATCGGCACCGTCGCGCCGTTCACCGTGGTCAGGTTGACGGCGAGGAAGAACTCGTTCCAGGCGAAGATGAAGCAGATCAGCGCGGTCGCGGCCAGGCCGGGGCTGATGATCGGCATGATCACCTTGCGTAGCTGCCGCACCACCCCGGCGCCGTCCACCCGGGCCGCCTCGATGACCTCCGCGGGGACCTCGAGCAGGAACGAGCGCAGCATCCACACCGCGATCGGCAGGTTGATCGCCGTGTACAGGATGATGAGCAGGAGCACGTGGTCCAGCAGGTGCAGGTCCCGGGCGATGACGTAGAGCGGGATGATGGCGCCCACGACCGGCAGCATCTTGGTGGAGATGAAGAAGAACAGCACGTCCCGCCACTTGCGGACCGGCCGGATGGACAGGGCGTACGCCGCGGGCAGGGCCAGGAGCAGCACCAGCAGCGTGGACACCACGGTGACGATCACCGAGTGCTCCAGGTAGGGCGGCAGCCCGTTCAGCCCGCCTGCCCCCTTCCAGACCGACGCGTACTGGGCGAACGTCGGCTTGAAGATGAAGTGCGGCGTGCTGGTGTTGGCGTCCGGCTCGGTCTTCAGCCCGGTCAGCGCCATCCACAGCACCGGGAAGAAGAAGATGATGACGACGAGCCAGGTCGCCGCGCCGAGCAGGAGCTTGGCCAGCGGCTTGGCCTGGCGGTCCGCGAGGGTCCTCGCCTGGTGCTTCATCGCCCGCGCATCCCTTCCTCGCTGAAGATGGCCGAGATCAGCCGGAGCGCGACCGTCGCGATCAGGATGGTCGCGATGACCACGATGACCGCCATGGCCGAGGCCCGGCCGATGTCGTAGGCCTGGAACGCGGTTTGGTAGATGTAGTACGGCAGGTTGGTCGTGTCGGTGGAGGGACCGCCCGCGGTGATGATGTAGATCCCGTCGAACGCCTGCACGATATAGATGGAGCCGAGCAGGACGCCCAGCTCGATGTAGGGGCGCAGCTGGGGCAGCGTGAGCGCGCGGAAGATCCGCCACGACCCGGCCCCGTCCACCCGGGCCGCCTCGAGCTGGTCCTCACCCTGGCTCTGCAGGCCGGCCAGCGCCAGCAGCACCATGAACGGTGTCCACATCCAGGTCAGGAACGCGATGATGGTGAGCTGGGAGTGCTGGCCGATCCAGTTCGTGTTGCCCAGCCCGAACGGCCGGAGGAAGAAGTTCAGCACCCCGAACGTGGTGTCCAGGATCGTGAACTTCCAGACCAGCGCGGCCGCGGTCGGCATGACCAGGAACGGGCTGATGATCAGGGTGCGCAGGAACCCGCGGCCGAACACGTAGCGGTTCAGCAGCAGCGCGATGCCCACGCCGAACACCACGGACGCGATGACCGGCACCGCGGTGAGCAGCACCGTGTTGAGCACGGCGACCCGGAAGATGTGGTCGGAGAAGATCTGGTCGTAGTTCCAGAACGTGGGGAAGTCCCGCGGCGCGGTCGGGAAGTTCAGGTTGTACCGCTGGAAGCTGTACCACAGCGTCAGCACGAACGGCAGCTGGGTGACGATGAACATGAACACCAGGGCCGGGACGAGCGGCACCCGGCGGATCCACGACCCGGTGCCGGCCCGCCCGGCGCGCGCGCCGCGTACCTTCGGGACCGGCGGTGCCGAGTCAACCACATTAACCATCGACGCTGTCCTCTCCGACGGGTCTGACGGTCCCGCTACGGCCACCGAGTTCTCTCCCGTCTGGCCGGGTGTGCCCCGCAGCGGCGCCCCGGCCAGTCCCCGGTAGACCGGCTGGCTGGAACGCCGCCACGGCGGCTTACTCTGCGTTACCCGAGGGGCTACTGCTTCAGGCCGGCCTGGATGACGGCCTGCTGGGCGATGGTCTGGCTCTTCGACAGGGCTGTGGCCACCGATTCCTGGCCGTCGATGGCGGCGGTGATCTCCGCCGACACCTGCTGGCCGAACGACTCGAACTGCGGGATCCCGACGTACTGGATGCCGGGGACCGGCTGCGGCGCGAGACCGGGCTGGGTCACGTTGACCGAATCGAGTTCCTTCAGCGTCAGCGGGGCGAAGTCCTTCGCGGCCGCCAGGTACTTCGGGTTCTGGTAGGTCGAGGTGCGGGTCCCTGGCGGGACGGACGCCCAGCCGTTCTTGGACGCGTCATAGGCGATGTACTTCTGGGACGTCGCCCAGTCCATGAACGTCCACGCGGCCGACTTGTTCTTCGACGCGCTCTCCAGGGCCAGGGCCCAGCTCCACAGCCAGCCCGAGGACGTGGTCTTCATGACCGGCGCGGGCGCGAACCCCATGTTCCCGGCGATCGGGCTGGGCTTGGCGTCCAGGGTGGAGGCCGCGACCGTGGCGTCATACCACATGGCCGCCCGCTTCTGCTGCATGACGTTCAGGCACTCGTTGAAGCTGTCGTTGCCGGCGCCCTTCTCGCCGTACTTGCGGACCAGGTTGACGTAGAAGCTGGTGGCCTGCTCGAACGCGGGCGAGGTGAGGTGGGCGTTCCAGTGCGTGTCGAACCACTGGCCGCCGAACGTGTTGACCACCGTGTCCAGGGCGGCGAGGTTCTCACCCCAGCCGGTCTTGCCGCGCAGGCAGATGCCGGCCACGCCCTTGGACGGGTCGTTCAGCTTGGCCGCCAGCGCGGCGATCTGGGTCCAGGTCGGGTTGGCGGGCATCGTCACGTGCGCCGCGGCGAACATCTGCTTGTTGTACATCATGAACGACGACTCGCCGTAGAAGGGCACCGCGTACAGCGTCCCGTTCGACGACAGCGCGTCACGGATCGGCTTGAGAATGTCGCTGACCTCGTAACTGGGGTCGCTGTTGGCATACGACGTCAGCGGGTCGATCCACTTGTTCTTAGACCAGGCCCCGATGTCGTTCGGGCCGATCATGACGACGTCATACTGGCCACCGCCCGCCGCGACATCCTTTTCCACATTCGCCCGCTCGGTGTTCTCGTCATAGGTGACAAACTTGACCTTGATGTTCGGGTGGCTCTTCTCGAAGCCACCCGGGGTGAGCTGCTCGATGGTCGTCATCAACGGGTTCGCGGTCACCGCGACCGTGATAGTGACCGGGCCAGACGAGGTCGAGGACGACCCCGAACTTCCGCACGCACTCAATGCGAGCGAACTGGCGGACACGACGCCAAGAAACGCCATGCCGCTACGTCTGCTGAGGCGGATCAGCACTGTTCCTCCTTGAAAAGGCCCCTAGCGGACCGTCCGATAAATGCGCGGGATCCGTTCCGGCCGCGGCGCCACCGCCGCGCCGTGGCGCGGTGGTCGCTGTGGCGCCGCGCTGTAGCGCGGTGGTCGCGTTAGCGGCGCGTCGTGGTGCGGTGGTCGCGTTAGCGGCGCGTCGTGGCGCGGTGGTTGCTGTGGCGCCGCGCCTTGGCGCCGTGGCGCCGCATCGTGGCGCGGTGGCGCCGCGTCGTGGCCCCGGACCCGCGTGACTCCTGAGGCGTGATCACCCGCCGGGTGCCCCTGTGTGCTCCGGTGTGCTCCTAGCACGTGACCTCCCGACCTCCGTCGAATCGGCTGACACCGCCACGGCCGCCCACCGGGAGTCCGCGGAGCCGCCGTGCGGACATCGTTGTCCGCACACTTTCTGCCGTTTGACGGAGAGTGTCAAGAGTTGGCGGACACGATCTGATCTCGGTACTGGCACGCGGTTTCGTGCCGCATCCGGTCGGCCGCTGTGGCGGACATGGGCCCGGCAAACGATGCCGTACTGTTACTGATGCGTTATGAGGTCGGCTGATTGCCGAGGTACAAGGCGGACTACTGGGCTACCGGCGAGCGTCGTCGCCGGCCCCGGGTCGGCGGTCAGGCGAACGGGCAGGCGCGCGGAGCCGCCATCCCGGCGCGGCCCTGGGTCCTGCGGGCCCCTTGCGCTAGAGGGCCCCGGCTTGCGACCCTAGGGACCTCCCCGCTCACCCCTGACGCCGGAGCGTCACCGATCTCGCCCTCCCTTGGACAACGATGTCGGCGGAGAAAGGTTTGAAGGCCATGGCAACAGGTGAGGCAGCTGGCGATCCCCGGGGGAGCCGGCGCAGAGCAGCAGGTGATGCTGGCTCGCGCGCCGCCCGCCGCGGTGCCGCCCGGCCGACAATGCGCGACGTCGCGGCCCGGGCGGGAGTGGGGATCAAGAGCGTTTCCCGGGTCGTCAACGGGGAGTACGTGAGGCCCGAGACCGAGCGCGTCATCGTCGCGGCCATCGAGGAACTGGGCTTCAGCCGCAACGACAGCGCCGCCCTGCTGCGGCAGGGATCCACCGCCAGCGTCGGGCTCGTGCTGGAGGATATCGCGGAGCCATTCCAGTCTGTTCTGACGCGCGCGGTGGAAGCGGTTACCCTCGCCAACGGTTCCATTCTCATGACCGCCTCCTCCGGGGAAGATCCAGGCCGCGAGAAGCAGGTGGTCCGCGCGTTCTGCGCCCGCCGGGTGGATGGGCTGATAATCGTTCCGGCGGCGCACAGCCATCGTTATCTCCTGCCGGATGTCAAGGCAGGCGTGGCGACAGTTTTCGTGGACCGGCCCGCGGACGGAATCGACGCCGACACGATCCTGGTCGACAATTTCGAGGGCGCCCGCGACGGGGTCGCGCACCTGCTCCGGTCCGGGCACCGGGCCATTGGCTTTATCGCCGACACCCCGGAGATCTTCACGGCCGCCGAGCGGCTGCGCGGCTACCGGGAGGCTCTCGCAAGGGGTGGACTGCTGTTCGACCCGGCCCTCGTGCACATGGAACTGCCGACGGAGGAAGGGGTGTCGGCGGCTCTGGACCGGATGCTGAAGCATTCGCCGCCGGTCACCGCGTTCTTCACCGGGAACAGCCGCATCACCATGATGTTCCTGCGGGCCATCCGGAACCGCCGGGACCGGCCCGCCCTGGTCGCTTTCGACGACTTCGAGCTGGCCGACATGCTGCGGCCGGGGATCACCGTGGTGGCCCAGGATGCAGCCAGCATAGGCCGGGTGGCGGCGGAGCTGCTGTTCCGGCGGCTGGCTGGCGACGGGGGGCCGACCCAGCGGATCTATTTGCGGACGTCGCTGATCCCGCGTGGCTCTGGGGAGACACCGCCGTGATCGTTGTTGCGGGCGAGGCACTGATCGATCTGATGCCCCGGGCCGGGGAGTCCCGGGAGTCCCCGGAGTTCCGGGAGTTCCGGGAGTTCCGGGGCGGGGAGGCGGGGGCCGGCGAGGCCCGGGACGGGGAGTTTGAGGCCGGCGAGGTCCGGGCCGTGGCGCAGCAGTTCGATGCGCGGCCTGGCGGGGCGCCGTGCAATGTGGCGGTAGGGCTGGCCCGGCTCGGCCGGCGGGCCTGTTTCCTGGGCCGGGTCGGCGACGACCCGTTCGGCCGCCTGCTCCGGCAGCACCTGCGCGAGGCCGGCGTGGACACGTCCATGGTGGTCGCGGCCAGCGAGAAGACCACGCTGGCGATCGCCGCGCTGGACGGCCAGGGCAAGGCCGAGTACATCTTCTACGCGAACGGTACCGCCGACTGGCAGTGGACGGACGCCGAGGTCCCCCAGAGCCTGCCCGCCGTGACGCGCGCCCTCTACGTCGGCGGCCTGGCCTTCCGGTTTGCTCCTGGTGCCACGGTCCTGGAAGGACTCATGCGGCGGACCCGCGAGCAGGGCCGCGTGCTGGTCTTCTTCGATCCCAACGTGCGGACGGGCTTCGGCTTCTCGGCCGAGGCGGAGCGCGCCCGGGTGGAGCGCCAGCTCACGTTCGCCCACGTCATCAAGGCCAGCGAGGACGACATCGCGCTGCTGTATCCCGGCCGTGACTACCGGGAGATCGCGGCGGCGTGGCACGAGAGCATGTCCGGCCTGGTGGCGGTGACGCTCGGCGCTGGCGGGGTGTATGCGCTCGCGCCGGACGGCAGCGAGATGCATGTGCCCGCTGCGCCGGCCCGGGTGGTGGACACGGTCGGGGCCGGGGACGCGTTCGCGGCCGCGATGCTGGACAGGCTGGCCGGGGAGATGCCCGGGGCCGCGGGAGCGGGCGCGGGTCCGGGTTCGGCGAGCGGCCCGGGTGACACGACGGGCCCGGCGAGCGCGGGGGCCGGCCTGGGTGACGCGGCAGGTGCCGGTGCGGCGAGGGCGGGCGCGGCAGGTGCCGGTGCGGCGGGTGGCCTGGATGGCCCGGAGGGCGCGGCCGCAGTACCCAACGCGGCGGCCGCATTGCGCGCGATCACCACCGAAGTCCTGCGCGGCCTGTTCGAGCGGGCATCTGTGAGCGCGGCGCTGACTTGTGAGCGGGCAGGCGCCCAGTCCCCCGACGCATGCACCCTGGATGCGGCCATGGAAGACGAGGCTCGCCGTCCGGCGGAGGATCTCGCGGCGGACCCGGCGGCTGGTACCGGCTTGTCATCCGCACTGGAGCCTGGGTCGTCAGACGGGCTCGATCCGGGGTCCTCGTCCGAGCTCGACCCGGGGTCCTCGTCCGAGCTCGACCCGGGGTCCTCGTCCAGGCTGGATCCGGGGTTGTCGTCCGGGCTCGAGTCCGCTTCTAACGGCTGACGTGGGCCTGAACAGCCACGACGCGCTGATTTGCCTCCGCCTCCGGTTGGCCATAAAGTGAAGGCACACCGACGCGGGGTGGAGCAGTTCGGTAGCTCGCTGGGCTCATAACCCAGAGGTCGCAGGTTCAAATCCTGCCCCCGCTACCAAGTAGTTGCAGGTCAGGGGCCTGATCGCCGGAAGGCGGTCAGGCCTTTTTGATCATCCGTTGGCGGCCCGTTGGCGGGATCAGACCTCGAAGCCCGGCACTGCGTGCTCCAGATCGACAGTAACCGGCATCACTGGCCGGTCTGCGGAGCCGCCGGGGAACCGGCGCCAGGGACAGCCTTCGGGGTTGCCCCTGGGTACATACGGGTGCCGCATGATCACCGTCGTTGCACTGGTAACCGAGGAATCGCGCAGGAGCTCCCGACCTAGGCCACGAGCATTCGAGTAGAGTCCGAGCGGAGCCGCGGAGGGCCTTCCCACGAAGTTGACCGAGGCTGCGCACGGCTTGCATGGCATAGCAAGAGGTCAGCGGTTCGAGCCCGCTTTAGCTCCACCCACCCAAAGTGCCAGGTCAGAACATATCTTGGGACCAGCCGGACGGGCCTGAAGATCGTGTGACCGTCGTTCTGGGCGGGGATCGCCGTCACACGGGATCATTGACCACCCCTCGATGGCACTCCAGACGAGCGCGACCGCGGTGTCGTTGAACAGGCCGGCGCTCGCCGTGAGGGAGACGGCCCTTCCGCAGGGCCCGCCTGGAGGGCGGCGGATGCGAGTTAGACGATCCGGGCTGCCAGGCGTCTAGCCGAGACGGCACTTTCGCTTGATCACGATGTGGGTTCCTCGTCAGCTAGATGTTCGAGGTACCGGATCGCGTTGATCTGCTTTTCGGGGTCGAGCCGGCAAAGTGCGCGCAGTGCGAGAAGGAGAATCTCGGCAGTTGGTCCTTCTCGACCGCGGTCGAGGTGTCCGGACCATGTGGCGATCTTGGCGAAGTCCAACGAGTAGAGCTCGCTGAGAGTCCAGAGGGTGCCAGCTTCTGGCTGCCGGATGTGGCCGCGTTCGATCTGGGAGAGGTGCGGGTTCGGGATGCCGGTTCGGCGCTCGACATCGCGCAGGCTCCAGTGGCGGTGACGGCGCGCGCAGCGGAGGATGTCCCCGACCTGTGGCTCGCCGGGTTGGGCGGCATCGGCCTCGCGTCCTTCGCGGCGTGGCGACGCTGGCTCCATAACCTGTGCGTACCGAAAACCTCGTCCACGTCATGCGACCAGGCGATATTCGTTGATCGTGCCACCGGCGTGAGTCTGTCTTCGGACGTGGCACCGCTCAAGATCGACCGGTCGGGGTAGCGGTTTCAGCGGCGCGGCTGCGTGCAGGGAGCGGTGGGGCCAGTGCTGATTGTGGTGGGGTCTCGTATTCCCGCAGGATCCGCCGCAGATGGGCCTGGTTCCAGACGAGGGTGCGGTCCAGGAGCTCGCGTCGGCATCCCCCGATCCAGCGTTCGGCGATCGCGTTCATGCGGGCGTCGCCACGTTGCAGAGCACGGTCCGGATGCCGGCGTCGGCCAGGACCGCGTCGAACGCGGCGGTGAAGTTCGAGCCGGGGTCGCGGATCGTGAACTTGACCCGATGTGCCTGCTCGCCGAGGTCCATGAGGAGGTTGCGTGCCTGGTAGGCGGTCCACTCCCCGGTGGGATGGAGAGTGACCCCGAGGATGCGGATACGCCTGCTGGCGTGCTCTATCACAGCCAGAACGTAGGCCTGGGTGTCGTCGAGCAGGCGGCTGTGAAGAAGTCGCTGGCCAGGATCGCGTCGGCCTGGGAGCGCAAGAATTGCGACCAGGTCGACCCGGTCCGCCGCCGGGCGGGGTCGATGCCGCTGGCCTTGAGGATCTCCCATACGGTCGACGCTGCGACCTTAACCCCCAAGGCCGGCCAGCTCGCCATGGATCCTGCGGTTCCCCTATTCGGGATTTTCCCGGGCCAGTCGGCGGACCAGTGCCCTGATGTTCCGGCGAGTCGCCGACCGGTCGGTCTTGCCACGCATGGACCTGGCGGCCCCACGGCAGCGGACGATGTCGCGTTGCCAGCGCAGGATCGTGTCCGGGGTGACCAGGAGCCGCAGCCCGTGGCACCGCGCTTTCGGTATCACGCTGAGCAGGGTCGCGAGCAGCGCCCGGTCCGCCAGTTCAGGTTCGGGCGGCGCGGCTGCCGCCGCTGCAGTATGGCGAGCTGGTGGCGCAGGATCAGGATCTCCGCGTTCTTCCACGTCTCCTCACACCGGGATAGCCAGCCACGCGGCAGCCCGCGTGATCAGGAGGAAGACGAACCGCAGGCACATGATCGGTGATCATCACGGCCGGGCGGCCGGGAGAGCAACTCTGCTGGTCAGAGCCGTGGACAGGATTCTCGGCACGCACAGGCCTCAGAATCGAGTTCTGATAGACCGGCGACCGTACAAATTCGGCGTTGTGTTCCGTGCGGCGAGCGTCGCGGCCTGCCCGGGACCCGGGGATTCAGCCGCGCGTGGCCAGGCGCCGGGAGCCGCCGATGCCCGGTCGGCATACTGCTGATCGTCCGCCGCGGATACCAGGTCTCATTCCGGGTCCAGCGGCCGCGTCGCGCCGGGCCAGCGGGCGGACCCCGGACGCTCAGCCACGCTAGTCGCGCTTGTCCGCCAGCCGTAGCTCATGCTCCAGCTCCGCCAGCGTCGCGGCGTAGAGCAACTGCCAGCCGCCCCCCAGCCTCCGGTGGGCGGTGAACCCCGCGCCTTTGCCGGGCTGCACGTGGCTAATGGACCAGTACGGGAAGGCCACCTTTAGCCCGGCGAGCTGGGCCGCCGGAGTACGGCTCACGGCTCGCCGCCCCTGTCCGGGATGACCGGCAGGACGCAGAGCGGGTCCGGCAGCCCGGTGGCGAACGCGGCCGCTTGGGGCGGGCGTTCGCCGAGATGATGGACCTGGTTGCCGTCAAGGCGCAGGCCGCCCATACGCGGGTGTCGTAAAACACGGCGCATGCCTGGAGGAACGCCCGCATGCTCCCAGGCGTTACATGGGCGGACTTACCGCCTCACCGCAGGCGTGCTCGTCAATAAGCCCACCACGTGAGGGCGGTAAATGGCGATACGTTGCCATCACCGCACGGGAAGCAGGCGCTGAAACCCGCGGATCGCGAGCGCGTCCTTCCGTCGACCTGGATGGCGAGGTCGGATACCGCGTGGCAGTGGTCAGCAGGAAGTTCGGCCCTGAGCCGTCCCAAGGCCGCCGAGCAGTTCGTCCAGTCTGGACAGATTCCGGCCACCACGCGGTGGACGCGCCCCCGCCCGCTGGGACAGGCCTGGCCTGCCCGCGCTTCCTCGAGGGGCCGCAGTGGTCTCCCGGGTCAAGATCGACCCCCAGGGCCGTCGCATCAGCGATGCGCAGCAGTCTTAAGGCCGGAGGCTGGCCCCGTACCATGCGCGGCACACCGGAAGATGAGCGGCGGAGCCGCCTCCGAGCCTTTGACCCGATGGACCGCGCTGGTGCTGTTCAGTCGCCCGCCGGGGTGCTGCGAGCTGGCCGACGCCGACCGCGGCGGCCATCGTGAGCGTCCCGCAGGCCAGCCCGGCGCCGTGCTGCTCCGGCAGGCAGAACCTGACGGTCCGCGGTGAGCGGACATCCAGTACTGATAGGAACAGCCAACATTCTCAGGCCGGGATGTAGGCAGGTGAATGTCGCGGCACTAGCGGGTGTTGATCTTGGCGGCGCCGGCGATGAAGTCGAGGCGGATCAGGTCCCCCCTTGCGGCGGCGGGGCCGGGTCTGGGTCGTGGTCCTCTTGCACCGTTTCGGCGCGCGGCCCGGTATCCGTGCCGATGGGTCGCTGGCTGCGTGATCAGCTGGCGGCCATTGTGCTTGGCGGCAGCAGCCTGGCGGCTCACTCATCCGTGACCGGGCGGTCCAGGTCGCCGGCCAGTCAGGTGCCGGCCGCTCAAGGCGACGGTACGCTGGCTCTCACCGGGCGGGGCGGTGCGCGGAGGAAGGGGATCAATGGCAGGCGAATGGAGCCACGACGTGACACCGAGCCGCGACGAGCCGGTACCGTTCGACACCAGCGTCGCGCACGTCGCCCGGGTGTATGACTACTGGCTGGGCGGGAAGGACAATTTCGCCGCCGACCGGGTGGCGGGCGACCAGGCGATCAATGCTTTCCCTAACATCGTGTTGTCCGCGCGCGCTAACCGCGCGTTCCTGGCGCGGGCGGTGCGCTTCCTGGCCGGGGAGGCTGGCGTCCGGCAGTTCCTGGACATCGGGACCGGCATTCCCACTGCCAACCACACCCATGAGGTCGCCCAGTCCGTGGCGCCGGAATCCCGGGTCGCCTATGTGGACAACGACCCGATCGTGCTCGCCCATGCCCGCGCGCTGCTGGCCAGCCACCCACAGGGCGCCACCGACTACATCGACGCCGACCTGCGCGATCCGCAGAAGATCCTGGACGGCGCGGCGCGGCTGCTGGATTTCGGCCGCCCGGTCGCGGTGATGCTGATGGCAATCTTGCAGCACATCGGCGATGAGGATGACCCGTACAAGATTGTGGCCACGCTGGTCGGTGCTCTGCCGGCAGGCAGTTACCTGACACTCTCACACCCGGCCAAAGACATCGACGCTGAGTCGATGGCCAAGATGGCGGACGTCCTTAACCAGATGATGGCTGAGAAGGTTACCTTCCGTGCCCGCCCCGCGGTGGCCAGGTTCTTCGACGGGCTGGAGCTGGCAGAGCCAGGGATGGTCCAGGCGTCGAAATGGCGGCCAGCTTCCGAGGCTGAGGCGGCCAGCCCCGCGGCCCTGTGGGCCGGCGTGGCGCGCAAGAGCTAATGCGGCGAACACGGGGCTGGCCCGCCCCGTCGCCTGGGCGATCGATGCGTCCGCAGGCAAGCCGGAGATCCTGGTGGCCGCCCGGCGGGAGCGGGTGCGGAACCGGCCCGGTCAGTGCTCGCGGAGGATGGCCCTGATGGCCTTGGCGGTGCCAGCTGGCGTCGCGGCCTCCATGCACAGGCGCTCCATCACCATCAGGTAGTTATCGACGCTCTCCGGTTTGTCCAGGTAGAGCGCGCTGGTGAGCTGCTCGAGGTACACCACATCGGGCAGGTCACGCTCGGCGAAGCGCAGGATGCTGAACGGCCCCCCCGCCGCGGCGTGGCCGCCGGCCTGGAACGGGATGATCTGGATGGTCACATTCGGCTGCCTGGCCATCTCGAGGAGGTGCTTCAGCTGCCCCCGCATGACGTCCGCGCCGCCGACGGGCCGCCGTAGCACGGCCTCGTCCAGCACCGCCCACACATTCGGCGGGTCCGGCCTGGTGAGCACTACCTCGCGGGCCATCCGCAGGCTGACCCGCCGCTCGATCTCCGCGGCGGGAGCGGCAGCGTGGCCAAGGAGCGTGACGGCGCGGGCGTAATCCTTTGTCTGCAGCAGCCCGGGAACGAACTGGACCTCGTAGGCGCGTATCTGGGTAGCGGCCTCCTCGAGCCCGACGTACGCCTCGAACCAGCCCGGCAGGATGTCTGAATAATCGTGCCACCAGCCCGGGGCGTTTGCGCGGCGGGCGAGGGCCCGCAGTGCCTCGCGTTCCTGCTCATCGGTCACGCCGTAGAAAATGAGCAGGTCGGCGATGTCGCGGTCCTTGAAACCCACCCGGCCGGTTTCCAGCCGGCTGATCTTCGAATGGGACGCGCGGATCACATTCCCCGCTTCTTCCAGGGAGATCCGCTTCGCTTCACGCAGCCGGCGAAGCTGGGCACCCAGCAGGATGCGAAGCACCGTGGGGCCGCCGCTGCCGGGCGGGGCGATCAAGCTGTGCGCCGACCCGCCTGCAGGCTCGGCTGGTTTAATCATGCGCTCTCCCCTGACCCGGACCACGGCAGTGTCCCACACGCGGCTACGGCTGCGCCACAAATGGGGCCCGGCGACATTTCAATCGCAATTTCGCTTTTGGCCGGCAGGCAACGGCAGCCGCCGTGCCCGCAGTTGCTTCCCCGGGCTGGTCAGCCGAACTCGCCGTCCCGGATACCACGAAGGAAGGCCGCCCACTCGGCGTGCGTGAAAATCAGGGCTGGGCCGTCGGGATGCCGGGAGTCGCGGATCGCCACCCTGCCTGCCGTCAGTTCGGCTATTTCCACGCAGTTACCGCTGGGGTTGCTGTGGCGGCTCTTCCGCCACGCTGCCACGCGCAGCCGTGAAGCCTGCACGCCGCTGCGAGCCAGCTCCACCTCGCATCCCTTCCGCCGCCCGCGATCACCCTGGGCAGCTGCTAGCCGGCAGGCAAGAAATCTTCTGTGCAACGGCACTTGCAAGTGCACACCGTGGGTGGCATCGTAGCGGATGCGCTGACCCCCCGGCGCGACCAACATTCAGGCTCGGTGGCGACCCATGCACCAGGGACATCCGGTGCCTTTCCTGCCCGCCCCGGACTGGCGCTGCAGTCACCAGGAACTGGGGCCACCCCACTCGGCGCTGCCAGCGGCCGGCAGGCACTGCCGCATCACCCTGGCCCCCGCGCCCGAGTCAACCGGGGCAGCCCGTGGTTTCACCACGGCAACACTGCACGGCTGGCACCTGGACACACTGATCCAGGACGCTGTGATCGTCGCATCCGAACTGGTCACCAACGCGATACGCCACGGAAGCGCCTTCGCTACGAAAAGCGGAAAGCACACGCAGGTCGAACTGACCTGGCAGCGCCAGGCCAGCCGCCTGATCTGCGTGGTCACCGACCGCAGCCCCAAGCCACCCGTCCTGGCACCAGCCGACCTCAACGCCGAGTCCGGCCGCGGCCTGCAGATCGTGCACGCCCTCGTCCCCGCCTGGGGGTGGACAATGCTCAGCGCCCAGGAGAAGGCAGTCTGGGCCGCCCTCCAGCTCCCGCTCCCCGCAACCCGCCGATGCGCAGACGGCAACTCTTTCCCGGCCCGGCCGGGGACCAGGCGCAATTACAAGCCTCAGCCCCCTGGCGCACAGCCGCTAAGCGGCGTGCGGGCCTAAGTTGCCCCACTGGGGGCCGGCGGTGTCCGCCCGGATACGGCGCGGTCGTTACGGAGTGTGGTGAAGTCAGCCGACGACCCGCCCGTCCAGGGCGCTCCTGCCCGCGGATCTGTGTCCTCCCGGCCTCACGCCGGCACGTGGCCAAGGTGCACAGATGGATCAGTCTGTCTTGCCGCCGTCACCCTCGGTTGCCTGTCGGGAGCATCCGAGTCGGCCAGGATGGTTAGTACTCCCACGCCTCAACGGCTGCGCGCGGTTCCTGCCAGCGCTGTGAGGCGCAGGTATGCCTCGTCGCTGGTCGCGAATACCTGCAGCCGCTGGTGCAGGCCGGTGATCCGCAGCATCTTCGCGATGAGCGGCTGGGGCGCGATGAGGCCGTAACCGCAGCCGGCCGCTTCGGCCTCGTTGGCGATCCGGACGAAGGCACTCAGCCCGGATGCGTCGCAGAAGGACAGGCCACTCAGGTCGAGCAGCAGGAGCCGGGTGTGGCGGCCGATGGCTGTGCGGCCCCGCCGGTACAGGCTGTCGGCCGTGGCGAGGTCCAGTTCTCCCTGCACGCGCAAGATCTGGGTGCGGTCATCGGGACCGGCCGTTGTGCCGTTGACGCTCCAGCTCACTTGTCCCGCCCTCCGTCGGCGGCCGCACTCTGGTCAACACCTTCCAGGCGGCCCTTGGCCGCGGATTGTCAGGTAAAAGCACGATATCACCGATCTGCTGATTAGCATCAATTGCCTTTCTCCGCCAGCGGTTCATATGCACGTGCATCAGCGCTTGCATTGCGCCTGTGCAAACGAGAAGGGTTCATCTGTTCAGCGCGTTATGTTTGACGGCAACGAGCCAGCGGTCCCCCCGAGGCGGTGATTGGCGTTGCTCACCGTGCGGCTCGCCGGGGTCGTGGTGACACGGTCCGGGGGATCCGCCGGGTCGGTGACGGGCCTGACCCACACGAAGGCGACTGGCCGATCCCGGGTTGGCCGCCGGGAGTTAAGAGGTGGCTGGCCTGGCAGCGCCAGCGGTAGCGCTAGATCGTTTTGAGGATCTGCTTGAGGAACCCCGCGCTGCTTCCCGGGGCCCGGCCTGGCGGTGAGGATCGTGCCACCCGGCTGTGGTTCCGCCGCGGTCTGCACGGCGATCGCGCCGGTGCGCACGGCAGGGCCGGTGTCAACGGCAGGGACAGGCAACGGCATCCGTGCACAGAAGACCCTGCCACCAGGCGGCTTGCCTGCGCCCCGGCCCTCAGGCCGGGCTCTTGCCTGCCTACGGGCTCGTAACAATCCGCAACGCCCGGCGTTTACCTGGTGGAGGGCCACTTCCTGACAGAGCCCAGGCCTCCGCCCGGCCAGGGCTCTGTGTCCGCGAGGGCAGCGCGGCGCGACGGCCGGCGCGGGCGGTGGTGTGCTCGATGCTGCACCTGGCAATGGAGCGGGACTCCGGCTTTGCTGCAGAGGAATGACGTGAATATCGGCGATACCCTCGCCCGCGCCCGTCAGGACGCCGGGCTGAGCATTACCCAGATCAGCCAGCGGACGCGGATCAGGGAAACAGTCATCCGCGGTATCGAGAACGATGACTTCTCGCCGTGTGGCGGGGATTTCTACGCGCGCGGCCACATCCGCAGCGTGGCCACGATGGTCGGTGCCGATGCGGACCCGCTGATCGAGGAGTACGACGCGGCACGCGGCGGCAACCGCCAGGCTTCCGCCGCTGAGATCTTCGAGGCGGCCACGCCCCTCAAGCTGCCCGGGCGCCGCCGGGCGAACTGGAGCACCATGATGGCGCTGGTCATTGCGGCGGTCGTCAGCTACTGGGTAGTCCACGCGGGTGGGAGTACTTCGCATCAGGTGAACGCCGCCGCCCACCACAAGCCCCTCCCGGTGCCGGCCCCTGCCCCGCGTGCCCACCGGGCCGCCCCCGCGGCCACGCCGCGCCAGCAGTACCGGCCCGTGCTGGTGCAGCTCGCAGCGGCCGAGGGCTGCTGGGTCGGCGTGTACGCGGCGGGCGGCACCCTGAAATGGCAGGCTTACATCCCCGCGGGGACGGCGCGCTCGTGGGTGTTCGCCCACCGGGTTTCCATGAAGATCGGCAATCCCGGCGGCATCGTGCTCACGGTGAACGGCCACAGGATGAATTCCCTCGGCAGCCAGGTGCTGACGCTGAACCTCCAGCCCGGCCACGATGTCCCGGGCTAGACCGGCAGCTGGTTTTCCCCGCTGGACACGGGCCCGCTCGCCGCGCCGATCACGCTGGTGCGGCCGCAGCCGGGGTGCCTACCCTGGCCGGCCCGGCCAGACAGAACCGCTTCCGGCCAGCCCCAGGATGAGGCTGCCGCCAGGAGAAAGTCAGCGAGAAGCCCGTCGAACCGCCGACCTGCGCCGCTCGCGGCCCTTGGAATCTCAGCGGCTCTCGGCGCGCAGATCTGGACATTCTGCCCTGCCGGGAAGCCGGTCTACCGGGGCCGGCTGGCCTGGCGCCAGACCTGCTGGATGGCGCTGTAGTCGATCGCGACGATGCCCTCCCGCTGGAGGAGGTCGCGGGCCGCTGGTGATGCCAGGAACTCGTAGTCGGTGTGGCGTACCCGCCAGCCGCCGGGATCGAGTGCCTGTGACTCCTGGTTGCCCAGGCCGGGATGCACCGCCCACTCACTCAGCCCGGCGGGCATGTCCCGCAGCAGGCCGGCATACCGGGCGGGCTTGCCGTCAAGGCCGAGAGCAAAGCTGTCCAGGAACGGGTGATCGGTGACCGGCAGCCCTTGCCGCCGCAACGTGCGGCGCCCGGGTTCGAGCCAGGCCCGCACCGCCAGGCCATGCTCGGTGGCCAGCGCCACGGTCATGGCGAAGATGTCCTCGCGCCCGCCATCGGCCAGGCAGTGCCAGTCCAGGTGGGCCGGCGTCAGCCCGGCGCCGGCCACGGCATCGATCTGTGCGCGGAACTCCCGCTCCACCTCATCCAGCCGGACCCGGGCGAGCAGCCTGGGGACCTGGGCGGGCGTGAACAGCTCACCCGCCTGGTCGAGAAGCGAGGGCACCAGCCTTCTCGCGGTCAGCGGCCCCCACCGGCAGCGGGTCGTATCGCAGACCAGCGTGAGGTGGATCCCGAACGAGATCCCCGGATGCTGGCGGAGCAGGCGCACGGCGTCCGGCGCCCCCGGACACGGCACCATCACGCTGCACGAACTGGCGATCCCCTCCTCGATCGAACGGAGGACCGCAGCGTTGATCGCGTGCTACATCCCGAAGTCGTCGGCGTTCACAATGAGCACCCGGGCATCAGACGGGAAACCCAGCAGCTCACTCGACCGGACCGCCGGCGCGGCGGCCGCGCGCTCGAGGGAATTCCCATCCACACCTCAGTGTGCGCCCAAACCCGAAGCCCGCGACCGAGCGTGATCAACAGCAGCTGCTGCTGCCCGACCCAGTGGCCGTGCCCGAGCCCACAACCGGCGAGAGCACCGGGGCTATCGCGGAGGCTCGCGCCGTCACGCCCAGATCCCGGACCGGCCGGTCCCTGCCACCCCGGTGACCGGGCGATCCGCAGGAGGACGGCGGCCCGGCCGGCCGCGGCTGCCGGGTGGGGCGGGCTGACGTGACCCGCCCGGCAGAGCACGTAACCCCGCAGATGCTGCTGCAACGCTGCGATAGCCCGCTGCTGCTGGCCGCGACCCGCTGCGCGATCGGCCTGGCCGAGGCCCGCGGCTGGTCTGCCGCGACGATCGCCGGGGTGTTTTACGGGCTGAAGGCCGTCCTCGACGGCCACACCGGCGGCGGCCCGGTCCCGCTGTCGCAGGTCCGCCAGCGGGTGCGGCCACGCAGCCACAGCTCAGCCACCAGGATTGCTGAGGTTCTCGCCGAGCTGGGGATGCTGCACGACGACACCACTGCGGCGATCCGGACCTGGATCGACCGCCGCACCGGCGAGCTGCCCGCCGGGTTCCGCCGCGACGTCCGTGCCTGGCTGGTGGTGCTGCTCGACGGTGACGCCCGCACCCGCCCCCGGTCGCACGCCACTGTCCACTTCCACTTCGGCAGGGTGCGGCCCTTCATCGAGTGCTGCGCAGCAACACGCGGCCACCTGCGGGAGATCATCTCCAGCGACGTCGACAGCGTCCTGGAGCCGCTGCGCGGCCACCGGCGCTACAACGCCATCACCGCGCTGCGCTCGCTGTTCCGGTTCGCCAAACGACGCGGCTTGACGTTCGCCGACCCCACCGCCCACCTCCGCGGCGGCCGGGGCGCCGGGCGCACCGTGCTGCCGATGACCGCCGAGCAGATCCGGGCTGTCCAGCAGGCGGCCGCCACTTCCGCCCAGCGCCTGGCCATCGCCCTGGCAGCCGTGCACGCCGCCCGCCCCAAGGCCATCCGCGAACTCACCCTCGAGGACATCGACCTGCCCAGCCGGCGCATCACCCTCGCCGGCCACCGGCAGCCCCTCGGCGAGCTCACCCGCAACGCCCTGCTGGCCTGGCTTGACTACCGGCGCGCCACCTGGCCGGACACCGCCAACCGGCACGTCCTGATCACGCGCAAAAGCGCCCTGGGCACCGGACCGGTCTCCGCCAGCTACCTCGGCAGGCACCAGCGCGGCATCTCCCTCGAGCACATCCGGCGCGACCGCATCCTGCAGGAAGCCCTGGCCACCGGCGCCGACCCGCTCCACCTTGCCCTGGTCTTCAACATCGACCACACCAACGCGATGGCCTACGCCGGCGCCGCCCGCAACCTTCTCAGCGATCCAGGGGACCAGGAAGCGTACCCCGGTGGCTGACACGGTGCTACGCAGAGCCCTCAGCATGCCAGTGGAGCGGCACCATGATGCGCAGGCGTTCGGACCTGCCGGTTATGGTCAGGTCCAGCGAGGTGGCGGCCGGATGAAGCGGCGGCCTGAGCCTAAGCATCCCGGCCCATTGCCGGTTGCCGTAACGGCCCCAGCTGCCGCCGGATGCGGTGTGCCAGCGCCCGGCGCTGTCGCGGGCCCACCAAGACAGCGGCGGCTCGCCCATCTCGGTGAAGGCGCGCAGTTCAAAGCCGGGCGGGTCCCAGCTCACGGCCAGCAGGTGCAGCAGCGCGTGATCGGGCGCTGATTCCAGCGCGGTCAGCGCGATGCGCGCGCCGTCGAGCTCGGGCAGGGCGGCGGCGACGCGGGTGATGGCGGCCGGGCCGTCGCGGCGGCCCCGGTCGGCGAGCACGGCTTGCCACGGTTCCGGCAGGCTGGCAGCGGGCTGGGCCAGGCCGGATGCCGGGACGGGGAAGCCGATGCCGAGCCGCTGGCCGAGGGCGGCCAGGCGCCGCACCGCCGGGCTGCCGCCCGGCAGCAGGCCCAGTGCCAGCAGCACCGTGACGACACTGCCGACGCCCCGGGTTTCGGCTTGGGCACTGGCCACCGCACCACGAGGGGAAGGAATCGGCATCAGCGCCGTCGCCAGCAGACCCGCGGCCGCGGCCTCGGCCAGCAGCTCGCCTTTGCCACGGGCGGCCACCGGCTCACGCCGCGCCTCGGCGTGCGAGGCCGGAACGTCAAGGTCTACCCGCGCCGGTTCACCGGCGGCCCCGGTGGCCACCTCCAGCCACTGCGGCGCGGCACCCTGCGGCGGCGGGATGAGTTCCCCCATCCACAGTGCATCGCCGGCGACATCACGCCGGAGTGACAGCTGGTAGTGGCGTTCCTGATCATCAACGGCATGCAGACGCAGCGATGGGTGACCAGGGACCCGGGCCGATCCGACGAGGATTGCCGCGCCAGGGGCCTGCGCGTAGGCCAGCAGCTCAAGATGTACCCGCTGCCCCGGGGTCTCTACTGGCAGTCTCACCCTGACCGGGACCACCCACATCGGGCCGACGGCAGGCTGGCCGGGCACCGGCCGAGGTGTCAGCAGCGGCCACGCCGGCATACCGGGCCCGCGATCGGGCCTTTCCGTGGTGATGCCCCGGGCAGCCAGCGCGGCATCGAGATCGTCCACCACCGCGGCCGCAAAGTCGTGACCGATGGCACCGGCAGCGGCCAGCGTGCTGGCAACCAGCCTGGTCACCTCCCCGGCAGGCAGATCACCGCCCAGGCCTGCGGCCACCGCGGCGGCCGCGGCCAGCTGCGCCCAGCCCGCCGCACGCCCACCATTGCCCGCACGCGCCCCCTCCACGCGCCCAGGCCCCCCAGTTGCGCGGGCCAAAGCAGAGCGAAGTTCGGCGTCAGCCAACAGCGGCAGCAAGATCTCGGCCGACCCGCTCTCCACACTGTGATGGTCCCACGGCCGCGACCTGACAGCGGGATACCGCTTCCCCCGGGTAGTTCAGAATAAGGGCATGGAAGGTACCAGTGCCTGGAAAGGGTGGATCGGTTACGGCAGCGGCCCGCGCGGCAAGGATCATCTTCCTCCTGATGCGCGGGCCGAAGTGGAGCGCCGGGAGGCAGCCCGCAAGGAACGGCAAGGCCGCTTGCTTTGCGCGGTCTACGTCCAGGTCTACGAGCACGATGCTGTGCCCCAGGTAAGCTTTCCGGCTGGCTCGGTCCTCGATGTCGAAAGCGATTCCGGCGACATCGCCTCGGCTGTTGCCAGGGCACGGGACGCACTCGCCGAGTGGCGGTAGCCACTGGCGCCATGGGCCAGGTGATGAGGTGGTGGAGGGTGCGAACCGGAGTAGCCACATACAGCGCTACGACCAGCAGCAGACCGATCGTGCGATACCTCGCCCGAGAGTACCTGCGCCGTTTCCGCTGGCCTGTACGCATTCTCGCCTGGGTCCTTAGCGCGGCAGGGGCAAGCCTGGCGGGTTGGCGGTACAGCCCGGTTGGCCCCGTCGCGCTAGAGGCCGCGTTCTTCGCCGTGGTCCTGGCCAGATACCCAGCAGCAATGATGCAGTGGCGGCGGAACATACAAGAGGCAAGATCGCGGCCGGAACCAGCGGCCCTTCCTGCGGATGATGCGATCCGGCGTGAAGCGCGTCGGCAGGCGGCGTTGCCGCGTGTCCCATCTCCGGGCGGTTGGACCGTGCCGCCAGGGGTGCGTCCTGCGTGGAACTGGACCCCTGCTCCGGGGATTACGGCCCGGCTGGACCGCGTCCGGTGGTGGGTGAGGCTGTGGTATCGCACGCCATTTGTGGATCGGTATGCCTGCGCCTGGATGTGGCACCGTGGCGGATGGGACGTAGTGCCCGCGGAAGCCTGGTCGGCGCCGCCTTCCTCCTAGGCGCCCAACCCTTGGGAGCGGCCCGCGGCCCATAGTCCCGGCCAGCAAGACTCGTGCTGAATGACACGCAACACGCGCCACGAACCCACGTTGATCGGGGCGGCCAGCTCCCTAACGGCCGCAAGTTCGCGCTGAGGAACCTTCAGTCGCACTGAACTCACCGGGGACCGGGTGATACAGCGGGTTATCACCCGCTCTGCCGTGAGTTCACAGCGAGAATGAGCAAGCGCGGCGCCGGGATCGAGCGGCCGGCCGCGGCGGTGCCTTGGTGTGAGGCGTTGTTTCGCTGACCGGGGAAAACGTCACGGGGTGTCAGCGGGTTAGGCGTCACCGGGTGTCAGTTGGCGGGGCGACGGCCCCCTTGTGGAAGACACGAGTCCCCCGGCATCGGTCAAGTCGAACCTACAAATACGTGTCCGGGCTCGCGAGCGCGCGCCGCCTGCCTCTCCGCCCGCACGCAGGACGCCGATTGAACCTGGCGCCCAGATCACGCACATTTGATCACCGATGTCCGGTAGCCGCGTTATGGTCGAGCCGCCCTGGCCGGCCGGCTCAGCAGCGAGAACCCGGGAGTAGATTTCTGTAGTACAACGAGGGTTCCTGGCAAGGACGCCGGAGGGCAGGATGCGTGATCTTGGCCGGATCGAGCACGCCCTCGCGACCAAGCGGCTCTCGCCAGAGGTCTTCGAACGCTGTGCCCAGGATCTGCTCAGCGCGGTATATCCCGGCTTGTCGCCGATTCCCGGTGGCACGGACTGGGGGCGTGACGCTGACATAGCCGGCACGGTCGATGAGGTTCCGGTGCGGCTGCTGGTCACGTCTTCGCGGTCGCTGGAGGGCGTCCGCAAGAACATGCTCGCGGGAATCGCGAGCATGAAGGAGCACAATGTCCGTTTCCGGCGGATCATGCTGGCCAATCCCGCGCTCCTCCAGCTGACGGATCGGCAGAAGCTCGTCAAGTCCGCGAAGAACGCTGGGGCGCTGCTGGACGCCAGCGACGTCTTTGACCGCGGGTATTTCGCGAGCCGTCTGCGCCGGGATGGTCACTGGCGCGGAGTTGCTCGGGCTGCCGTCCGGGCCGGCCACGTTGTCGCCGGTCGCCCCGGACCTGGCTGAGAGCCCGTGGGCGTTTCTGCCCCTCGTGGCCCGCAGCGAGGACCTGGCCGCAGTAGCCGGTGCAGGGGACATGATCCTCACTGGCCCGCCGGGAGTCGGCAAGTCCCGGCTCTTGAGCGAGTTGCCCGGCACCGGGTTCGTCGACAAGAATGCCCCGCTGGACAATGTCTCGGATGACCTGCGCTGGGCGCTGCCCTCCACGGTCGTGGTCGACGACGCTGCTGGGGCGGGACCGCTGATCGGCCGGTTGCTGTGGTTGCGGCGTACCGAGCCGGATCTGTTCACCTACCGTCTGATCGTCACGTGCTGGCCGCCGGACGCCGAGGATCTCCAGGCGCTGGTTCCGTCGGCGCGGGTGCATGCGCTCGACCTGATGGAGCGCGAGCCGCTGGACGGCCTGATTCAGGCCATGGGAATCACCGGTCGGCTGGCACGCCGCGAGATTCTCGGCCAGGCGGAAGGCCGCCCGGCCTGGGCTGTGACGCTGGGTGACCTGCTGCTCCGCCAGAACGACCCGCAATCGCTGCTCAGCGGCCGGGCACTGCTCGGGGAGACCGAGCGGTACCTGCGCCGCGCCGGGCTCATCCCGGCGGCCATCGACGTCCTGGCCGTCGTCAGCGCGGTGGGCCCCACGTCCACACCTATGCCGTCCGGCCCCCGATGCTCGCCGATGCGCTCGTGGCAGAGCGCGCGTTCACCGTCCCGGTGCCCGCGATGGACCTCAGCGGGCTGCCCGGCCGGTGGCCTGATCGGGTCGGTGAGCTGGCCCAGGTGGTGATCAGGTCGGCGCTGCTCGGCGCCGGGGCCGCCCGGCGGCTCGCCGAAGACCTGCTGGATGAGGCGCTGGGCAATGCCGCTGTCACCGGTGAGGTGAAGACAGGCCTGTGCCTGGAGTTCATGCGCCTCGACCGGCGAGCTGGGGAACGTGTCCTTCGCCTGGCGCGGGACACGTATGACCACGCCGTCGCCACCGACGAGGTCATCGGATGGGAGCTGGAGGCAGCGGTAAGCATCGCCGAGCGGGCTGCGCGGTTGTACCAGTTCGATGCGGCGACTTGCTGCTCGCCGCCAGCCTTGCTGATCATCGGCCTGAGAATGCTCATCCGGGCCACGCGCTGCGGCAGCTCGAGGGCCTCGTCCGCGAGTTCCACCCGGAAGTTTCCCGGCAGCCGGGCATGCGGCGGCAGATCGCCGCGCGCGCCGCCCGGTGGCTGGCCCAGGCGCCCAGCGATCCTGCCCGCCGCCGTGTCGCCGCGGCGGTCATTCGGATCGCCCTGAGCCTGGGCATCCAGTCGAGCCTGCTCGACCCGG
>WNGB01001322.1_pt1 | contig 40563 bp, 37 predicted proteins | sample 5400681 | NCBI WGS metagenome assembly WNGB01 (sample SAMN13153367, study PRJNA577476) | soil metagenome | isolation source: 115 cm soil or saprolite under grassland replicate 2 | place: USA:California | collected 2016-06-15 | reverse complement strand
CCGCCGCCGGATCCTCCCGCTCCACCGCCGCCACCAGGTCCAGGGGCGTGCGGATGCCCTGGGTGTTCTTCTGGTCGAGGGCGGCGTCGATCACCTCCCGCACCGCCGGGTTGGGGGCGGCGTTGCGGAGCCGCCGGTACAGCGCGCTCTTGATGAAGCGATAACCGTTCTCGATCGAAGTGGGCTCGGGCACCACCGCCAGCAGGGAGATGTCGGAGATCAGGAAGAAGTCGATGATGTTGTGCGACGTGCCCGCGCCGAGGTCGATGAGGACGATGTCGACGTCGAGGCCGCGGAGCTTGCTCAGGACGCGCACCTTCTGCTGGTAGTTGATGTTGGCCGCGCCCAGGACGTCGGAGGCCCCGCTGATGAGGCGCAGGCGCGGGAAGGGCGTGTCCACCACCACGTCCTCGATGCGCTCGACCCGTCGCAGGATGAAATCGCCCAGGGTGCGGGACGGGCCGGGCACGCCCAGGCAGGTATGGAGGTTCGCGCCGCCGAGATCGGCGTCGACCAGGACCACGCGCTTGCCCAGGCGCGCGAGCTGCCATCCGAGCGAGGCGGCGAGGAGGGACTTGCCGATCCCGCCCTTGCCGCCGCCGATCGACCAGATCTGGCGCCGCACCGGGCGCGGGAGAGCGAGGGCAACCGCCCCGCTCAACGGAACGTCACGCTTCCGAGCACCGCGTCGAGCAGGGCCCGGGTGGGGGCCGACTTCTTCCAGAGGGGCAGCGGCGCGTAGGTGATCGCGCACAGCGAGGATCCGTTGCCCACGATCGTCACGTTGCGCTGCCGCCACTGCCGCTGGCCCAGGATGGGCTTGTCGTAGGTCACGACGAAGGCCGAGTCCAGCGCGCGGCGGTCCCCGATGACGCCGCCGACGAAGTCGTACTCGTACCGGACGACCGGATCCATGTCCATCGCGCCCGCCAGCCGCTCCAGCATGCAGACGCCGTGCAGGCTGTCGTAGCCGCTCTCGCCGTCGCGGTAGACGAACCGCACCGCCACGCCGTCCCCCGCCGCGTTGACGACTTCCGGGTTCTCGGGCGGGCTGTCGACCTTCCAAGCCTCCGGAGTGCGGAAAGCAAAGCCGCCGGAGAGGTGGCGATGCTGCGCGGGCAGCGGCGGTGGCGGAAGCTGCTTGCCCGCGAGCGCGGCCGGAGCCACGGACAGGGACACGCCGGCGAGGACCAGGGTCGCGACGACACGCCCGCTCCGGTTGCGGGAAGGATCCCACGCAATGGTGACCGGGCCGCGCATTCGCGATGTGTGCGAAGACTAGCCGAACTCGCCCTGACCGGCAAATGGGCCCGCCCGGCTCAGGCGTTACCTGAGCACGGTCTGTCCCGTCGTCTCGCCCTGGCTACGGCGTCGGCTGATCAGGACGGCCTCCAGCACGCCCGCGGCGATCGCGCGTGCCTTGTCCGAGAGACGGGTGGGGTCGATGCCGGGGCCGCGCGGATCGATGTCGCCGATCTTGATCCCGGCGGGCACCTCGACGCCGTCCGCGATCAGGCCGCGCACCAGACCCGCGATGGCGGCCCGCACCGGCTGGGCGTCCACGAGTCCCAGGACCTGGTCCGGGATCACGACGTCACCGATGCGGGCCTGCGAGAAGAACCGGCCCGGACCCGGCGCCCGCACGACGCGCTTCTCCGTGTAACCGAGCACGGCCGCGGGCCGGGTGCTGTCCGGCTCGGCCGATCCCGCCCAGAGCACGCGTCCGAGGTCCGGGCCACGCTGCGTCTCGATGACGGCGTGGACGTCGTCGCCCGCGACGAAGCCGGGACCGAGGCCGATCACCAGGGCGGCGTCGCCGCGCGTCGTTTCCCGGTTGTGCTTCTGCATGCGCGCGTCGACGAGGACGTAGGGCCGGAGGCGCGCGAGGACGGCCCCATCGGGATCCACGGACACGGCGACGAAATCCGCCGCGGGGCCGAGCGTCGCAACGGGGAGGCGCCGGGCCGTCACGCCCTCCACGACGCTCTCGCCCGTGTTGACGGCCTCCGAGAAGGCCACGAGCCGGCGCACGGCCAGGGGCTGGGCCCGCTCCAGGACGACGACCGGGAAACCGGACAGGAAGAGGAGGCGCGCGGCGGCCGTCCCCAGTTCCCCGCCGCCCCTCACGACCACGGGCGCGGTCGCCATCATGGCCGCTAGCGGACGGCCTTGAAGCGTCCGGGCAGCTCCATCTTGAGCGACTTCACGTCGGCGGGGGCGACTCCGCGGCGCACCGCGATCATCTCCGCGAGCACGCTCACCGCGATCTCTTCGGGTGTGACCGCCCCGAGCTGGAGTCCGAGCGGCGCATGGATGGTGGCCAGCTCCTCGGCGGAGATCCCGCGCTCTTCGAGCGCCGCCGCGATGTGCACGAACTTGGGGCGGCTGGCCAGGAGGCCGAGGAAGCGCAGCCCCTTACCGAGGCAGGCGGCCAGGGCCTCCTCGTCACCCTTGTGCCCGCGGGTGACGACGATCGCGTAGGTGTGGGGGCCGAGCGTCATGCGGCGGGCCGCCGCCGCGAAGTCGTCGACGATCACCGCATCCGCTTCGGGGAAGCGGTCGCGGCTTGCGAACTTGATGCGGTCGTCCGCCACTTCGACGCGGAAGCCGGCCGCCTTGGCCATGCGGGCCAGGGGTTGCGCGACGTGGCCGGCACCGAACAGGCAGAGAGTCGGAGTCCCCTCGATCGGCTCGATGAAGACTTCCATGCGACCGCCGCAGATCAGCCCGTCCTCACCGGCCTGGTCGGCGGTCAGCTCGTAGGACGCGACCTGCGAGCGCCGCTCGTCGATGGCCTGGCGCGCCCGCCACGTCATTTCCGCCTCGACGCATCCGCCGCCGATGGTGCCGACGATCCGGCCATCGGCGTACACGACCATCTTGGCTCCCGCCTTCTGCGGGGTCGAGCCTTCGGTCGAGATCACGGTGACCAGCGCCGCCTTCTCCCCGGTCTGGGTGGCCTGCAGCGCGGCCTCGAAGACGTCTTTCATCGCTCGAAGGATAGCAGATGGCCCGAGCGCGGCGCCACGCGTATGCTAGGAGGTCATGCGACCTCCGATCGGTGCTTTCCTTGTCATCGCCGTCACGGTCGCCGGCTCCGCGGCCGCGGAAGCCCCCGCCATCTCTCATGCGGGAGTCGGCTGCGTGGTCGCCGAGAAGTTCCCCCGGCTGGAGGCGCGCATCGCGCCCGCCGACGCCGTCGCGCGCGCGGTCGTGCACTTCCGGACCGACCCCGCTCGGCCGTGGTACGCCATGGCCATGAAGGCCGAAGGCGAGGCCTTCTCCGGCGTGCTCCCGAAGCCGAAGGGCAGCCTCAAGGCCTTCCAGTACTACATCGACGTCACCGATCGCGGCTTCGCCACCAGCCGCACCCCGGAGTACACGACCACGGTCGTCACCGGTCCCGGTGCCTGCAAGGGAAAGATGATGGCGGGCGCGATGGGCTCCGCGTCCATCCTGCTCGAGGTCCCGGCGGGCGCGCCGCTCGTGCCGGCAGGGTTCGCGTCGGCGGGCGTGGCCGCCGCCGGCTCGGGCACGGCCGCGGCATCGGCGGCCGGCGCCGCGGGCGGAGGCGGCGCGGGGATCGGCACCGTGGCCGCCATCGTGGGCGGGGGCGCCGCCGTCGCGGGGGCGGTGGTGGCGGTGAAGGCGGCCGGCGGCGACGACCACAGCAGCGACGGTGGGGAGAGCGCTCAGGGGGTGAGGATCTACAGCGTGATGATCCCCCTGCCGGGCCTCGACGTCTCCGCCTGCGCGAGCAGTCCGCTGAGCTGGACCAGCCAGAACGTCAGCGCGGACGCGAACGGACGGTTCGACACCACCTGGGCCCCGAGTCAGCCCAACACGCTGCGGGTGGTCGGGACGGTGACGGACACCGCGTTCAACGCCACCCTGAACTGCGTCTCCGGCAACGGCAGCGGGTCGCTCGCCGCGACGGGCAGCGGCGGGACCTATCAGGGAACGTTCAACTTCAACGCTCAGCGGGGCTCGATAACGGTCGTGCGCAGCCCGTAGGACCCGCGCCGGACCGGCGCACGGAACTATTCCGTCATGCGCTCCGACCGCTGCCGGATCCACTCCATCGTGAAGCTGCCGAGGAAGTAGCCGAGCACGAAGCTGCGGATCTTCGTCCAGGAGGGCTGCATGTACAGCTCGGCCAGCCACAGCGCACTGGTGGTGAGGATCGCCGTCAGGATGATCCGAAGGGGGGTCCGGCTGCGACCGCGTCGTTCTTCCATGGAATTAGATTAGGCCAGCCGGCCTCCGCTGTGCGGGCCCGGGAAGCGAGTCTTCGGCCGAGCGGGCCGGGGGGCCTAACGGGCCGCCCGCCGCATCGGCGGCCAGGTGCGCACCGCACCCGATCTCGCCGAACCCGCCGCCACCCAGTGATAGGGAGGGATGAGCCGGGCGGCCAGGCGCGCGGCCACGTCGAGCGTCCGGTCGTCTTCCGCCTTGTTGAGGAAGACACCGGCCCGGGCCCGGCAGGGGACGCGCGACGGGTAGCCGTCCTGGTGGCGGAGGGCGGTGGCCAGGCAGTCCTCGTCCACGGCCTCCCCCGCTTCGACCCCGGTCGCCGCGCGCACCAGCTCGACGCGGTGCACGCGCTCCTCGTCCAGCGGCTGTTCGAGGGTGTCCATCGCGCACATCACCACCACCAGGGTCGTCGAAGCAGGGATGACGGGCTCATGGGGGGCCGGCACCTTGAGCGACCGGCCTCGCGCGCCGTCGGCCTCGACCAGCACCAGGTCGGCGAGCGGCGCGAGCATGTCCACCCGCGCGGGCGCGATCCCCTCGAGCTTGTCCGGACGCACGCGCCGGCCGATCAGCGTGGCCCGACCTTCGCGCGCGAGCGTCTCTCCGAGCGCCATCAGGATGCCGGCGCTGCCCTCCTCGACGAGGACCGGCCCCGTGACCTCCTCTTCCAGCGTGCCCATGTGGGTGGTGGTGGTCACGAGCACGGTGAGCCCGCAGGCCCGCGCTTCCGACGCCATCCGGTACACCAGCGTCGTCTTGCCCCCGGCCCCGACCACCGCCACCACGTCCCCGCGGACGATGCCGAGGGCCCGCAGGATCACTGGCCGGTGTAGGCGAGGACGAACAGACCGCCGGAGATGTCACTGGCGACGATCAGGTTCGAGGCCGGAAAGATGTACGCCCCCCAGACGCCGTTGAAGCCGCCCGAAGGGCCCGGATAGGTATCGTAGGAGCCCATCACGCGCGGCTGCTCGGGGCTCTTGATGTCGAGGAGATACACGCCCTCGGTGTAGTGCGCAATCAGGAGGCGGTCGCCGTCGATCGACACGTTGTGGGCAATGGCCGCCGGGTTGGCGATGAACTGCGTCACCTTGCGGGGGGCGCCGGGCGTCGTGATGTCCCAGCCCTCGACGGGCTGGCCCGTGCGCTCGTCGGTGGTGAAGAGGTAGCGCCCGTCGCGGGTGAGCCAGGAGTTGTGGGTGAACCGTCCGCCGGTCAGGAAGCGCGTGATCTCGCGGATGCGGCGCGGATCGCTCACGTCGAGCAGCGCCTCGAACCCGTCGTTGATGGCGGAGGCGAACAGGACGTTGCCGCGGCTGTAGGAATCGTGGATGTAGAAGTCGGTGAACGCGCCGACTTCGGGCGGGTCCTCCGGGTTCGTGCCGACGTCGAGGATACGCATGCCTCCGGTGCGACCGTTGGACCCGTTGGCGAAGAGAAGCCCGCGCTCCTGGTCGATCCACAGGCTGTGGGCGGAGCGGAAGGTTCGGCTCAGCGTCTGGACCTTCCGTGGGTGGTCGGGATCGCGCATGCTGACGATGTCCAGACCCCAGGCCGCCTCAGTCGTGACGTAGACGTACTCGCCGAACGTCCCCACCTCGCGCCACTGGCTGTCCGGACCCGGGATGAGCGCGACCGGGCGCGGGCGGCCGGGATCCGTGACCTCGACGATGGAGAGGCCGGTGGAGAGGCCGGTCAGCGCGAAGCGCCGACCGGCGGCGGTAGTGTACCCGCCGTTGCCGGCCGCGGACAGGGCGGCCGGGGCGCCGGCAACCTCACCGCCGGCCGCCGGAGCCTGCCCGAGCGTCGCCAGGTCGAGATGGGCGAGGAGCGCCATGTTGAGAGCGCTCGCGGCGGGGGACGGCGAGGCGACGGTGACGGTCGAGGGCGCGCCCGAGGAGCCCGAGCCACAGCCGCCGAGGGCCAGCGCCGGCAGCAGGGCGGCACCCAGCGTCGCCGCGCGGAAGCGGGCTAGCGCCGGGAGGAAGCCGACGACGCGGGCACGCACTCGATCTCCTCGAGGAATCCCTTGATCATCACCGCCTTGATCCTCCCCGAGCGCGTGGACCCGTACTTCTTGCGGAAGGCCTTCAGCGGGATCACGGCCTTGGCCATGGCCTGGTGGCCGCCCGCGGAGCCGACGTCGCCGAAGAGCGACTTGACCACCGTCCCCGCCGCCTTCTGGTAACCGGCATTGCGGACGGAGACGACGAGGTTGTCGCCCACCAGCCCGCTGGCCGCGGACCATTCGGCCCCCTCGAGCTGGAGGCTCAGCTCGGCCATCTGCGGGATCACGTCTTCGCGTTCGACCGTGCCGAGATGGACGTAGGCCAGGCCATGCGTGAGGTCCACTTCGCGCAGGGCGCGCCCGAAGGCGCGCAGCGCGCTCCGCGGCAGCTCCGGCTTCTCGATCCGGCGCAGGTGGTTCGTGTTCACGTGCGGGTAGAGATAGGAGAAGGCCAGGATGTCGGCCTTCGAGGTCTCGCGGTCGAGGAAGAGGGTGTCGCTCTTGATGCCGTAGAGGAGCGCGGTGGCCAGGCGCTGCGGGATCACGACCTCGGCGGCCAGGCAGTACTCGGTGAGGATGGTCGAAGTCGCACCATAGGACGACCGGATGTCGCGGAAGCGCGCGCTGTAGCCCTTCTGCTCCGGATGGTGGTCGATGACCACGTCCGGAGATTCGATCACGCCCTTGAGCACGTTGGGCTGGACGTCGAGGAGGGCCACGCGCTCGAAGCGCAGGAGGTCCGCGGGGCGGATCACCTCCAGGTCGATCTCGAGGAGGCTGAGCATCGCGACGTTCTCGGGACGCGTCACGCCCCCGAACGTGACGATGGGCGCGGTCGCCCGATTGCGCCTCAGCACCTGGCGGAGGGCCAGGGCGCTGGCGATGCCGTCCGGATCGGGATCGGGCTGGAGGACGAGGGCGACGTTCTCCGCCGCGCCCAGCACGTCCCGCACCGCCTGCACGCGTTCCAGCGTCCGCAGGCGCGCGATCTCCGCCTCCAGCCGGTCGCCCACCATGTCCGCCCACGAGACCTTGCGCAGGTTCTCGCGCACGAGGTGGTCCAGCTCTCCGTTGGTGGTGGTGACGAGGACCTTCACCTCCGGGCGGGACGACGAGAGCGCGTCCACCGCCTGCGCCGTGCGCTGGGGATCCTTGAAGCAGACCACCGCGACCACGTCCCGGCCGGGGACCACTCCGCGGAAGGTCTCGGGATCGCCCGCGTCCCCGTAGAAGGCCGCCCCCGGCCCCGGCCAGGCCTCCCCGTTCTTCTTGCGGCCCGCCCAACTCCAGACCTCCTCCTCCTGGAGGAAGGTCTCGGAGACCATGCGGTGGAACAGGGAATCGTCGGAGACGAGGAGATAGATCATTCGGAGACGAGGAACCGCATCATTCCGTCGGGGACCCGAGCTCCGTCAGGGGGACGGCGGGCTTGACCGGCGTTGGGATCGTCAAGGGGTGCAGGGGCGAGAACGCCCCCACGGACTGCATACGTGTCGATTATGCGCCGGACCGCAGCGAAGTCAAGGGGGGCGAGGGAGCCCAAGATCGGCCATCGTCGACGCTAACATGCTCTTGGACAAAGGCTTGGGGATGAAGCCGTCGAACAGTCGCGCCTGGCCGCCGAGGTCCGCCTCGCCGGCGAGGACCAGCAGGGGAACCCGCTGGGTGACGGGGTTCGCGCGGATTCGCTCCGCGACCTCCTCCGCCCGCAGCTTGGGCAGGACGCGGTCGAGGACCACCGCCGCCGGCATCAACCGGAGGACGGCCTCGACGGCTTCGACCCCGTCGGAGGCCTCCTGCACGGCAAACCCCCGCTCGTCGGCGAGGCGTCGGACTTCGCGGCGCGTCTGCTCGTCGACCGCCGCCACCAGGATCATGGGCGGCCGGGTCTGGGCGGCCGCGCCGAAGAGGGGCAAAGTGAAGGTGAAGACCGAGCCCTTGTCGGGCGCGGTCTTCACCTCCAGCCGGCCGCCGTGCGCGCGCACGATCCGGTCGCAAATGTAGAGGCCGAGCCCCGAGCCCTCGATGTCCGCGGTGCGGAGGTTGCGGACACGGGAGAACGGCCGGAACAGCCGGTCCAGGTCGCCTTCCGCGATGCCGATGCCCTCGTCGCGGACGCTCACGACCGCGCGTTCGCCGTCGCGGCGGATCTCCAGGTGCACGGCCCCGCCCGCGGGCGAGTACTTGACGGCATTCGACACCAGGTTGTCGAGCACCTCCGCGAGGCGGTCGCGGTCGGCCCAGCAGGGGACGGGGTCTTCCGGGATGTCCGCCACCAGCGGATGCATCGCGCGCGCGGGCACGCGCCCCACCACTTCGCGCGCGACCGCGGAGAGGTCCACGATGCCGAAGTCGAACGGGAACTGCCCCGTCTCCAGGCGGTTCGTCTTGAGGGTCTTCTCGACCAGGTTCGCCATGTGGGTGGCGGCGTGGATGATCGAGCGCGCCTGCTCCAAGCGGTCGGCGCGCGGCGCATCCGGCCGCCATTCGAGCAACTCGGCGTGGCCGAGCACGCCGGCCAGCGGCGCGCGGAAGTCGTGGGCCACGATGTTCACGAGCTCGCTCTTCATCCGGTCCAGCTCGACGAGCTTCGCGTTGGTGCGCTCGAGGGCCTGGTAGAGCTCGGCGTTGCGCATCATGATGCCGATCCCGTCCCCCAGCGTCTCCAGCGTGATGACCTCGCTGGGGGTAAACCCGCCCGCCGTCTCGCGCTCGACGTTGAGGACGGCCACCACCTCGTCGCCCCACAGGATGGGGACGGCGACCTCGCTGCGCGACGACGTCACCAGGCCGACGTAATCGACGTCGGCAGCCACGTCGGAGACGTTCTGCGTCTTCTTCTCGCGATAGCTCCGCCCCACGATGCCCTCGTTCATCGCGAAGCGCCCGCTGAGCGACCGCCGCTCGCGCGTCGCCGCCGCGGCGATGCGGTAGGCACTGCCATCGGGGTCGGCCACGGTGATGGTGACGACCGGGTACTGGAAGGCCTCGTGGATGCGGTGGACCGCCGTCTCCAGGATGCGCTCGGGCGAGAGGGTGCCGCTGATCTCGCGCATGACCGCGTTGACGACGGCGATCTGCTCGCTGCGCTCGCGCTCGGCGGCGAAGGCCATGGAGTTCGCGACCGCGATCGAGAGCTGGCCCGCGAAGCGCGTGAGGTACTCGAGGTCTTCCTGCACGAAGGGAGGCGCCCCCGGGCGGCGGGTGGCGTTGAGCACGCCGAACAGCGCGGGCTCGTCCTTCTCGTAGTACACGAGGGGCACGCACATGAGGCGGGCCACCGGGTTGGGCCGCTCGACGAAGTCCGGGCGCTCGCCGGGCTCGTTGACCATCGCGGGCAGGCGATCCAGCGCGACGCGGCCGGCCACTCCCTCCCCCATCCGGAAGATGGGCGACGCGTAGCGCTCGCCGGTGCTCTCGCGCGCCCAGGCCGCGAACACCTTCAGCCATCCGTCGGCGGGATCGAAGCGGAGGACGGAGGTGTGGTCGGCGTTGATCAAGCGTCCCGTCTCCTCGGCCGCCTTGATGAAGAGGGGCCGCAGGTCGCGCAGGGCGGTCGTCTCCAGGGCGAGCTCGTAGAGGACGGCCATCTGCCGGGCCAGGCGCTCCGCTTCCGCCGTGCGCTGCGACTTCTGGATGGCCACCGCCATCTGGCCGGCGACGGCGGAGAGGAGGTTCAGCTCCTCCTCCGAGAAGAGCGACGCCGCGAAGCGGACGACCTCGAGCACGCCCAGGACCTGTCCGCCCGCCCGCACGGGCACGGCCAGCTCGCTGAAGCCTTCGCGCTCCGTGCCTTGAAGAGGCGAGGGGCCACGTAGCGCGTATCCGAGCCAGGCCACGTCCACGGGAAGGTGCGCCGGCCGCTCGCCCGCCGCCGCTTCGAGGCGCAAGCGCTCGCCATCCCCGTCCACGGCGTGGAAGGCCACCCGGTCGTACCCGAGATCGGTGCGGGTCCGGTTGACCGCGAGCATGATGAGCTCCGGGCGGCTCCCCACCGCCGCCATGTCGCCCACCAGGGTGGCCACCCGCTCGAGGCGCCCGGCGTGGCGGCGCTGGGCGTCGAAGATGCGCCGGCTGCGCAGGAAGGACGCGGCCGGGCCGGCGAAGATGCTGAGGAGCTGCGCGTCGGATTCCGTGAAGCCCCCCGGCTTGTTGACGGCGACGATCAGGCCGAGCACCTCGCTCTCCGAGATCATGGGCACGAGCACCATCGAGTCCGCGCCCGCCGCCTGCACGACCTCCTTCACGAGGCGTGGGTCCTGCCGCGCGCGATTGCTCAGGTAGGGACGCCCGGAGCGGAAGTCCCACAGGCTGCGATACTCGGGCCGCACGACGTAGTGGACCCTCTTCGCGACGTCGTCCGCCATGCCGTGAACGGGCAGGGCCGCGGCCATGGTGTGGGTCACCGGCTCGTAGAGGGCGATGAAGCAGATGGGCGCGCCGATGAGGCTGGCCAGCCGCCCCGTGACCATCCGGTGGAACTCGGCCGGCTCGGCGATGAGCGACCAGTCCCGCCCGATCTCGTGCAGCAGGGCCAGCGAGCGCGCGCGTTCCTGGGCCTCGCGCCGGCTGCGGTCGCTCTCGTCGTGCAGGGACTTCAGGCGCAGGAAGGCCCTGACCTTGAGGACGAGCTGCGGCGTGTCGATCGGCTTCTGCAGGAAGTCGTCCGCGCCCGCGTCGTAACCCTTCCGCACGGACGTGGGGTCGCCGAACGCGGTCAGCATGATGATGGGCAGGGCGAGGCCGTGGGACTCGCGGATCCGCACGCAGGTGTCGAAGCCGTTGAGGCCGGGCATGCGCACGTCGAGCAGCACGAGGTCGTACGTCGCCTTGCCCAGCATCTCGAGCGCTTCCTCCCCCGACTCCGCACGGGTGCCCTGGAAGCCGTTCTGCGAGAGCACGTCGAGCAGGGTCCGTCCGACGTGGGAATCGTCGTCGACCACGAGGATGCGCGCGGGATTGGCGGGGGCAGAGCCGAGGTCGCCGGCCCCTGGGAAAGCCACTGAGAAATCGGCGGACCTTACGTCGGACATAAGGACAGGCCCCGGCGCCGACAAATGCCCGTCCCTGCGGCCAGGGAGGGCTGGCGGCGTGCGAAGTCTAGCATGCCGCCTGCCCTCGTCGGATGGGCCAGACCGATGGGTCAGTCCAGTGGCGGCGGGATCACCCGGTCAGACGATGCCCGCTTCGCGGAGCGCCGCCACCTCGCCCGACCCGAGACCCAGCCTCTCGGACAGGACCTCTTCCGTGTGCTGGCCCAGCGTCGGCGGCGGACGGCGGCTCGACCGGCCGGCGTCGCTGAGATGAATGGGGCTGCCCACGTAGCGGCCCGCCCCCGCCACCGGATGCTCGATGTCCACGAGCAGCCCGCGCGCCGCGACCTGCGGCAGGTCGAGCGCTTGGGCGACGGTGCGCACGCGACCGCAGGGGATGCCCGCACCTTCCCAGTCGGCCAGCCATTCGTCGACCTTGCGCTGCCGGAGGCGCGCGGCCAGGTGCGCGCGCAGCGCAGCGTAGTTGGAGACGCGGAGCGCGTTCGTGCGGAAACGGGGGTCTTCGGCCAGCTCCGGCTCCCCCATCGAGCCGCAGAAGGACCGCCAGAGGCCTTCGCTGCCGACGGCGAGCACGACCGGTCCGTCCGCGGCCTCGAACGTCTCGTAGGGGGCGAGGCTCGGGTGACGGTTGCCGAGGCGGCCGGGCACCTTCCCGGTGAGGAGGTAGGTCGAGGCGTGATAGGCGAACGTGGGGAGCAGGCTCTCCAGCAGCGACACGTCCACCTGCCCGCCCTCGCCGGTGCGTTGCCGGCGGAGGAGGGCGAGGACGATGCCTTGGAAGGCGGTCATCCCCGCCAGCACATCCGCGATGGAGGCGCCGACGCGGAAGGGCGGACCCTCCGGCGATCCGGTCAGGCTCATGAGGCCGCCCTCCCCCTGGATCACCGCGTCATAGCCGGGGCGGCCGCCCCAGGGACCGTCGGGGCCATAGCCCGAAACGGAGGCGTACACGAGGCGCGGGTTGCGGCGGGAGACCTGGTCGAATGAGAACCCCAGCCGGCCGAGGGTGCCGGGCCGGAAGTTCTCGATCAGTACGTCCGCCGTCTCCAGCAGTCTCCAGAGGATCTCGCGGCCGCCCGGATCCTTGAGGTTCAAGGTGATTCCGCGCTTGCCCCGGTTGACGGAGAGGAAATACACGGCCTGTCCGTTCACGAAGGGCGGGCCCCAGCCCCGCGTGTCGTCGCCCTTGCCGGGCTCTTCGATCTTGACGACGTCGGCTCCCGCATCCGCCAGCGCCTGGGTGCAGTAGGGGCCGGCCAGGATACGAGTCAGGTCGATGACGCGGATGCCGTCGAGGGGCTCGATCATCGCCGCGGATCGTACCGCGCCCGCGGCGTCTTAGCGGGGCGGGCGGGCGGCGGGCATCGGGGAGGCGGCGCTTGCGGGGGCGAGATCCCCCTCGCGGACCACGACGTCGCCGTACTTCGAGTAATACGAGAGCTCGCGCCGATAGCAGCGACGCTGCTCGAGGTCGAAGGCCACGCAGGAGTCGATCGGACGGCTGTAGATGTGGAGCGAGACCACGGGCTCGCGCTCCTGGACGACCACCTGGTGGATGGTCTGGACCTTGTCCACCGTGTTCACAGCGCCCCCCGGGTAGCACTCCTGCACTTCGCGCCGGTCGATGTCGAGCTCGGTGGCACCGGCCAGGCAGTCGAGGCCGGCGACGTTCTGATTGTCGGCCGCGTTGCACCCGAGGTACTTGTAGTTGACGACGGCCAGATGGCCCTGCTGGACGGCCATCCATCCGAGCTGGCCGTTATGGGTATGGATCACGGTGCGCTGGCCCGGCTTCCAGCACACGGCCATGAGCTCGATCGCCTCGTCGCGGAAGATGAGGTTCCGCGTGTACATGTCGTCGCGGAAGTGGAGGTAGCGGTCGAGGGTCCGGGGGTCGACGGCCGTCTCCAGGCAGAACTCGAGCACACGATCCCGGGTGATGGGCTCTCGCTCGAACGATTTCAGGTGGCCGACGTACTCGCCGACCGGCAGGAGCTTCTGGCCCATGTCTCTTGTCTACGGCCAGTGTGTGCCCCCGCCCGCGGCCCTGTCAACGGCATTCCCAGCGGCCCTTGCATCGCGGCCGCGTCCTACCGTACCCTGATCCTCGGCCGTACGCATCGAGTCGAAGCGGGATCGGGGCGCCACGCCCTGACCGGGCAAAGGCGACCCCGCCACGGGGGAATCTGATATGGGAGTCGCCGGCGCGGACGTACTCCTCGGGCTCATCAAGCAGAAGCAGGACCTCCAGGGATATCGCGAGCGGCATTGGACGGGCACGCTCGCCGACTACATGGAGGTCGTCATGGCGAACCCGCGGGTGGCGCGCAACGCCTACCAGCGGCTCTACGACATGATCCTCTCGCACGGGGTGACGGAGTACACGCGCCAGCACGAGCGCTACGCGCACTACCGCCTCTTCGACGATCCCGTCGACAACGGACGTGACGCCGTGTTCGGGCTGGACGCCCCCCTCATGCGGCTCGTCCACAACATCAAGTCGGCCGCCTTCGGCTACGGCACCGAGAAGCGCATCCTGCTCCTGCACGGTCCCGTGGGCTCGTCGAAGTCCACCATCGCCCGCCTCCTCAAGAAGGGGACCGAGCAGTACTCGGGCCAGCCCGAGGGCGCGCTCTACACCTTCGGCTGGAAGCCCGACCTCAACGCCATCGGGCACGAGACCGTGCAGTGGTGCCCGATGCACGAGGACCCGCTGCACCTGATCCCGCTGGAGAGCCAGGACGCCGTGTACGCCGAGATCAACCGGCGGCTGTCTCCGCGCGACTACCGCATCGTCAACACGGGCAGCCTGTGCCCGTTCTGCCGGAAGACGTTCCAGGACTTCCTCACCCAGTACGAGGGGAGCTGGGAGAAGCTCATCCGGCACGTGGTGGTCAAGCGGCTGATCCTGTCCGAGAAGGACCGTGTCGGCATCGGCACCTTCCAGCCCAAGGACGAGAAGAACCAGGACTCGACGGAGCTGACGGGCGACCTCAACTACCGGAAGATCGCGGAGTACGGGTCCGACTCCGATCCGCGCGCCTTCAACTTCGACGGCGAGCTCAACATCGCGAACCGCGGGATCATCGAGTTCATCGAGATCCTGAAGCTGGACGTCGCCTTCCTCTACGACCTGCTGGGGGCGTCGCAGGAGCACAAGATCAAGCCCAAGAAGTTCCCGCAGACGGACATCGACGAGGTCATCTGCGGACACACGAACGAGCCCGAATACCGGAAGCTGCAGAACAACGAGCTGATGGAAGCGTTCCGCGACCGCACGGTCAAGATCGACATCCCCTACAACACGGCCTGGCAGGACGAGGTCAAGATCTACGCCCGCGACTTCAACGACCGCCAGATCACGGGCAAGCACATCGCGCCCCACACCATCGAGATGGGCGCCATGTGGGCGGTGCTGACGCGCCTCGAAGAGCCGAAGAAGGCGCAGATCACGCTCATGCAGAAGCTGAAGCTGTACGGCGGCAAGAGCCTGCCCGGCTTCACGGAGGACAACGTCAAGGAGTTCCGCGAGGAGTCGCCGCGCGAAGGCATGGACGGGATCTCCCCGCGCTACATCCAGGACAAGATCTCGAACGCGATCGTGCGCGACGACACCGGGACCTGCGTGAACCCGTTCATGGTCCTGAACGAGCTCGAGTCCGGGCTGCACCACCACAGCCTCATCACCCGCGAGGAGATCCGCAAGCGCTACCGCGAGCTGCTCTCGATGGTGAAGCAGGAGTACGAGGACGTGGTGAAGAACGAGGTGCAGAAGGCCATCTCCGCGGACGAGGAGGCCATCGGACGCCTCTGCGGCAACTACGTCGACAACATCAAGGCCTACACCTTCCGGGAGAAGGTCCGCAACAAGTTCACGGGGCAGGAGGACGACCCCGACGAGCGGCTCATGCGCTCGATCGAGGAGAAGATCGACATCTCGGAGAGCCGGAAGGACGACTTCCGCCGCGAGATCATGAACTACATCGCCGCCCTCGCCCTGGAAGGCAAGCAGTTCGACTATCGGACGAACGAGCGCCTGCAGAAGGCGCTGGAGCTGAAGCTCTTCGAGGACCAGAAGGATTCGATCAAGCTCACGTCGCTCGTCTCGAGCGTGGTGGACAAGGACACCCAGGAGAAGATCGACATCGTGAAGGGCCGCCTCATCAAGAACTACGGCTACTGCGACGTGTGCTCGGTGGACATCCTCAATTACGTGGCTTCGATCTTCGCCCGCGGCGACAGCAAGCAGAGATAAGCCGCCTCGCCGGAATTCCGGCCGTTTTCGTTCCGGAACGAAAACGCGTCCGTTCCGACACGGTCCCTCACGTAACCGCGACTCCCCCATACTCGCGCGCGGGCCCGTAGAACATATCCGCCTCGTAGCCGTTGTGGGCGTGGCACCGCAGCGTGATGTTGTCCACCGTGGACGGACCGCCGGCCGCGTAGGGTCGGATGTGATGGAACTCGAGGAACGCCCGCTCTCCGCAGCGATGGCCGTCCGGCCCCACGTACGCACAGCGGCCGACATCACGGATGTGGACCGCGCGCTTGACCTCCGCCGGAACGTGACGGGAGTCGTCCGCCTGCCCCCGGCTGGCCCGCGGCCGGTCCGTGGAGGAGTACCTCTGCCGGACCAGCTCGGTCACCAGCACCTCCAGGGCGCGCTCGAAGATCTGCGCGGGGTCGCCGCTGGGAATGATGTGGCGCAGGAGGTCCTGCGCGAGCTGAAGCTTCTCGCAGGTCTCGGCGCCGGCCGTGAAGGTGATCCGGTAGCGGCCGGGCGACAGGGAGTGCACGATCGAGAAGGGCACGTCCGCCTGCGGGAATCTCTGCGCCACCAGCTCCTGAAGGTCACGCTTGCGCTTGCCGCAGGCGGCCATCAACAACTCGCGGTGGTTGCCGAACGTCAGGTGCGGGGCGAGGAGCCGTACCGTGGTCAGGTTGATCTGGCCGGAGGCCAGAAGGGTGAGCAGGGTGGGATAGCGTCGCACGAGCTTCGCCGCCTTGACCCGGTCGTAGGCCTCGCTCTCCGAGAGGTGGAGCACCTCGAGGCAATACGTGTAGAGCGAGGAGAAGCCCGCGCGCTGGTGAAGCCGGCGCGCGTGCAGCTCGGCCAGGTGCGCGATCAGCGAAACGGTGGCGTCACGCTGGCCGGTGGCCAGGCGCGACACTTCGGCGAGGAGGTCTCGATCGGAAAGGTCCGACAGGGCCGCGGTGCTCATGCTCTTGCTCTTGCCTCAGGTGACGGGCAATTCGAGGATCCCGCAAGCCCCTCTCCTTCGCTGTCTTTTGCGAGGTCGCGCTCGTCGTCCCCGCATTCTCGGACCCGCCCCGGCCATGCCGGGTCCGGCCGACGCGATCAGTACGTCAGGCCGAACCCATAGGGGAACTGCGGGTCGTAGCTGGCGTCGCCCACATTGATCGGGATCTGCGCCATCGCGCGCGGCCAGGTGAACGAGAGCTTGCCCGTGGGCTTGTAGTCGCCGAAGAGGACGTCGGCCACGCCCCCTCCTTCCGTGCCCGGCAGCCAGGCCGCGACCAGCGCGTCCGCCTGGGTGAGCGCGTCGCCGAGGATCAGCGGACGCCCCGACACCACCACCACCACCACCGGGATCCCCGCCTTCTTCACGTTCGCGATCGCGGCCAGGTCCTCCGGGTCCAGGGCAAGGTCCTCGCGATCGCCCTTGAACTCCGCGTACGGCGTCTCGCCGACCACGACCACGCCGACATCGGCGCCGGCGGCCCCGGAGCCGTCCTTCGAAAACGTCACCTGCCCGCCCTTCGCCGCCGCCTTCAGGGCGGCCAGGATGGTGGTGCCGCCCGGCATGGTCGGGCCACTCTTGCCCTGCCAGTCGATCGTCCAGCCCCCGCACTGGTTGCCGATGTCGTCCGCGTTCTTCCCCGCCACCAGGATCCGCTTGGCCGTTTTCGAAAGGGGAAGCGTCTTCTTGTCGTTCTTCAACAGCACCAGAGATTGGCGCACGGCGCGCCGCGCGACCTCGCGATGCGAGGGCGAGCCGAAGCGCGCGTGCAGGGAGCGGTCGGTCAGGGGCGACCGCCCCGGATCCAGGAGCCCCAGCGCGTACTTCACGCGCAGGATGCGCAGCACGGCATCGTCGATGCGCGACATCGGGACCTCGCCCGTCTGGGCCAGGTCCTTCAGGGTCGCATAGAACTCCTTGTACTTCTCCGGGACCATCACCATGTCCATGCCCGCGCTGATCGACTGCTTGACCTGGGCACGCCGGTCGCCGGGGAGCTGATCGAGCGCGTTGTAGTCGGAGATCAGGAAGCCTTCGAAGCCGAGCTCGTCCTTCAGGATCTCCGTCAGCAGCCGCTTGCTCCCCGAGGCCTTCTCGCCGTTCCAGCGGTTGTACGAGGGCATGATCGTGCCCACCCCGGCCGCGATCGCCTTCGGATAGCCGGCGAGGTGGATCCGGCGCAGCTCCGCCTCGCTCAGGCGCGTGTCCCCCTGATCGAGGCGCCCGCCCTGGGAGGCAAGGTGCGGCGACGAGTTCCAGGAGGTCCCGCCGTCCCCGACGTAGTGCTTGGCGCAGGCGAGGACGTGCAGAGGGTCCTTGAGGTCCGGGCCCTGCAGCCCGCGCACGGCCGCGGCGCCCAGCTCCGCGACCACCGCCGGGTCCTCCGAGAAGCTCTCGTAGGTCCGTCCCCATCGTTCGTCGCGGGCCACCGCAATGCAGGGCGCGAAGGCCCACTGGGTGCCGGTAGCCTTGACCTCCTCCGCCGTGATCCGCTCGACCTCTTCCACCAGCTTCGGATCGCGGGTGGCGCCGAGACCGATGTTGTGCGGGAAGATCACCGCCCCCAGCACGTTGTTGTGGCCGTGCACGGCATCCACGCCGTACACGAGCGGGATCTTCAGGCGCGTCTGCAGCGCCTCCTTCTGATAGGCGTCGTACATGTCCGTCCAGGCCTGCAGGCTGTTCCCCGCTTTCGGGTCCCACGAGCCGCCGGAGAGCAGCGATCCCAGGAAGTAGGTCTGGATGTCCTTCACGTCGGTGAGCTGCTCCGCCTGCGTCATCTGGCCGACCTTCTCCTCGAGCGTCATCTTCGCCAGGAGCGCCTTGGCCTCCGCGTCGTAGGAGGAGAGCGCCTTGCGCGCGGCGGGCGGAGCGGCCGTGGTCGACGAGACGAGGATCCCGGCGACGGCGAGCGCGCCCAGAGCACCGAGGACGGATGACCAGATCTTCATGAGACCTCCTGCGCAAGGCTAACCCAGGATTCAAGGCCCGTCGCGCCCGCGCGCCCGGGCGCGGGCGGGGATAGAATCGCCGCCTTGGCCCAGGAAACGCTCGCGCTCGCACACGGGGCCGTGACCGCGCACATCGTGCCCGGGCGCGGCGGTATCGTCACCGCGCTCGCGGTGGGGGGACAGGACGTCCTCTTCCTGGACCTGGCCACGCTGGACGATCCCGCCAAGAACGTGCGCGGCGGCATTCCCATCCTCTTTCCGTTCGCGGGAAAGTTGGACGACGAATGGTTCCGGCCAGCGGGCACCCGCATGAAGCAGCACGGCTTCGGACGCAGCAAGGCGTGGACGGTACGCGAGCGGCGCGTGGACGGCGTGCGCCTCGGCCTCGCCCAGGACGACGAGACGCGGGCCCAGTATCCGTACGAATACGACGTCGAGTACGGCGTGCACCTCCTCCCGCGCGGCCTGCAAGTCGAGCTGATCGTGCACAACAAGGGGAACCCGCCGTTGCCCATCTCTCCGGGATGGCATCCGTACTTCCGCTGTCCGGCCGCACGCAAGGCGGACGTGACGACGGACGTGCCGGGGCTGCGCCCCGCCCAGCAGTTCACGGACGCGCGGGAGTTCGATTTCGGCCTCGAGGCCCCCGTGAGCGGCCGCGCCCGGTTCGACCTGCCCGGCCTCGGGGGGCTGCGCCTCTCCTTCTCCCCCACCCTGCGGCATCTGCAGCTCTGGTCGCAGCCCGGCCGCGACTTCGTCTGCCTGGAGCCGTTCTACGGCCCCAACAACACGGTGAACACCGATCGGCGGCTGGACGTGCCGCCCGGTCAGGCGCGCGACTTCTGGATGCGGATCGAGGTCGAACCATGAACGACATGGAACTGGCCGCGCTGCGGCCGCTGGCCCGCCGCTTCACGAACCCCGACGCCGCCCTGGCCGAAATCGCGCGGCTGAGCGCCGAGCTCACGCTGCCCAAGGGGGCGGTGCACGTGGTCAGCGACGTCCACGGCGAGGACGTGAAGCTGCGCCACGTCGTGAACAACGCCTCCGGGACGCTGCGGCCGCTCGTGGAGAGCCTCTTCGGCCCGCGGATGTCGAAGGCCGAGCTGCAGGACCTCCTCGCCCTCATCTTCTATCCGCGGGAGATGCTGGAGCGCCTGCAGCCGGAGCTGACCGATCCGGTCCGGCGGCAGGCCTTCGCCCAGCGCGTCCTGCAGGACCTCTTCACCGTCGTCCGCGCCCTCGCCTCCCGCTATCCGGTGGCCCACCTGAGCCGCCTGCTCCCCACGGAATACGCCGACCTCCTCCGTGAGCTGCTGCACGACCCCGCGCGCGGGCCGGAGTACGTCCGCGCCCTCATCGAGCCGCTGGTGCGCGCGGGCCGGGACCAGCACCTGATCCGGCTGATCGTCCGCCTCGTGCGCGACCTCGCGGTGTCGGAGCTGATCGTGGCCGGCGACTGCGTGGACCGCGGGCCGAGGGGCGACCGCGTCATCGAGTACCTCCGCCACCAGCCCCGCGTCTCCTTCACCTGGGGGAACCACGACGTGGCCTGGATCGGCGCCGCCCTGGGCCAGGAGGCGCTCATCGCGCACGTGCTGCGCATCTCGATCCGCTACCGGCGGCTCTCGCAGCTCGAGGAGGGCTACGGCATCACCCTGCAGCCCCTCGAGCACCTCGTACGCACCGTCTACAAGGACGATCCCGCCGAGACCTTCGCGCCCAAGGGCACGGGCCTGCGCGAGACGGCCATGATGGCGCGCATGCAGAAGGCGGCCGCCGTCATGCAGTGGAAGCTCGAAGGGCAGACCATCGCCCGCAACCCGGGCTGGCAGATGGACCACCGGCGGCTGATGCGCCGGCTCGACCCCGCCGCGGGCACGGTGGAGATCGACGGGAAGGTCCACGCCCTGCGCGACCGCAGCTTTCCCACCTTCGACCCCGCCCATCCGGAGGAGCTCTCCGCCGAGGAGCAAAGGTGCATGGACCGGCTGCGCCGCTCGTTCCTGGCCAGCCCGCAGCTCTGGCAGCACGTGAAGTTCCTGGTGGAGCGCGGATCGATGTGGCTGCGCCGGGATGATCACCTCATCTTCCACGGATGCGTCCCCGTGGACGAGGAGGGTCGCTTCCTGTCCATGACGGTGGACGGCGAGCCCCGCGCGGGCCGCCCGCTGTTCGACGCCCTCGAGCGCGTGGTCGTGCGCAGCCTCGACGTGCCCGCCCCCGCCGACCTCGACCTGCTGTGGTACCTGTGGAGCGGGCCCCTCGCGCCCACCTTCGGCAAGGACCGCATCACCACTTTCGAGCGCGACCTGGTCGCCGACCCCGAGACCCATCACGAGACCAAGAACCCCTACTTCAAGCTGATCCACGAGGCCGCGTTCTGCGAGCGCATCCTCCGCGAGTTCGGCTGCGATCCCGCGCGGGGCCTGATCGTCAACGGCCACGTGCCGGTGAAGATCGACAAGGGCGAGGACCCGCTCAAGCGCAGCGGCAAGGCCATCACCATCGACGGCGCCTTCTCGCAGGCCTACGGGGACCACGGGTACACGCTGGTGCTGGAGGCGGACCGCACCTTCATCGGCCGGCACCATCACTTCGACTCCGTGGACGCGGCCGTGCGCGAGGGCGTCGACATCATCCCGACCATCGCCGTGGTGCGCGAATGGGAACGGCCGCGGCGCGTCGCGGACACGGAGCGGGGCACGGAGATCCGGGCCGAGATCGGGCTCCTCGAGGGCCTGGTCGCCGCCTACCGCACGAACGCCCTGCGCCAGGGCCCGCCTCCGAGCGGCCCCCCTTGACAAGCGTCGGCGGAACTGCCTAGAATTCGGGCACTTCGATGATCTCGGTGGGGCGAATCCGGTCGCAGGTTTTCGCGAACGGTTTCGTGTCCCTTTTCCTGCTGGTCCTGGTCCTGGTCCTGATTACCCCGCTCGGGGGATCTGGGATCTAGACCGCAGCAAGTCGAGATCGACAGAGACCCCCGAGGGAGACCTCGGGGGTTTTGTTTTTGGGGGTGCATGTGAACCTGACCGGCGCGCAGATCCTGTGGGAAAGCCTGGTGCGCGAGGGCGTCGACACCGTCTTCGGATACCCGGGCGGCGCCATCCTTCCCGCCTACGACGCGCTGCTGCAGTACCCGATCCGGCACGTCCTGGTCCGGCACGAGCAGGGGGCGGCCCACATGGCGGACGGGTACGCGCGGGCCAGCGGCCGCGTCGGGGTGGCCGTCGCCACCTCCGGTCCGGGGGCGACCAACCTCACCACCGGCATCGCCACCGCCATGATGGACTCGATCCCCACCGTGTTCATCACGGGCCAGGTTCCTTCCAAGGTCCTGGGCAGCGACGCCTTCCAGGAGACGGACGTCACCGGCATCACGCTGCCCATCACCAAGCACAACGTGCTGGTGACGGAGGCGAAGGACGTCGCGCACTCGGTGCGGGAGGCCTTCGCCATCGCGCGGCACGGGCGCCCCGGCCCCGTCCTGGTCGACATCTGCAAGGACGCGCAGCAGGCGCAGACGGAGTTCGTGTGGCCGGAGACGGTCGAGCTGCCGGGCGACAAGCAGGTGCCGATGGTGCGCTGGGAGGACCTGGCCAAGGCGGCCGAGCTGATCGCGCGCGCGCAGCGGCCGCTCATCCTGGCCGGCCACGGCGTGATGCGCTCCGGGGCCTCCGACGTCCTCCAGGCCTACGCCGAGAAGACGGACACCCCGGTGGCCCTGACCCTGCTCGGGCTGGGCGGCTTTCCCGCCAGCCACCCGCTGTGCCTGGGCATGATGGGCATGCACGGCGAGGCCTACGTCAACACGGCCATCCAGGAGGCGGACCTCCTCCTCGCCTTCGGGATGCGCTTCGACGATCGCGTGACGGGCAAGCTCGCGACCTATGCCCCGCACTCGAAGAAGATCCACGTCGAGATCGATCCGAGCGAGATCGGCAAGAACGTACCCGTGGACGTCGGCATCGTGGGCGACCTGCGGGGGGTGATCGAGGCCCTGCTCCCGCACGTTCCGCCCAAGCGCCACGAGGCCTGGCGCACCCACATCCTGAGTGGCCAGAACGAGACCCGGACCCGGGACATCGTGCACCAGCCGGACAACGGCCACCTCTACGCCGCGCACGTGATGCACGACCTCTGGACGGCCACGGAGGGCGGCGCGGTGGTGGTGACCGACGTCGGCCAGCATCAGATGTGGGAAGCGCAGTACTACCGTCACGAGAAACCGCGCACGCTCATCACGTCGGGCGGCCTGGGCACGATGGGGTTCGCACTGCCCGCGGCCATCGGAGCCAAGATGGCGCGGCCGGACGCGGAGGTGTGGGTGATCGCCGGCGACGGCGGCTTCCAGATGACGCAGTGCGAGCTGGCCACCCTGCAGCAGGAGAAGCTGGACATCAAGATCGCGGTCGTGAACAACGGCTACCTGGGGATGGTCCGGCAGTGGCAGGAGTTCTTCTACGACAAGCGCTACGCCTCCACCCCGATGCTGTCCCCCGATTTCGTGAAGCTGGCCGACGCCTACGGCATCGCCGGCCATCGCGTCACCACGCGGGCGGAAATCGCTTCGACCGTCCAGGCCGTGCGGGCGTCCGGCCAGCCTGCCCTCATCGACTTCCGGGTCGAGAAGGAAGAGGCGGTCTATCCGATGGTGCCGGCCGGCGCGGACCTGCACGCGATGATCCGGCGGCCGGCCACGGAAGAGGGAGTCACGGCATGAAGCACACCCTGGTCGCGCGCGTCCTCGACGAGCCCGGCGTCCTCAACCGGGTGGCCAGCCTGTTCCGCCGGCGCGCCTTCAACATCGACAGCCTCACCGTCGGGCACAGCGAGGCCTCCGGCGTCTCCCGCATGACGATCGTGGTCGACACGCGGCGCACGCCGGCGGCCCTGGTGGCGGAGAACCTGCGCAAGCTGGTGCCCGTCCTCGACGTCGAGGACGTGACCCATCGGCCCACGGTGTCGCGCGACCTCGCCCTCGTCCGGGTCAGGTGCGCGCCCGGCGAGCGCTCGCAGATGGCGGACCTGGTCGCGATCTTCCGCGGCAAGATCGTGGACGTGGCCCCCGAGTCCGTGATCGTCGAGGTCACCGGCGACGAAGGCAAGGTGGACGGCCTGGTGGACCTGCTGCGCGAGCGCGGGATCCTGGAGATGGTACGGACGGGCAAGGTGGCCCTGGTGCGCGGAAGCAAGGCGGACGTGAAGACGCGCGCGGCGGACATGGAAGAGAGAACGAACGGCGGCGGCGCCCAACCGAACGCCGGAAAGGGAGAAACGGACAATGGCGCGGATCTACTACGATAACGACGCGGACCTCGAGAACCTGAAGGGGCGGAAGGTCGCCATCCTCGGGTACGGCAGCCAGGGGCACGCCCACGCGCTCAACCTGCGCGACAGTGGCGTGGACGTGGTCGTCGGGTTGCCGGAGGGCAGCCGCTCGCGCGCGAAGGCCCAGGCCGACGGCGTTACCGTGCTCACGCCCTCCGCCGCGGCGGAGGCCGCGGACATCATCATGATCCTGACCCCCGACACGGGGCAGGCCAAGCTCTACCGCGAGTCCGTCGAGAAGAACCTCAAGCCGGGCAAGACGCTGATGTTCGCCCATGGCTTCAACATCCGCTTCGGCACCATCGTCCCGCCCGCCGGCGTCGACGTGTCGATGATCGCCCCCAAGGCACCGGGGCACCGCGTGCGCGAGGTCTTCAAGGAAGGCCAGGGGACGCCCGCGCTGCTGGCCGTGCACAACGACGCCAGCGGCAAGGCGCACCAGACCGCGCTCGCCTACGCCAAGGGGCTCGGCTGCACGCGGGCCGGGGTCATCGAGACGACGTTCTCGGAGGAGACGGAGACCGACCTGTTCGGCGAGCAGGCGGTCCTCTGCGGCGGCGTGTCCGCGCTGGTCAAGGCCGGGTTCGAGACCCTGACCAAGGCCGGCTACCAGCCGGAGATCGCGTACTTCGAGTGCATGCACGAGCTGAAGCTGATCGTGGACCTCATGTACCGCGGCGGCCTGTCCTACATGCGCTACTCGATCTCGGACACCGCCGAGCACGGCGACTACACGGGCGGCGACCGCCTGGTGACGGACGCGACGCGCAAGGAAATGGGACGGATGCTCGAGGAGATCCGCTCCGGCGCCTATGCCAAGCGCTGGATCGCGGAGAACGAAGCCGGCCGGCCCTGGTTCGACGCGCGGCGCAAGCAGGAGCGCTCGCAGCCGATCGAGGAGGTCGGGGCAAAGCTGCGCGCGATGATCCCCTTCCTCGATTCCGTCGTGGTCACGCCGGAGGGCGACGTGAAGTCCGCGGCGGCGGCCAGGGGGCCGGAGAAGAAGGCCGCGTCGGCACGATAGGCGGTTGTGACGGAAAGCCTTTCCACGCTCGTCGGCCAGAGCCTGTCCGCTCACTACGACCGCGTGAGGCGCAAGGTGCATGGCCTCGTGGAGCCCCTCTCGGACGAGCAACTGTGGCGCCGGCCGTTCCCCTATGGGAATTCGGTCGGACACCTGGTGCTCCATTTGACGGGCAATCTCAATTACTACGTCGGAGCGCAGATCGCCGGATCTGGTTACGTTCGAGACCGGCCGCGTGAATTCGCGGACCCGTCTCGGCGTCCCAAGGACGAGGTCCTCCGGGACTTCGACCGCGTCGTGGACATGGTCCTCGCCACGATCGCCGCCCAGCGTGAGGACGACTGGCGTGCCCCCTACAGTGGCGTGGGCGCCGAGGATGTCGCGGACAGGCTCGCCATGTTCCTGCGCTGCGCGGCCCACGCGGACCATCACGCGGGGCAGATGATCTACCTTTGCAAACAGGTGGCACTGGTCTGATGTGCGGGCCTGACTCCGGCTTCGACGTGACTCACGACGTCGTGACCGACGCCGAGGTCCACTCGTTGCTCACCGCCATCGCGGGGTCCGAGCGTAGCCGAGCCGGAGTACGTCATCTGATGCGGAACGAGGCGGTGGCTCGCTTTACGTAGAGAATGGTCCTTTGCGAGTGATCCCGGGCTCTCACGAACGAGGGGTTCTCTCCGATGCCGCCATCCAGGACCTCGTCGCTCACCAGCGGTCCCACGAGTGCACGGTTCCACGAGGCGGCGTGTTGCTGATGCGCCCCCTGCTTGTCCATGCCTCGTCCAAGTCGATGCTGCCGGCCCCCAGGCGCGTGCTCCATCTCGAGTACGCGTCCACCTTGAGCGTTCGAGGCCGAGCTCACGCTCCACGTCGCATGACAACGGAGGAAATCTCATGGCCAGCTCTCCTCAAGCCCACTTTGGCCTCGCCCAGATCGGACAGATTGCCGTCCCCGTCGCCGATGTCGCGCGGGCCATCGCCTTCTACCGCGACGTCCTGGGAATGCGATTCCTTTTCCAGGCGCCACCCGGCCTGGGCTTCTTCGACTGCGCCGGTGTCCGCCTGATGCTGGACGCTCCCGCGAAGGCGCAGGCCAAGCACTACAGCTCGGTCATCTACTACAAGGTCCCGGACCTCCAGGCGGCGTTCGATACCTTGACCGCCCGCGGCGTTGCCTTCGAAGCAAAACCCCACCTGATCGCGCGGATGCCGGACCACGAGCTCTGGATGGCGTTCTTCCGGGACCCCGATGAGAACCTTCTCGCGCTCATGAGTGAGGTTCGCGCGTAGGAGCCGCTCATGACCGACTCGTGGGCATTGGACATCGGATGAGAGCTCGCGGTTCCATTGCTCACCCGACCCTGCGACTGCCCGACGACGACGCGGCGCTCATCGTCCAGGGCGATCGTTTCCAGGTCATCGGCACGGGGCGAGTCGCCGTCTACGACGACGCGCCCCATCCCGGCGGCTGGTACTACGGGCTCGGTCCCGGCGACCAGTCCGACCTGCGCGCGCGCAGGAAGATCGCTCCGGTCACTGGACCTGGGCGAGGAACCGGCGGATCAGGGCCTGCTCGTCCTCCGTCTTGATGCGCGTGAAGAGGCGATCGCCGAGGGTCTGGATCGTCTCCGCCCGATCGAACGGAAGCCGCGCGTACATCCGCCCGCCCTCAAAGTGGCAGGGCCGGCAGCGCGACTCCAGGATCGGCCGTACGTTCTGCGCGAAGTCGACGCGCGGGGCCAGAGGTACGCCGAGCGCAACGGGCGAAGGCGATGGCGATGGCGACGGTGACGGCAGCGGCGGCAGCCCGGGGCCACCGAGGCCCAGCTCCTTGAGCAGCCACGCGTCCCGATCGGCCACGGCCTGCGGCACCGCCATCCCGTGATCGGCGTCGTAGAACCTCCGCTCCTTCGGCGCGGACGTCGCGCCCATCACGACCTGGGTGTCGGCGCGCGACACGTACACGTCCTTGTTCGCGAACTGGAAGAGCGTACTCGCGTTCTTCACCTGGCGCAGGTAATCGGTGAGTTCCAGGACCCCGTTCTGCCGGAGGTAAGCGGCCTTCGAAGGCGGCTGCGGCGCGAAGAACGCCCAATCGTTGAGGGACGGGACGACCGCGATGTACACGTACGTATGCGCGCGCCGGTCCACTCCGTTCGCGATCATCCCGTACATGCCGCCGTAGTCGTGGCCAACGTAGCCGATCCGGGCCTTGTCCACGTCGGGCCGTGATACGAGCAGGTCCATGGCGCGGCGGAGCGCGATCACCTGGCGAATCGAGTTGTCGTAGTCCTGCTCGGGCACGCGTTTCGCGTACCACTCCGGCGCCGACCACATCGCATCGACCAGGAGCGAGACCATCCCTTTGGGAGCGAGAGAGGTCGCCTCTTTGAGGAACTCCGTGCGGTTCGTGGTCGCGGGCTCGCCGAGCCAGTGCACCCAGAGGACGCCGGCGAACGGCCCCTTCCCTTCCGGCACGACGACGTAGGCCTTGACCGGCTCCGCGCCGGGCACGGGAGTGAAGCGGATATCGTGGACGGCGGCCGTGCCCTGCGTCTCGACGCCGGCCTCTTCCACCTTCAGGTCGGCGGCAGCGTCATACCGGAAGAGAGCGGCCTGGACGTCGAACTCGTCCGCGTGGAGGGCGCCCATCGGCCAGGACACGGCCAGGATCGCGGCGAGGAGGTGGGGTCTCATGGTTCGCCCGCGGATTGTCGTCGCCATCCGTCCCCTCATGCAACCAGGCCCCGGCCCGGCACGGTTCGGGATTCGCGCGCAGCCTCTCCCCACGACCTCCGGCTTCCCCTACGCTGGAATCGAACCCGGCCTTTCCGGCCGGAGGAGGAGTCGAATGAAGCGCATCCTCATTGGGGCCCTCGTCATCTCCTGTGCCATGACCATGGCGGCGGGCGCCGCCACCAAGGCGGCGGTGCATCACGCCGGCGCCGCCAAGAGCCTGACCGGATGTCTCGAGAAGGGCGACGAAGCCAATACGTTCAAGCTGACCCACGTCACCGGCGGCGGGGACTGGGAGCTCGTGGGAGCGCCCGCCGCGCTGAAGATGTCCGAGCACGTCGGCCACAAGGTCGAGGTCTCGGGTGTCTCCGTGAGCGCGGCCGCGGCCGAAGCGGCCGAGCACGCGCACGCGATGGGAGGAAAGAAGGAGACCAAGGCCGAAGAGAAGATGGAGAAGAAGGAAGAGAAGGGAGAGAAGGGAGAGAACCACATGAAGGTGTCTGGCCTCAAGCACATCTCCCCGACCTGCCCGTAGCACCCGTTCGCGTGACGGTGGACCGCCGCCCGCGGTCCACCGTACGCATTTTTCTACCGGCCGCGCATCGCCCCGGTCGATCCAGACCTTGGCCGGCCGTGGCCGACTCTATGATGGCGAGGTGTTGCGTGAAGCCCTCGTCGCCCTTTGTCTGGTGCTCGCCGTCAGCGCCCGCTCCTGGGCGGAGGAGAGGCCGTCGGGCAAGACCGTTCGCAAGCCGAAGGATTCCTGGACGCTTCAGGTCGGCCTCGCGCACTCGGCGGAGGACGTCGATCACTACGTCGCCTCCGGCATCTACGGCCGCTGGCCTCTCTATGCTCTCGATCGTGCGCGCAAGAGCGATCGGCTGGGGAGCATCGGCATCGAGATCGGCGCCTACCCGTATCCGGTCATCTCGCGCGCGTACGTGCCTGGGCCGGACGCCGACCCGAACACCCCCGGGAAGTACAACTTCTGGGAAGCCGCCGGCCTGAGCTACTACTCGCCGCGCCTGGGCCCCCTGCAGCTCGAGGCCGGCGCCCGCCTCGCCTTCATCAATCCCGCCGAGCGCGTGCTCACGCATCCCGGTGGCTGCGGCGTCGCCAACCGCAAGGAAGCGCACTGCAACGCCTACATCAAGGAGTCGCTCAAGACGCTCGACACGATCCTGTTCCCGAGCTTCCGTGGGGATCGCGGCATGGTCGCCTTCGTCGGAGCCGCCTTCATCGTCAAGCTGGTCGGTGTCCGCGTGGAATACGCGCGTTTGAACTCCAGCGGCTCGCGGGTCAACGCCAGCGGATTACGTTTCGGAGTGACGGCGCGGCCCTGACCGGCGGCCGGAAGCGGCCGCGACTAGTGCGCCTCTTCGGGGTCGATCAAGGCCAACGCCTTCGCGACGACCTCCTGCAGGACATCCGGCGGCACCGCCCCCGCGTATCGCGCTTTCCGGAACCGCCAATCGAGACTCTTCAACTGGTCGGCGAGGACCACCCCCTGCACTACGAGCCCGGACGGAAGCGCGACCTCGAATGGGTATCCCTTGACCTGCGACATGATCGGACAGAAGAGGGCGAGGCCCACCCGCCGGTTGTAATCACGCGGAGAGACCACCAGCGCCGGTCGAGTCCCCGCCTGCTCGTGACCCGCTTGTGGGGTGAAGCGGAGCCAGACAAGGTCTCCCCGTGCGGGCACGTAGGGAGCTGGCACTCTAGAACGACTCCCTCCCCACGGGCCCGCCGGTGTCCACCGCGGCGTGCAGGTTGGTCCGCTTGATGCCCGCGAGGAGATCGGAGAGCCGATACCGCGCCGGCTTCACCGCCCGGATGACGATCGTCTCGGCGACGGGAGCGATCTCGACCGAGGCTCCCGCTTGGAGCCTGGCCGCCACCGCCACCGAGCGGGGGATCCTGACCCCGAGGCTGTTTCCCCACTTCTGCACCTTCGTCCGCATCTCCCACCTCCCGTATATACGGTGAGTATACCAGGGGGAGTGGGCGCGGCATTCCGCGGCCGGGCGCGCCGGACCGAATGACGCGTCGCCCGCCTACTGCCGCCGCAGGGCCGCCGGGCGCACGTTCTCCCAGAGGCGCGAGAGCCAGCTCGGCCCGAAGCGGATCCCGCGGATCTCCGCCTCCGCCAGCAGCGAATAGGCCACCGGCGTGATCAGCAGGGTCGGGAGGAGGCACAGCATCTGGCCGCCGATGATCGTCACCGCGACCGCGGAGCGCTGGGCGGACCCGGCGCCGATGCCCAGCGCGGTCGGGATGAGGCCGGCCACGATCGCGAACGTCGTCATCAAGATCGGCCGCAGGCGGACATGGTTGGCCTGGAGGATGGCCTCGCGCAGGGTCATCCCCTCCTCGCGCAGCTTGTTCGTGTAGTCCACCTGCAGGATCCCGTTCTTCTTCACGATCCCCAGCAGCAGCAACACGCCCAGCGAGCTCCAGAGGTTCAGCGTGCGCCCGGTGATCCAGAGGGAGAAGAGCGCGAACGGGATGGCCAGGGGCAGCGAGAGCATGATCGTGAACGGGTGGAGGAAGCTGTCGAACTGCGCGGCCAGCACCATGTACATGAAGATGGAGGCGAGCAGGAACGCGATGATGAGGTTCCGCGTGGTCTCGTCCAGGATCTTCACCGACCCCGTGAACTTGAAGCCGTAGCCGGGAGGCAGCCCCGCCTTGCGGATCTCGTCCGCCGCTGCGCGCGCGGCCGCGTCGAGAGGGAAGCCGGGCGCGTTGTTGGCGAAGATCTGGGCCTGGAACTGGCGGTTGTAGCGCTCGATGCGCGCGGGGCCCACTCCCCTTTCGATGCTCGCGATGTTGTCCAGGCGCACCTGGCCGACCTTCGACGACGGGATGGCGAGGCGGGCCAGGATCTCCGGGTTCTTCTGCTGCTCGGGCAGGAGCTGGAGGGTCACGTCGTACTGCTCGTCGCCCTCCTTGTAGGTCGAGATCTGGTCCTGGCCCGCGATCATCAGGCGCACGGCGTTCCCCACGTCCGACGCGCGCACGCCCAGGTCGGACGCGCGCTGGCGGTCGATCTTCACCTCCAGCTCCGGGCTGTTGACGCTGATGCTGGTGTCCACGTCGGTGAGGCCAGGGATGCGGCGGATGCGGGCGGCGGCCTCCTTGGAGAGGCGCACCACCTGGCTGAACTCCGGGCCCAGGATGAGGGCGCGGATGGGGAAGAAGTTCTCCCCGCCCCCGAGGGCCGAGGGAATCATGATCTTGTAGCGCAGGTTCGGGATGGTCGCGCAGATCTTCCGGATCTCCGCCGCCGCATCCTGGTTCGAGAAGCTGCGCTTGCTCAGGTCCACGAGCTTCACGTAGATGTGCGAGTGGCTGAGGATCGCGCCTTCGTGGACGTAGGGATTGACGAACTCGACGCCCTTGAGGGCGGAGATCTTCTGGGCGAGGTCGGTGGAGACGCGCACGGTGGCGTCCAGCGACGATCCCTCCGGCAGGTTCAGGATCGCGTTCAGCTCGCCCTGGTCGTCGGGCGGGATCCAGTCGCGCCCGACCAGGTAGTTCAGCGGGAACATGAGCAGGAACGTGCCCAGCCCCATGGCCATCACGGCGTTCCGGTGGTCGAGCGACCAGCGGAGGATGCGGCCGTACTGGGCGTCGATGCGGGCGAAGAAGGGCCACTCCTTCTCCTCGTGCTCCTTGGATCCCTCGGGCGGGCGCCGCAGCAGCCGCGAGCTGAGCATCGGCGTGAGCGTGAAGCTCACGAGCATGGAGACGAGGATGGAGAACGCCATCGTCCAGCCGAACTGGTTCACGTAGCGGCGGGCGTAGCCGCTCATGAACGCGATGGGCAGGAAGATGATGACGAGGGAGAGGGTGGTGGCCAGCACGGCCAGCGTGATCTCCTTGGTGGCCTCGATGGCGGCGGCCCGCGGCTCGTAACGTTTCTCGTGGAGGTAGCGGTCGATGTTCTCCAGCACCACGATCGCGTCGTCGATCACGATCCCCACGGCCAGGGTCAAGGCGAGCAAGGTCATGTTGTTCAGGGTGAAGTCCATGACCTTGAGCAGGGTGAAGGTGGCGATGATCGAGGTCGGGATGGCCAGGGAGGCGATGATGACGGACCGTACGTTGCGGATGAAGAGGAACACGATCATCGAGGCGAGCAGGCTGCCGAAGAACAGGTGCTCCTCGAGGGAGGCGATGGACGCGTTGATGAACACGGACTGGTCGCGAATGATGCGGGTGGCCACGCCCGGGGGCAGGGTCTTGTCGATCTGGGCCAGCTTCTCCTTGATGGTGTCGATGATCTTGACGGTGTTGGTCCCGGACTGGCGCCGGATCTCGAGGGTGACCGCCTGCTTGCCCTCGAGCACGTTCCAGGTGCGCGGCTCGGCGAAGCTGTCTTCCACGCGCCCGAGGTCGCTCACGCGGATGGGCGTGCCTCCCACGTTGCGCACGATGATCTCGCCGAACTGGCTGACCGCGTCCAGGCGGCCCAGGGTGCGCACGCCCAGCTCGGCGTCGCCGCGGACGATGGTGCCACCCGGCACCTCGACGTTCTCCTTCTGGATCGCCTGCTGCACGTCGATGATGGTCAGCCCGTAGGCGGAGAGCTTGTCCGCGTCCGCGAAGATGCGGATCTGGCGCAGGCGGGCGCCGGTCAGCGAGACCTCGCCCACCCCGTCCACCGTCTCCAGCACGCGCTTGATCTTCTTGTCCGCGATCTCCGTCGTCTCGCGCAGGCTGCGGTCCCCCGCCACCACCACGGACAGCACGGGATCCGAGTCGGGGTCCGCCTTCTGGATGATCGGGGGCAGGATGTTCGGGGGCAGATCGCGCAGCGCCCCCGCCACCTTCTCGCGCACGTCCTGGGCCGCGCTCTCGATGTCGCGCTCGAGCACGAACTGGCAGGTGATGCGCGCGGTGCCGGCCTGCACCTGCGAGCTGACCTCGTCCATGCCGCTGATGGTCGAGAGCGCTTCCTCCAGAGGCAGGACGACCTGGGTCGTCATCTCCTCCGGCGTGGATCCGGGCAGCTTGATGTTGATGTTGACGGTCGCGGGATCCGCGCGCGGAAAGAGGTCCACGCCCAGGTCGCGGAACGAGAAGATCCCGAGCACGCCGAGGAACGCGATCAGCATGACCGCGAAGACGGCGCGCTTGACGCAGAGCTCGGCCAGGGTCATGGCTGGCTTTTATCTCAGGGGGCGAACTGACGCCACACGTCGAGCGCCGTCAGCTCCCCCCCTGAAACCCCCCGTCGCTCGCCGCCGCTGCGCGGCGGCGAGCTCACTGGTCGGGCTTGTCTGCCGCATCACTTGACCGCTTCCACCGCCGCGCCGTCGCGCAGCTCCTCGCCCTCCAGGGGGACGGCGACGTGCGCGCCCTCCTTCAGGCCGGAGACGATCTCGACGTCGGCGCCTTCGCGCGCGCCCAGCTTCACTTCCGTCTCGCGCAGCGCGCTCTGCTCGACGGTGAAGACCTTGTAGACGCCATACAGGTAGCGAAGGGCGTCCTGGGGCACGACCAGGGCCTCGTCCACCCGGCTCGAGACGATGCTCGCCCGCGCGAAGAACCCCGGCTTGAGCGCGCCGTCTCGGTTCTCCAGCAGCGCTTCCACGTCGAAGGACCGGGTCTGCGGGTCCACGGACGGGTTCATCCGCGAGACCGCCCCCTCAAAGGCGCGCTCCGGATAGGCCTCCACCTGCACCTTGACCGGCTGTCCGACCGCCACCCAGGCCGCCATCTTCTCGGGGACCTTCAGCCGCGCGCGCAGCCGGTCGGTGGCGACGATGACCATCACCGGCGTCTGCACCTTGACGTACTGGCCCTGGGTCACCATCCGGTCCTTCACGTGGCCCCCGAAGGGGGCGCGGATGACGGTATCGCTCAGCTTCTTGCCGGCCAGGGCCACGGAGGCCGTACGCTGGGCGGCCTGGGCGCGCAGGGTCAGCACGTTCTGCACCGCCATGTCGTAGCCGGCGCGCGCGCCGTTGAAGCGCGCCTCCGCCTCGTCGAAGGTGCCGCGCGAGATGAGCCCCTGTCCGAACAGCTCCTTGGCCCGGAGGTACTTCTGCTCGGCGTCCGTGCGGTCGGCGTCCGCGCGCTTGACCTCCGCCGCCTCTTTGGGGTCCTTCACCGCCGCCGCCCCCCCGGGCGTGGTGAGGCGGGCCTGGATCTGCTCCAGGGCCGCCCGCTCCTGCTCGAGGGTGAGGCCGAGCTCGATGGGAACGACCTTCACCAGCGGCCGTCCGCGCGTGACCGCATCGCCCACGTCCACGAACACCTGGGCGACCCGGCCCTCGACCTCGGAACCGACCGTGACCTCCTCGAAGGGGAACAGCGAGCCCACGGAGTCCACCGTGCGCTGCACGCTGCGGGACACCACCGGCACCACGTGGGCCTTGACCGGCCTCGATCCGCGCGTGCCGTCCTCGGCCGCCCGGCTGCGGGCGCATCCGCCCGCGGCCACCGTGCCCGCGGCCAGCGCGAGCGCCAACCCTGCTGAGGCTCGTTTCACCATAGATGCGGGTTGCAAGTCTAACGGGTTTGGCGCGGGCGCGCCCTAGGCCATAGGGACCGGGGGCCGGCGCTCAGTGCGCGGTCAGGACGCCGTAATTGTCCTCGATGAACTTGTCCACGGCGGCGGAGGCGGCGTGCGCGGCCGCGCTCGGGCAGCCGAACTCCTTGCCTCCCCCGTTGTAGGACTCGAAGTGGAAGACGGGCCGCTCGAGGGTCGGGCCCGCGATCCGCCAGGCCCGCGTCCCGAACTTCTTGATCCGATAGTCGGCGGGAACCCTCGCGAAGTGCGTCGGATCCAGGTGCCCCCCCGCGCCCACCGTGAACAGGACATAGCAGCGATCGGGTTTGCTTTGGGTGGGGAAGCTCTTGGCCGTGCGGCAGGCCGCCACCTCCACGACGAGGTCCGCCTCGGCGGCGGACGAGGTGAGGACGACCGCGCCCGCCCGGCTGGCGCCGTGCTTCTCCTGGAACGATTCCGCGATCTCGCGAGCGGTGTCGTAGGCCACTCGGGGATCCGACTTCCGGTACTCGTAATCCGCGTCGGCCAGCGCCTCCGCCTGGACCAGACGGAAGAGTTCGTCCTTCCTTTCCGCCGGCCACGATTTCCGGCCGCTGCCATAGAGCTCCCTGAGCTCGTTCTCGAGCATCCGTCGGTTCTGGCGCGCCTGTTCGCGCCGGAGCTTCAGGGCGTCCCAGTCACCGTGTATCGACCTCAGCTCGATCTCGGCCGTCCGGACGAAGACGCGGAAGACGGCGCGGGCGGCATCCTCCCCGCGCGCCGCGGACGCGACGAGACACAGGACGATCGCAACCGCGATCCGCTTCACGCCACCTCGAGGGGGGATTCGGCCGGAGCCTAGTCCCGGCTCGCCTCAGGCGTCAACGGCGTGGATATGCGGATGAAATGGCAGGGCCGCGTCGCGCGACCCTCGGCGGGGAAGGGCGCGGTTCCCATCTCCACGTACCCGAGACGGCGGTAGAAGGGGGCCAGCTCGACGCGCAGGTCGACGACCTGGATGTCGACCGCGCGGCATCCCGGCCCGCCGGAAACGCTCCTCCGCGGCCTGGATCAGCGACCGGCCCAGGCCCTTGCCGTGCCGGGCGGGATGCACGGCGAGCAGCCCGAAATAGCCGCGGTCGCCGCGCTCCTCGACGTAGACGCAGTCGACGGGCGCGCCGTCCTGCTCGGCCAGGAGGAACGTGCCCTTCGCCATGTACGCCTGGACCTCATCTTCGTTCGTGCGATCGCCCTCGATGAAGAACCGCTCCACCTTGAAGGCGGCGTTGATGAGGGCGGCGACCGCGCCCGCGTCCGCGGCGGTGGCGGTGCGCAGCGGGGTCACGAGCGCGGGGGTCGGGAGCCGGCCTCCGCTTCGCTCAGGCTCACCACCAGCCCCGGGGGCTCGTCCTCGACGAGGTACTGGAACTCCCGGCAGAACTCGTCGAGGGAGAGGCCGGCGGTGGCCGCGAACTTGGCCAGCTCGTGCGCGTCGTCGAAGTCGTCGCGGCGCAGGCGGATCATGTAGCGGCGCGCGATCGCGTAGCGCGTCGAGTGGGTGTCCACCATGCGGACCTTGGTGCGGCCGGTCTCGGGGTCCACCAGCTTCGCGAACGGAATGGGCACGAGGTTGCCCGCCTGCATCGAGATCATGACCCCGGTGCCGCCGGAGAGCAGGTACTTGGCCGCGCAGTAGCCGAGGTCACGCGTGTACTCCATGTCGGAGGGGATGGGGTCCGCGCAGCGCAGCTCGTAGCCGATGCTCTTGGCGACGATCGTCGCCTTCAACCCGAACGGCTTGAGGCGCGCGCGGACCTGCGCCTTGAGGATCTCGCTGATGTTCACCTCGTCGATGCGCACGTGGCCGTGGGCGTCCTTCTCGACCTCGTCCACCTGGGCGAGGTCGGCGGGGTCGATGCTGAGCACGAGGCCCTCGGCCAGGATGGCCACGCCGTCACGCCGGTCGTGGCTGAGCCGCTTGATGATGGCGCCGGCCAGGGTGTCCACCACCGTCTTGAGGCGGATGCGCCGGCCCGAGAACTCCTCCGGGATGAGGGTGAGCGTCGCCCCCGCCGACTTGCCGATGCCGAGGGCGAGGTGTCCGGCCTTGCGCCCCATCGCGGTGACGAAGTACCAGCGTGACGTCGTCTTGGCGTCCACCATCAGGTTCTTCACGATGTCGACCCCGACGTGGCGCGCGGTCTGGAACCCGAAGGTGTCGACGTAGGCCGGCAGGTCGAGGTCGTTGTCGATCGTCTTGGGCACGTGGACGATGCGCAAGCGCCCGCGCGCTTCCTCCAGCAGCTTCATGGCGGAGAAGGCGGTGTCGTCGCCGCCGATCGTGATGAGCTGGGAGACGTCGAGCCGGAGCAGGGCGAGGACCGCGTTCTCCAGGAGGTGGTGATCCGTGGTCGGGTTGGCGCGCGAGATCCCGATCTGCGACCCGCCGCGGAAGTGGATGCGGCTGACGTCGTCGATGTCGAGCGGGGTGACGTGGTCGATGTCGCCCTGCATGATCCACTCGAAACCGTCGCGGATGCCCAGCACGGGCACGCCCTCGAGGAGGCTGCGGATGGTGGCGGCGCCGATGACGCTGTTGATCCCTGGCGCCGGACCGCCGCCGACGAGGATGGCGAGCTTGCCCTGGGGGTTCATGACCGGCGCGCTTTGGGCGCGATCAACCGGTAGCTCTCCAGGACCAGCGGCCGCACCTCGTCCCAGTCATCCACGCCGCGCGCGTCCATCGAGACCCAGCCTTTGTGCCCGACGTAGGGCGCGCGGGAGACCCGGAAATGCGGCTGCCCCCAGGTCAGCGTCTCCTTGGTGTCGGGCAGGGCGAGGCAGATCTCGCGCGTGTTGTCGAGGACGCAGCGGCCCTTCATCTCGCCTCCATATCTTGACCGAGGCATAGTGTGCGCCCAGCCCCATCGCTTCTCAAATCGTCGAGCACGTCACGCGTCCTCGTCCTGGCCCTCCCAATGGAACTGGTGCAGCACCCGATGCAGGACGGGCGTGAGGACCACGCCGACCGCGACCACGAACACGAGTCCCGAATACAGCGCGTACAGGCCGGCGAAGACCTTCCCGCCGGGCGACGAGGGCGCCTCCACCGGCCCTTCGCCACCGAGGAGCATGGCCGCGTTCAGGAACGCGTCGCGCCACCCCAGCCTCTCGAAGTGGTGATAGCCGACCATCCCCGCCACGACCGAAACCAGGACGAACGCGGTGGCCACGCCGAAGTGGCCGCTCAGCCGCCACAGAAAGGCCCGGAGAGGCAGCGGGGGTGCGAAGCGCCTTTCGTACCTCAATCTCTCTCCCTCAGAGCAGCCGGTGCATGATCAGCACGTCCGTCGGCCCCAGGCGGCCGTGCCGGAAGGCGGCGGGAACGCGGCCGACGATCGCGAAGCCGTGCCGCTGCCACAGGCGGACCGCGCCTTCGTTGGTCACCGCGACGAAGTTGAACTGCATGGCCCGGAAGCCGGCGGCGCGCGCGACGTCGAGCGAATGGGCGCACATGGCGCTGGCGACGCCCTGGCCGCGCGCGTCCACCGCCACCATGTATCCCGCGTTCGCGACGTGATCGCCGAGGCCGGTCTGGTTGGGCCGGAGACAGTAGGCTCCGACCACGTCCGCGCCGCGACTGGTCACGTAGCATCGTGCCGGAGGTCGGGTCCACAGATCGCGGGCCTCCTCGAACGTCATCTCCGGATCGTACGCATAGGTGTCGCCGGCACGGACGACGGCGTGGAAGATCGGCCAGACCAGGGCGAACTCGCTTGCCTCGATCTCCCGGATCTGGAGCGGCGCCGGCAATTCGGTGGTCATCCCCTCAATCGGTGGTCATCTCCTCAAGATGATGCGCCCGATGTCGGATAATCCGGGCCTCGGAGGCGGCCATGAAGAACATCGGGCGGCTGGGCACGACGGTCCTGGGTGTGTACCTGATCGCGGTCGGCGTGGTGCCGTATGTCCTTCCGACCGCGGTGATGCTCGTATCCGTGCTGGCCATCGTCGCGGGCGTGCTGATCCTGCTCGGGCGCTGACCATCAACCGGGAGATAATGCCCCCCACCATGTCCCGCCGCATCCTGTTCTGGGGATTCCGGCCCGCCGAGGAGGTCCGGCACGGCCTGGGCACGCTCGAGCGCCAGGTGCTGGACGCCGTATGGCGGCTGGGTCGGGCCAGCGTGCGCGACGCGCGCGCGGCCCTCGACCACGCCGTCGCCTACACGACGGTCATGACCGTGCTGGACCGCCTGTACAAGAAAGGCGTGCTGGAGCGCGAGCGGGCCGGGCGCGCCTACGTCTACTCCGCGGTCGCGTCGTCCGAGCAGCTCCAGTCCTCGCTGGTCATGGGCCTCCTACAGCGGCTCCTGGCGCGGGGACGAGAGGCGGCCTCCCCCATCCTGTCGCACCTCGTGGATACGGTGGGCGCACGCGACCGCCAGCTCCTCGACGAGCTGGATCGCCTGGTGCGCGAGAAGCGGCGCGCGCTCGGCCGCCGGGAGCCGAGGTGATGTTCTACGCCTTCGGGGCCGCCATCGTCCTCGCCACGTTCTTCGCGGTGAACGCCGCGGCGTCCGTCGCCCTGATGGTCCTGGCCCCGCCCATCCTGCGCGCCCTGGGCGCCGCCCGCGCCCAGACCCGGGCCCGCGCGTTGCTCGTGATGCGGCTCCTCCCCTCCGCGGCCGCGGCCGCGGTGGCGATGGGACTCGTCCTGCCCGCCTACGTGCGGTTCGAGCCGGCGCAGGCCGGGGAGCGCGTTACCCTGCCCCTGGCCCTGCTGGCCGCGGCCGCGCTCGCGGTCGTCCTGCACGGCCTCCTTCGCGGCGCACGCGCGCTCTCGTCCACCTCCGCGCTTCTCCGGGGTTGGATGGCGCAGGCGGAGCCGGTGACGATGCCGCTCTCGCCCGTCCCCGTCTACCGCGTGAGAGACCCGCTGGCCGTGTTCGCGGTCGTCGGCGTCCAGCACCCGCGCATGTACGTCTCCGACCAAGTGCTGGAGGCGCTCGCGCCCGCCGAGCTCGCGGCCGCGGTCGCCCACGAGTGTGCGCACCTGGAGGCGGCGGACAACGTCAAGCGCCTCCTCATGCGGTCGTGTCCCGATCTGGTCGGCCTCTCTCCCGTCTCGCGCGCGATCGAGCGGGAATGGTCGCGCGCTTCGGAAGCGCGCGCCGACGAGCGGGCGAGCGGGGGGTGCCGTGAGACCGCGCTGGCCCTGGCCGCCGGCCTGGTCAAGGTCGCGCGGCTCGCGCCGGCCGCGGCCGGTGGACTGCCGGTCAGCGCCCTGCACGACGGCGGCGACGTGGACGTGCGGGTGAGGCGGCTGGTCGCCGTCGCCGCGGACACCTCCGCCGTCCCCACCGCCGGCGGGCCGATGGCGCTGTTGTTCGGCCTGGTGCTGGGGGGGGCCTTTCTCACCCTGGGGAGCCAGGCCTGGCCGGCGGTGCACGGACTCATCGAAGTCGCGGCGCGCCTCCTGCGCTGACCCGCCTTCAAGGAGCGCTCATCCCATGAATCCTTCCCGCTCCGCGTTCGCGCGCGCCCTCGCCATCGGCATGACCCTGGCCGCCTCCGCCGCCGCCGAGGGTCCGGGCCCGGCGCACGTCGACCCCGCCCATTTCCAGGAGCTGCGCTGGCGCCTCGTCGGCCCTTTTCGCGGCGGGCGCGTGCTCGCGGTGGCCGGGGTCCCGGGCGAACGCGAGCACTTCTACTTCGGCAGCGTCAACGGCGGCGTGTGGGAGACGACCGATGCCGGCCGGACCTGGCGCCCCATCTTCGATAGCCAGCCCATCGGTTCCATCGGCGCGCTGGCCGTCGCCCCTTCGAAGCCGAAGGTCGTCTACGTCGGCAGCGGCGAGGCGGACATGCGCTCCGACATCGCCCAGGGCAACGGCGCGTACAAGTCAACGGATGGCGGCCGCACCTGGGCGCACATCGGTCTCCGCGACACGCAGCAGATCGGCCGCATCCTCGTCGATCCCGGCAACCCCGACCGCGTGTTCCTGGCCGCTCTCGGCCATCCCTACGGTCCCAATGCCGAGCGCGGGGTCTTCCGCTCGACGGATGGCGGACGGAGCTGGGACAAGGTCCTCTTCAAGGACGCGGACACCGGCGCCATCGACCTCGCCTTCCGTCCCGGCGACCCGCGCGTGATCTTCGCCGCCCTCTGGCAGACGCGGCGTCCACCCTGGAGCGTCTATCCGCCGTCGAACGGGCCGGGCAGCGGCCTCTACAAGTCGACGGACGGCGGGACGACCTGGACGGCGCTCACCGGACATGGCTTCCCGGCCAAGCCCGGCCGCATCGGCCTCGCCATCGCCCCCAGTCGTCCCGATCGCGTCTACGCGATGGTGGATGCGACCGAGGGCGGCCTCTACCGCTCGGACGACGGCGGCGCGAGCTGGACGCGGACGAGCGGCGATCGCCGCATCTG
>WNGB01001321.1_pt1 | contig 40579 bp, 35 predicted proteins | sample 5400681 | NCBI WGS metagenome assembly WNGB01 (sample SAMN13153367, study PRJNA577476) | soil metagenome | isolation source: 115 cm soil or saprolite under grassland replicate 2 | place: USA:California | collected 2016-06-15 | reverse complement strand
GTGGGTGCAATCTTAGCGCGGGGACGACCAAGCTGGAGCGAAGACCAACGTGAAGCAAGCGAAGAGCTATCAAAGCAGGGTGCAGAAAAGGAAGCATGACTTCTACAAAGCTGCGGCTAACGTGCCTCATCCAGGGCCCCGAAATCCAGCGGGTTGACGTTGACGCCATCCTGCCAGACCTGATAGTCGAGGTGCGGCCCGCTCGACTCGCCAGTTGAGCCGACATAGCCGATCACATCGCCGCGCTTGACAGCCTGCCCATCCTGCACTGCGAAGTCCCGTAGGTGCGAGTAGCCGGTCTTGAAGTGGGTGCCGATCACCCAGATGTGATTGCCGGCCGGATACGTGTCCCTGGCCAGCTGTACAACGCCAGCGTGAGTCGCATACACAGGCGTGCCGTCGGTTCCCTGTCGGTCGGCCTGCCCATCGCCATTGCCGTCGATCGCAAGATCGACCGCACCCCAAATGTTGGCCGGTGCGTGCGAGCCAACGCCGTAGCCTTGGGTCATCACAGTGTTCGGTAGGCCAAGCGGATTGCCGGATGGAGTATCATCGTTCGCGATCGGCTGGCCGCGCCCAGTCTGCGGAGCGGCCTGGATCACAATCCCCTGCGATTGCGTTTGTGGCAACGCGCCTGCAGCCGAGGCGGCGAGTGAGTTGCCATTGCCGCTCCAGTTGCTGAGTTCTGCTGGGCCCTGCCGCGTCTGCAACAGCAAATAGCCCAGGCCGACCAGCGCTAGAATAAGCAGAATTGCGCGGCCCCTAGTGAGATAGGGCCAACCGCCATCATATAACATATGCAACTCAATCAGACGATCTGCAGACTATTGAAACAATTGCCCATGGTGCCATCTGTCAACCATTGAATTCACAATAGAAATGTAGTCGTAAGAATGGCATCCATCGCTTATTGGACAGTAGATTGGCAATATCTGTTCAACCGATGCCATTCCACGTCCTTCAACATATTCTTGAGTGATAAGTCGATACCAATCATCTATACCAGCCTCCCACGATGGGTAATCGCGGTTTCCTTTATAGCATGTAACATAACCAGCACAAATAATGTTACCCACATTGTGCGTCGTATCGCCCCCTGGCTTAAGTCCAGCCCATCCAGGATTCGTGCCAGCTGTTGACTCTTGAACAAAAAAAGCGAGCGGGTAGGCGGGATCAATCCCATATTGCTGGCCAAGCGCAAACCAAATCTTTCCACTGCCGCGGGCTGGTGAGTTATATTGCGTGAGCACCGCTTCGATCTGATCAACCGTTATCGAAGGCTGCCCAAGAACAGAGTGCTCCCCTGCCGGAACATCCACCCCACCAAACACCTTACTCGCGATATTACTGACCGTATTACTCCACCCCGCACCGCCATATGGGCTAATAAACGTCTTGGGGCTCTGCAAGAGCATCCAGATCACCGGCCCGCACACGAGCGCCGCCAACAGCAGCAGCACGAGCGGCTTGCCGCGCGCCAGCGCCATTGGCGCTTCCCAATATGGGTATGACTCATACGAAGGCAGTCGGTCACGCGTGGGACGAACGAACTCCGGACGCGGCACATAAGCGTGCGCCGCTTTGCTACGCGCTGGCCGCGTGGCAGCCTTCGGCGCTGGACGAGACTCAGGCACTGTTGGGCGCGCGGTACGTGGCGCCTGATCTATTTGCACAGTAGTGGGGACGAATTCGGGCTCGGCTGTTCGCAACTCAGGCGGCGCCCGACGGGCGGTGCGGCGGCCGCTGGCCGGCAGATCGCCGACATCACCCAGAATAGTCTCAATCGGCCGCGGCGGCCTGGGCAAGACCGTATCGCGCACCTCGAACAGAGGCGTGCGCGGCTCCGAAATTGGCTCTTTCCGCTTGCGTGGCGCTTGCCTCGCGCTCATTGCCCACTCCCACGCTGTAGCGCCGCCTGCTCCTCCGGTGTTGGCAGGCGAAACGCGCCATCACGGTTTAGGTACACCAGCTGCTCCTGGCGAATATCAAGCAGCAGATCGGGCTTGCCATCGCCATCCAGATCCTGCAGATGCAACTGCAGCGGCGTCAGCTCTTCATTCGCGCCAAATAGGTACGGCCCACTCAATGTGCGCGCCTTGGCAGCCTCACCACCGGGCAGCTCGATCACCATCACCTGACGATTGAGATTGAGTGCCATCAGATGTGTGGGCTGGCCACTCGTCTCCTCGTGGCCCACAAAGGCGTCGATCTGCGCGGTGCGCGGCCGACCATAGCGCAGATCGTCGACGAGCACGTTGACTTTGCCAAGCAGCAGACTGACCACGACATAGATTGCGGCCGCCGCCAAAATCAACGTCACAGCATACGCGAGGATCTGAACACGGTGTAGCAGGGCACCACCACGCGGTTGCGCCGCCTGCGCTGAGCGCAGGCTCTTGTGTGTCACTGCCATGGCTGGGCCTTTCCTCATCAGTGCGGACGGCGACGGTCGCGGCATTGCCAATCGACAACTGCTGCATTCGCCGACCTGTGATCTTCTGACATCTGATCATCGTGCTTGAATGAGGCCCATTATACTAGAACATTTGTTCGATGTCAACCGTTTTTTGGCTTTTCATGGAGCCATCAGCTGTTCACGCATCTCGCCATTAGGGTAGTTCGCCAGTGCAGGATGCAGCTTGGTCGCCGCGAGCCAGGCTTCGACTGCTGCCACCGGCAAGATGCCCTGCTCGGTAACGATCCCCGAGAGCGCCTCCAGCGGCGTAAAATCGAAGAAGATCGATATACCGGCATCCTGCGACGCATCCGACCAGACATCTTCGACCGACAAATCAGGCTGCTGACGCAGCTGGAAGCCGGGCGGCAGAAACTTCTCGCTGCCGCATAGAGTGTAGAAAGGAACGCCGGCCTCGCGTGCAACGATCGTCATCGGGCGGGTGCCAATCTTATTGATCAGACCGCGGTTGGTCAGCATATCGGCGCCGACCAGCACCAGATCGGCGTGTGCGGCCGCCGCGATCGCCTCCGCATCGTCCAGCAGCGTCACCGACAGCCCGCAGTTCATCAGCAGGGCGGCCTGCTCGCGGCCCTCCAGGCTTGGGCGCGACTCGGCGCAGATCACCTCCAGCCTCCTGCCGGCGCGCTGCGCGTGGATCAGCGCATGCTGGACGGTGCTGCTGTTCGAGAGCGTTACAATTCTGCTGCCCTCACCAATCAGGCCCAGCGCGCCCTCGGCAACCCGCAGCGCATGCTGCGCCAACATGCGCTTGAACTCTTCGGTAGCCTGGCTCACCGCCTGGCGCAGGCCACGCGGTGTGTCTTCCGCCTCGACCTTCCACAGCACACTGTTGACCAGATTGACCAGCGGTGCCATCGCCGTCTGCGCGTGGATCAGCGCCCAGCCGGTGGCCAACAGCTCGCGCCGAAACGCATCCGGTGAAGCCGGCTCACCGCTCGTGGCACGGCGAAGCAGGATGTCGGCGGCGCGCTCGGCGATCTGGGCCGCTCCGGAATGACTGTCGGCCGCAATTGATTCGATTGCCTGCGTGAATGTTAGTTCCACGACTTGACCTCCTCCCCGTGACTCGCGCTCCTTTGTGTCACACGGGGATTGGACCACACGAAATGCGCCGTCGCTCGCGCGGTTGATAGTTCCGAGTGTTTGTCGTAGCGAAGCAAGAGACGCATCCAACGTCGAAACGTGACTGTGTCATCGTCATCGATACGTGTATACCGCGGGGCTGACGTTTGCATCTACTGCTGCTCGATCGGTCGTTGGGACAGAAGCGCGCGCACCAGCGTCTCCAGGCGCTCGATCGCGAATGGTTTGGCGATGTAGGGGTTGCCGCTTTGGGCGATACGCGCCTGCGTTGCCGCGCTCAGCATATCACCCGTAACGAACACAAGCCGGGCCGCCAATTCGGGGTTGGTTTGTTTGATGGTTTGATGAAGTTCGAAACCGCTCATACCAGGCATTTTAACATCACTGAGTATCAAGTCAAATTGCTCACGCGCGATCAGTTCCAAAGCCTCGATACCGCTGTTCACCACTGTCGGCTGGTGGCCAAGCTCGCGCAACAGCCGGGCCAGCAAATTAGCCACCGGCTCTTCATCATCGACCACCAGCACGTGGCAGGTCAGCCGTGCTTCCGACTCATCCACGCCACCATCGATCAGCGCTTCACCGTCGAGCACATCGGTGTCGTTCAGGAGCGGCAGGGCCACATACACGGTTGTGCCCACATCCAGCTCACTTTCGGCCCAGATCCGGCCGCCGTGCTCCTGCACGATTCCAAAGCAGATCGACAACCCCAGGCCTGTGCCCTGCCCAACCGGCTTGGTGGTAAAGAACGGATCGAAAATCCGCTTCAGATCGCGCGCCGGAATGCCCACGCCATTGTCGCCAACCGACAACACCACCATCGGCGGTGTTGTGGTTCCATTGTCTGCGGCCGGCAGTGTTGTCACAAACGTCCGCAGCGTCAGAATGCCGGGGCCACCGCGCTCGGTCATTGCCTGGTGAGCGTTGTTGATCAGGTTGAGCATAACCTGCTGGATCTGGAACGGGTCGGCGACGGTCATCGGCAGCTCGGTCTCGACCTGATTCAGCACAGTGATATTATCGACCCGCAGCTGGTAGGCGCGCAAGCTGAGCGTATTGCGGAACTCCTCGTTGAGGTTGACCATCCGTCGCTCAGGCTTATGCTCGCGGGCAAATACCAGTAAGTTCTGCACGATCCGCGCCGCACGATCGGCCTGGATGTTGATGTGCTTGAGGTCGGAGCGCACTTCATCGCGCAGGCCGGTATCGCGCAGCATGAGCTGGGTGTATCCGGAGATGCTGGTCAGCGGGTTGTTCAGCTCATGGGCCACGCCGGCTACCAGCTGGCCGATCGCCGAGAGCTTCTCGGAGTGGATCAGCTGCTCCTCCAGCCGCCGCCGCTCGGTCAGGTTACGCGCGATGCAGTGGATGCTCCTGGCTTTGCCGCGATCGTTGACCAGCCGCGCGCTGACTTCCAGCAGCACACGCTCGTCGTCATGCCGGCGCAGCTGAAGCTCGAACGGCTGGATAGGATGGCCCATCAGCAAATCGGCGAAGCGCGGCTCGGCCTCGTCCCACGCATCGGCGGCGGCGATCTCGCGCAGCGGGCGGCCGCGCAGCTGCTCTTCGGCGTAGCCGGTGAGCACGCTTCCGACCTTGTTGATGCTCAGGATGCGCAGTTGGCGATCGAGTGTGAAAATCAGGTCGTAGGCATTCGCGAACAGATCGCGGTAGCGCTCCTCGCTGCCCTTGACCTCCTGGTACAGCCGCGCGTTGTCGATCGCGATTGCAGCGTAGTCGGCCAGCGCCGAGAGCAAGTACTGATCGTTCTCGCTGAAGGTGCGCTCGGCCTGCTGATTATCCACCGCCAGCACGCCGATCACTGTATTGCCGACCGTGAGCGGCACTTGCAGGATCGCGCGAACCAGAAAGCCGGTTTTGACCTTGAGCGCCGCGCCCGCGCTGGCTTTATCAAGCCGGATGGGCTTGCCGGTGCGCACCACCTGGCCAGCCAGCGTATCCTCGATTGGCATGCGCATGCGCTGAGCGCGCTGTTCGCCCAGGTTACGGGCGGCGCGCAGATACAGCTCGTCGGCGTTGGGATCTTTCAGCAGCAGGAAGCCCTCTTCGGCACGCGTAATATACACAGCTGCCTCGACGATTCGCACCAGCAGCTCTTCGAGATCGAGCAGCGAGCTGACCGACTGACCGATCGAGTAGAGCACCGTCAGCTCTTTGACACGCTGCTGGAGATGGCGGGTCAGCTGCTCTTTCTCGCGCTTGAGCCTCCGCTCACGCAGCGCCTGGTCGATCACGGCCTGCGCCTCGGTCTCACTGAAGGGTTTAATCAGGTAGTTGCGCGCGCCCAGGCGGAACGCTTCGACGGCGATGCCCTCGGAGCCGTGCGCCGTCATCAGGATGACCGGCACATCATAGCCCTCCTGTGCGATCAGGCGCAGTAAATCGAGGCCGCTAATATCCGGCAGCTGAAGGTCAAGCAGAATCAGGTCGGGGAGCTTCTGGCGCAGCCGATTCAAACCCTGGCGGCCAGTGTTGGCGATCGCCGAGGAATAGCCCAGTTCTGGCAGCACGTACTCAGCCAGCATGGCACAGATCTGCTGGCTATCGTCGATAATGAGAATCTCTTCCATACTCACGCGAGTTGTCGACTCCGCATATTCGGGCATATTCGGATTACATTATACAGCAGCCGCGCGCCGCCGCCAACTAGCGCGTTTTACGATATCATTGCGAGATGTGTACAGTCTGCGATGACGGTTCGTGAAAAACACAACAATACACTATGTAGAACGACCAGAGTCGCGGCCAGGGTGCGCAATCCAAGCCTTGATCGGCACAAGCACGCTGCGGAAAGCTCATCGTTTCCTCATCCGCCGCTAACGCTGGTCTCAAGCTCATATGGCATTATAACCGTAAACAAATTGTATCCTAGAAACAGGATACCTGTCTAGCCCCGAGCAAACGCTTTTTGCGTGCGGCAGCCTGATTCAACTGTAGGTCGTTTGTGCATTGCGCCCCGCACCGCGCAATGCACAAACGACCTACAGAAAAGAAGGGAAGTATCGCTGCGAACATTCATGCCATGGCAGCGTATAATCCTGCAATAGAAACGCAGTAGGAGAAAACGGTGGAACGCAGAACAAAATTCATCGTGCTGATTGCATTGATTGGCACATTACTGGTTGGAATGATCGCCGGCGGGGTTGTCGGCGGCGGGGCCGCCTATTACCTGACGCGCAAGCAGCCTCCAGCCGTGACGGCAGCACAGCCGGTCGTCAGGCCGGTTTCGAACGTAGAGCAGCCTGTGGTGCAGCCAACTGCCACGCCAGCGCCGGCACCCGCGCAGGCACCCGCGCCACTGCCCGTTACGGGCGATAGCCCGGTGGTTACGGCTGTCAAGCAGGTTTCGCCGGCGGTGGTGACGGTGATCAACACGCTCAAGCCCGACGCAGTGCCGAACGAGACGCAGCAATTGCCGTTTCCATTCCCGGGTCAGGGCGATCCGAATCAGCCACAGCGCCAGCCACGTGCCAGCGGATCGGGCGTGATCATCAGCCAGGATGGCTATATCGTCACGAATAACCACGTGGTCGAGGGCGCCGCGTCGCTGGCGGTCACCTTCGCCGACGGCAGCCGCCACGCCGCCACGCTGGTCGGCACCGACCCGCTGGTGGATATCGCCGTCATTCGCGTCAAGGACGCCGTGCCGGCGATCGCACCGCTGGGCGACTCGGATGCGCTACAGCCAGGCGAGACGGTGATCGCGATCGGCAGCCCGCTGGGCGATTTCAAGAACTCGGTCACAGCTGGCGTGGTGAGCGCGCTGAACCGCACCGTGCCCGGCAGCGGCCAGGAGGGACTGATTCAAACCGATGCCGCGATCAACCACGGCAATAGCGGCGGCCCGCTGGTCAATTTGCGCGGCGAGGTGGTCGGCATCAACACGCTGGTCGTTCGCGGCGGCAGCACCAGCGGCGATCAGGCCGAGGGATTAGGCTTCTCGGTGCCGAGCAAGGCGGTCAAGCAGGTCAGCGACCAGCTGATCCAGACCGGCAAGATCGAGCATCCGTACCTTGGCATCACCTATAGCATGATCGACGCAGATATTGCCGCACAGGAGAACCTGCCAGTCCAAAACGGCGCGCTGATCGGCGCGAGCGGCCCGAACCAGCAGGCGGTGCTGCCGGGCACGCCTGCGGCCAAGGCCGGCATCAAGGATGGCGACATCATCACTGCTGTGGGCGGCACCAAGCTGGATAGCAACACTTCGCTGCGCGGCGCGCTGATGCAGCACAAGCCAGGCGATACCATTACACTCGAAGTGCTGCGCGACGGCAAGACGCTCTCGCTCGACGTGACGCTGGTGGCGCGACCGGCCGGCCTGGAGTAGACCGGGAGACAAGGAGACACGGAGACGGGGAGACAAGGGGCGATTAACACTTATCTCCCCGTCTCCGTGTCTCCTTGTCTTAATTGCGCCGCGACCTCAAACGGGTCGGCGGTGATCACATTCGCCGCAAATAGCTCCATCGCACCCATGTCGCCGCGGGTGGTCAGCGGGTCGCCACGGTCGGCGATCCGGGCGATGATCGGCATAGCGCGCCAGTCCTCTGGCGTCGGCCCAAGTGGCGGCAGCGCGATCGCGACATTGAAAGCGCGCATGCCCTGCTCGTCGATCAGGCGGCGTAGGACGAAACAGAGTGCTTGCGTAAAACCTTCGGACCAGGAGACAAGGAAACCGGGAGACAAGGAGTCATCTTCTCCTTGTCTCCCGGTCTCCTTGTCTCCTGGTCTCCCGATCTGCTCGGCAAGGAACACGATCTCCCGATTCCGCGCCGGCGTCAAATGCGCGAAGACGCGCATACCCGCACTGAATGGGATCGCCAGCCCCAGCCCAGCGTGCAGCGCAAACAGATCGTCGAAATAGCTCGCGCTCGCGCGCGCCCGATAGGACTCGGCCGCACGACGCCAGCGCTCGACATGTGTGTAGTGCATGCCACGTGTAAGCGCGATCTGCATATGACCATGCATGATCGTCGCACCGCTCTTGGGCAAGCAGTTCCAGGTGATGATCGGGTAGATAGCATGGGGGTCGCAGGCTTGGGCCGCCGCCAGCCAGCGCAGCGCCACATCCAAATAATCACGCAGCTGCGCCGGCCCAAAGCGCAGCGGGTGTGGCTCGTCGAAGATCACCAGCCCGTGCCAGCCGGCGTACTTTGCGACGTTCGAGGCAGTCACGCAGTGCTGCCCGCGAATGCGCCCGAACACATCGGCAGTCGTGTTGCGCTCGGGGTCGCGAAAGATATCGTGCTCGGCCAGCTCGCGCGCGATCCATTCCTCCAGCGCCTGAGCCTGCCCTGAGCTAGTCGAAGGGATTGACGAAGGGCCGCCGCCCGGCCTGGTCGGCCGGCGCGCCCGCAGCGGGTTGAACAGCGCGCTCTCCAGCGTCAGCCGGTTGACGATCTTCACGATTGTCTGCTCGCGCACCGGCTCCAGCGCGCCAAACTGCTGGATGACCCAACCCTCCATCTCCGGCGGTGGCAGCGCGTGACCAGTCGTCACATCCACATCAAACAGCTGCGCGAACAGCTGGCGCCGCTGCTCCGGCAGACTAGCGATTCGGGTCTGGATTGTCTCAATCATAGCGTCGCATCCCACAGCTCAAGCATCCACGCCAATTGTAGCGCATATCAATCCGCGGCATTCGTTCCCCAAATTGCTGCCAGCTATCCGTGCGCAAGCACCGATTTGCAGAAGCCCCGCATCTGCCTTATGATGAATCCAGATTGCAGGATTATAGATTAGGCCTTACGCAAGGGGTGGAAAGAAGACTCTTGGAGGGTCTGCGACCCTCCAAACCTCCCGCTTGCATAAGTCCTATAGGTGTACAGCTTTGGAACTCCGCCACCTGATCTACTTCGAGGCCGTGGCGCGCCATCAGCACGTTTCACGCGCAGCGGCCGAGCTGTCGATCGCGCAGCCAGCGATCAGCAAGCAGCTGCACGACCTGGAGCACGAGCTGGGCGACGTGGCGCTATTCGAGCGGGTCGGCCGCAATGTGCGCCTCACCGAGGCCGGGCAGGCGCTGCTGGAGCACGTGCGCGTAATCTTGGCGCAGGTCGAGGCCGCGCGGGCCGAAATTCGCGAGCGGGTTGGGCTGCGCAGCGGCCGGGCCTCGATCGGCGCGCCGCCGACCGTAGGCATGCGGCTGCTGCCGGGCGCGCTGGCGCTGTTCAACCAGCGCTACCCAGCGCTGGAGCTGGTGCTGCGCGAGGGCGGCACGCAGACGATGCTGGGCCTGCTGGAGACCGGCGAGGTCGACCTTGCAGTGGTGACATTGCCGGTCGCGCGGCGCGGTCTGCACGTCACCACACTGTTCACCGAAGAGCTGGTGGTGGTAGTGCCACCGGCGCACCGGCTGGCGGGGCGCGCGTCAGTCGCATTCACCGAGCTGGTCGACGAACCGTTCCTGCTGTACCCGCGCGGCTACGGGATGCGCGACAATACACTGGCGGCCTGCCAGCAAGCCGGCTTCACGCCGCGGATCGTGCTGGACGGCGGCGAAATGGATATGGTGCTGCGCCTGGCCGAAACCGGCCTGGGGATCGCCCTGATGCCGCTCCTGGCGCTCGACGACAGCCGGCGGCTGATCGCACTGCGTGTGAGCGACCAGCAGCTCCAGCGCACCATGGCGCTGGTCTCACGCGAGGATCGCGCGCTGGCGCCGGCCGCGCGCGCACTACGCGAGTTCTTGGAAGGCCGGCTGGTGCGTCAGCCGGAGGTATAGCCGCCCGGCGCTGAACTCGCCGGGCTAGGAAACAACGCTCCCTACAACGATAGGAGAACCACCATGCGCCGGATTGCTATCTCGACATGGACCCTGCACGGGCAGCTCCAAGGCGGCCTGGCACTGCTCGATCTGCCCGCTCAGATCGCCCAGCGCGGAATCCAGGCGCTGGAGATCTGTCACTTTCACCTGCCCCGTACCACGCCGGCCTACCTGGCCGAGCTGCGCCAGGCCTGCCGTGCGGCCGGCGTCGAAGCCTACAGCATCCTGATCGATACTGGCGACATTGCCGCGCCCGACCCACAGCAGCGCGCCGCCGATCTCCAGACAATTCGCAGCTGGATCGATGTCGCAGCCGAGCTTGGCGCGGGGCGAGTACGCATCGTCGCGGGCATGCAGCCGCCTACGCCGGAGGTCGTTCAGCGCAGCGTGGGTAATCTGCGTGAGCTAGCGCACTATGCCGAACAGCGCGACGTGAAGACGATCACCGAAAACTGGCATGCGACTGGCCTCGTTCCGCACGCGCTGCTCACCATCCTGGATCAGTGCGAGGGCCGGGTCGGGCTGTGCGCCGACATTGGCAATGCCGAGGGACCAGACAAATATGCGACGCTGGCACAGCTGCTGCCGCGCGCGTCGTCGATCCATTTCAAGGCGCGCTATACGCCGGATGCCCAGATCGAAGCGGCAGACTTCACACGCTGCCTTGAGCTGATCGTGGCAGCCGATTTTCAGGGCATCGTGACGCTGATCTACGGCGACACCGACCGCGAATGGGCCGCTGTCGAGCAGCTGGCGGAGGCGCTACAGCCACTCATTCGCTAGAGCAGAGGCAGCTCAATGACAAGATGACAAGATGACAAGATGAGAGGTAGCATCTTGTCATCTTGTCATCTTGTCAACCGCGCTTTGGGAATTGGTCTTTCGAACTTCTACCGTCGCCGGGCGCGCTCCCAGGCCGGCCGTTCATCCTTCACACCCACGCCGAAGCTCGCGCGGGCGCTAAACAAATACATGACCACAATCAGCTGATAGACCAGCAGCGCCAGCAGCCCGGCCATCACGGCAGTGAAAACCTGGCCTTCGGTCATTGTGGGGCGCAGCTTCGCCAGCGCAGCGCCGAGCGGCTGCGCCCAGCGCAACGCCGTGATCATCCCGACGATCGCGATCAGCGCCAGCAGCAGGTTGGCCCACCAGGCCCAGCGTATCAGCTCCCAGAAGCCCCAGTTAATCCACAAGCTGACCAGCGCCAGCACCAGCACACCGGCGACCATAGCCAGCTGCAATCCTGGCCTTGTGTTCGCGCTCAGCAGTCCCGTCAGTTGAACAAGCGATATCAAGAGCGCCACGAGGCTGCCCAGCACGCCGATCGTCGCCAGCACTGCCACGCCAAGCGGGCGCTGCTGTTTGACGACCTGTTGATTCAGTCGGTAGCCCTGGACTGATGGCATTGTTCTGCTCCCTTCGGTAACGGGTCGCTACCATGTTCGGTCCGCGCCACGCGTATTTAATATTGCTCTGCTTGGTGATTTCGCCTATTATAGCAAATATAGCAAAGCGACACCAGCCGATGCAAATAACAGTCTGTTCATCAGGATGTGCGCAGTGCTGCACACGAACACCTTTCGCCTGCCCCCTTCGGCAAGCTCAGGACGTAGCTTCGACAGGCTCAGGGGAGCCGGCAGCAAGGTACTTACTATTTTGTCTGTATTTCGTTTTTTCGCTCTGCGAGCGAAAAAACGAAATACAAAAAGAAGATAGAGTACCGCTACGGAAGATCACATCTGGGTTACAGCGTACGTCCTGTTCATTATCAAGGAGATGATCATGACCACAGAGCTACCTTTTTCAATCACCGGCAACCGCTACCCATCGCGCCGCTCGGTCGTGATGAGCAGGCATGGTATGGTTGGAGCGAGCCAGCCGCTGGCAGCCCAGGCTGGCCTACGCATCCTGCTAGCCGGCGGCAACGCGGCCGATGCCGCCGTAGCCGTGGCAGCAGCGCTGAATGTGCTCGAGCCGATGAGCACCGGCATCGGCGGCGACGCCTTTGCGCTCGTGTACGACGCGGCGAGCCGCAGCGTCAGCGCGCTGAACGGCAGCGGCCGGGCGCCACGCGCGATCTCGCCACAGGTGTTCGCGGAGCGCGGGCTGGATCACGTTCCATCCGATGGCATGCTGCCGGTGACGGTGCCGGGCACAGTGGATGCCTGGGCAGCACTGCTGGCGCGACACGGCACGCTGTCGCTGGCGCGGGTGCTGGCGCCGGCGATCGAATACGCCGAGCACGGCTTCCCGGTCAGCGAGATTATCGCCGCCTCGTGGTGGCGTGCCACGGCGCGGCTGCAAGCCCACCCCGCCAGCGCGCGCACCTACCTGGTCAATGGCTGGCGCCCGCCGCGGCCGGGGGAGATCTTCCGCCAGCCAAACCTGGCGCGCAGCCTACGCCAGATCGCCGAAGGCGGGCGCGACGCCTTCTACAACGGGCCAATCGCCGACGCGATCGTGCAGGCTTCTGATCAGTACGGCGGATTCCTAAGCCGGGAGGACCTCGCCACACACTATTCGACCTGGGATACGCCGATCAGCGTGACATATCGCGGCCATACTGTCTATGAGTGCCCGCCCAACGGTCAGGGCCTGACGGCACTGCTGGGGTTGAATATCCTATCTGGCTTCGATATGGCCACGCTGGCGCCCGGCTCGGTCGCGGCGCTGCACACCGAGATCGAGGCCATGCGCCTGGCCTTCGCCGACGCCGCGACCTACATTGCCGACCCGGCCCACGCCGATGTGCCGGCTGATGCGCTGCTGTCGGAACAGCACGCCGCCGCCCGCCGCCGTCTGATCCAGCCCGACCGAGCCATGCGCGCGGTCGCCGCCGGCGCGCTGCCGACTGGTCACGATACGGTGTATCTCACGGTGGTGGACGAGGCCGGCAACGCCGTTTCGCTGATCAACAGCCTGTATATGGGCTTCGGCTCGGGCGTGGTGGCGGGGGAAACCGGCATCGCCTTGCAGAACCGCGGGGCCTGCTTCGTGCTCGACCCAGCGCACCGCAACTGCCTGGCGCCCGGCAAGCGCCCGTATCACACGATCATCCCCTGTATGGTGCTGCGCGGCGACCGGCTGTGGAGCAGCTTTGGCGTGATGGGTGGATTCATGCAGCCGCAGGGCCATGTGCAGATGCTAGTCAACATGCTCGACTTCAGCATGAACCCGCAGGAGGCGCTCGATGCGCCACGCTTCGAGCTGACCGACCCGTACGGCGGCTCGCAGGCCGTGGCGCTCGAGCACGACGCCGCGACGATCGCTGGGCTGAGCGCGCTGGGGCATCAGGCCGCGCCCGGCCGCGCCTTCGGCTTCGGCGGCGGCCAGGCGATTGTGGTGGACGAAAACGGCGTGCGGCATGGCGGATCGGATAAGCGCAAGGATGGCTGTGTGGTGGCGTATTGATCGCGTGGTATAATCCCGCCCTATGAACTATATCCCAACTCGCCGCATCTTTGTCGCCAGCGTCGCACTTGCTGTGCTCATGCTCGCAATCCTGGCCGGCTGCGCGCTCGACCCGCCACCCGCGCCGACGCCCACGCCGCTGCCGCCCACGCCCACGCCGCTGCCGCGCGGCGGCAACTTGACGATACGCCTGGCGGCAGATCTGCCCGACCTGCGGCCCTGGCAGCCGCGCTCGCGCGGCGAGGAGCAGATCACATCGCTGATCTACAATGGCCTGACCCGACTGGACGCCAAGCTTCAGCCGCAGCCCGACCTGGCGACCGGATGGGATGCATCGCAGGATGGCCGGCTGATCACCTTCACGCTGCGGCCCGACGTATCGTGGCACGATGGCAAGCCGTTCAGCGCGGAGGACGCGGCCTACACGCTCAGCGCGCTGCGCGAGCTTTCGCCCACCACCGCGCTGCTCACCGACATCGGCAAGATTGCCCAGGTCGAGGCGCCAACCAGCAGCACGCTGGTGATCTCGCTGACCGATCGCTACGCATCGATCTTCGCCGATTTGGCCGTGCCGATCCTGCCCAAGCACCTCCTGATCGGCAAAGATATCGCCACGCTCGATTTCTGGACTGCGCCGGTCGGCACCGGGCCATTCCAGCTTGGCGAGCGCCAGCCGGGCACATCGGTGACGCTTGTTGCGAACAAGCGCTTTTACCGTGGCGAGCCGCTGCTGGATCGTGTGGCGCTGCTGGTCGGCGACCCGCAGGTGGCCACCACCGCGCTGAAAGATGGCCGGCTGCTCCTGGCGGAGCTGCCCTGGAACGCCGGCGCGACGCTCTCGCAGACCATACCTGGAATCCAGGCCGGCGCGTATCCCGAGAACGGCTACTACTTCATGGCCTTCAATACGCGCACGGGCCGCCCGTTCGCCGATGCGCGCGTGCGCACCGCGCTGGCCGAAGCGATCGACTTGCCAAAGCTTGTGCGTGATGTGACCAGCGGGCAAGGGCTGCCAATTGCCACCGGCATCACGCCTGGGTCGTGGGCCGATGTCGTGCCGCCGCCCACCACCACATTCGACCTGGATCGCGCGCGGACGCTGCTGGACGAGGCCGGCTGGAAGCTGCCCGATGCCGGCGCGATCCGCCAGCAGGGTGGCGTGACCTTGACCGCCCAGCTGTATGTGCGCGGCGACGACCAGCGGCGTGTTCGCGCGGCCGAGCTGATCGCCCAGGCCGCCCAGCAGATCGGCATCAACATCAACGTCCAGCGCGCCGATTTCGAAAGCGTGATCAAGTCGAAGTACGCGCCGCCCTACGATTTCGACCTACTGCTGGGCAGCTGGTCCAACGGCGCGGGCGACCCCGGCTTCGCCGATTACGCCTTCTACGATCCCGATGATTTCGCGCTGTTCCACTCCAGCCAGATCAACCAGGGTGTGGCCGACACACGCGCGGTTCTGAACGTGGGCGGCTTCAGCGACCCAGTCTACGACAATCAATCCGCCGCCGCGCGCCAGCTGTACGACCCAGCCGAGCGGCTGAAGGCCATTCGCCTAGCACAACAGCGGATCATCGCGCAGCGACCATACCTGTTCCTGTGGGCTGACCGTATCTCCGTGGCGCTCAGCCCGCGCGTGACGACGCTCGATGGGCCAGTGGATCTGAATACGCCGATGTACTTGTCCAATGTGGAGCGCTGGTATTTGAGGAAGTGAAAAGTGCAAAGTTAAGAGTTCAAAGTTTGCATGAACCTTGAACTCTTAACTCTTAACTCTTAACTTTGAACTCGAACAGGCTACTTGCCGCGCGCCTGCGTCTCGCTCTCGGGCAGTGGCGGTGGCCCGCCGCCATCGTAGCCCATCTTGATCCACCCTCGCTGGATGGCGTAGATCACCGCCATCGTGCGGTCGTTGACCTGTAGCTTCGCGAGAATCGAGGTGATATGGTTCTTGACCGTCTGCCCGCTGATCGATAGCTCGTTAGCGATCTCTTTATTCGAAAGACCGCGCGCAATACAGTCGAGAATCTCGATCTCGCGCGATGTCAGTGGCGCGAACAGGGCGGTGGTCTGCTCGTCTTCGGTCGAGGCCAGCTCGCGAAACTGGTGCAGCACGCGCGTGGCGACATGCGGCTTGGCCAGCACGCTCTCGTTGATTAAATACCGGCCACGCGCCACCTCACGAATCATCACCAGCAGATCCTTCGGATGCACATCTTTTGACGAGTAGGCCGCGGCGCCAACTTTGATCGCCTGGAACAGCTGGTCGTCATCCTCATACACGCTGAGCACGATCATGCCGATCCGCGGGTCGCGCCGCTTGATTACACGCGCAACCTCCAGGCCATTCAGGCCGGGCAAGTTGATATCGACCAGCACGACATCCGGCATGAGCCGCTCGGCGAGCTTGATCGCCTCCTGGCCGTTCTCGGCCTCGCCCACCACCTCCATGTCGGCCACTTCCTCCAGGCTCCAACGAATGCCCTGGCGGAACAAGGGATGGTCATCGATGATCAGCACACGTATTCTCGGAGCCATAATACTACCTTTGCTCAGTTCTGAGGACTGAGGACTGAGGACTGAGTGAGCAATTCCAACTCAGTCCTCAGTCCTCAGTCCCCAGCACTCAAGATTCAATCGGCACGATAACTGTCACCTCGGTGCCATGCCCAGGGCTTGACGCAACGCTGAAGCGCGCCCCAATCAGCTCGGCGCGCTCGCGCATGCTCATCAGCCCCCAGTTGCTGCGCCCGGCCCGCCGTGCCACTTCGTGTGGATCAAATCCCGGGCCGTCATCGCGAATCGACAGGCGCAGCCTGCCATCTTGGCGTACCAGCCGGATGACCACTTGGGCGCCACGAGCATACTTGTGCGCGTTCTGCAAGGCCTCCTGAACGATTCGATACAGCACGATCTCGGATTCGCGCGGCAACCGCGGCAACGGCTCGGTGTCGAGCGTCACGCGAGCATCATAGGCGTTGGCATAGCCGCGAATATAGTCGGCCAGCGCTGCCGCCAGCCCATGCTCTTCCATACCACCCGGCCGCAGGTCGGCAATGAAGCGCCGCACCTCGAGCATGCCCTCCCTGGTCGAAATGCGCATACGATCCAGCATGGTCACCAGCCTCTCAACGCCCGATTGCTGCGCAAGCGAGTAGCAGCTCTCCAGAACCATCAGCGAGTTGGCCAGCACCTGCGCCGGGCCATCGTGAACCTCGCGGGCCAGGCGGACGCGCTCCTCCTCGCGGCCGTGGATGATCTGCGCACGCAGCGCCAGCACCCACGGGTCGGCGTTGCTGCTCTCATCCGAGCCAGTCAGCGCGCCACTGCTCATCTCGATCTGGCGGATCAGCTGCTCCAGCTGCTTGAGCGCGTGTTGGTTGGCGCGGTTGTCGCGATCGACGGCATCATATTTGGCGCGCAGATCCGCCACGCGCGCGGCCAAGCCCTTTGCCACCGGCGCACGCCATTGCACGGCCGAGCGCTGCTGCACCAGCGCCTCATCGAGCAGCCGCTCGGCCTGACGCAACGCAACTCCCAGCACCGCGCCATTCCGCCGGGTGTCCTCGGCGAGGGCTCGCAGCCGAGCGAGCTGCTCAACTACGATTGAATGTGCCTCGCGAAGCACCACAGGTTGTTCGGCGCCCAATCTACTGCCTCGTGAATACTACGTTAGCGACCGGAATGTGTAAAGTATAACACACCGCTCCGGCCGCTACAAGATGCCTTATTGCCCTGCTATAATCAACAACGTGACAGTTTCGCAATTTTCGCACATGCGATGGCTGATAGTACGATGATTTATCGTCGAGAACAGCTGCTGCAGCAGATCAAGCAGGCCTGCGGCGAATACCTGATCGGCTTCGAGAACACCTACAAGCTGACCTCTCTGTGGCCCTCGTCGCGGTGGTGATCGGCCTGTTCATGCCTGGCTGGCCGGACGCCTGGGCAGGACGCACCGCGGCCGGCGAAGCTCCGGCGCCCACAGCGCATTATAGCTGCGAGCAAAGGTATTGATCTACGCTCTTTGGAGTACGGCAGCCATGCTGCCGTACTCCAAAGGATCACTGATCTGCCCAGCGCTATAGGACGAGCCGGCACATATCACTCCCACGCTCTAACCAAAGACGAACGACGGGCGACCAGCAGCGATCTCACTATCGTCGTTCGTCGTTCGTCGTTCGTCTGGCTTTTGAATGGTATTCAATCAGGCTCTGACTTTCGTGGCTCGGTGTGTTAGAATGAACGCGTGCGACGACGACAGTGACATGCTTCGGGAGAGCGACTTTGACTCAGGAGCCACAGCGCGAACGACCGCGCGCCCGCGCGGCGGTCGCCGATCTGGCGAAGACGGCGATCCAAGCGCTGCTGCTATTCATCATTCTGTCGGCGCTGATCGGCCGCTTCGAGATCCACCAGATCAGCATGGAGCCGAACTTCCACGAAGGCCAGCGCGTGCTGGTTAGCAAGCTCGACAGCATCTGGTCGAGCCTGTTCGTGCGCACGGCCCACGCCGCCGATTCGCGCCGCAACTCGCCATTCGCGCTCCAGCGCGGCCAGGTGGTGGTGTTCTTCAAGACGCCATCGCGCGATGAGGACGCGCTGATCAAGCGCGCGATCGGCCTGCCGGGCGACACAGTTGAGCTGCGCGCAGGCGCGGTGCTGATCAACGGCGTGCTGCTGAACGAGCCATACGTCACCGGCGCTCAGACCTTCTGCGGCAACTACTGCCAGCCCTTCACGCTCGGGCCGGATCAGTACTTCCTCATGGGCGATAACCGCGTCAACAGCCTCGACTCGCGCAGCTTTGGCCCCATCCCAGCCAGCCAGTTGGTCGGCCGCGTGGTGCTGCGCTACTGGCCGCTCGAGCAAGTCGAAGTGTATCCCTAAATAACACGCTGAATAGTCTGTTCGGCCCGGTCGAGATCGGAGCGCGCCCCTAGCGCGATCAGCGTGTCCCCAGCTCGCAGCACCACATCGCCATGGGGGTTGACTAGCATCTGGCCATCGGCGCGGCGCACCGCCAGCACGGTGATCCCGATGGTATCGCGCAGCTGTGCCTCACCAAGCTGCACGCCGGACAGCGCCGAGTCTGGGCCGATGTTGACCTCTTCCAGCCACATCTCAAGGTCGTCGCTATGCACCAGCACATCCAGGAAGTCCATCACCGCCGGGCGCAGCGCGTGGCCAGCCATACTGCGGCCGCCAAGAATATAGGGCGAGATCACGCGATTCGCGCCCGCGATCGTCAGCTTATGCTCGGCTTCGGATGTTGCTGCGCGTGCCACGATAAACAGGCCGGGGTTGAGCGCGCGCGCCGACAGCGTGATATACACGTTACCCGCGTCGCTCTGTACCGCTGTGAGCAGCGCACGGGCGCGCACAATCCCAGCGCGCTGGAGCACGACATCGTCGGATGCATCGCCGCGCACATACAGGTAGCCGGCGCCCTCGATCCGCGCGATCCGGCTATCCTCATTGTCGATCACTACGAAAATGCACTGCTCCTGGCTGAGCTGCCGGCAGGTCTGCTGGCCCACCCGGCCGAAGCCACAGACAATAAAATGATCTTTCAGATGCGCGACACGGTCTTCCATTACTCGCCTCTTTCGCCAATCAAGCTGGTCTTCGATGATCGTCTGCGCCAGAACGCCCACCAGGTAGTACAGCGTCCCAACGCCTGCGCCGATCAGACCGATCGTCAAGATCTGGCCGCGCGAATCCGATGGCCGCAGGTCGCTGAACCCAAGTGTCGAGACGACCAGCACGGCGGTATAGAACGCCTGGATCGGCGTCCAGCCTTCGACCAGCATAAATCCGGCCGTGCCAATCAGCAACACAAACGCCAGCAACAAGCAGCCAGTTCGCAGCCGGCCGCTCAGCACCCAGCTTACATCACGCATCGGACGCTCTTCAGTTTATTTGGACGCGAAGATGACAAGATAACAAGATGACAAGATGATCCTCCTCATCTTGTCATCTTGTCATCTTGTCAAACGCGCTACAGAACAACTTCTAAAAACTCGTTCGCGTTCATCTGTGTTCATCCACGTCCCATTCGCTCAAACGCAGAGTGAGTGTAGCAATCGGCCGCGCCTTTGTCAACGCCGCGCCAGTATGCTAGAATAGGCCGCTTTGATAGGCCGACAACGTACAATTTTGGCGATCGCCGCGCTGATAATCGCGCTGCTAGGCGTGGCTGGGCTGGTATTGGTGACGCAAAACCGGCAGGCTCGCTGCGCCGCCGTTCCGTTCTTGACGCCCGAGCTGCTGCCGAACGCCGCGCTGCTACCGGGCGAGCAGCCGGGTATGCCCGCCGGCTGGAGCGCCGCGGCTCCCGGCGTCGAACTCCAAGGATCGGAAGGCAAGGGCTTCGATTATAACAACGACGGCCGCGCGCTCCAGCTGATCGGTATCGGCAATTTCGTCCAGACTCCGCCGATCGCGGTGCGGCCAGGCGCAAGCTACTGCTTCGCCAGCCGCGCGCTGACCGACTCGGCCAAACGATCGGCCACGCGGCTGCGCCTGAGCTTTGATTGGCGCGACGGGCAGAACCAGCCGCTAGGCAAAAATATGACCGATTGGCAACATGTGGTGCGCTGGCAGCCCGAAGCCCAGCCAGACGATTGGTCGGCGATCGTTGGTGCGTTCGACGCGCCGGCTGGCGCAGCAACGCTCCTGGTTCAGATTCAGCCAGCCTCCGACGATCGCGTGTATCTCGATGCGATGCACGTCCTCCGGACGAGCGACGACCGACCACCGACAACCAATGCCCAGCCGTTACCACAGTCGGTCGCCGGTGGTCGGTCGTCGGTTGTCATCCAGCCATGGCCCAACGGCTACCGCGCCGCGACCTCGTTCTCGTTCGACTGGGAGACGGCGATGGGCGGGCTGATCCACTCGCGATCGGTGGACGACCCCAATGCCAGCGTTGATTGGCAACTGCGCGCCATGCGTATGCGCCAGGGTGTGACGACCACACTCGACCTGTTTCGTCCCTACGGCATCCGTGCCACCTACTACGCCAACGGCTACAACTTTCTGCTCGGCAACATCGAGCGGCGGCAGTTTATGAACAACCCGACCTTCGCCTGGGCCGACCATACCAAGAGCAAAAAATGGCCCAACGATGCCTGGACGAGCATGCCCTGGTTCGCAAACGACCCCTACGGCACGGTCGATAGCGACCCGATCTGGTACTTTGGCGACCTCATTCCAGTGCTTCTGAAAGCGCGCCAGGATATCCAATCGCACACATTCAGCCACTTGGACGGCGGGCTTGCGACCCAGCAGGAGTGGCTGGCCGACCTCCAGACCTGGCGCACGGTCGCGAGCGAGCGAGGTGTTCCACCAGCTCGTTCGCTGGCATTCCCCTGGAGCAGCAGCGCCGGCATGAGCTACGCGGATTGGGACGCGCTGACGGCCGCCGGTATTACCTCGATCACGCGCACAAAGCCAGGCCAGCCACAGTATGCGCTCGCAAGCCCGGCCGACCCGCACTGCCGCCCGATTCCCGGCCACGAGCGCATCCTGGCCTGCCCAGATTTCTATTTGCACAGCCAGGAGACCGCCGCCCAGGCGATCAAGCTGATCGACCATACGATCGCGGCCAGCGGGACGATCGACCTGTGGGCGCATACCGAGGAGGTCACATCGCCCGAGCAGATCGCCGCGTGGGGCCAGGTGGTGAGCTATGCTGCCCAACAGCGCGACTCCGGCGCGCTCTGGGTCGCGCCGCTGGCGGAGATCGCCGATTGGCAGCAAGCTATCAGCCTGGTAAGAACCAAGAACCAAGAACCAAGAACCATGCAGCCAGGTGTCGCACAGAGCTTTGCTGTTGTCAACGGTAGTCAGCGCAATCTCAATGGGCTTACAATAGAGCTGCCTTTCAAGATAAATCGAGTCGCTCTCAATGGGAGCGACTCCGGTTCTCGGTTCTCAGTTCTTGGTTCTGCTTTGATACTAAATATTAAAGCTGGCGAAACACTGGAGGTTCAGGCATGGCCCGCCTAGCCATTCCCAGCAGCTGGGCCGGCGCGCTTATTCGGCAGCGCGGGCCGCTACGCACCTATCAGTGGCTCTGGCTGCTGCTGTGCGCCGCCGGCGCGCTCCTAGCCGCCGCGCCGCGCATCCTATCGCAGCCAGTGGTCTACACCAGCACGGCGGCGATCACGTTCGACACCCGGCGCTACGGGGGCCTGCTGACGCAGGGGCAGGTCAATGGCGAATACCAGGCGGTCGAGCGGATCGCGATCGAGCTGATCCAGGCCAGCCAGGATGGCGACCCTTCGCCTGGCTCGGGGCGTGGTACGCCGCGCTACGCCGGCCTTGGCTCGCCAACGCTGGGCGTGCGCTATGAGCCACAGCCTGATGGCGGCGTGCGCGTAGTCGCCGTCGGGCGCGGCCCCGCGCAGGCGCGGCGCCTGGCCGATGACGCCGCTGAGGCGCTGGCGCGCAGCATTCGCGCGGCCGGCGGGCGCGAGATCTTTCGCATTCTGACCGGCTCATACCTCTACAGCTCGCTGGTCGAAGGGCAGGCCACCACCGATCTATTCCAAAAGCAGCTGCGGACAATCTATCTCACCTCGGCTTTTCCGCTCAACCGCCCGCCCGACCCCGACTCACGCCAGATCACCGCCAGCCAGCTTGCGCCCGAGGAGCGCAGCGACCTGGCCCGCGCGCTGGAGGTGCGCGATGTCGAGCTGAGCCGGCACGATCTGCCGGAGCTTCAGCAGCGCAGCAGCGCCGCCGGGCTGGATTGCCGGGCCGACCTGCGCGCCCGCCAGGCGCGCGCCGACGCACTCTGCCTCGAAGAGCAGCGGCTGACGGAAGGACTAACTGCCATCCGCAGCGCGCTGGGCGTGCTGAACACGTCTTTCGATCCAGCGCTCGTTTCCAGCGCCTACCGCAGCGCCCCCGCCGCGCCCGGCACCGAGATTCCACGCCGCATCGGCGCGCTGCTGGCGCTGGCCACGCTGGTCGGCCTGGTGCTGGGCGGGATCGGCGTGGCGGTGGATCGCAGCGCCGGCGTGATGCCCAAGCTGCGCGAGCTGTGGGGCTACCGTGAGCTCATTCGCAACCTGGTGCTACGCGACCTGCGCGTGCGCTACAAGGGCAGCGCGCTGGGCTATATCTGGACTCAGCTGGCGCCGCTGCTGATGATGGGCGTGTTCTGGTTTGTATTCAGCTTCATCCAGCCGCAGCAGATCGCCATGTTCCCAGTGTTTCTGATCGTTGGGCTGCTGCCGTGGAACTTTTGCAACGAGGCGGTCGCCGGCGGCGCGCGCAGCGTGATCGACAACGCCAACCTGATCAAGAAGGTCTTCTTCCCGCGCGAAGTGCTGCCGCTGGTCAGTGTGTGCTCCAGCTTGGTGAACTACCTGCTCTCGCTGCCGATGATGTTCCTGGTGATGGCTGTGGTGCAGCTGGTATACCCGCCGCTGCGCGAGCAAGGCCGGCTACTCAACTTCGCGCCGACAATCGCCTACCTGCCGGTGCTGATCGGCATCCAGATGCTGTTCCTGGCCGGCGTGGCGCTGTTCATGAGCGCGCTGGCGGTGCATTTCCGCGATTTCGTCCACCTGATCGGCATCCTGCTCCAGTTCTGGTTCTTCCTGACGCCGGTGGTCTACTCGCTCAATGTCCTGCGCGTCACAATCGGCGGGGTGGCGCTCGCACAGGTAGTACGCTGGCTGAACCCAATGGCATCGCTGATCGAGTTCTATCGCGAAATTCTCTATGGCAACACCGTCCAAGGCAGCCAGATACCCACGCCGGGTCTGCCGGCGCTGACCAGCGTGCTGCGCGTGCTGATCACCGCGCTGGTGGTGCTGGCGTTCGGCTACTGGTTCTTCCAGCGCCGCAGCGGGCAATTTGGCGAAGAGATCTAGGCATAGGGAATAGGAGATAGGGCACAGGGAACAGGCAATATCAATGGCGAAGATCGAGTCACATCGAGATCTGCTGCTTCGGTTCCAGCGAACATTGCTGAAGGGTTTTCGCGAGGCACAACACGTGATTATGCACACTTTCTGGCAATAGCGAAAGGATCGCTCATGGAGACGGAAACGTTTCTGATGCTATCCGTACGGCTAAGTTATTTGACCAACTTAGAAGCAAGCTCAACACTATCGATCATCACAGAGATCAGTAAAATGTTGACAGTCTTACGAATTAAGCTCCTGGGCTAAGTAAAATCTGTACCCTATATCCTGTACCCTATATCCTGTACACTGTACCCTATGACCAATATTATTGAATTCGAAAACGTCAGCAAGCGCTTCATGCTGCACAAAGATCGCCAGGATACCATCCAGGGGCGCTTCGCGGGGCTGCTGCGGCCGCGCGCGCAGGGCGAAGCGTTCTGGGCGCTGCGCGACATCAGCTTCAGCGTCGGCAAAGGCGAAAGCCTGGGCCTGGTGGGGCACAACGGCGCCGGTAAGAGCACCGCGCTCAAGCTGATGACCCGCATCCTCGAGCCGACCAGCGGCCAGGTGGTGCTGAGCGGGCGCGTGGCGGCGCTGCTGGAGCTGGGCAGCGGCTTCCATCCCGACCTGAGCGGGCGCGAGAATGTGTTTCTGAACGGCTCGCTGCTGGGCTTCAGCCGGCGCGACATGCAAGCGCGATTGCCCGAGATCGTCGATTTCGCCGAGATCGGCGATTTCATCGACATGGAGGTCAAGCATTACTCCTCGGGTATGTACACCCGCCTCGCCTTTGCCGTCGCCACTGCGGTGGACCCCGACATTTTGATCACCGACGAGGTGCTGGCGGTGGGTGATGAGTCGTTCCAGCGCAAGTGTATGGATCGGATCTACCGCTTTCGCCAGCAGGGCAAAACGATCATCTTCGTCTCGCATGCGCTGGAAACCGTGCGCGCGCTGTGCGATCATGCGGTCTGGCTCGATCACGGCCAGGCGCGGGTGGTTGGCGCGGCTGGCGAGGTGATTGATGCGTACCTGGCCGATGTCAACCAGCGCGAGCAGGAACGAATCGTCGAGCAGAACGGCCACACCGATAGCGCCGACGGGAGGCGCCACGGTACGCGCGAGATCGAGATCGTGCGGGTCGAGCTGCTTGGCGAAGGCCAGCGCGCCCAGAGCGTCTTCCAGACCCGCGCGCCGCTGACGGTGCGAATGCACTATGTCGCGCACCAGCCGATCAGCCGGCCGGTCTTCGGCGTGGCGCTGCATCACGAGAATGGCTTCTGGATCAACGGCCCAAACACCCGCTTCGATAATGTTGATATTCCCGAGCTGGCTGGTGCAGGCTATGTCGATTATCGTATCCCCGTGCTGCCGCTGCTGGCCGGCCGCTACCAGATCAGCGCGGCGGTGGTGGACCGCACTATGCTGCATACCTACGATCATCACGATCGCATCTATCGGCTGGTGGTGCAGAGCACCGAGCTGAGCGAGCGCTACGGCGCGATCGCGATCCCGGCCGAGTGGACCTGGCGGGCGGTGCCAGGCGAGGAATAAATTCGCGCCTGCTGCCAAGCGAAACCTCGTCTCAAGCCACAAAATCATTTGTGGTGTTGTGGCGGGCTAAAATCATATGCCCCCAACTACCTCGATCATCATCGTCAGCTACAACAGCGCCGCGCAGATCGGCGCGTGCTTGCGCGCACTCCAGCAGCAGCGCTGCGACTGCGAATACGAGATCGTGGTGGTCGACAACGCCTCGCGCGATCAGAGCCGCGTGATCGTCGCCGGATTCCCGGCCGCGCGGCTGCTCGCCGCCAACGAAAACTGGGGCTTCGCTGGCGGAGTCAATCGCGGCGTGGCGGCGGCGCACGGCCACGTGATCGCGCTGCTAAACCCGGATGCCGCGCCCGCGCCCGATTGGCTCCAGCACGTCGTCGCCGCGCTGGACGACACGCGGATCGGTGTGGTTGGCAGCAAGGTGCTCGGCCCCGATGGTCGCATCCAGTCGCTCGGCTCGGATTTACAGATACCTGTCATGCTCTCGACCCATCGCAAGGCCGGCGAGCAAAACAACCGCCAGGATGACGAGATCGCGGATGTCTGGGCAGTTCACGGCGCGGCAATGGCCTTCACGCGGCCGATCTGGGAGGCGCTGGGCGGATTCGATGAGGGCTTCTTCCCGGCCTACTGGGAGGAGAGCGACTTCTGCGAGCGCGCGCGGCGGGCCGGCTGGCGCGTGGTGGTGGCGCCACGGGCGACTGTGCAGCATCACGAGGCCAGCGCCACCGGCAAATACAGCCCAGAGTTCTACTTCTACTATCACCGCAATCGGCTGCGCTACGCCGCGAAGTGGCTCGACTGGCGCACGATCTGGGAGACGTTTCGCCCAGCCGAGCATGCCCGGCTGCAAACCGCGCCATTGCTCGATCGGCGGGTGGCGCGGCTGGTCTACCAGGCGGGAGTGCCGTCGCTCGACCGGCCGAGCGCGGAGCAGCGCGCGACGGCGCTGGCGACTGGACGGGCTGTGCGCGCTGGCACGCTGCCCGACGATGGCTTCGAGCCATTGATGCAGTTGATCGGCGCGGCCGACACGAACGCAGTGCTGGAAGAGGTGCAGTTCCAATCGCGCCTGCCGCTGATCGCGCGGCTGCGAGCGGCCTGGAACGACGTAGCGACCCGCTGGTATGTGCGGCCGAGCCTCGACCAGCAGACGCGCTTCAACCTAGCGACCCAACGCGCGCTCGCGACGATGGCGGAACAAACCACCGCCCGCGCCGCCGCCGACGCGCTCGACACCGCGCTGCTGGCCTGGCGACTGGGTGCGCTAAAGACGAGTGACGAGTGCTAAAGGCATACCTTAACCCACATCTATGCCGCATCTCATGCGGCGCGTTTCGATCTACAATCATGCTGCCGCTCGCGTAATTTCTACTAATTCTCTAACTTGCCTAAATGCACATCTTTAGCTATCATTAGCAGTGTCACATACCGACTGCTAATTGAGAGGATGTAGCCTATGACTACCGAAGCCGAAGCGACACCCGCAGCGCAACCAACTCCAATGCCATTTCGCGCTGAAGTCAAGCAGCTGCTGAATATTCTGGCCCACTCGCTCTATACAGAGCGCGAAATCTTCCTGCGCGAGCTGATCTCGAACGCCTCCGATGCACTCTACCGCGTCCAGTTCGAGATGGTAACCAATCACGAGGTACTCGACCCGACCGCCGAGCTAGCGATCCATGTGGACGGCGATGAGAACGCCAAGACAGTCACAATCAGCGACAGCGGCATCGGCATGACCCGCGAGGAGCTGATCGAGAACCTGGGCACAATCGCCCAATCCGGCGCGCGGGCGATCATGGAGCGGATGGAGGCTGGCCAGCGCAGCGACATTATCGGCCAGTTTGGCGTCGGCTTCTACTCAGCCTTTGTAGTGGCCGATGAAGTCACAGTCATCTCACGATCCTTCCAGCTGGATGCCGAGGCCGCCCAATGGCATTCCAGCGGCGGCGACACGTTTGCGATCGAGCCGGCTGAAAAGGCCGAACGCGGCACCACGATCATTCTCAAACTCAAGGACGACGCGCTCGACTTCGCCAAGGACTGGAAGCTCAAGCAGGTGATCAAGCGCCACTCCGATTTCGTCGCATGGCCGGTGTATGTCGGCAGCGACCGTGCCAACCAACAGACCGCGCTGTGGCGCCAGGCGCCGCGCAACGTCGAGGCCGACAAGTACCCGGATTTCTATCGTCAGCTAACGATGGACTTCGAAGCGCCGCTGCTGCACATGCATCTCTCGACCGACGCGCCAGTCGATCTGCACACGATCTTGTTCGTCCCAGGGAAGCGCGAGCGTGGCATCATCGAGCGGCGGGTCGAGGGCAAGATCAAGCTGTACTCGCGCAAAGTGCTGATCCAAGAGGATGCCAAGGATCTGCTGCCGAATTACTACCGTTTCGTCGAAGGCGTGGTAGATAGCGAAGACCTGCCGCTGAACGTGTCGCGTGAGTCTGTCCAGAGCAACCCGGTTCTAAGCCGAATCAAGAAGACCCTGACGGGCAGGCTGACCAAAGAGTTATCCGACCTGGCCGAGAAAGCTCCCGAGAAGTACGCCACGTTCTGGGCCGAGTTTGGCGTCTTCCTGAAAGAGGGTGTGGCCACCGAGATGGCCGCCCGCGATGAGCTGCTGCCACTGCTGCGCTTCCACACCACCAAATCCGGCGACGCGCTCGCGGCGCTGGCCGACTACACCGGCCGCATGGCCGAGGGCCAGGATGAGATCTACTATGTGCTCGGCGGCGATCTATCCAGTGTCCGCCGCAGTCCGCACCTGGAAGAGCTTGAAGAGCGCGGCCTGGAAGCGCTGCTGCTGGCAGATGTGATGGATGGCTTCATGCTGCAAGGGCTGCGCGAGTACGCCGGCCACAAGCTGCGCAATGTCGACGAGCCAAATCTCAATCTGCCGGGCGAGGCCACGCCGACCCATGTCACGGTCTCCGACGAATCGTTTGGGCGCTTAGTCACCCGATTCAAAGACCTGCTGGGCGAGCGCGTGAGCGCCGTACGGGCATCGAACGTGCTGCGCAACAGCCCAGCGCGGCTGGTCTCGCCCGAAGATGCGCCAAACCGTGAGATGGAGCGCATTCAGCGCATGCTCGACCGCGACTACAAGACCCCGGCCAGAAGCGTCGAGCTAAACCGTGGTCATGTGCTGATCGCCGACCTGGCCCGCCTGATCGATGAACACCCCGACGATCCGTTGATCACCCCACTTGTTGAGCAGATCTACGAGAGCGCGCTGCTACTGGAGGGCCTGCATCCCAACCCAGCCGAGATGGTCGGTCGCATTCAGACGCTAATGGAGGCGGCAGCACGTAAGAGTTGAGAGTTGGGACTGAGAATTGAGACCAGCTAACAGTTGGGAGGTTTGGAGGGCCGCAGGCGCTCCAAGAAAATCGCTCTGTGTGCCGCTCTGGGCGAGCAAACCTCGCCCAGAGCGGCACACATAGTGGTATAGGACTTACTTACGCAAACCACGGATTTCTTATCCTTTGCAGGTCATTTTTTTGCCCGGCCGGGCAAAAAAAATGACCTGCAAAAGAAGAAAAGTACCATGCTGCCGCAGGCTACAGCCGCTATTGCGTAAGTTCTATGGTATTTCGATGGCGGCGCTGCCGCCCTCGAACCCCAGACGTAGAATCGTATGAAAATGCCACGCCATCGGTGGATCTGGCTCTGGTTTATCCTGCCGCTAGCGGTGTGTATGGCCAGCCTGTGGCTGACGCCGCTGAGCCTGCTGCCGCGCTATGCTCTGGCCAAATCACGCTGGGACGCGCAGGGCATCCGCCATTACCGGCTGACCGCACAGCTCTCGCAAGGTGGGGACATGAGCGGCCCGTGGACGGTGGAGATCCGCGACGAGCATGTGATCGCCGGCTTCGACACGCTGAACGGCGCACTGCTCGACAGCGCGCAGATCCGCATGGCCCAGCGGGTTCTGCCGATCAGCACCCTGTTCAACACGATTCGCGATGAGATCAATACACCACCGCTCACTTCGACATTTGCGGTGCTCACGCGCATCGCACGGCTAGGTCCACCGTTGCGCGAACACCTCAACCATTGCGCCGCTCGGCTGCCAAAGATCACTTACGATCAGGCCCTCGGCTACCCGCGCCGCGTCATCGTCTATGGCTCGCCCTGCGTGCTAGGGGCCAACTGGGCCGTGCTCATCACCGACCTGATCCAACTCCCCTAACAATGGCACGTATTCTGCTATACTCATTGCCGACGGCCGATATCCAAGGCAGAGGAGGACGACGATGACTATCAGCTTGATTGGGCTGCTTGTGTTGATTTTGGTTGGGGCAATTGTCGGCGCGATCGCTGAGGCATTGGTGGGCTATAGCCCAGGTGGCTTCTTTGCTACGGCGGCGATTGGCTTTCTGGGTGCGGTGATCGGCACATGGCTAGCCCCACGAATTGGGCTGCCCGAACTCCTGCCTGTCACCGTGGATGGTGTAACGGTTCCAGTAGTGTGGGCAATCGTCGGCGCGATCATTCTGGTACTCGTGCTCAGTCTGATCCGGCGGCCCTACGGCCGACGCCGAGCGATCTAAAATCGTCTTTATCTTATCGGCCGTCGCCTTCGTCACTGAAATCGAGCTCACTAAAGATGCGCGCGGCCTCCTCGGCCTGTGTGGCAGGCACTAACACGCGCACCTCGCCCAGTGGGCCGCTGGTAAATCCATAGACGCTGCCAAGCGCCTCGCCCTGGAGATGCACAGCAATACCAGCCTGCTCGAGATAGGTGCGCGCAATCTCCGCCCGCAGCGGCCCCTCCACCACGCCGATGCACACAGGGCCAGCGCCATCACCTGGCTCGCCACCAGTAGCCTCACGAGTCTCGTCGGCCTTGGCGCTATCCTGGCCCGGCTTTTTGGTGGACCCGATCCAAGATAATGCTCGTTCAAGCATCGCATCCTCCAATATGCTCACTGCCATCGGAGCTTATGCCATCGCCGGCTCGCGGCGGCCAAACCAGCGTTCCCACTCGCGATTCTCCCAAACCACCAGCAGCTGCGCGGCATTGAAGATCGACGAGTATGTGCCGCTGATCAGGCCTATCAGCAGAATGGCGACAAAGTTACGGATGCTGGAGCCGCCAAACAGCAGAAGCGCCGTCAGCGTAAACATAGAGGTCAACTGTGTATTGATCGAGCGCGGCAATGTCTGCACGATGCTATGGTTGACGATTTCCTCGAAACCCTCGCCCGAGCGACGCAAAAGCAGGTTCTCGCGAATACGGTCGAACACCACGATCGTGTCGTGTACGGAGAAGCTAATCACCGTCAGCAGCGCCGTCAGGAACAGCGCATCAACTTCCAACCCAAGCACAACCCCCAGGATCGAGGCGATACCCAGCACCACCAGCACATCGTGGAGCATTGCCAGTAGCGCGCAAACCCCGTAGCGAATCGGATGCGGCGCCTTGCGAAAGGCCAGCGTCAAGTAGATAAGAATCGCCACGCAGGCGCCCAGCACTGCGATCACTGCGCTGCGGGTCGATTCCTGGCTGACGGTCGCACCGACGCTCTGGACTTGCTCAAGCTGGGTGGCCGTGCCATACGTAGCCTGGAGTGCGGTGCGGACATTGCGCTGCTGCACCTCGCCCGTATTTGGGTCGAGCGCTTTGGTGCGGATCAGTGCCGATGGGATGTCTTTGCCACCCACCTTCACCTGGCTCAGCTGTACCACCGCACCTTCAAAGCTCTGGGCGCCAAAAATCTGGCTAATCTTCTCGGTATTGAGGTCGCCACTCTGCTTATCGGGAAAATAAACATCCCAGAGCGCGCCACCGCTGAAGTCAATGCCCGGCCGCAAGCCGTATAAGCTCAGCGATACCAGGCCTGGGATGATAATCAGCAGCGATAGCAGGAACCACCAGTAGCGGCGGCTGACGATGTTCTCCATTGAAGCGAACTCCCCTACAAGTAGCAGGCCACAGGTTGCAGATCGCAGATCGCATCCCATATAGATGCATTCTACGACTTGCGACCTGCGACCTGTAATTCTTCTTTTACGCCGTCGCCTTGCGATCGTGCTCCAGGCCAGGCGCCTTCTCCAGCTCGAACATCCACGGGTTCTGGGCCATACCCAACGGCACAATCAGACGCAAGAATGTACGCGTGACAATGATCGCGGTGAACATGCTGAGAATAATACCCAGGCCAAGCGTCAGAGCGAAGCCTTTGATGATACTCACCCCAAAGCTGTTACCAAATAGGAACAGAATGATGCTGGTAATCATCGTTGAGGCGTTCGAGTCGCGAATCGCCGGCCAGGACTCGACGAACGCGGCCTCGACGGCGGCGCGCAACGACTTGCCGTGCCGCAGCTCTTCTTTCAGCCGCGCGAAGATCAGCACGTTCGCGTCTACCGCCAGGCCGATCGATAGAATGAAGCCGGCGATACCGGCGAGGGTCAAGGTGATCGGTATCAGCCGGTACATCGCAAAGCTAAGTAGCGTGTAGATCAGCAGCGCGAGTGTCGCCAGAACACCGGGCAATCGGTAGTACAAGATCATAAACAGCGCCACGATCACCAGGCCGACCATACCCGCCAGGATGCTGGCCGAAACCGAATCCTGGCCCAGTGTTGCCGAGACAGTGCGGCTCGACTCGATCTGGAGCGCTACCGGCAGCGCACCGTACTTGAGCTGAGTGTAGAGCTGCTCGGCCTCGGCGCGCGTTGCCGTCGTGATCTCGCCGCTTCCACCGATCAGTGCGCTTTGGATCGTGGCACAGCTATTGATCGTGTTGTCGAGCACGATACACATCAGCTTACCGACGTTCTGACTGGTGAATGTTTCGAGCTGACTAGCGGAGTTGCTGTTGAACGTAAAGCTGACTGCGAATGGATTTCGGCCAGGCGTTTGGCTATTGCCGAAGCGCGGCTGCACCTTCGACGTATCCAGATCCTTACCGTCGGTGATACTCTTATAGATCGGCCCGCTCACTGGCACCTCAGCGGTGTTAGTAAGCGTCCCAGTGCTCGTCGGCGACGTTGTAGCGCGCGGGCGCGGGTTCGGGCTGCCAGTGGTCCGCACGACCGATCCTGCGGCCGGCGCCTGCTGAGGCGAGAAACCGGTGCCATCTACGTTCGCAATAAACTCCAGCTTGCCGGTGCCGCGCAGAGTCTCGCTCACCTGCTCGGGGTTCGTCACGCCCGGTAGCTCAACGATGATTCGGTCGTTCCCCGAAAGCTGAACCACGGTCTCGCTGAGGCCAAGGCCGTTGACACGCCGATCGACCACCTGCTGAGCGGTCTGCATAATATCGCGGGTGACAGCCGGATCTTGCGCTTTCAGCAACACCTGGGTGCCGCCCTGCAAATCCAAGCCGAGACGAGTGTGGACATCGCGGCCCAACCAATTATCGCCAGGCGCAAAAACAATCCATGCCGCCAGGCCACTGATAATCAGGATGATGACAAGTAAGGTTGCTTCTCGACTACGCACTGCTGCTTTGCCTCCATTGACACTTGGCATTCTGTAGAAACCGATGCATTATAGAGCTAGGTTGGGGGGATGTCAAAGTCCGTGGGGGTGTGGAGGACGGCACCCAGCGGGTACCCCGGCCGCCCCCACAGATACTTTTTGGGTCCCGCTGCGCGCGCAGCGGGGCACAAAAAGAAATATCTTGGAGGGACTGCGTCCCGCCAAACCTCCCAACGGTCACGTTGCGACTGGTCAAATTGAACCATGCCCGAGCCGCCAATTCACGAGCGCGGCCAGCCAGATCAGCAGGTCGAGCAGTGCGGCTATGACACACCAGAAGCAGATCGCGCCAATCACGGCGATCTGCAAATACATGAAGTAGATCCCGGCCAGCAACGCGATGCTGGCGAGCGCCAGCAGCAATGCACCCAGCGAGATACCGCCCAGGTTATCGGCCTGGAGCGACAGGATCGCGACAGCGAGCAGTAACGCGTAGCCGGCCACACCAATAAAGGCCACCGGAACGCCGAAAAGCAGCGCATAGGCGCTGCTCTGGACTGTTTCACAGCCACCGCCAACTGGGCAGGCGATCGGCCCGCCGGTAACGCGCTCGAGCGCCAGGTACGCCGCGTCGAGCAGCCCTAACAGCGATAACAGCGCAGCGGCCATACGTGGGTAGGGTGAATGCTCGGTCTGCATCGTGATTTACCAATAAGCAGTGGTCAGTGGTCAGTGGTCAGTGTCTAGCGATCGGAACGCTCGTCACTCGTCACTCGTCACTCGGCGAACTGCTTATTGCTTGGCCTTAAGCGCCGCGTCGATCGCCGCGCGTAGCTCGTTGGCATAGTAGGCCTTGCCATCGATCGCGAAGGTCGGCGTCTGATTCACTCCGCCGTTGTTGGAATCCTGGTAGAGTTGCATGATCGTTGCCCGGTGCATATGGCTGTTGAAAGATGTTTCAAACTTACCGCGATCCAGTTTCAACTGTTCAGCATAGGCTGCGAACTGCGCGAATGGCTGCGGGCTGTTCTCCCACTCGGCCTGCTTGGCGTACAGCAGATCGTGGTAGGGCCAGAATGCGCCCTGGTCAGCGGCGCTGCGGGCCGCCTCAGCCGCCGGGATGGCGTTGGCGTGCTGTGGTAGCGGGAAATCGTGGAATACGAAGCGCACTTTGCCGGTATCGATATAATCTTTCACAATCCCAGGCTCCATCGTGGTCGCGAAGGCACCACAGGCCGGGCATTGGAAATCGGCGTACTCGACCACGGTCACGGGCGCGTCGGCCTTGCCGCGGGCGGGTAATGTATCGAGCGGAACGGTGGTGGTAATACTGGGGCGGCTGCTCGTGTCAGCGCTCGGGCGCTGGCTCACGGTGGCCAGCAAGGCCACGCCGGCGATCGCGATGATCGCTAGAACCACATAGAATATGCCGATCGAGCTGCCACGCTTTTTTTGGGCCACCCGACCACGCTGCGAACGAGTACTCATCGAAAACCTCCCAGGAAACCGCTCACGTTCGGGAGCGGAGGAATGAGAGAACGGCAACTCTTACAGCGTCCGCTCTCAATCGAGAGCCGTTCCGATTACTGCATTGTAATGCGGAATGTACTGATTTGTGGTACAATTGTTCTGTACGAAGGCACGCAGCTGGTTCGCCAGCGGATTACAGCTACGATGTATAGCAACGCCCCGCACTGCTGCAAACAGCCGGGGCACGTCACCGGAAAGGAACTCCGATGCGCCCCCAGTATACCCCATCTCTTGAATACCTTGCGGGCTATTTTGACGGTGAAGGATGTGTCAGCATGTCCGCTAGACCCGCCGAACGGTCGTACCGGCTCAAGGTTAGCATTACCGGCTGCTGCCTTCCTATCCTTCAATCGCTCCATACCCGCTACGGCGGGAATATCCACGAGCAAGGAAGGTCGGTCAATAAACAACTTTATCAGTGGGAAGTCGGTAAACTGCAAGAATGTGCTACCTTTCTTCGTGACATTCAATCACTTGTCATTGAAAAACGCAGCCAAGTTGATGTTGCGGTGAAATGGCTTGACCACCGCCTTATGGTTCCCGTGCGCAAGGGCAAAGGATCTGTTAGTTATGATCTCGATTTGGCGAAACGTACTCATGATGCCCTTCGCGCCCTTAAACAGGTCTCATACTAACTTGCCCACACTGCTCGGATGCTCGCCTGGTGGCGGGTAGCGCCAGAGCAAAGCTGTCTGCTTTGGCTGACAGTACGTTACAGCTTTCATCCATCTCTTTTTTTACCTACGTGGCGGAGGCGTCGTCCCTCCAAACCTCCCGGTTGGACGAACCGCGTAGCTCGTGCTATGCATTAGTTTCGGCTTCGTCGGCTAGGTCGTCAGGCGGCGTCGCACAGTCGAAGGGCAGGTCCCGCCGCCAGACACTCTGCGGTGTGTCCAAAAAGCCAAACTGTTGATAGAGCCGCCCTGCCGCACGATCTTCCGGATGCAGTGCCGCCTCCACAAAGGCGCTGCCACGCCCCTCGGCGCGCCCGCAGGCGTAATCGAGCATGCGTGGGCCGACCCCCTGGCCGCGCAGCTGCGGCGCCAGGTAGAAATCCTCGATCACCGCGTATGGCGCCACCTCCTGGGTCGAGAGACGATAGTTGATCTGCATGACACCAAGCGCCTGCCCATCGACCTCGGCCAGCAGGAAATCGCTGAACTGGCTGATCAACAGCGCATGCACAAGCTCGGTCAGCTTATCGGGATCGGGCGCATAGTGGCCCGATGCGGCAACCTGGGCCTGGATCAGCGGCACGATCCGCATGGTATCATCGGGCTCGCACAGGCGAATCGTGAACGCGAGATCACTCATTTCGTCGATCCATTAACTAGCGGCGGGTGCCCATTGACGCCGCAGCCATTATAGCAACCCGATCACAACACGTCAAAGAAACTTTGTGTATAGTATCACGATACCGGTCTACAAAGATGAGCAGGAGGTGTGAACATCGTTATGGTATTATGAGCGTCAGCATCGCATAAGGAGCCACTATGCACTTCGAAGTTTTTCACCACGGCCTGCTTGGTCGCCACGACATTGTTGCTGTCGATATGATCCACTACCCTGGCCTATGGGGGCTGTGCTTCAGCCACCACCTGCCGAACAACAACCACCCGCGCTACGCGGCCGACACCACCACCGAAGGGCTGCTACGCTTCCTCGCCACTGCTTCAATAGCGCCATTGGAAACGTTCACAATCACCACCCATCACTTCGACGCCGACGCCTTACTGCCAGTCTGGGCGCTGCTCAACCCCCAGGCGGCGATCGAGCGGCGCGAGCTACTGGAGCGGGTGGCGCGCTGCGGCGACTTCTTCATCTATACCGACGACACTAGCGCGCAGCTCAATTTCATCCTGGAGGCCTATCACCAACGGCTACGCGAGTCGGGTGGGCGCGGCGAGCGCCTGATCGACGATGCGCTGACGCGCGGCTGCTTCGACTGGTTTTTGCCGCGTTGGGGTGAGTATCTTGAGCATCCGGCCCTAGGCGAAGAGCTCTGGCGCGAGCCGATGCGCGAGATGGTGGCCGACCTGGCCTACCTGGCCGCGCCCGGACGCCTGACCGAGCTGTGGGATCATCATACCAGCCTGGTCGAGGCCGACCACGCGCCCGACGCCCACGCGCTCAACAGCGCCTGCCGCAACGACCTGCTGCTGATCTGGCGCCTGGACACGCCTGAGCGCCAGATCGATGTGCGTCCAGCCCTGGGCTGGTATGATATTACGTCCATGCCGCATCGGCCGCGCTACGAGCTGGACGCGCTGGCCGAATCACTCAACCAGGCCGAGCAGGCACGCGGCCACGCGCCGCACTGGCGGCACGTCCCAGGGCCAGCATGGCTACGCGCAACTGAGTCGGGGCTGAGCCAGAGCGAACTGCTAGAGCTAGTCAAGCGTTGGATCGATGCGGCGCCCGAGGAACGCGTGCCAGCGGCCTACCGCGCCGATCTGCGCGAGAACTTTCAGCGCTGGCCATGCCATGCGATCTTTACCAGCCAGCAGCGCTTCGCGGCCGCCTCCGAGCTGCGCTACGCGCCGGGCGCGCCCTATAGCGGTATTTACCCAGTGGCGGGCCGGCAATTGCTGGTCACAGCATTCGGCGACGACGTGACCGGCGAGGCGATACGACTGCCCGCGCCGCCCGATGCTCCGCTGCTCTTCGGCATAAGTGACGATTTCGCCTGGAACGTGCGCGACTTGCGCCCGCTGGAGCTAGCCGTGACCGCTGCCGGCCACGGCAGCTTTCGGATTGAGTACGACAGCTGGGAAAACCCATTCCATCCGCTCGCGCCAGTGGAGCTGAGCGACAACGGCTTGGAGCAGACGGTCAGCTTCCAGCTCGATCAGGCGCGACTGGGCAACAGCCAGAATGGCGGCGACTTCAGGATTGTAGCGACGCCAGGAACACAGCTTGAGATTCGCGCTATCAGCCTGAGAAACGTATAATTAATCGAGAAAGCGATCTATGAATACACTCTACCTCATTCGACATGGCGAAAATACTGCTAACCTCACCAAAGAGTTTTCGCATCGGTTGGTCGATTATTCGCTGACCCCCAAAGGAGTTCTGCAAGCCCAGCAGACCGGCGAATACTTCAAGGGCCAGCAGATCGACGCGATCTACTGCTCGCCGCTGAAGCGCGCGATCGAGACGGCCGAGATTATTGGGCGTGCGATCGGCGTTCGGCCAGTGGTAATGGAGGAGTTCCGCGAGGTCAACGTTGGCCTACTAGAGGCGCTGGGCGGCAGCGGCGAGAACTGGGCGACCCACGACTCGATCGTACGGGCCTGGTTCGATGGCCAGTCGGATCTCATGTTTCCAGAAGGCGAGAATTACCATATGCTGCTCGAACGTATGCGCGCGGGCATCGAGCAAATTCTGCGCGAACAGGATGGCAAGAGTTCGATCATCGTCGGACACGGCGGCATCTTCACCTTCACACTGAAGGACATCTGCCGCAATGTCGACTTGGCTATGCTGATCGCGAGTTACGTCCACAACTGCTCGATCACCGAGATCGAGCTGCACGCCGTGGATGGTCAGCTCGACGGCGTACTCAAACGCTGGGCCGCATTCGATCATCTTTCCGGCGCAGCGGCGGCGTTTGTCACCGGCCACCTGGCGCTGGATGAGGCGCAGCAGGGATGAATCAGGAAGCATCTCCGATTCTCTACACCGCTGCTACCGACCTGCTTGGCCATACTGCGCCGCTCGATCAGCGCGCGCGATACCCGCTGCTGGGCCTGCCGCTGGAGTTTCGCAGCAACAGCCCGGCCGTGATCGCCGCCGCTGAACAATCCTTCGGCCGCTGGCGCGATCTGGCGCTGGAGCTGATCGAGCAGCGCGATCCGCTGATCGTCGATCTGATCGTCCATCCCGCTCAGGCCAATGATCATTGCACCGCGCCCCAGGCACAGTTCATTCAGCGGGTTCATGGCGATTGCTTCATTGCGTCGAGTGGAGCCAACCTGCTGACGGCGCGCAAGGCTCATGGCCAGGCGCTGGGCTTTGTGACGCCCGACCTGGTGGCCGACAATGCCCACTTTCGCTATAACGTGCTGGAGTGCCTGGCATTGTTGCTGGCAAGCTGGCGCGACCGCACGCCGATCCACGCGGGAGCAGTTGCGCACGCCGGCCGCGTGGCGCTGCTGGTCGGGCCCAGCGGCAGCGGTAAATCGACTTTGTGCTACGCCTGCGCGCGCGCGGGGCTCAGCCTGCTGGCGGAAGATGTTGTCTACGTCGATCTGCGCGATCGGCTACAGCTGTGGGGCAACCCCTGGCGCATCCACTTGCTGCCGGATGCGCCACGGCTCTTTCCTGAGCTGACCGATCGGCCGGTGCAGATCCAGGCCAACGGCAAACGCAAGCTCGCGGTCGATGTCACCGATCTGGGTTCCGCGCTGCTGCATTGTCACGTCGAGCGCGCGGTTGTTTGCGTGGTACGTCGCCACGACAGCTACGCCAGCACGCTCACACCTATCGAGCCGCAGGCCGCCGCCGCCGCGCTCAGCCACAATCTCGAGGCTGGCTTTGATCTGCACTCGGGCACTGGCGTCGTAGCGGATGCGCTGGCGGCTGGCGGCGCATATCGGCTGGATGTGGGGAGCAACCTGGCCGGAGCGGTCGATCTGTTGCGAGAAATGCTGGGATCACCTGGCGGGGATGCGATGCATAAGCGTTGAGATTAAGACAAGACTTCGCTTGGCAGCGATCAGCTTTACCGTTGGGGAGGTGTGGCGGGGCCGAAGGGCCTGCCACACCTTCCCAAGAGAGGGGTTGGAGGCTGCGGAGCCACGCCCAAATCCCCGCACGTGGTTGCGGTGGCCTAGCGACCGGCAGCCTAATTGAGCGGTGGGCGAACTGGCCGTATTGCTTGCTGAATCGCGCTGAGCACCTGGCAGAGATCGAGTGGCTTGGGGAACAGCATAATATCGCCGAGCTGGCTAGCGATGCCGGCCGGCGCATGGCCAGTCATCAGCATTATTGGCGTGCTGGCGTGGCGTGGGTTGGCGCGCAGCTCGCGCACTGCCTCAGTACCACTCATGCGCGGCATTGTTATGTCAAGCAATGCGAGATCGATATCGCAATGCTCAGCTGCGGCGAGCGCTTCGATGCCATTGCCGGCTTCACAGACGCAGAAGCCCTCGCTCAACAGCAGCCGGCGTAGAATGTTTCGAATATCTGTTTCGTCATCGGCGACCAAGATACGCGCTCGGCACATCTTCCAGCTCCATACTACAAACACACATCCTACAGCCAGTATAGCGAGCGGAAGGTACAGAACTATTACCGAACAGCATAGGCCAACCAACCTATGGCGATCACACTGTCACCCCGCCAACTCGCGCCGCACAATCCGCGCCCCTTCAACCATCGACTTGAGCTTGGCGCGCGCAGCCCAGCGCGCAGTCTGGCTGAAGCCGCAATCGGGCGTGATGCTGAGCTTATCCGGCGCGACATAGCGCAGCGCGACGCGGATGCGCTCGGCAACATCCTCAGGCGTCTCGATATAGTAGTTCTTCACGTCGACCAGGCCAGCGGCCAGCTCTTTATCATTTGCGAATTCGCGCCATAGTTCCAGCTCGGACAGCTCGCGGTTGGCGAACTCCAGCGCCAGCTGGTCGGCGCGCACATCCAGAATATGCGGAAACAGCGGGCGGTAGCTGCGCTTCGCGACCGGCCGGCCGACGTAGTTGCCGAAGCACAGGTGCAGGCCAATCTTGGCTTCGACACCCGCCACCGTCGCATTGAACAGATCAACGAATGCGCGCGGTGCATCGGGGTGAACCGCGTAGGATGGCTCATCGATCTGGATGAAGTCGGCCCCCTCGGCGACCAGCGCCTTCAGCTCGGCATTGACGATCGCGGCCAGCGCATGAGCCACCTCCATGCGATCGCGGTAGACTGCGCCAGGCTTGATCCGCCCGGCCAGCGTGTAGGCGCCGGCGCAGGGCATTTTGATCGGGCGGCTGGTGCGCGTGCGAACATAACGGTACTCGGCCAGCAAGCCTAGACCATCCGGCGCGGCGATCGGCTCAACCGCCGCGTAGCTTTCGCGCTGATCGTGGCCGGCGACGCCAACCTGGCGCTGCGGCGGCAGCTCGCGCAAGCCAGTCATGTGACCGTAGAACGCGGCGGTGAAGAAGCCAGCACGGCGCATCTCGCCATCGCTGACGATATCGACGCCGGCCTGCTCCTGATCGCGCAGCGCCAGATCGACCGCGTCATCTTGAGCCTCGCGCATATCCTCGGGGCCATACTCGCCGCGCTGAGATGCCGCAAGCGCAGTATGCAGCCAGGCCGGCCAGGCGTAGGAGCCGATCACGCTGGTCGGCAGTAAAGGAAGTATTTCT
>WNGB01001319.1_pt1 | contig 40593 bp, 40 predicted proteins | sample 5400681 | NCBI WGS metagenome assembly WNGB01 (sample SAMN13153367, study PRJNA577476) | soil metagenome | isolation source: 115 cm soil or saprolite under grassland replicate 2 | place: USA:California | collected 2016-06-15 | reverse complement strand
ACCCACCAGGATGAATCCCGCGTGGGCGATGGAGGAGTAGGCGAGCATCCGCTTCACATCCGTCTGGGCGATGGCCAGGATGCTTCCCACCAGCATCGTCACCGCTGCCACCCCCCACACGAAGGGCCGCCAGTCCCAGATCAGCGGACTGAACGCCGTGTTGAACACGCGAAGGAAGGCCGCGAACGCCGCTACCTTGGTTCCCGCGGACATGAAGGCGGTGACGCACGTGGGGGCGCCCTGATAGGCGTCGGGAGTCCACATGTGGAACGGCACCGCGGCCACCTTGAACCCGAACCCGGTGGCCAGGAGCCCGGCCGCGCCGAGGGCGAGGGCGACGCCGCCCGCTTGCCCGGACAGCTTCCCGGCGATCCCCGAGAGGTTGGTCGTGCCGGTGGCTCCGTAGGCGAGGGCGACGCCGTAGAGGAAGAACGCGGACGAGAACGCCCCGAGCAGGAAGTACTTCATGGATGCCTCGGCCGAGGCCAGGCGCCGGAAGGAGAAGCCCGTCATCAGGTACAGCGAGAGCGACAGGATCTCCAGGGCCAGGAACACCAGGATGAGGTCGTCCGCCGCCCCGATCAGCGTCATGCCGGCCGTGGCGAACAGTAGCAGCGGATAGTACTCGCCACGGGCCTCACGGGCGCGATCGAGATAATGATAGGCAAGAGTCACGCCGATGGCGGCGACCCCGAGGAGCACGAACCGGATGAACAGCGCGAACTTGTCGGCAGCCACCATTCCACCGAGCACGCTCGCCGGGTGACCGGGCTTTCCCACCCAGAACCACAGCCAGACGGTGTATGCGGCGGCCGCGGCAATGCCTGCCAGCGCGGCGAGGGCCAGAGGAGCCTGGTCCTCTGCCTGTCGGATGGCATCCCAGAGCAGGATCACGATCGCCGTCCCTGTGAGGATGAATTCCGGGACCACCGGCTGGAAGACCAGCGGCACGTGCGGCGAGATCCCTTGAGCAACCAGCGCCTGTCCCACAACGCTCAGCACGTCACGGACTCCCAGCGATGTCACCGACAGGAGCCGCTTCGACGGGCTCCGAGCAGAAGGAGGAAAGCTCGACCCCTTTGCCGACTCGGATAGTCCGGTTCGTGAGGATCACACAGGTCGTGGCCTTCTTCGCAGCAGGCTCGATCTTGTCGAGGAGCGGCTGAGGGAACACGCCCACGAACAGGATGGCCGCCATGATCGGCACCAGGATGGCGTACTCCCGCTTGGACAGGTCGGGCAACAGACGGTGCTCTTCGTTGGCAACGGGGCCGTGCATCATTCGCTGGTACGCCCACAGCAGGTAGATCGCGGCCAGCACCACGGCCACCACCGCGCCCACCGCGAAGGGCTTGCTCACGACGAACGTCCCGAGCAGGATGAGGAATTCGCCGACAAACCCGTTCAGGCCGGGCAGGCCAACAGATGAGAGGGCAACGAACAGGAACACCCCGGCCAGCGCCGGCATGGTTGCGCCCAGCCCTCCCATCCGCCCGAGGTCTCGGGTGTGGGTTCGGTCGTACAGCATCCCCACCAGGAGGAACAGCGCGCCGGTCGACAGCCCGTGGTTCACCATCTGGAGCACACCACCGCTCATTCCCTGCAACGTGAAGGCGAACGTTCCCAGCACGACAAATCCCAGGTGGGAGACGCTGGAGTACGCAACCAGGCGCTTGACGTCGGTCTGGATCAGGGCGACCGCCGCTCCGTACACGATGCCGATGACCGCCAGCACCATCACGAAGGTCCTGAAGTAGTGAGACGCCTCGGGGAACAGCCCAAGGTTGAATCGGATCAGGCCGTAGGCCCCGATCTTCAGCAGGACGGCCGCCAGGATCAGCGAGCCCGCCGTCGGGGCCTCGGTATGTGCGTCCGGCAACCACGTATGCAAGGGGAACAGGGGAACCTTGACCGCGAAGGCCACGAAGAACCCCATGAACAACCATCGAGCCGTGTTCACCGGGAGGACGAGGTGCTGCAGCTGCGTGTAGTCGAACGTGGTACGGCCGAGATCGGACCCAGCGCGGAAGTACAGGAACAGGATCGACACCAGGAGGAACGCCGATCCCGCCATCGTGAACAGGAAGAACTTCACCGCAGCATAGACCCGTCGCTCGCTCCCCCACCCCCCGATGATCAGGTACATGGGGAACAGCAGCGCCTCGAAGAACAGGAAGAACAGCAGCAGGTCCAGAGCCACGAACGAGCCGATCATGGCCGTCTCCAGGATGAGGAAGGCGATCATGTAGTACTTGGCCTGCTGTTCGATCCGCCAGGAGACGAGCACGGCCGCCGGCATCAGGAAGGTCGTCAGTAGGACCATGAACAGGCTGATGCCGTCCACGCCGAGGATGTAATTGAAGTTCAGCGACCTCACCCAGACCGCTCTCTCCACCAATTGGAAACCGGCTCCCGCGTGGTAGGCGGTCAGCATGGCCAGCGAGAGCCCGAAGGTGGCCAGGGTGACCCCCAATGCCCACAAGCGATGGAGGCCGAGTGCCCGAGACGGAAAGAGGGTCGCGATCACGGCGCCGGCCAGCGGAGCGAAGGTCACGACGGTCAGCCATGGAAAGCTGCTCTGATCGGACGTGAAGGGCGAAGCGGCGACACCCAAGATGTGCGCCATCTAGAACCTCACCGCCAGATACAGCAGGATGGCCACCGCTCCGAGGAGAAAGGCCAACGCGTAGTTCCGGACGAAGCCGGTCTGGACCTTTCTTCCCGTCCCGGCCGCCGTGGCGAACAGCCGGCCGATCCCGTTCGCGGCCCCGTCCACGATCCGCTTGTCCAGAACGTAGGCGAGGAAGGCCGCACCGAGCTTGGCGGGCCCGACCACGACTCCCCCGTAGACGTCGTTCAGGTAGAACCCGCGTTGGAGCGTCCTCTTGGTCCCACCTAACCGAACCCGCAGGGCCTGCCAGTCGATCCGCCCGGAGAGGTACACGAACCAGGCCAGCGCGATCCCGGCAACAGCAACCACGAAGGAGACGATCGCAAGGACTCCCTCGGAAGGCCCCGCCCGGGCCTCACGGGTGGGACCGACCACTGGCGCCAGGAACTTCGGGATCAGCCCGGTGGTTGCCGAGAGGCCAAGGACTCCGGCCGTGGCGGCGCCGACGGCAAGGACCACGAGCACCGATCGCATGCGAGGCGGGGGGTCGTGGGGATGCCCCTCGTATCGACGCTCGCCGAAGAAGGCAAGAAACGTGGCCCGGGTCTCGTAGACCGCGGTGAGAAAGGCCCCGAACAGGGCGGCGTACCACAGACCCAGCCGCCCCGCTTGGCTCGCCGCGGCCACCACCTGGTCCTTGGCGAAGAACCCCGAGAGGGGAGGGATCCCGGCCATCGCCAGCCACCCGATCATCCAGGTGTAGGCGGTGATGGGCATGACCCGTCGCAGACCGCCCATCTTCATCAGGTCCGTCTCGTCGTTCGGCAAGCCGTGCATCACGCTGCCCGCCCCGAGGAAGAGCAGTGCCTTGAAGAACGCGTGCGCCACCAAGAGAAAGATCGCCGCGGCGTAGGCCTGCATCCCCGCGCCGAAGAACATGAACCCCAGCTGGCTGATCGTGGAGTACGCCAACATCCGCTTGATGTCGTCCTGGCCGATGGCGGAGAAACCCGCATAAATGGCCGTGACGATCCCCACGATGGCCACGATGGTGAGGGCGGTGCCGGATGCCTCGAAGACGGCGTGGGACCGAACCACCAGGTAGACCCCCGCGGTGACCATGGTGGCCGCGTGGATCAACGCCGACACGGGCGTCGGCCCTTCCATGGCATCCGGCAGCCACACGTGCAACGGCAGCTGGGCCGATTTCCCCACGGCGCCGGCGAACAGGAGCAGGGAGATGATCGTCGCGGTGCCGCCGGGGAGCCCGTGCGCAACCCTGAACACCGCGTCGAAATCGAGCGAGTGGACCTTCAGCCAGATGAACAGGACCCCGATGAGGAACGCCGAGTCACCGATCCGGGTCGTGATGAACGCCTTCTTCGCCGCGTCGGCGGCGGCCTCTCGCTCGAACCAGAAACCGATCAGCAGATAGGAGCACAGCCCCACCCCCTCCCACCCCAGGTACAGGAGAAGGAAGTTGTCCGCCAGGACCAGCACGAGCATGAAGAAGACGAACAGGTTCATGTAGCCGAAGAACCGGGGATACCTGGGATCTCCGTGCATGTAGTCGATCGAATAGATGTGGATGAGCGCCCCGACGCCGGTGACGGTGAGGGCCATGACGATCGACAGTGGGTCCACTCGGAACTGTGCGGCGACCTTGAAGGTGCCGACGGCCACCCAATCGAACACCTTGACGTGGGTGAGGCGTTCCGCCGACGGCTGAGCGATCAGGTCGATGAACACGACGATCGCCACCACGAAGGCACCGGCCACCAACAGAGAAGCCAGCCAGCCGGCGATCTCACCTCGCCAACGTTTCCCGGTGAGCAGGAGGATGGCCGCTCCGGCCAGAGGGAGCGCTGGGATGAGGGGCGCCAGCTTCACCACCGGCTCATCCCCTCAGGAGCCGGGCGTCGTCCACATCCGCGCTTCGAGCCTTGCGGTAGAGGGACACGATGATGGCCAGTCCGACCACCACCTCTGCCGCCGCCACCACCATCGAGAAGAAGGCCAGGACCTGCCCGGTCAGGTTCCCCTGCTGTCGGGCGAAGGCGACCAGGGCCAGATTCACCGCGTTCAGCTGCAGCTCGACGGACATGAAGATGACCAGGGCATTGCGCCGGATGAGGACCCCGACGGTCCCGATGGTGAACAGCAGTGCAGAAACCAACAGGAAGTAGGAGATCGGCGTCCTCACGACCGCACCTCAGTGGCGGTGCCGGCGTCGACAGGTGCCCGTGGTAGATCGGCGGGAACATCGACGGTTTCTTCTTCCGCTATCCGGCGGCGGCCGTGGAGCATGGCGCCGATCGCCGCCACGATCAACAACACCGAGGTCACCTCGAAGGGGAAGAAGTACCGATTGAACAGGATCCTGGCAAGCGCCTGGGTGTTCCCGCCCCGGTTCACGACCGCAAGGTCTGGAAGCTGCTCGTGGGCGAACCCGATGCCCACTCGCACGGCGAAGAACACCTCGACCACGAGGGCGGCCCCCAAGAGAAGGGCCAGCCAGCGCTGGCCCTTCAGTCGCTCGGTGAGCGGCACAGCGGAATCGACACCGAGCAACATGATCACGAACAGGAAGAGGACCATGATGGCCCCCGCGTACACGATGATCTGGACCACGAAAAGGAAGGGTGACCCCAGGATCAGGAAGAACAAGGCCAGCGTGAAGAAGTTGACGATCAGGAACAGAGCGGAATGCACGGCGTTACGAGCGAGGACCATGGCTCCCGCCGCCAGGATCGAGATGGGAGCGATCACCCAGAACACGATCCAGTCGGCCACGCAGCTCAGCGCCCTTGCTCGGTCCCCGGGGCGGTCCCCAGGGGTGGCGGTGGCTCGAGCAGTTGCCATTTCTCGTAGATGGCGTCTTCGCGGGTCTCGAACGCCATCTCGAAGTTGTTGGTGAGTGTCAAGGCGCGGGTGGGGCAGGCCTCCACGCAGAGGCCGCACATGATGCAGCGCAAGTAGTTGATCTGGTAGACCTTGGCGTAGCGCTCTCCTGCGGAGACGCGTTTCTCCTCGCTGTTGTCGGCGCCCTCCACATAGATCGCGTCAGCGGGGCAGGCCCAGGCGCACAGCTCGCACCCGATGCATTTCTCCAAGCCATTTGCGTGCCGGTTGAGGAGGTGGCGCCCGATGTGGGATCGCGGAGGAAGGGACGGGATCTCCCGCGGATACTGCTTCGTCACGTCCTTGCGGAAGATCTGGCGGAACGTGACCGACAGCCCTTGGCCGATCCTGAAGACTGCCTTGGCGATGGCCCGAAGCATTCCGATCTCCTGCTGGGTGGATGTGCCGCGGGTCCCGCCCTGTCGACTCATCTCGCTCACCCCTTCATGGCCTTCGTCCGCTCACCCGTGCCACGCGGTGGCCCCACGAACAGCGGGACAAGGATGATGATCAGGAGGACTGTCCCGCTGGCGATGAGTACGGCCGCTCGCCAATCTTCGTAGACGTTCGGAAGCTCGATCGCTGCAGCCGTGATGAGGATCCACATGAGGCCGATGGGGATCAGGACCTTCCAGCCGAAGTTCATCAGCCGGTCGTACCGGAACCTGGGCACCGTGGCCCGGATCCAGATCAGACAGAAGATGACCACGTACAGCTTGATCAGGAACCACAGCAGCGGCCACAGCCACCCCAGCACGTGGAACTGCGGCCCGTGCCACCCGCCGAGGAACAAGGTCACGCCGACCGCGGAGACGGTGATCATGTGCATGTACTCGGCCAGGAAGAACATGGCGAACTTGATGCCCGAGTATTCCGTGTGGTACCCGGCCACCAGCTCGGTCTCCGCTTCGGGCAGATCGAACGGCGGCCGGTTGGTTTCAGCGAGCGCAGCGGTCATGTAGATCAGGAAGGCGGGGAGCTGCAGGAAGATGTTCCATTTCGGCAGCCAACCGAGGCCTGTGACGTGGAAGTGCCTGGCCTGCACGGCAACCACGCCGCCCAGGGTCAGGGTCCCGCTGTACAGAAGGACGGCGACCAGTCCCAGTCCCATGCCGACCTCGTAGGAGATCATCTGGGCGCTCGAGCGGATGGCCCCGAGGAGTGGATAGTTGGAGCCGCTCGACCAGCCGGCCAGGACCACGCCGTACACGGCCAGCGACGCCATCGCCAGGATCCACAGGATCCCCACGTTGAGATCGCTGATCTGGAACGGGACGTGTCGGCCGAACACGAGCACGCCGGTGCCAAAGGGAATCACCGCGAAGGCGAGCATGGCCGGGATCATCGAGGCGAGCGGCGCGAGGATGTACACGGGTCGGTCTGCCGTGGTCGGTGTTATCCCTTCCTTGAAGAAGAGCTTCGCGCCGTCGGCCAACGTGATAAGGATGCCGAAGGGACCGGCGCGGTTGGGCCCCACCCGGACCTGCATGTCCGCCACGACCTTGCGCTCCAGCCAGATCACCACCATCACTGCCACCAGCAAGGCGGCGAAGATCACCACCACCCTCACCACGAGCAGGATCCAGGTCACCCAGTCGATCCTTGCGAGGAGCGTCATGACGCCGCCTCTGCCCGAGCTTCGACCGGCTCCAACGACGCCTGGGTGATCAGGCGACCCGAAAGGATCGAGTTGGCCGCGAACCCGGGTTGGTTGTAGGGCACGAACACGACGCCACGAGCGATCCCCTCCGTGATCCGGACCGGCAGCTCCGCATGGCCGGCCGCGGTCCGGATCCGGGCGACGCCCTTGTCCACGAGCCCGAGTCGTTCGGCATCAACAGGATGAATCTCCACGAAGGGCGGCTCCTCGAGAGCCCCCTTCAACGCCTCGGCTCCTTCAGAGAGCCGCCCCTCATCAACCAAGAGGGGGTACGAGAACAGAACGAGCTCGCCGGCATGAGCCTGGCCCGAGTCGGCGCGGCCGACCCCACTCGCTTCGGCTCGACTCGCGCCAGGGGTCCCCGTGCTCGCTTCGCTCGACGTGCGGAAGGGCCGCTCGCTCGCACTCCGCTCGCGGGGGCCTCCGGCCACGCCGACATTCGCGTCATCCATGGCGAGCAACGTCCCCATCTCTTCGTGCAGCAAGTCCAGCGAGTGGAAGCCCATGTCGGATCCCATCGCTTCGGACAGCTCCTGGAAGATCTCCCACTCGGACCGTGCCAGGCCTATGGGAGGACGCAACGGCCGGAGCCGCTGGGCCCGGCCCTCCCAGTCGGAGTAATGGCCATCCTTCTCGAGGTAGGACGCTGCGGGCAGCATGGCGTCGGCGTAGATGGCCAGCGCGTCGGCGGAGATGTCCACGACCACCTTGTAGCGAACGTTCTCCAGCGCCTTTCTGGCAGTCGATGCGTCGGGGAAGTCTCGGAGCGGGTCCACGCCCACCAAGAACAGGACATCGATCTCTCGCGCGGCGGCTGCCTGCAGGATCTGAGCTGTGTCCCGCCCAGGCTCTGGTGGAAGGAGCGTGCCCCACGCCGCCTCGACGCCCCCTCGTTCGACGTCGTCGTAGACGGCTCGACCACCGGGCAGGAGCGCCGGGTGCAGCCCCGCACGCAGAGCGCCCCGGTCGTTGGCTCGGCGGCACAGGACCGCGACCTTGGCTCCGGTCTCGCCTGCCAGCTCGGAAACCGCGGCGACCGCTCCCGACGACTCCACCAGGCGAGGGCCCGCCAGGACCACGGCCTCCGGACCGGCCTCGACCAGGGCGGAGCGGAGAGTCCAGAGCTCGGAGCCTTCCGCCGCCTCCCGGATTCGGCGGGACAGGGCTGCCTCGTCTCCCGGCAGACACGGGTGCCACTCCCCCACGTCCCACAGGCGGGTCCTGCGCGGATGCACCACGAAGACCTTCGCTCCTCTCGCGGCGGCCTTGCGGATCCGCAGATGCAAGATGGGAAGTTCGTTCTCCGCGTCGAGCCCCACGATGAGGATGGCCTTCGCCCTTTCCACCGCCTTGTACGTGACCGGCATCCCGGCTGCCTGCATCGCCTCGACAGGCGCCGCGCCGGAATCCGCGAACCCCGCCGTCCGGTGGTCGACGTCGTTCGTCCCGAACACGGTCCGAGCGAGCTTGGACAGAGCAAACGCGTCCTCATCGGAGAGGCGGCCACCGGCCAGGATCGCCACGGAGCTTCCCCGGCACCAGTCGGCGACTGCGGCGAGGATTTCGCCGAATGAGACCGGCTCCAGCCCCCGCTCGCGGAGCAGGGGCGTAGTCAGACGGCTCGATCTGTCCGGAAACTGGAAGGCGAATCGCCCCTTGTCGCAGAGCCAGGCGTCGTTGACGGCATAGTTGTCCCTGGCCAGGTGGCGGACGACCTCGCCCCGACGTTGATCGACTCGGAGGTTGCAACCACACGCGCAGTGCGGGCAGATCGAGTCACCGGATTTGATGTCGAAGGGCCGCGCGGCGAATCGGTACGTCCTGGCGGTGAGCGCACCCACCGGGCAGATTTGGATCGTGTTACCGGAGAACGGGCTCCTGAAATCCTCCCCCGGGGCTATGGAGACCTGCTCGGCCGCGCCCCGGTCGAACAGCTCGATGAACCGATCCCCCGAGATCTGGTCGCAGAAGCGCGTGCACCTGGCGCACAGCACGCAGCGCTCCCGGTCCAGAGCGACCAGGGGAGAAAGGGGCAGAGGCTTCCGGTACGTGCGCTTGGCTTCCAGGTACCGGCTCTCACCCGGGCCGAACGCCAGGGCTTGATCCTGGAGGGGACACTCCCCGCCCCGGTCGCACACCGGACAATCCAGTGGATGGTTGATCAGGAGAAACTCCAGGACCGAGACCTGGGCCTTCTTGACCTCCTCGTCCGTGTACTGGGTGAACACCTTCATCTCGTCGGCCACAGGCGTGGAGCACGACGTCATGAGCTTGCGCTGCCCCTCAACCTTCACGTAGCACTGACGGCACGCAGCGACCGGCTCGAGCAAGGGGTGGTCGCAGAAGCGTGGGATCTCGATGCCCAGCTCCTCGGCGGCGCGGATGATCAGGGTTCCCCTCGGGACGGAGACGTCCTTGTGGTCGATGGAGAGGGTGACGAGGTCGGCCCCGTTGGTCATCCGAGAACCTCGCCGAGCTGGATCTCCTCGCCTTCCGGAAGGATCTGGGCGAGCCCGCCGGTCGTCCCGCCCGATCGACCGGTGGCCGCCCGAAGGATCGGTCGCTCCTCTTGCAGGGGGCATCGGCCTTGCTTCACGTGCTGTTCGTACTCGTCCCTGAAGTACTTGATCGAGGAGTCGAGCGGCGATACCGCGCCGTCGGCCAACGCGCAGAACGCCTTGAACAGCATGTTGCCGGCCACGTCCTTGATCAGGTCGATGTCCTCCATCCGTCCGTGGCCCTGCTCGATTCGACGGAGCACCCGGGTCACCCACCAGGTCCCCTCGCGACACGGGGTGCACTTGCCGCAGGACTCGTGGGCGTAGAACTGGCTGAACCGAAGCGTCGCGTCGACGATGCAGTCCGCCTCGTCGAACACGATCATGGCCTTGGTTCCCAGCAAGGAGCCCGCGGCGGCAACCTCGTCGAAGGCCATCTGGACGTCGAGATGGTCGGCGGTCAGATAGGGCGTCGAGGAACCCCCCGGCGTCCAGGCCTTGATCCTCTTGCCGTCGCGGACGCCACCGGCATATCCCTCGATCAGTTCCCTGGCCGTGGTCCCCATCGGCGCCTCGTAGTTCCCCGGGCGATTGACCTTGCCCGAGATCGAGAAGACACCGGGGCCGGTTGACTTCTCGGTGCCCATCGAGGCGAACCACCGTGCCCCACGGTCGATGATGTGGGGCACGCACGAGAGCGTCTCCACGTTGTTGATCACGGTGGGGCTCTTGTACAGCCCCTCCACAGCGGGGAACGGTGGTCGCAGGCGCGGCTGGCCTCGATAGCCCTCCAGGGATTCGAGGAGGGCCGTCTCCTCCCCGCAGATGTACGCGCCGGCGCCTCGGTGGATCACCAGGTCGACGTCGAAATCGCTGCCTCCGATGCCCTTGCCGAGGAACCCCTTGTCGTAGGCCTCGGATACGGCGCGTTTCAGAACCGTTCCGGGCCAGACGAACTCGCCCCGGGCGTACACGAAGACCCTGTGGCAGCGAACGGCGTACGCACAGATGATGGCGCCTTCGACGAGCTGGTGGGGATCGCGCTCCACCAGCTCGCGGTTGTTGAACGTGCCGGGTTCGCTCTCGTCGAAGTTCACCACCACGTACACGGGCTTGCCCGTGTCCTGGGGGATGAAGGACCACTTGACCCCGGTGGGGAAGCCCGCGCCGCCCCTGCCCCGAAGCCCCGACGCCTTGACCTCCTCGATGACCGCCTCCGGTGTCATCCCCAGGACTTTCTTCAAAGCCCCGTAGCCGCCCGTTTTCATGTACCCGTCGATCGAAGTGGCATCGGAGTTGGCCCACCGAGCGGTCAAGACGGGCTCGAACTCAGCCATCGCCGGCCTCCTCCAGCCCGGCCAGGATCTTCGAGACTTCCTTGAGCTCGCCCGGGACTCCGCCCCGGGCGGCCTCGGGGACGTTTCCATCCCGGATGGACGCGATCATGCTCTCCAGCTGTTCGTCCGTGACCTTGTCGTAGTAGACGTAGTTCACCGCGAGCACCGGGGCCTTGTCGCAGGCGGCCAGGCACTCCTCCTCTTCCAGGGTGAACAGGCCGTCCTTGGTCATGTGCTCCGCGTGATCGCCTAGCAACTCGCGGGCCCGGTCGTACAGGCGGCGCCCCCCGAGCAGCGCACACGACGGATTCGTGCAGATGGAGATGACGTACTTGCCGCACGGATGGAGCTTCAACATCGTGTAGAACGTGGCCACGGCCTCGACCTCGGCCGTGGTGAGGCCGAGGATCTCCGCGACCTCTCGCATCCCTTGGCGGGGAACCCAGCCCGCTTCGGACTGAACCAGGTACAGCAGTGGGATCAGGGCCGAGCGCCGGGTCGGATACTTGGCCACGATCCGCTCCGCCACCGCCCGCGATTCCTCGGACAGCACCGGCCCTTCGATATCGACCTGAACCACCCGGGTGTCGCCGCCCGGCTGGCCGGTCTGCCAGATGGGGAGCTGTCCGGAACTCACTTCTTCCCCGCTCATCTGTCGGCATCCCCCATCACCGGGTCCGTGCTGGCCACCGCGGCGATGAGGTCGGCGATGAGGCTGCCCTGGATCATCGTGGGTATGGCCTGCAGGTTCACGAAGCTCGGTGCTCGGATGTGCACCCGGTACGGCCTGTTCCCCCCGTTCGAAACGACGTAGAAGCCGAGCTCGCCACGAGGAGACTCCACAGCCTGGTACACCTCCCCGGCGGGAACCCGGAAGCCCTGGGTCACGATCTTGAAGTGATTGATGAGGGCCTCCATCGACTCTTCCATGATGTGCTTCACGTACTGCTCGGAGTTGCCGATCCCGTCCGGACCGACCTCGAGCTGCGCGGGCCAACGGACCTTCGGGTCGTCGACCATCACGGGGCCCGGCTCCAGCCGGTCCAGACACTGCTCGACGATCCGCAGTGACTGCCGCATCTCCGCAATCCGGACCTCGTACCGCGCGAACACGTCGCCGTCCGTCCGCGTGGGGACGTCGAACTCGTAAGTCTCATAGCCCGAGTACGGCATGGTCTTGCGCAGGTCCCAGGGGACGCCAGCCGCCCGGAGCATGGGCCCGGTGACGCCGTGAGCCAGCAGGTCGTCGGCGGACATGGTCCCGATGCCCACGGTGCGCTGGCGCCAGATGGGATTGCCCGTGAGCAACTGCTCGTACTCGTGGATCCGCCCAGGCATCAGGTCGAGGAACGCGCGGACCTGGTTCTCGGCACCCTCGGGAAGATCCATCACCAGGCCACCGACCCGTATGTACGCGTGGTTCATCCTCAGGCCGGTGACCAGCTCGAAGATGCGCAGGGTCTCCTCACGCTCCCGCCAGCCGTACAGCATGATCGAGATGGCCCCGAGCTCCAATCCCGTCGTCGCCAGCCAGAGGAGGTGGCTGGCGATGCGGTTCAGCTCGCACACCATCACCCGGATCACCTGCGCCCGCGGCGGGGCCTCGATGCCGAGGAGCCGCTCCACGGCCAGGCAATAACCCAGCTCGTTGAAGAACGGCGACAGGTAGTCGGCCCTGGTCACGAACGTGACCCCTTGCTGCCACGTCCGATACTCGGTGTTCTTCTCGATCCCGGTATGCAGGTAGCCGATGACCGGCCTGCAGGACACGACGTACTCCCCGTCGAGCTCCAGGACGAGGCGGAGCACCCCGTGGGTGGAGGGGTGCTGCGGCCCCATGTTGATGATCATGGTCTCCTCGGAGATCGCAGGAGCGGGCTGCAAGGTGGTTCCGGGCGCCCCCTGCACGGGCGCGCCTCCCACTTCGGGCAGGCCTTCCCTGGAGGTCGGCTCCGCCATCGGCTACCACCCCCTCTGGTCCGGCGGAGGGATGAACGCTCCCTTGTACTGGGTGTTCACCCCGGCCAGCGGCTGGTCCTTACGAAGCGGGTGGCCCACCCAATCCTCCGGCATCTCGATCCGTCGGAGGTCCGGATGCCCGTCGAAGACGATCCCGAAGAAGTCGTACACCTCGCGCTCCAGCCAGTTGGCAGTTGGAAACAGCGAAGTGGCCGACGGCACGCGAGGCGGGTCCGGCTGGGGCGACAGCCCCACCTTCACCCGGACCTGGACGCGGTGCTCCATCGACAGCAGCTCGTACGCAAGCCAGAACCGCGGATCCATCCCCGGCCAGTCCGAGGCTGTCACGTCGGAGAGGAACCCGAACGTCAGGTTTTCCTCATCCCTCAGGTAACCCAGGGCGCCCAGGAGTTCTTCGGGCACCACGGTGACGGTGACTTCACCCCGCGCCTCGAGCACATCCGGGAAGCGCGATCGGAGTCGCTCGGCCAGCGCGGTCGCGTCCATCTACTTGATCCGGGCTTCCTTCTGGACCTTGTCGTGCAGCCGCAGGATCCCGTACATGAGCATCTCGGGGCGAGGCGGACATCCAGGCACGTAGATGTCCACCGGCACGATCGTGTCGACGCCCTGGATGAGGCTGTAGTTGTTGAACATCCCGCCCGTGGAAGCGCACACACCCATGGAGATGACCCACTTCGGCTCGGGCATCTGGTCGTAGATGCGGCGGAGGACCGGGCCCATCTTCTGGGAGACGCGGCCGGCCACGATCATCAGGTCCGCCTGCCGGGGCGAGGCCCGGAAGATCTCCATCCCCCATCGCGACAGGTCATAGTCGGCGGCGCCGGTCGCCATCATCTCGATGGCGCAGCAGGCCAGGCCGAACGTGGCCGGCCACATGGAATTCTTTCGAGCCCAGGCCAGCGCCTTCCCCACCGTGGTGAGCAGGATCCCTCTCTGAACCTCGTCCTCCACGTCCGGGGCGCTCTGCCCGGTGTGGACACCGGGGATCCGCTGGACCGGCATCCCGTCAAGTCCTCCGGGCTTCCGCGCTGGCCGCGGGCTGAGCGGATTCATCCGCCGGCGCCCGGCCCGGGCGATCTCCCGGGCCGCGCTCGACCCACGCCGGAAGCCCTCCCACGGCAGGAAGGCGTCGCTGCTCGGGCCCTTCCCATTCGAGGCCGCCCTTCTGCCAGATGTACAGGTAGGCCACGAAGACCAGCCCGATGAACACCACCATCTCGACCAGGCCGAACAATCCGAGTTGCCGGAAGGCCACGGCCCACGGGAACAGGAAGATGGTCTCGATGTCGAAGATGATGAACAGCATCGCCACCACGTAGAACTTCACCGGGAAGCGCTCGGACTTCGGCAGCCGGATGGGCTCGATACCCGACTCATACGGCGCGACCTTGGCAGGGACATACTTCTTCGGCCTGAGCAGCGACGAGGCCCAAAGAGAGAGCACGGCGAACGCCCCGGCCACGATCGCCAGGATGACGATCGGGACGTAACCGGTGGTCATCTCGCGCTCCTACCGTCCGGGGGCAAGCGACACCATGGCATGCATGAGCTTGTCCTTCTTTCCTCCACTCTTCCCATCCGTGAGATTGGCCATGAACGTGAGGGCGAATCGCATCATCGAGGCGCGGGGAAAGCCGTGCTTCACGGCGAATCGCATGAACCTGGGGTTTCCGATCATCCGCACCCACTGGTTCCCGATGAAGTAGTACTTCGCGTACCGCTCCCGAAGGAGCACCGGATACATGTGCGCGATGGCCGGCCGGTTACGGATGAGCGAGTCCGAGATGAGCTCCGCCGCCAGCTCGCCGGTCTCCATGGCGTAGGCGATGCCCTCGCCGTTGAAAGGGTTGGTCAGGCCGCCGGCATCGCCGACCAGAAGCAAGCCCGGCACGGCAAGAGGTTGCCGGTTCATGCCCATCGGTATGGGTCCGGACAGCACCGGCCCGACCGCGTTCTCCTCGTTGATGGCCCATTCCGGCGGCAGGTCCGCCAGGAACACGTCGAGCAGCTTTCGCGCGGAGATCTCCTTGAATCGCCTGAAGGTGTTCAGCAGACCCGCGCCGACGTTCACCACGCCATCCCCGAGTGGGAAGATCCACCCGTACCCCGCCATGACCCCCCCGGTCGGCTCGTCCCGGAGATTCACGAACGCCTCCAGGACCGGCTCCTGGGGCCGCGGGATCCGGTAGTAGCGACGGGCAGCGATCCCCATGGGCCTGCTGTGATCCCGGACCACCCCCGCCTGCCCGGCGAACCGGCTGGACGCGCCGTCGGCGGCGACGACGAATCGGGCCCGTAGGTTCCGTTTCTCGCCGTTCTCCTGGAGGACGCCCCCCGTGACCCAGCCTCCCTCCACGATCGGTGACGCGACCTCGGTGCCCTGGAGGAATCGGGCTCCCGCCTTGGTCGCCCGCTCGGCCAGAAGGTTGTCCAGGTCGAAGCGGGTCCTGACGACCCCGAGGCGAGGGAAGCTCTCGAGCTTGGGCCACGGGACGTCGACGACGACGCCGTCCACTCCGTACGCCCGAAGCATGTCCACTCGGGTGAAACCGGGGTCACCCGGATCGACGCCCATCCCCTCGAGGGCTCGCACGCCCCTGGGGGTCAGGCCGTCCCCGCAGACCTTTTCCCTCGGAAAGACCGCCTTGTCGACCATGAGGACGTCCACGCCGCGCCGGGCCAGGTGGTAGGCGGTCGCGGAGCCTCCCGGCCCCGCTCCGACCACCAGCACGTCGGTGTCGATCGTCGCCGCCGTAGCCTTCCCCCTCCCCGGGCGTCCGACCTGGGCCAGCCCGGGCTGCTACTTCCTTGCCAACTCTGCCAGGGAGCCCGGTCCTCCCAGCTGACCCCCAGCCGACTTTGTGAACCGATTCACAAGTGCCATCGTAGGGCTGGTCCGGGACCTCGGCAAACGCTGTTCGTCACGGGTCCGACAGACGGGCGTGCATCCACGTCGCCAGCCTGTCCGGCCTGACGCGGATCATCACCGGCTCCTTGATCTGCTCCGTATAAGCGGCGAACCCATAGCCGGCCAGCTCTCCCCGGTACTTCTCGAACCATGCCGAGAGAGCCCGTTTCACTACGGGTTCCTCGGGGGACAGCAGCTCGGCCTTCCCCCTGACGATGACTCCCGCCTGCTCGGTCCAAGCCACCCCCCGATCGAACTGGAGAGCCACGCGAGGGTCCCGTTGGAGGTTTCGCCAGACTCTGCTCTCTCTTCGGCAAGAGACGTACACGCCATCTTCGAGCCACACGAACCACAGAGGAACGACGTGTGGGCCCCCGTCGGGGAGGACCGACCCTACGTGCACGACTCGAGAGTCCCGGAAGGTTCTGCGGATCTCTGAGGGATTCATCGTGTCATTGGGTAAGGGTTTGGAGCCGTCGTCGGGGTCGGACCTAGCGTAGCCGGTGGTCCGGCCGCCAGGACTCTGTCACTGGCTGGTTCTACCCTCTTCCTTCATGCTCCGGCTGGCATTCATGGCCTCGTTCTTCCTCGTGGTAGCCGGCTTGCTCACTATCGGACTCGCATCGTGGTTCCGGACACGAGCGCTCCGTCACGGTGCCACTCCCCAGGCTCGCGACCCGCCACACACAACGTCGTTCTCCACCTCCAGCGCCACGTTCCTGGCGGCGCTGGCGGGGATCACGGCCATCGCATGGGGCGCGTCGTCGTGGGCAGAGCACCTGATCGAGGCGGTGCCTCTCGTCGTGGTGGGTACCTTCATCGCGGTCGCCGGATCGGTGGCCAGGGTCAACGGCATTGGCGCGGACGAGGCTGGTCTCGCCGTGCGGTTCGCGCGACGCGCCCCTTTCCATCCGCCCTGGTCGGCGCTTCGCGAGCTCGTGCCTCCGGCCAGTCCGCTGGGCGGCTGGCGGATGACGGCCGTCCCAGGGGCGCGATGCACCCTCATGCCCTCGGACCTCTTCGACCACGAGGAACTTCTGGAGACGATCGTCGTTCGCGCAGTACTGCAGTTCGATGGAGGGATCTGGACAAAGGAGCCGGCGGCCACGTCCGGCGAAGGACGGATGGCCCCGTGGATCAGCCTCGGGAAACGGTGAGCGTGCCCGTCATGGTTGGGTGGACGTCGCAGTGGAAGAAGTACGTTCCTGGAGGCGGCGCGTTGAACGAGTAATCCGTTGTCCCAGGACCGGCTAACAGCGGGCCTCGGAAGAGCAGCGGTGCCGTGGCGTTCGACCCCCGGAACACGGCGATGTTGTGCTGCGTCCCTGCGTCGCTGTTCACGAAGTGGATCGTGACCTTGCCTCCGGACGGTGTCACCGAGAGCTTCGGCTGGAGGAACTTGATCCCTTTGGCCTCTTCCTTGGGGGCGCCCGCAGCGCCCCCGCCCGCCACGACCATGACCTTGCCGGTCATGGGTCCGGGGTGGACCTCGCAGTGGAAGAAGTAGGCGCCCGGCTTGCTCGGTGCGGTGAATGTATACGTCGTCGTGGTCGGCCCCGTGACGATATCTCCCCGGAAGAGCTGGGGAGCCGAGGCGTTGGGACCGCCGAACAGAACGAAGTTGTGCGATGTCCCGGCGTCCTCGTTCTTGAACGTCATCTTGATGTCCGCTCCCGAGTTGAGGGTGAGCTCGGTCTGGGTGAACTTGATCCCCTTGGCCTCCAGGGTGACCGATTGCGCCTTCGCCTTCTCTCCCGCCTTCGTGGGGCCACGGTCGCCGAACGCGGCGGCTGCAACTGCTCCTCCCGCAACGAGCGTCAGCGCGGCCACCAACAGGAATGGGAACGCCGCGGGCCGTTTCCGGACCCTGGTTCCATAGGCGATCAGCGCCGCGCCGATCAAAAGGTTCAGAGCCATCAACAGCGCGATGGCGGCAGCCTGGGTCTTGTCCACAGCCAGGAGGATCCGGGAGAAGCTCCATACGAGCACTCCGGCGAAGACCACGGCGATGAGCGGATAGGCGAAGCCAGGGAGGCGGGGTCCGGCAGGAACCTCTTCCTGTTCGTCCGCCGGGACGGGTTCGCGGGTCCGGACCGGGTCGCTCATCTCAGCATCACCGGTGACCGCGCGACATCTCGGATCGGATCTCCCACTCCACGTCTCGCCACTGCAGCTCGTCCCATCCGTCGCGCTGCTCCACCAGGTACCACTTGAAGAAGATCACCGCGATCACGGACCACAGGATGAGACCACCGACCAGCTTCATCGTCAGCCCGGCGATCCTCTGGTCGGTAAGGGCCGACATGCCCCAGATCCTAGGGGCGTGTTCGTAGAACGAATACAACGGCTTGCTCCCAAACGTCAGGAACGACGCCGGGACCGTGGGGACGATCGACTGCAGGAACAGGTACAGCATCCGCCCCGGATAGGAAAGGGTCGGCATCTCGGGGAGCGGGCTGACCACGGGCCACCACATCAACGTGGCACTCCCGAACAGCACGACGTGTCCGACCAGGTGCAACGAGTGATGCTGGAGCATCCCGTTCACCACGAGAGGCCAATGGGTGACGACGATCACCCCGTTGAAGAGCACGAGCGCGATGAGCGGCCGGGTGAGCTGCCGCAGGACCGTGTGGAGGGCGCGGGGGGCGATGACCCTTCGCAGCAGCCACGCCGGCATGCCCAGGAGCAGCATGGGCGGGGCCACCAGCGAGATCAGCGTGTGCTGGACCATGTGAACGCTGAACAGGTAACGCTCCGACAGGTCATGGATCGGCCACTCCGATGCGACCAGGATGACCGCCGCCCCCGTGGTGAACCAGGTGAGCTGCCTGCGACTGACCGCCTCCTCTCCTTCGGGGAGAACCCTGGGGCCGAGTCGGAGGACGGCCCACAGATAGGCGCCTTCCAGGACCACGACCACGGAGACGACGTCGAGGTGGAGGTGGAAAGGAGGGAGGTGCATCCTCGGCCTACCCGTGCTCCGGGGACGTCTGCCCGCTCTGTCCCGCCGGCGCCTGCAGCCTCTCCCGGCGGGCTCGCGCGGCCCACATGAGTGAAAGGACCACCAGGAAGGCGGCGATCGCCAGCAGCCACGGGGCCTTCATCGCTCCGAAGATGACCAGCACGATCATGTACACCGTGATCGCCAGGATGAGCCCGGCCACGAACAGCCGGCGGAAGATCGCACTGTCGAACCGCAGGTGCATGAACCACAGGACGACCAGCGAGAACTTGAGCGAGGCGAAGAACAGCAGCATAGCCACGAACAACGCATGGGGCATGTCCAGGTAGTACAGGCCGACCTCGAACGCGGTGGCGATGGCGAGCACCACGGCCACCAGTACGTACTGCCTCGGTCCTGGATGCAGGACGAGCTCGGGCTCCTCCGCGATCGCCGGGGGCTCCGTTTGGACCGCGGTTTCCCTGCCCGACCGCGAGGTTGGCTCCATCGTCACCTGCCGGGGATGAGGTAGACGACCGTGAAGATGACGATCCATACGATGTCGACGAAGTGCCAATACAGGCCGACCAGCTCGACCGCCTCCGCCTTCTCCACTGGCAGCCGTCGGTCCAGGGACATCCCGAACAGGGACAGGAGCATGATGATCCCACCGGTCACGTGGGCCCCGTGGAAACCGGTCAGCGTGAAGAAGCTCGAGGCGATGACGTTCGTCTTGATCGTCATGCCGTCCTGGACGAAGCGGGTGAACTCGTAGACCTGCCCGGCGATGAAGGTCATTCCGAGAAGGGCGGTGGCCATCAGCCACACTCGGAGTTTGCCGTGATCGCCTCGTTGGATGGCAGCGAGGGCCAGGACCATCGTCAAGCTGCTCATCAGCAGGACGAACGAGCTCACCGAGGTGTACGGGATGTCGTAGATCTTCTGAGGGGTCGGACCGGTCACGTCCTTGCCGTGATACAGGAGGAACGTGGAGATCAGCGCGCCGAACAGAAGGCACTCGGAGCCCAGGAACGCCCACATACCCAGCTTCGCGTTGGACAGGCCTGTGCTGGTGGGGGCTCCGTGTTCGACCGCCCTGACCTCCGCCGCCACGCCGCTCACCTACTCCGGTTCCGCCGAGGGCTCGGTGGCCCAGCCGAACAGGCCCACCAGGATCGTCAGCGCTCCGTCGATCACCAGGATCGAGGAGTACAGCAGGCCGTAGCAAAGGATGGGAAGTCCGAGGGCCGCGATTGCCGGATAGTAGGAGGGCGACGGCATGTGGATGCCATGGCCGCCACCATCGTGCGTATCCCCGTGCGCGGCTTCGCTGTGGGCGACGCCGGCCCGCTCGAGGGGGTCGCTCATCGCTTCCGCGTCCGGCCCGGCCGGCCCCGGCCCCCCGACGTTCCCCCCGCCATCGGCTGCTCCGGCGACCACGGGCGCAAGCCGCCCGTCCGTCCCTTCCGCGTACTTTCGGTGCCAGAAGTCGTCCAGGGCCCGGACCACCGGGATCTCCTCGAAGTTGTAGTGCGGAGGCGGCGATGTTGTTGCCCACTCGAGGGTGCGGGCGTCCCAGGGGTCCGCCCCCGCGACCTCTCCATGGCGGAAGCTCCGCACCGCGTTGTACAGGAACAAGAGGATGGAGGCGCCGATCATGAACGCGCCGATCGTGGACACCATGTTCCAGAAGTCGAACCCGAGGTTCGGCTGGTACCGGTAGATCCGTCGTGGCATCCCCTCCAGCCCGAGGATGTGGAACGGACCGAAGGTCACGTTGAACCCGATGAGCATCAGCCAGAAGTGGGCCTTGCCGATGGACTCGGAGAGCATCCGGCCGGTGATCTTCGGGAACCAGTAATAGATCCCGGCGAACAGCCCGAAGATGCTGCCTCCGAACAGCACGTAGTGGAAGTGGGCGACGATGTAGTAGGTGTCGCTCTGCTGGTAGTCGGCCGGTACCACCGCGTGGGTGACCCCGGACAGCCCGCCGATGATGAACATGGCGATGAAGCCGAGGGCGAACAACAGCGGCGTCCTGAACCGGATGTCGCCGCCCCACAGCGTGGCCAGCCAGTTGAAGATCTTCACTCCGGTCGGCACGGCGATGAACATCGTGGAGAGCGCGAACGCGGAGTTCGCCACCGGACCCAGCCCCACCACGAACATGTGGTGAGCCCACACGCCCCAGCCCATGAACCCGATGGCGATCCCCGAGAGCACGACCACGGGGTAGCCGAACAGCGGCTTGCGGGCGAACACGGGGAGGATCTCGGACACGATCCCCATGGCCGGCAGGATCAGGATGTACACCTCGGGATGGCCGAATAACCAGAAAAAGTGTTGCCACAGGACCGGATCCCCGCCGGCGGCCACGTCGAAGAAGTGCGTTCCGTACGTCACGTCGAAGAACAGCTCGACCAGCCCGATGGTCAGGACCGGCAGGGCGAAGATCAGCAGGAACGAGACGACGAAGGTCATCCACACGAACACCGGCATCCGGAACAGGCTCATCCCCGGCGCCCGCATGTTGATGACGGTCACGGCGAAGTTGATCGCCGCTACGGTCGAGCTGATCCCCAGGATGATCAGGCCGAGGGCGTACATGTGCATGTGTTGGGCCGGCTGCTCCGACAGCGGTGCGTAGCCGAACCATCCTCCGGAAGGGGCTCCACCCAGCAGGAAGCTCGAGTACAGGAACAGCCCACCGAACAGGAACACCCAGTAGCTGAACGCGTTCAAGCGGGGGAAGGCGACGTCTCGGGCTCCGATCATCAGGGGGAGCATGTAGTTGAAGAAGGCTGCCGAGAGCGGCATGACCACCAGGAAGATCATGGTCAGCCCGTGCATGGTGAAGATCTGGTTGTACTCCTCGGCCGTGACCACCGTGCCGTTCGGCCTGGCGAGCTGGAGCCGGATCAGTAAGGCCTCGAGCCCGCCGACCAGGAAGAACGCGAACGACGTCACCCCGTACAGGATCCCGATCCGCTTGTGGTCGACGGTTGTGACCCAGCTCCAGAACCCGGTGGTCGCCGTGGGCCGGCGAAGGATCCTCGAGGGGGGCAGAACCCGGGGCTCGGTCGTTATGGTCGCCATGGCTCCTTGACTCTCATTTCAGGCCCTCCAAATACGCTACCAAGGCGTCGATGTCCTGCTTGGACAGCTTCCCGACGAAGCTCGGCATATCTGCGCCGGGCTTCAACGACGGGGCGTCATGGAGCCAGGCGGCCAGGTTCTGCGGGTTGTTGTCGAAGGTGTCGCCGGCGAAGCGGATCCGGCTGCCGAAATGGGTCAGGTTCGGCCCGACCGTCCCGACGAACGGAGAGCCGGTCGAGTCCTTCACCCCGGCGATCGCGTGGCACCCGTTACACCCGACCCCCGCTCGGGTCATGATCGCCAACACGTCGGGAGGCGGTTGCTTGGTCGGCCGGCTCTCCTGCTGGACCCACTGCTGGAAGTTCGCCTCGGTCTCCGCCACCACCCGTAAGTGCATGTTGGCATGGGAGAGACCGCAGTACTCGGCGCACTGGCCGAGATAGGTCCCCGGCCGATCGGCCTCGATCAGGAGATTCGTTGTATGCCCCGGCTCGAGGTCCTGTTTGCCGGCCAGCCTGGGTACCCAGAAGCTGTGGATCACCGCGGGACCCGCGGATCCCGAGTCCCCCGATGTGAGCGTGATGTAGACCTTGCGCCCCACCGGGATGTGGAGCTCGTTGGCGGTGGTCACCTTCTGGGCGGGATACTCCACCGCCCACCACCACTGATGCCCGGTGACGTCGATCCGCAGAGCATCGCTCGGCGTGGTCGCCAATTGGAAGATCACCGGGATCGTGAAGACGGCCACTCCAGCCAAGAGGAGGCTCGGCGCCAGCGTCCAGCCGATCTCCAGCCGCTTGTTGCCGTGGATCTGCTTGGGCACCGGGTTCCCCGGCCGATGGCGGAACTTGACCAGGATCACCACCATGAGGCCCTCGACCAGGAAGAACACTGCCGCCGCGATCCAGAAAACCGGATCGAACAGCGCGTCGATCTTTCGAGAGTACGACCCTGCCGGATCCAGCGAGTTCTGCGGCTTACCGCCGCCGCACGCCGACAAGAGGAAGGCCAGGCCGGCCAACAGAATCGCGCCGCACCAGGCCTTGCCTCGTCTGCTCATGCCTCTCTCTCGAAAGGGCGTACCCATTGAACTGACCGAGAACCATCGGGCCGAACCTCACCATATCACCCTCGAGTGAGGCCCCGTGCGGGTGCGATCGCGGCGACATTCCCCGCCTACGGGACGATGCGAAACAGTGTGTCCAGGGCGACGAACCCGAACAAGAGCGCCAGATACACGATCGAGTAGCGGAACAGGCTCATGGCCGCGGCCGTCGTACCTTTCGCCCGAAGACGCGCTGCTCTTGCCACGAACATCCCTCCCAGGGCCAGGGCCGCTGCCGGATACAGCAACCCCGTGCGAGCCACCGGCCACAACAGAAGGGACACGGCGACGAGGACAACCGAGTACACGAGGATCTGCCGCGTGGTCACCTCCCGGCCCGCCACCACCGGAAGCATCGGGACGCGGGCGAGTGCGTAGTCGTTCCGGTAACGGAGCGACAGCGCCCAGAAGTGCGGCGGGGTCCACACGAACACGATGGCGAACAGGACGACGGCCGGCCAGCCCACCCTCCCCGTCACGGCGGCCCAGCCGACGAGGGCGGGGGCGGCGCCCGCCGCTCCTCCGATCACGATGTTCTGGGGGGTGGAGCGCTTGAGCCACAGCGTGTACACGAACACGTAGAACAGCAGCGCCGACGTCGACAACAGCGCGGCGAGGAGGTTGACCAGGAAGACCAGCCACAGGAAGCCCGAGACGCCGAGCAGGATGGCGAAGGCGAGTGCCCGGCGAGGCTCGATGGCACGCGCGGGGAGCGGGCGGCGGCGAGTACGCGTCATCATCTCGTCGATGTCCCGGTCGACGTACTGGTTGATCGCGTTGGCTCCCCCGGCGGACATGGTGCCCCCCACGAGCGTGGCGAAGATCAGCCAGAGCGACGGAACGCCGCGACGCGCCAGGATCATCGCCGGGACGGTGGTGATCAAGAGAAGAAGCACGATCCGAGGCTTGGTCAGTTGGATGTAGGCGGACAGAGCTCGAGAGGATCGGGGACGCCGGTCCAAGCTCGGAAGGGCGGGACCGCTGGCGGAGGTGGCCTCCGCGTCGGGTGGCCGGAGCACCCGGCTCAATGGGATTCCTCGACAAGCTCGCCGGTACGGAAAGCTTCACTCGGGACCGCGCTGGAGGTCACCGCGGTCGCCACCACCGCCCCCCACGTCAAGCTCGCCACGGCGACGTGGGCCACGACCGCAGCCGGGGCCAGCGACGACCAGACGTTGGCCGCGCCGATCAGCACCTGGACGACGAACAGCAGGGCCGCGGCCGTCGCGAGGACGTTCACCGGCACCCGGCGGGGACGCTCGCCCCGGGCTCTGGCCGCGACGAGCACCAACAGGACGCCGACCACGAGCGCGAGGACCCGGTGGGCGAAGTGGACTCCAGCCGGGGCCGATGAGATGCGCGGGACGAGCCGGCCGTCCATCAGCGGCCAATCCGGGAAGACGAGGCCGGCCCCCTCGCCTCGAACGTACGCGCCCACGGCGATGAGGAGGAGCGTGGTGGCCGCGGCCCCCCGAGCCAACCGGGTCAGCCCGTGTGCAGAGGCGGAGGGTTCCGCCTCCATCGTGAACGAGGCGACGGTCAGATAGACGAGCACGCCGGCGAACACCATGGCCGTGGCCAGATGCGCGCTCACCAGAAACGCGTGGAGCTCGCCCTTCACCACGATTCCCCCCAACACTGCCTGGAACAGGATCAGGAACACCGCCGCAGTGGCCGGGACGTTCACCCTTCGAACTCGCGAGTAGCGCCGCCACGCCACCACCGCCAGCGCCAAGACCAGCACGATGTCGAGGAAGGCGGTGAACCTGTGGCTGTACTCGATGATCGAGTGGTACTCGAGGGGAGGAAGCCACCGATCGGTCGTGCACTTGGGCCAGCCCGAGCATCCCAACCCTGATCCGGTGGCCCGCACCAGTCCTCCGATGGCGATGAGCAGAAACGTCGTTCCCGTGGCCGCGATGGAGAGCCCGCGCAGCCATGCGTGAGAGCGTGCTCTCGTTCCCGTCGGCGGGCCGGCAGGCGGCAGTGGCGGAGACAGTGTGGCTCGGCCGGACATGCGCCAATCAGTATCCCTCGCCAGCCGGAGGGAGGCGTGGCCTCCGATCGAATCTGTTACAGGGCCGGCACGAACTCCTTGACCTTGTCCAGCACTGGGGCGATGAGCTGGTTCCAGCGGCCGGTCAGCAGAAGGATCCCGATGGCGGACATGGCCAGGCCGCTTGCCCCGGCGAACCAGTGATAGTTCCGGCTGAAGAACTTGAACGCGCCCATGAGGCGCTCGATGCCGAGGCCGACGAGCAGGAAAGGAACGCCCAGGCCCATGGAGTACATGAAGAGCAGGAACACCACGCGGGGCGTGGATCCCTGGTTGAAGGCCAACGTCGAAACGGCCCCGAGCACCGGCCCTATGCAAGGAGTCCAGCCGACGGCGAACGCCATCCCCAGGGGGAGCGCTCCGACCGAGCCGGGACGCACTCGTGCCAGGAGCGGCCTGCCCTCCCAGTAGAGCCAGGGGATCCGGGCCCGAACCGCATACAGGACCAGGAAGATTCCAAACGCGAGGACGAATGCCCCCGCCACGCGCCGCCCTGCCGGAGACAGGAACCACGCCCGTGCCGCACTAGCCGTGAAGCCGAACACGAGAGTGAACACGAGCGAAAACCCCAGGATGAACAGGAGGATGGGCACGACCGGCCGGCGGGCCCGATCTGCGGTCGAACGGTCGCCCGTCACGAACGACAGGTATCCGGGCACCAGAGGAAGCACGCAGGGCGAGGCGAAGGAGACCACACCCGCGGCGAAGGCGAGGGCCGGCCCCCACCACTCGGTCACCCTGGCGCCAACGTTGGCGATCATCGGCCCAATCCTCGCAGCTGCACGAGGAAAGCGCGGCTCGCCCCGACCTGGAAATCGGGACCAACCTGGGTTGCAGACCGGGTCCCTTTGTGGCCATAGTGTGAGTGATGCTTGTGAAGAGCTTCACAAGCCGTCCGCACCAGCGAGCCGGCCGCTCGGGCCGTCCCGCCGGCCGATGTTTGAGGGGCTCCGAGGCCCGCCGATATAATCCGCTGGCGTCTGCCGTGGAAGGTCCTTAAGCGTGAAGCTTGCCGCCAGGTTCATACCGCAGGGCGTGAAGGAGCGGGCCCAGCCAGCTGTTCTCCGCTTCCAGAGATTCGTCAGAGACTTCGAATGGACCTGGACGAAGGCGGTGGTGACCGCGTTCGCCTTGTGGTTCCTGGCGATCGGCCTGATCGGGTTCCTGCCCTCCTGGTGGCTGTACTTCGCCGACCAGAAGCTCGGGTGGAGCCCCTGTCCCTGCCCGAGCACGCTGAAGTGGGTCGAGTTCAAGCTTCGCGACCTCATCGCGATCGTCCTGTTCAGCGTCCCTTTTGGGGGTTTCATCATGGTCCCCTACCATCTTCAGAGACTGCGAAGGAGGCTTCGCAGCGAGAGCGAGAGCCGCCCGACCGGTGGCTACCGGTGAGGCGGGCGATGGAGAGGTGACCCCATGCCCTTCGTGAAGACCGAAGTCGACATCAAGACCGATTACTCGGTCGAGACCGTCGACGCCGAGTGGTTGAAGCAAGGAGTCAGGTCCCCCAAGCACCTGATGCTCGACCCCGAGCCCTGCATCCTGTGCAGGGCGTGCGAGGACGTCTGTCCGTGGAACTGCATCTTCATGCTCGACCCGGGGATCGTGCGCAACTCCCAAGACGACAGCGTCGAGGCGGAGGTCGAGAACGCCTTCGCCATCTTCGTCGTGGACGACAACGCGTGCACGCGGTGCTCCGTGTGCGTCGAGCGCTGCCCCAGTGACTGCCTGTACTATGCGCGCCTGCCCGAGGAGGAACCCAGTGGGCGCCGCACGATGGCCGCGGTGCCAAAATCGCAGAAGGTGGATGTCGACGTCGAATAGGCCCGAGGGGAAGGAAGAAGAGCGCCCTTGAGACTCAGGGAAAGGTTGCCAAAGCCTCCGAGGCCCATGGAGGCGCTGGACTACGTCCGGGAGACCGAGCTCTGGAAGTCGATGTTCCGGCCCGGGTCGATCTTCCGGAAGGGGTACAAGGATACGCAGCGCGACCGGGCGCTGGCCATGATGAACAACGTTCTGTACCACCTTCACCCGGTAAAGATCAAAAGGCACGGCCTGAAACTGACCTATACGTTCTGCCTGGGTGGGCTCTCGTTCTTCCTGTTCGTCCTGCTGACGATCACGGGTATCTATTTGATGTTTTTCTATCGTCCAGCCGCGGAGCTGGGGAACGCCGTGGCCTACCACGACATGCAGGCCATCCGCACCGGGGTGTTCTTCGGCGACCTGGTTCGGAACATCCATCGCTGGGGCGCCCACCTCATGGTGTTCACCGTGTCCTTGCACATGGCCCGGGTCTTCTACACCGGCGCCTACAAGCCTCCCCGCGAGTTCAACTGGGTCGTCGGGGTCATCCTCCTGTTCCTGACGCTGGGGCTGTCGTTCACCGGCTATCTGCTGCCATGGGACCAGCTCTCCATCTGGGCGGTCACGGTCGGCACGAACCTTGCGGGGTACTCGCCGCTGGTGGCCACCCAGGCGAAGTTCATCCTGCTGGGCAGCCTGGAGGTCGGCCCGGAGACCCTCTTACGTTGGTACGTGTTCCATGTCCTGTTCTTACCGTTCATCCTGGTTCTGTTCCTGGCCGTCCACTTCTGGAGGATCCGGAAGGACGGCGGGATCAGCGGTCCGCTGTAGGAGCGAGAGATGCCCCCGAGGGAGGAGACGCCGCTCGACCAGGAGGTCTTCGACAAGACCCTCTCGTCTGAGCTGGCCAAGGGAACTGATCGCCGCGTCGCTGAGGGCAGGGCCCGCGCGGCCGGGGTCCGTGCCTACCGCAAGGTGCATGGCGAACCCGAGCGGGAGGCGAAGGCGCCCGAGGCGCGCGAACACGCAGCGGCCGCTACCGGCGACGGCGAAGCGGTCCAGCCCGCAGCAGCAGCGACAGGGACCCGCCCGGCGCCGGCGGCGGCGGCCCCCGCCGCGGCGGCGGGGGCCGCCCCAGGGGGCATGGTCTACGCGGCTCCTCCGCCCGCCGCGCCGCGGACGGCTCCTCCACCCACGGGGCGGGCGCCGTCGCCCAGGCCAGGAGCTCCGGACAAGCACCGCCTCCTCGCGCTGGTCCCACCCGAGGGCATCCAGCGGGTCGAGAGAGAGCAGGGTGATCGGATCAACGTCTTCCCCCACCTGCTGATCGAGGAGTTCATCAGCCTTCTCGTCGTCCTCGGGTTCCTCACGGTGTTCTCCACGTTCGTGAACGCACCCCTCCGCGAGCTGGCCAATCCGAACCTGACCCCGAACCCGTCGAAGGCTCCGTGGTACTTCCTTGGTTTGCAAGAGCTGCTGCGCTACTTCCACCCGATGATCGCTGGCGTGATCTTCCCGACGCTGATCCTGGTTGGCCTGGCCGCGATCCCCTACGTGGACCGCAACCCGAGCACCAGGCCCGGTGACCGAAAGCTCATCATCACTCTGTTCACCATGCTGTTCATGTTCGGAGCAACCTTGACCATCGCCGGCTCCTTCTTCCGCGGCACCGGCTACAACTGGGCGTGGCCGTGGAGCCAAGGGCTCTTCTTCGAGTTGTGACCGTGCTGGGGATCTCCTCGTCCACGTTCGCGGTCGGGGTAGTGGCGATCCTGTTCGTGCTCTTTGTCCTCTTTCTGGGGGCTTCGCTCGCTCGGGCCAGGCGGTCGGCCAAGAAGCCGGCCGTCACTGCAGTTCCGGCCGGTGCGCCTGGGGCTGCCCCGGCCGGACCCTCGCCCAGGACGAAAACCGTCCTGTCGAGGCGGGACTTCTTCCGGGGAGGCCTGCTGGCTTCGCTCGGAGTGTTCGCGGCGCAGTTCGGAGGAGCTACGCTTGCGTTCCTGTGGCCGAACCTGACGGGTGGGTTCGGATCGGTCATCACTCTCACCGACACCCCCGCCTCCATCATGGGTCAGATCCAGGGCTCCAGGCAGCCCTTCTACTTCGGAGCTGGCCGCTTCTACTTGATCAACTACACCGGTGACGGGGACAAGGCCGGGGGGATCTACGACGGACTCACCGCCGACGTGCCCGGGAGCGGACGACTGATGGCCCTGTACCAGAAGTGCGCGCACCTCGGGTGCCGGGTCCCTTTCTGTGAACAGAGCCAGTGGTTCGAGTGTCCGTGCCACGGCTCCAAGTACAACTACGCGGGAGAGTACGAGCTGGGGCCGGCACCGAATGGCTTGCAGCGGTTCGTGGTCAAGGTCACCGGCGGGCAGCTGACCGTGGACACCGGCAACCCCACGGCCGGGCCTCCCCGGGGTACCGACACCATCCGCCAGTCTCCCGAAGGACCCTTCTGCGTCGGAGGCGCCTGATGCTCGCCACGAGGATGCGCGCCCGGTGATGGTGCTCGCCGCGCTTTCGACCGGCAAGGCGATTCTGATCGGTCTGGCTTCGGGCGTGGTCCTGGCCCTGATCGCGGTGGCAGCGATGTCGGGCGCGCGGCGGCGGCCCCGCCGTGCCGCCGAGCTGGACATCCCGAACGCCATGAGGCCCGGGCCATCCGATCCGGACCTGGAGCGTCCCATCCTGGAGAGGCTCTACGTGTGGGGAGCCCTCTTGGTCCTGTTCATGGCCATCTGGGTGCCGGTGGTGTGGCTGCGGGAGCCCACCGCCAATACCGAGGACACGGACAACTTCCTCCAGGAGTCCATCCATCGCGGCTACCTCACGACCCTGCCGGGGAACGAGCAGAACCAGCTCGGGTTCAACTGCCAGCGCTGCCATGGTCCGGGCCTGCGCGGTGGGCAGAACGTTTTCAACGGCACGGTGGTCCCGGTTCCAAACCTTCAGACGGTGTGCGGGGGGGCCGCGACAGGCCATCCCCTGATCAAGGGCCTGGAGGACGTGGTGAACACGATCTCAGAGGGGCGGGCCGGCACGGACATGCCGTCGTGGAGCGTTCGGTTCGCCGGAGCGATGGACGACCAGCAGATCAACGACGTCGTCAACTACCTCATCTCCATCCAGAAGGTCCCGAAGGACCAGAACGTGTGCACGAACCCGGCCGCGGCTTCTCCGAGCCCCAGCGCCAGCCCGTCGGGGGGAGCTTCTCCGACCCCCACTGAGAGCGCGTCCGCAGGAGCGTCCCCGACGCCGACGGCGAGCCCATGACCGATCTCCTGGCCCTCGCTCCGACGTTCTGGAAGGGGATCATCGTCGTGATCTGCGCCTTGATCGTCTTCGTGGGCAGCGTCTACGTGATCCTGTCCGCGGTGTTCGGCCTGCGGATGGCGTACCTGGTGTTGGCGGTGTCCTTCTTCGGATGGATGATCGTCTTCTCGTCGATCTGGACGTTCGGGCAACCCAGGTTCCCCCCACCCATCGGACCCTTGAAGAAGTGGGCGATCAGCGGCACCCCGGCGAACGAGGGGCCCCGAGGCACGGAACCGCACTGGCAGGTCCTCGCCGCCGGGACCGGGCCTCTGAATACCAGGTACGCGGGGACCGAGAAGTATCCGGATCCCCCATGGCGAGCGCCGACGGCGGCGAACAAGTCCTCTGTCGACACGGCCAAGACGGCGATCCAGAAGTACCTGGTGCAGCAGGCCGTCCAGCAATTCAAGAAACAAGACGTGAAGGTCTGCCCGCCCGAGGGACTCCAGGCGGCGAACTGTTACACGTTCGACCCCTCCACGTTCGTCGTCACGGACTTCGAGTTCATGTCGGCCAGTGACGGCACCAGCCTGGCCGCGGCCCATGCCTTCTTCACTTCGGGCGGCCCGGAGCTCACCGTCTACGCGTATCACGACACGGGGAACGTCCCGGCCTACTCCTACGCGTTCCTCGCAGCCTCGATCGTCCTGTTCATCGTTCACGTGCCTTTCCTGGATCGAGCGGAGAAAAAACGCAAAGCGATCCTGACCGGGGGCACGGCACCGCCCTGGTTCGGACCGGCCTAGTCGAGGAAGCGAGGAGCCCACTTGAACCTGCTGGCAGCCATCACGAACGGCAGCGACGCATTCATCGCGTTCACCATCATGATGATCGCCATATTCGTGACGCTGCTTCTCACCGTGAGCCGTTAGAGCCTGGCTGCCGACTTCCTGGCCGCCTCGAGCGTTCGGTCCACATCCTCATCGCTGTGGGCGATGCTCAGGAACCAGGACTCGTACCCCGACGGCGGGAGGTACACCCCGTTATCCAGCATCCCGTGGAAGAACCGGGCAAACCGCTGGCGGTCGGACGCGCGGGCGCCGGCGTAGTTCCAGACCGGGCCGTCGGAGAAGAACACGGAGAACAGCGACTCCACCCTGTTGATGGTCACGGGCATCCCGGCCTCGCGGAATGTGGCCGAGAGGCCCTCGGCCAGTTGCGTGGCAACCGCTTTGAGCCTCGCGTACGGATCGAGCCCCTCGATGAGCTCGAGCGCGGCCAGGCCGGCTGCCACCGCCACCGGGTTCCCTGACAACGTGCCCGCCTGGTACACCGGTCCCACCGGCGCGAGGTGCTCCATGATCTCTCGCCGCCCCCCGAATGCCGCGCAGGGAAACCCACCCCCCATCACTTTCCCCAGGCAGGTGAGGTCGGGGGTGACGCCGTACAGGGCCTGGGCGCCCCCACCCGAGAGGCGGAATCCCGTGATCACCTCGTCGAATACGAGCAGGGAAGCCTGCTCGTCGCACAGAGACCGCAACCCTTGGAGGAATTCCGGCCGGGGAGGCACCACGCCCATGTTCGCCGCCACGGGCTCCACGATGACGCACGCGATCGATGCGCCCCCGGCGCGCAGAGCCGCCCCGACGGCCTGGAGGTCGTTGTACGGCAGGACGAAGGTATCGCCCACGGCACCGGGAGTGACCCCGGGCGAATCGGGGAGGCCGAACGTTGCCACGCCCGATCCGGCCTTGGCCAGCAGGGCGTCCGAGTGCCCGTGGTAACAGCCCTCGAACTTGAGGATGCGCGGCCTTCCAGTGAACCCGCGGGCCAAACGGATGGCGCTCATGGTCGCCTCCGTCCCTGATGAGACCAGCCTGGCCATCTCCACCCCAGGGACCATCCGGGCGATCCGCTCGACCAGCCGAACCTCGGCCTCCGTCGGTGCGCCGAAGGACGTGCCCCGTGACGCAGCCTCCACCGCTGCCTCGAGTATCTCCCGGCGAGCGTGTCCGAACAGGAGCGCGCCCCAGGACTGCACGTAGTCGATGCAACGGCGGCCGTCCACGTCCTCGATGAACGCGCCCTCTCCTCGGGTGATGAATGGAGGCGTCCCACCGACCCCTCGGAACGCACGAACGGGCGAGCTCACCCCGCCCGGGATCACCTGCTCTGCCTCGCGAAACAGCTCTTCGGATCTGGTCATCGGCCTCTGGACCCGCGCTCCGGGGAAGGCTACCTTTTCGCCAGGTTAGGCACGTGCGCCCATGCAAACGATCCAGGCCCTTCGCTGTTCGGCCGGACGGCAGCGAGGTCTGGCTCCCGCTATCCCGATCCCCGGGGGGTACAACGGTTTCCCGCTGGTCATGAAGAGCTTCGAGGCTCGGCCACCGCAGGAGCGCACCCACATGTGCAGGGCGTGGACCGTAGCCGCATCCGGACTCGAGGGGAACACCCTGGCCATCCGCATCTACACGGTGACCCGGAGGCTGGAACCTCGCCACGGCCGACGCCCCATGATGGCCGCCAGACGAACTTGGCCCATACATGCGCGGCCAGCACCGCTCTTGTCATGAAAGGCATGACCGGTGCGACGGGTTGACGCCTGGTTCTTCGCCCCCGGTGCGGTGGCTCTGCACGCGGGCATCTGGGCGACGCTCGGCCTGGACTACTCCGCCTGGGCGGCCACGGTCGTGATCCTGTTCATCGACTGGCCTGCACTCGTCGAATGGACCCGAGCCCGGATACGGGCCCGCGAGCTGCGCCAGCCTGTCCCGGCCTGACGTCCGCGTCGGCACACTCTACGCTTGCGGCGATGGCACGAAACGAGCGGTCGGTGTTGCTCTACGACTCGGACTGCGGCTTCTGCCGCTGGTCCACGGCGAAGATCCTGGCTTGGGATCGTCATGGCCGTCTCCGGCCCGTGCCCCTGCAGGATCCCGAGTCCGATCGCCTCCTCCGCGGAATGGACCAGAGGACGAAGATGGATTCGTGGCACCTGGTCACGCCGGACGGTCGAGCCCGGTCCGCCGGGGCCGCCTTTCCTCCACTCTTGCGGTTGCTGCCCGGCGCTCGGCCTCTGGCCGCGCTCGCCTCCGCGTTTCCTCGCACCACAGAGCGGACCTATCGGTGGGTGTCGCGACATCGGGATTGGCTGGGTCGGAGGCTGGGAGCCCAGGCGTGCTCTGTCGACCCCAAGCTCAGCAGACAACGAGTAGACGCGGCACCGTAGATCGCCTCAGGTGGGAAGGTTCCGTGCCGTCCCCGAGTGACGATGAGGCCATCGCGCTCCAGCTCTCGATAGGCTCGAGCGACCGTCCCCCCGGCCCAGGTCCAGGTCGCTGGCGACCGGCTACAGCCAGTCGGCGGCTTCCTTGGCGTGATACGTGAGGATGAGGTCCGCGCCTGCCCGCCGGATCCCAGCGAGGATCTCCAGGGTCGCCCGGCGGCCATCGATCCATCCGTTCATCGCCGCCGCCTTCACCATGGCGTACTCGCCGCTCACGTTGTAGGCAGCGAGTGGAAACCCTGTCTCCTGCTTGACTCTTCGGATCACGTCCAGGTACGGGAGCGCCGGCTTCACCATCACCAGGTCGGCGCCCTCCTCGATGTCCGTCCGAACCTCTCTCAGGGCTTCATCCGAGTTCGCCGGGTCCATCTGGTACCCCGTGCGGTCGCCGAACTGGGGCGCGCACTCGGCCGCGTCTCGGAAGGGCCCATAGAAAGAGGAAGCGAACTTGGCCGCGTAGGCCAGGATACCTGTGGAGGTGAACCCCTCGTCGTCCAGGGCCCGGCGGATCGCGGCCACCTGGCCGTCCATCATTCCCGACGGCGCCACCAGGTCCACTCCTGCGTGCGCCTGAGCCAGGGCGATGCGTTGGTACAACTCCAACGTCCGGTCGTTGTCCACCGACCCGTCTTCGGCGAGCACTCCACAATGCCCGTGGTCCGTGTACTCGTCGAGGCACAGGTCGGCGATCACCACGTGATCGTCGCCGAGCTCTTCGCGGAGCGCCTTCAGCCCTCGCTGGCCGATGCCTTCCGGGTTCCACGCCTCAGACCCCTCAGGGTCTTTGCGCTCTGGGACCCCGAAGAGCACGAACGCGTTGACCCCCTTCTCGGCGATCTCCCGAGCCTCCTTGCGGAGCGACTCCAGCGTGTGCTGGAGGTGGCCCGGCATGGATGGGATCGGAATCGGGTCGGCCACTCCTTCTTTCACGAACAAGGGGGCGATCAGGTGGCGCGAGGACAGGTCTGTCTCCCGGATCAGCAACCGAAGGGCCAGGGTCCGGCGCATCCTGCGCGGCCGTTCCTGGGGAAACGGCATCCGTACCTCACTTCTCCTTTCGCCCTCGGGGCCTCAGGGCTCGCTCCAGGGCCGCCACCAGCCCATTGATTGTATGTGGCCGGGCCACCGCCACCACCCGGAACCCGGCCCGGCGAGCCGCGGCGGCTGTGACCGGTCCGATGCACACGGCATTGGGAAGCCGAGCCCCGGCCTCGTCCAGGCGGCCAGCCATCGCCACGAACCCTTCCACGGTGGAGGCGCTGGTGAAGGTGACGGCATCCACAGTGCCGTCGCGCAGGGCAGCGGCGGCATCGTCCGGAAGCCGCGACGCGAAGCGGGTCCGGTACGCGTCGACCCGTTCCGGAGTCCATCCCTTGCGGGCCAGCGCTTCCTCGAGGCCCTCGGGCGCGATGTCGGCCCGAGCCAGGAGAACCCGCCCCCTCCCCCGAGGCATGGCCCGCGCCAGAGCCGACGTGGTGAATGTGGATGGGACCAGGTCGGGCTTCGCGCCGAAGGTTTCGACGGCCCGAGCCGTCCCCTCCCCCACGGCCGCCAATCGAGATGGAATCTCATCGAACCGCTTGCCCGCCCGAGCCAGAGCGGAAACAAGAGCCTCGACGCCTGCACGGCTCGTGAACACCGCCCACTCGAACGTCCCCGACGCGAGTTGCTTCGCGGCCTGATCCAGCATCCGGCGCGGGGCGGGCGCGAGCTCGATCGCGGGAGCCGAGAAGACTCTGGCCCCTCGCTCCAGCAGCAATCGGGAGAGTTCCACGGACTGCTCCGGCGGGCGAGTCACCAGCACCACCCGTCCCGCCAGTGACCCCTCCCCCGTCACCGCCCGGCCCCGGCCTCGGCCAGGATGGCCGCGGCCCCGCCCGCGAGCAACGTCTCCGCCACCTCGGCGGCTGCCTGCTCGGGGGTGGGAGCTTCGACCTGGGCCCACACCAGATCGCTCCCGTCCGGACGGACCACCACAGCCAGCAGCCGTACCCCGCCCTCGCGCTGCTCGGCGTAGGCCCCCAACGGAAGCGAGCAGTCTCCGCCCAGCCGAAGCACCAGGGCACGCTCGGCTTCATAGGCCAGTCGCGACCTCGGATGGTCAAGCTGCCTTACTACCTGTCGGGTTCGATCATCGTCGGCGCGAGCCTGCACCGCCAGCGCTCCCTGGCCAGGGGCGGGCACCATCTCGTCGAGCGGTAGGGGCGTGGCGTGGGGCGGCAGGAGACCGAGCCTGGTCAGGCCGGCGGCGGCGAGCACGAGGGCATCGACCTCGCCCGCATCCAGCTTGGCCAGCCGAGTGTCGACGTTCCCCCGAATGTCTCGCACAGAGATGGTCGGCCGGGACCGCAGCAGTTGCGCCTTCCGCCGGATGCTCGAGGTCCCCACGACCTGCCCGTCCTCGAGGTCGCCACCCCGCGTCAGGAGGACGTCGAAGGGATCGGCCCGCTCGGGCACCGCAGCCACCACGACATCATCGGGATCATGGGCGGGGAGGTCCTTGGCCGAGTGGACGGCCACGTCGACCTCGCCGTCCTGCAGCGCCCGGACGATCTCGGCGACGAACAGACCTTTCACCCCTCCCCGGCCGAGTGGTGAGACCGCCCCTCGATCCCCGGACGTTGTGATGGGGACGAGCTCCGTGTCCACGCTCAGCAGGGCCAAGTGGTAGGCGATCTCCTCCGCCTGGGCCAGAGCGAGGCGCGATTGCCTGGTCCCGATCCGAAGTTTCAACGCCGTATATCCCCCTGGTGTCCCTGCCGCCGGTGTGTGGCCTGCTTGTGTCCCGTCCCGTCCCTCAAGCCCTCGGGTCGAAGTCCAGGCCGAACAGCTCGGCCGCGGCCCGAGCCAGCTCGTCTCCCGTGCCCGGTCCGGACCGTTCCTTCAGCTGCACGATGGGCTGGTGCAGCAGCTTGGCCACGATCCCGGACGCGATGGACTCGACCGCGGCCCACTCCTTGTCCGAGAGGGACGACAGCCTGGAAGAAGCCCGCGCCAGCTCGGCGGCCTGAATCCTTGCGCCTCTTTCTCGGAGCGCCTGGATCAGGGGGGCCAGACGAGCCGCCCGGCGCCAGGCCGCAAACCGAGCGACCTCCTCCAGCACGATGGCGCGGGCCCTTTCGAGATCGCCGGGCGCCGTTCCGGTTTCCGCCAGGATCCCCTTCAGGTCATCGATGTTGGCCAGGCGAACATCCGGAAAATCCTTGACGGCCGGGTCGACGTCTCGGGGGACCGCCAGGTCGAGGAGGAAGAGCGGCCGCCGCCCGCGACCGTTTCGAGCGAGGGCCTCTCCCACGGCGTCCGGACCGATCACCGTCCCTGCTGCCCCGGTCGATGACACGACCAGGTCCGCCTGGGCGAGGGCGCCCACCAACGCGTCGAGACCGTGGGGCTCCCCCCCGGCCCGCGCGGCCAGCTGCCGCGCCCGGTCGAGGTTCCGATTGACCACTCCCAACTGGCCGATCTCGCGTCCTCGGAGGTGCTTCACGGCGAGCGAGGCCATGCCCCCCGCTCCCACCACGACCGCAGACCGACCGGCCAGCCCGCCCAGCTCCTCCTCCGCGAGCATCGTTCCGACCTCGACGAAGGCCGCCGGCGAGGCCCCTATGGCGGTCTCGGCCCGAACCCTTCGGCCGGTGCGGATGGCTGACCGGAACAGACTCGACAGCATAGATCCCGTGGAGCCCTCCGCCTCGGCCCGGCGAAAGGACTCTCGAACCTGGGTGAGGATCTGGGGCTCGCCTAGCACCATCGAATCGATCCCCGCGGCGACAGAGAACAGATGCTCGGCCGCGTCATCCTCGTAATGCGAGTAGAGGGGCTCGGCGAATTCCTCCGGGGGAACTTCCCGGGATTCCGAGAGGAACCGCTTCACTGCCAGGAATCCGGCGTGGTAGCCGGAGACCTCGGCGAAGATCTCGACTCGGTTGCAGGTCGAGAGGATGACGGCCTCCTGTACCTCGCCCATATCCTTGAGGATCCGGTAGGCCTTCGGGTAGTCGTCTTCCACGAACGAAAGCTGCTCGAGCAGCTCGACGGGCGCTCGACGAAACGAGACCCCCAGCGCGAGCACCGACATCAGTGACCCTTCTTCATGGACCCGGATTCCCCCCTGGCCCCCAGACTACGGGACCGCGGCCAGATCGAGCGCCGCCCGGCCCCCCTTCACGGCGGCCAGCACGGCCTTGCGCTGCTCGTAGTACGCGAGGATCTGAAGCTCGATCGACAGATCCACCTTGCGAACGGAGACATGCTCGGGGACCGAGATCACCGCGGGCGCGAAGTTCAGGATGGATCGGATCCCTGCGGCCACCATCCTGTCCGCGACTTCCTGAGCGGCACCGGCAGGTGTGCAGATCACACCGATGGCCACGTCTTCTCGACGGACGATCTCAGGGAGCCGGTCGATGTGCTCCACCGCCATGTCGCCGATCGGCTCCCCCACTTTGTCCTGATCGTTGTCCACCAGCGACACGATGCGGAACCCGCGCTCCGAGAAACCCTTGTAGTTCGACAGGGCATGGCCCAGATTCCCGGCGCCGGCGATCACCACCGGCCAGTGCTGGGTAAGCCCGAGCTCCCGACGGACCTGGTGGATCAGGTAGGCCACGTCGTACCCGACGCCGCGGGTCCCGTAGGACCCGAGATAGGACAGATCCTTGCGCACCTTGGCCGAATTGACCCCGGCCGCCTCGGCCAGGTCGCCTGAGGAGATCGTGGCCGCACCGTTCTCGGCCATCTCGATCAGGGCGCGAAGATAGATCGGAAGGCGACCGACAGTGGCTTCGGGGATGGCGCGGTCTCTCACCTGAGAGTCACGACGGGCATTCTAGCGCCATTGTGAATAGGCGCACAAAGGCACAAGCGCGGCGGCGCCGGGCCGGGCCCGGAGGTCAGGTCGTCGCAGCCCGGACCACCATCTGCTCGAGCGCGGCGGGCTCGACGGCGAACTCGAACATCTCGGCCCCGTCTACCTCGACGACCGGCACCCGAAGGCCGTAGTTTCGCTCCAACGACTCGTCACCATCGATGAACACTTCTTCGAACTCGAACGACCGCCTGCCGCGCACCGCCAGGATCGTCTCCCGGGCCTCGTCGCACAGCCCGCAGGTTCGGCGGGAGTACATCCGGACCAAGGCCTCGCGCATGTTGGTGAGCCATCTTAGCCACCGAAAAAAATCGGGGAATCTCTGAATTCTGGCCGTCACAAGGCCGAATATGTAGGTGAGAAGCATCCCCCTTCTCTGCAAGGCCGGACGAACGCCGGACCCTTCACGAGCCAGTCTCGTGCCGGCGTGATCCATGGAGAGGAGGCCGCCTCCCCTGCGGCCTCCTCTTGTTTTTTCTTCGGGCTCGAGCGTCGGGGGTCCGGCTCACGAGAGCTGGGCGATCCCCTTCGTGGCGAAGAAGAAGCCGAAGCCCACGATGGCGAGCGCGGACAGGATGGGGATCACACTCATCCACCTGCCGGCGAAGCTCCTGGTGATCACCGCCCTGGCTCGCAGGGCCAGCAGACCCACCACCATCAGGCTCGCCGCAAGGCCCACGCTGAAGGAGAAGATCAGGGCCAGGCCATAGCCGACCCGGTGGGCCGCCACGGCGCCCGTCAGCACGACGAACGCCGTCGGGGACGGAAGGATCCCTCCCGCAACTGCCAGCGCAGCCAGCCCCCGGCGGCTGATCGGCCGGGAAGGGGGTTGAGGGTGGTGGGAATGGTCGTCATGGCGCAAACGATGGATGTGGGTGTGGCCTTGCAACCGATCGAAGCCCTTGCGGCGGGCCCGGACCCTCGTCACGAGCAGACAAGCGCCGAGCGCCAGGGCCACCAGCCCGGTCACGAGGGTCAGCCACGGGTAGACCTGGTCCGCGGGGAACGAGCGCACCATGACCAACACCACCAGTCCGAGGGCGAGAACGGAGGCCGTGTGCATGAGCGCAACTGCCCCACCGACGGTGGCCGCCTGACGGCCCCTGGCCTCCTGGCCCACGAGATAGGCGGCGGTGATGGTCTTGCCGTGGCCCGGGCCCAGGGCGTGGACTGCCCCGAAACCGAATGCCAGCAAGAGCGAGATGCCGAGAACGAGAGGCGTGAGGGGGCGGCTCACCAGCGCGGCGAATGAACCGCCCGACGCGATGGGAGCGCCCTTGACGGTCTCCGCCCTCGAAGATGGCTCGGCGATCGAGCCTCGCCCGGGATGGAACGACAGGGTCGCGGTGGTCACATCGAGCGGACTCGAGAGCTGATCCTTCGGATAAGCCCGGAGTTCTCCGCTGACGCTGGTCGCTGGCACGCTCGAGCCGGCGATGGCCAGGCCGTCGCGTGAGCTGGCTGTGACTTCTTTCCATCCGATCCGCCCCGCGAAGTTCCGGTCCGAGTACCGCACGTTCCCCGAGCCATTGGTGGAGGCCCCCCGAAATGTCGCCGTGAAGTACAGGATCGGCAGGCCGGCTTGCCCCGCCCGGAACCGCACGAAGTCGGAAGCCACGTGGAGGGGGACGGGCGTGCCGTCCACGGCGAGCCGGAGGTTGGCGACGATCTGGACGGCCGTGCCGTCCGCCCAGATCCGACGCTCGGCGACATCGAGCGAGCCGTCGCCGTTCGTGTCGATGGCGGGCGTAGCCTGGAACGTTGGGATCTCGGCCATGTCCACGACGTAGTGGACCTCCACCGTGCCCGGCGAGAACACCAGCCCGCTGTATCGGTTGATCGTGAAGTTCCCCAACGGATGTGCCGAGGCGATCGGCCCACCCACCAGGGCGAAGGCTCCGGTTAAGCCCGTGGCCAGAGCCAGCACGATCAGAGGTCGCCGCTTCATGGGGCACCCCCAAGCGAGTTCAGCACCTGCCCGGCCCGCTCGGACCACAGGATCGAGAAGTTCGGGTTGATCTCCAGGGCGACGGCGAGGTCCCGGCGGGCGGCCCGCTGCTTCCCCAGGGCTCGCTCGATCATTCCGCGGTGGAAGAAGAACAGGGCGTTCCGTGTCCCCAGCCGAAGGGCCAGGTTCGCGCACCGAAGGGCTTCGCCGTGGTGACCGTTGGCGTGGAGCTCCCAGGCCAGCGCGTCGCCCACATGGATGCTCCTGCGCCTGGTCCACTCCTTCCGGGCGGCGGCGAGTCCGTTCGCCAGATCGAAGCCATGGTC